>JAEEGK010000122.1_pt1 | contig 185663 bp, 181 predicted proteins | sample 8958771 | NCBI WGS metagenome assembly JAEEGK01 (sample SAMN16246547, study PRJNA631951) | gut metagenome | biome: gut microbiome; feature: rumen; material: SC-attached | host: Bos | place: Iran: Karaj | collected 2018-10 | reverse complement strand
TTCTGAAAAATAAGAAATAATCAAGCCAATGCTAAGCACCAGCGATATTACAACAGCGCTTGGTGCTTTTTTAAGGGAGGAACCATATGCTGTTTTTGCTTCTTCTTTTTTGGATCGTTTTAAACGGAAAGTTCACATGGGAAATATTAACGATAGGGGCTCTTGTTTGCGCAGCCCTTTATCTGTTTTTATACAGGTTTGTGGAATACAGTCCGAAGACCGAACTTCGTATGGCGAAAAAGATCCTGCGTTTTCTTCTGTACACTCTGATACTTATAAAAGAAGTGATCCTTGCCAACTGTAAGGTCATTTATTACATTTACAATTCCAAACTCGAAGTGGAGCCCAGAGTAGTGACATTCCGGAGAAACTTTAAGAACGAAGGACACGATGTGCTCCTGGCCCAGTCAATAACCCTTACACCCGGCACCATCACCGTTCATCTTGAAGGCAATAAATACACGGTTCATTGCCTGGACAGAGAAATGGGACTTGGGATCAATGATTCTGTTTTTGTTAAACAGATCAAGAAAATGGAGAGTGACAAAGCATGAGTACTTTTTTGTCTTACATTCTCAATACCTGTATCTGTGTGCTGGGCATATGCATGATCTTCGGACTCATCCGTGTCATCAAAGGACCCAGACTTGCGGACAGGATCGTAGGCGTTAATATGGTGGGCACCATGACAGATGTGATCATCATCATGCTTTCCATCCTTCTGAACGAGGGCTGGCTTCTTGATGTTGCCCTTCTGTACACACTGATCTCGTTCCTTTCGGTGATCGTTCTTACAAAGGTCTATATGGGCGTTTACAAGGAGAGAGCCGTGGAGGATGCGGAATCTGCGGAGAGTGAAGAGAAGGAGGAGAGCAAATGATAAGAGAGATCATTGCAGCAGTACTTTTTATATTGGGCACCCTGATCTACATTACCGCTACCTTCGGTGTCTACAAATTTAAATACGTTTTGAACCGTATGCACGCAGCTGCACTGGGAGACACTTTAGGAATACTTCTTGCAGTCTCCGGAGCTGTGGTTTATTACGGATTTGGTTTTATTTCCTTTAAATCGATCCTGATCCTTGTCTTCCTCTGGATCACAAGCCCCGTTGCAAGCCATTTCATCGCAAAGCTTGAATACACCACCGATCCCGAGGCGGAAGGGAATGAATACAGGTCGGTTTCTTTAAAAGAACTGGAAAAGGAGGAGGAAAACAAATGATCAATGCATTTACTGTTGTTTTATTGGGATTTTTGATCATATGTGCGATCTGCACCTGCTTCAGCAAGAACTTCCTCACTTCCGTGATCATTTTCATGTCCTACAGCGTAATAATGTCGATCCTTTGGATGGTCCTGGAATCACCGGATCTTGCCATTACCGAAGCTGCAGTCGGAGCGGGTGTTACCTCCGTGCTGTTTTTCGTTACATTAAAAAAGATCCATGCCATGAACGACCAAAAGAACGAAGACAACATTGCGCCTTTGGATGAAAAAGAAAAAGACAGATCTGCGGACATGTGATCTTGGGAGATTTAAATGAGTAAAATCAGAAGTGATTATGAAAAAACATTATGGAGAAAGATCGTTCGCTTCGTAAACGGTGAAAAGGACTTTTTTGACGAGCAGTCCGGTTTTGATGTGGAAAGTGAGGAACTGGAATCAAGAAAGCACAACAATTTCTTTGAAGAGACGGAGTGGAAAAAGAAAAAGGTTCAGATCACGGAACTGATCGAAGAACGTTCCGAAGAAACGGACAGAAGAGCGATAAAACTTTACGAGAAGTTTTATCGTCTGTTTGCTGTGATCACCTGCGTGGCCATCATAGCCATCCTTCTCGCCACCGTTACAAATCTTCCGGACTACGGCGATGCCTCCAATCCTGCGAACAATGAAGTATCGAAAAAATACATAGAAGACGGCATAAAAGACACCGGAGCCGTGAACATAGTTGCGGGAATGATCCTTGATTACAGAGCATTTGATACTCTCGGCGAGTCCCATGTGCTTTTTATTGCCGCAGTCTGTGTCATGATCCTTTTAAAGATTGATCCGGATTCAGAGAAAGGAAAACGATTTATCAATCTTGAAAACGACAGAGCCTACGAGCCCAAGAACGATCCCATCCTTGCATGGGCTACAAGGATACTTGTGCCTCTGATCATTACTTTCGGGATCTATATAATCGTTAACGGACACCTGAGTCCAGGAGGCGGTTTTTCGGGGGGAGCCATCATCGGTGCGGGACTGATCCTGTATCTTAATGCCTTTGGCTTTAAAAAGACAGAAAGATTCTTTACCCAAAAGACTTTTTCCGTTGTTTCCGTAAGTGCATTGCTGTTTTATTCGGTTTCGAAGACATATGCCTTTTTTACGGGAGCCAACGGACTTCACAGCTTTATATCCAAGGGAACTCCCGGAGACATCCTGAGTTCCGGACTTATTCTGCCTCTTAACATATGTGTTGGGGCAGTGGTTGCATGTACCATGTATTCTTTCTACGGAATGTTCAGAAAAGGAGGGCTGTAAAATGCAGGCTGTCATAGATTACATCAGTTCCAACCTTTTTGAAGGCGTAGCCATCATTCTGTTCGGTATCGGATTTACAACTCTTTTCCTTCATCCGAACCTTATCAAGAAGATCATGGGACTTAACATCATGGATTCTTCCGTCTACCTTTTTCTTGCCGCAAAGGGCTATGTTTTCGGTAGAAAAGCTCCCATCGTGGTTGACGGGATCACGGAGATGGAAAGCTACATAAATCCCATCCCCACGGGCCTTGTACTGACAGGTATCGTTGTTTCTGTCAGTGTTACGGCTGTAATGCTTGCACTCACCATCAGACTTTACTGGCGTTATCATACCCTTGAAATGGATGAGATCATGCAGATCATCAGGAAGGAGGGCAAATAATGGAATTTTGCACCAATTTCCCCATGTTCTCCATCATCGCATGCCTCATGTGCGGAGTGGTCTGCTCGGTTTTAAAGAAGAATCCCGCAAGGTACCTGACCTACACACTTTTGACGGTTCTGCTCATCCTTTCCTCGGGAGTTCTTGCCTACACTTTAAAGATCGACGGCTGTTTCATCTACAGGATGGGACATTTCGGAGCACCCTTCGGTAACGAACTTAGAGCGGGCGTACTTGAAGGAGTTCTGGCTGTTTTCTTCTCGGTGATCATGTTCCTTTCGGTTCTCGCGGGAGAAAAGCACATTTTTGAAGATGTGGAAGACAGTAAGATCAATCTTTACTACACACTGATCTGCCTCATGATGAGTTCGCTCCTGGCACTTACCTACACAAACGACATCTTCACAGCCTATGTTTTTGTTGAGATCAACACTATCACCGCTGCGGGACTTGTGGCTGTGATGGGTAACGGAAGAGCCTACTTCTCATCCGTTAAATACATGATCATGAGTCTTTTGGGCTCCGGTCTTTTGCTCATTGGTATCACACTGCTTTACGATGTTACGGGACATCTGTTGCTGTCGGACATTAAAAACGCTGTAAATACCATAGTCATAAAAGAGTATACGGAACCCTTCACCATCATCATCGCTCTTATCACCATCGGACTTTCCATTAAGAGCGCATTGTTTCCTTTCCATTCATGGCTTCCGGATGCCCACACCGCTTCCACCATATCCTCAAGCGCCATACTTTCGAGCCTTGTTTTAAAGGCATATATCGTATTACTCATAAAGATCTTTTACCGTGCCATCGGACGTGAAGTTGTCCTTGAGACCGGTGTTAATGACATTATCTTTGTTTTCGGTATTATGGCCATGATCTTCGGATCCGTCTTCGCCATTGCCCAGAAGGATGTAAAGCGTATGACAGCTTACTCTTCAGTGGCCCAGATCGGATACATCTTCATGGGGCTTGGTATCGGCAACGAAGCGGGGATAGTTGCTGCCGTGTTCCACATCTTTGCTCACGGAGCAACAAAATCCATGATATTCACATCCCTCGGAGGTATCAAGGAAGTGTCCGGTCACTCCACCAAGCTGGAGGCCATCAAAGGTGCAGGTTTCAGAAACAAGGTTGCGGGAGTTTCCTTTGCCGTGGGAGCCTTCTCCATGGTGGGTATCCCTTTCTTCCCGGGCTTTGTTTCCAAGATCAACTTTGCGGATGCGGCGGCTGAAGCGGGCAGTACCAAGATGATTGTTATCCTTGTGGCTCTTGCCATCAGTACGGTCCTTAACTGCCTGTATTTCTTCAGGGCTTTGATCGCGCTTTACACACCCGTATCCAATGCAGCCGGTGAATTGAAGGAAGAAGTGGACAACACAAGACCTACACTGAAGTACATCATGGCAATGGCATTTTTCATCGCATTCAACATTTTTGCGGGTACTTTCAGTGACATGATCATCAAATTGATAAACAAGGGACTTACGATGTTCTCTTAACATGAGATAAAAGAGGCAAGCTTAATGAATGATTTCTTTACAAAACTGATTACGATCCTACCGATCCTTTTTCCCATCTGCGCCGGTATCGCAGTTGCTTTCTATGAGCGAAAAGGGGAGCACCGCCACAGCTTCGGCAAAGGTCTTCTGATCTCGCTCCTTGTTGCAGAGACCTGTCTTTCCGGGCTTTATGTCTTTTTCGGTGCGGAAAAGCTTGTGATCTTTTCCTTTACGGATCTGATCTCGGCAGTTCTTAAGAAGGATCTTTTCACTCAGATCTTTATCGTGATGACTTCTTTTGTTTTCCTTCTCACGGGCATATACGCAACGGACTATATGCGACACGATGACAGTAAGACCGAAGAGGAGCAGAAGGTAAAGACTCTGGCGGGAAAAACGTTTTTCTGCTTTTATCTTGTGGTCTGGGGAGTACTTGTCGGACTTGCGCAGGCAGGAAATCTCCTTACTTTTTACATGTTCTATGAACTAATGACGGTGACCAGTGTTGTACTTGTTGTGCATGACATGACAAAAGAAGCGCTTTTCGCCGCAAAGAAATACATCTATTACTCCATAGCAGGTGCTTCCTTTGCACTTTTCGGCTTTGCTTTTATTGCTAAGACTACAGGAGGAAATCTTGAATTCCTTCCCGGAGGAAGTCTTACCGGGGTGAACGGAGAGAACAGCGGCATAGTTTTGATCTCCGTATTTCTTATGATACTCGGATTCGGTGCGAAAGCGGGACTTTTCCCTATGCACGGCTGGCTTCCTTCAGCTCATCCCGTGGCGCCTGCCCCTGCTTCGGCAGTCCTTTCAAGCATAATCTGTAAGGCGGGAGCTCTGGGGATTATCAGAGTAGTGTTTTTCATTGCAGGTCCCGAACTTTTACGCGGAACGCCTGTACAGTGGGCGTTTTTGACGATCTCACTTCTTACGGTGTTCATGGGATCTATGCTTGCCTACAAAGAGAATGTTTTAAAGAAACGTCTTGCTTACTCCACAGTGAGCCAGGTCTCATACATACTTTTCGGTATAGCATGCCTGAATCCGGTTTCGCTCTTCGGAGCCGTCCTTCACATGATCTTTCATGCATGCCTTAAAACAACGCTTTTCCTGAATGCGGGTACCGTCATCTATTCCACCGGCAGGCACAGATGTGACGAACTTGTTGGTATCGGAAATGCGCTTCCCGTGACACTTTCCACCTTTACGGTGGCTTCCCTCGGACTTGTGGGCATCCCTCCCGTTTGCGGATTTGTAAGTAAATGGTACCTTTGCATGGGAGCTCTGGACATGAAAGAGACTGTTGTCGGATACATCGGTATCGCAATTCTGCTGATCAGTGCCTTACTTACGGCAGGATACCTTCTTTCCATCGTGGTTGCGGGCTTCTTCCCGGGACAGGATGTAAAAGAGTTTGATGAAAACCTTGAGAGATCCGGAAAGGTAAAAAAAGGCATGCTCATCGTTATGGCGGTACTTGCTGTCATGGCACTGCTTCTTGGAGTTTTTGCCAAGATCTTTTACGACCTTTCCTTTGACATGATCTACGATCTTTTTTAGCTATTAAAGTCATTATATTCAGCGGAGAAAACTATGAACTACCTGCTTATTTTTCCGATCCTTTTTCCCATACTTGCGGGAGCCCTTTTGGCGTTGATCGGCTTTAAAAACAGAAAAGCGAGAAACATCTATCTTCTTACGGCTTCTGTCATAAATTCTCTTTTGATACTGTTTTTGATGTTGAATTCAGAGAAGATAGGAGAATTCCATTTACTTGACATCGGCAAGGGACTGCCCATCGTTCTGCAGATTGACGGTCTCGGAAAAATCTTTGCTGGACTCATTGCATTGCTCTGGCCCATCGCGGTTTCATATGCACTGGAGTACATGGTCCATGAAGGCGGAGAGAACGTTTTCTATACATTTTACCTCATTACCTACGGCATTACCTGCGGTATAGCTTTTTCGGAAAACCTTCTGACCCTTTACGTTTTCTATGAATTTTTAACCCTGGTGACACTTCCCATCGTAATGCACGGGATGAAGGAAAAGAACATTGCGGCCGGAAGAAAATACGTGCTTTATTCCATAGGCGGAGCAGCCTTTGCATTTATCGGAATGGTGGTTGTGCTGAACAGTGCCGGCAGTACCGATTTTGTATACGGAGGGCTCTTCAGGGCTTTTCTTACAAGCGGGGAAGCAAATGTTCTGAGGATCATTTTTGTGATGACATTCTTTGGATTCGGTGTTAAAGCAGCCATTTTTCCTCTTCACGGCTGGCTTCCTTCCGCATCCGTGGCACCCACTCCCGTAACTGCGCTGCTTCATGCGGTGGCTGTGGTAAACTGCGGTGCTTTTGCCATTATCAGAGTCATCTATTATGTTTTCGGTACGGATCTCCTTTACGGTACATGGGCCCAGAACCTTTGCGTCATCATGTCTGTCATCACCATAATCTATGGTTCTTCAATGGCTTTAAAGGAGCAGCATTTTAAAAGAAGACTTGCCTATTCTACAATAAGCAACCTTTCTTACATGCTTTTCGGAGTTTCCCTCATGACTCCCGAAGGACTTACAGGGGGACTTGCGCATTTTGTTTTTCACGGCATAATAAAGATCACACTTTTCTTTGTTGCGGGCATCGTTCTTTGCAAGTACGAGAAGGCTTACGTTGATGAGATCTACGGCTACGGAAGGAAAATGAAAGTGACCTTCGCAGCGTTCACCGTTGCGGGACTGGCACTGATGGGAGTCCCGCCCACCATCGGTTTTTCAAGTAAATGGCAGCTGCTTACGGGAGCCGCAAAGTCGGGAGGCGCCATCGGAACGGCAGGCATCATAGCGATACTGATCTCTGCCGTACTGACTGCGATCTACATCTTTTCACTGATATTCAGAGTCTACTTCCCGGGAGCGGGCTTTAACATGGATACTGTTGCTGACATTAAGGATCCGGGGCTTTTAATGAAGGTACCTCTGGTGGTCCTGTCGATCATCATCATCTTCCTGGGCATTTTTTCTTCACCGCTTATTGATTACATTTCAAAGGTTGCGGAAGGACTTATATGATGGATTTTTTAAATGATTTTTGTTCAATAGGGCTTTCGTTTAAGTGTGACGGTTTCAGACTTCTGTACTTCGGAGTCTCCCTTTTGGTGTTCATTATCTGCACCCTTTACGCTTTCGACCACATGAAGGGCGGTAAGAAGAACGGACGGTTCTGGGCTTCCTGGATAGTCGTTTTTCTTTGTACCGCAGGACTCCTTTTTGCAGGAGATCTCTTTACCTGTTTCATGTTCTTTGAGATCATGTCTCTGGCTTCAACCGTCTGGGTTTTTCAAAGAGAGACGGGAGACAGTGACATTGCGGGAAGAGTTTACTTAAGGATCTCCGTAGCCTGCGGAATGGTTATGCTTTTCGGCATCTTTCTTGCAGCTCATGATCTGGGTACATTGAATTTCGATGAACTGATAAACGTAACTCGTGAACTTCCTGCGGAAAAGACACTTTTACCTGCTGTTCTGATCTCTGTCGGATTCGGTGCAAAAGCGGGAGTCTTTCTCTTACATGTATGGCTTCCCAAGGCTTACACCCAGAGCCCCGCACCGGGAACCGCTTTTCTTTCCGCTGTTTTGTCCAAGGCAGGCATAATCGGTATCATTCTGACTTCCTCATCTCTTGGCGTGATCGGAAATAAAGAATGGGGAAACATCCTTCTTGTGCTTGGTGCAGCCACCATGTTTACGGGAGCTCTTCTTGCAGTATTTACAAACAATCTGAAGAGGACGGTTGCCTGTTCGTCTCTTTCCCAGATCGGTTTTATAGTGGTGGGAGTAGCATGCATGGTGCTTGAACCCGGCGGTCTTTCCTACACGGGAACCGTTCTGCATATGCTTAATCACACATTGATAAAAACTGCATTGTTCATAGCAGTGGGAGGCATTTTCAAAGCCTGCGGAACATTGGATCTGAATGAGTTAAAGGGCTACGGCAAGAAGAATCTTCTTCTTATGCCGGTCTTTGCGGTTTCCGGCCTCAGTCTTGCGGGGGTACCCGGATTTTCGGGTTATATTTCAAAAAATATGATGCATGAAGCACTGGATGAGATAGCTTTAAGCTCAGGACTTGCAAACGGCGTTTCATTGATCTTTACTTTTACCGGCGGTATGACGCTTTGCTACATGTTAAAGCTGTTCATCTGCCTGTTTGTTGAAAACGGAAAAGGAGCAAAGAAGAATGCAGTTTCAAAAGCATCGGTGATCACTGCACTGATCCCCACGATCCTTATGGCTGTATCCGGTATCTTACCCCGTGCTTTTATCAGCCTGCCAAGTGCAGCAAAGCTTTCCGAGTATCAGGCAGCTACGGGAGAAGTCTTTAAGGATGCGGCTTTATTTGAGTACTTCGGAGCAGAAGCTTTGATCGCTACCGGAATTTCCCTCATTACGGGCATATGCCTGTATTACATCTGCATCAGGCTTATCCTCATCGGCAGAAAAGGGGACAGGGTCTTCTACAGACACGGACTTCCCGATTGGTTCGATCTCGAGAGATACGTGTACAGACCCTTGTTCATGTATTTCCTGCCTTTCATCTGTGCTTTTGCGGCCAGATTATTTGACAAGTTAACGGATTTTATCATATACTTCTTCCGTAAAAAGGTGTTCAAGCCTCTCAGAAAGAAAAGAGCTGCCACTGTGGGGAACAGCCTTTCCTTCGGACTGGGTTCATTCCTCGACAAGATCACGGGAAGGGGAAAGAAGCCCGGAAAAGTTTCTTTTGTTACGTCCCTTGCTCTTTTAAACGAGCAGGCTGCAGCTATCGCAAGAATGATCGAAAGAAGCCTGAGTCTTTCCATGCTGCTTTTCAGTACAGGTCTTGTGATAACGCTTATATATATGCTTTTTAAATAAACATCAAGGAGAAAACCAATGGCTGAACTAATCGACGGAAAAGCGATCTCGCAGGCGATAAAAGACGAGATAAGAGAGGAAACTTTAAAACTTGCCGAAAAAAAACTTAAACCCTGTCTTGCAGTGATCCTTTGCGGTAACGATCCGGCAAGCACCGTTTATGTTGCAAACAAAAAGAAAGCATGCGAATATTGCGGATTTGATTCCCTTTCGCTGGAGCTTCCGGAAGAAACAACGGAAGAAGAGCTTTTAAAGAAGATCGATGAATTGAACAGGGATGACAGAGCGAACGGGATACTGGTTCAGCTTCCTTTGCCTTCACACATTAATGAGGATGCTGTAATTGCGGCGATCGCGCCCGAAAAAGACGTGGACGGATTTCATGCTGTGAACGTGGGAAATCTTCTCATCGGAAGACCCGGTTTTGTGTCATGTACACCTGCGGGAGTCATCCAGCTTCTGAAGCGCTCAAATGTAGAGATCTCGGGTAAAGAGTGTGTGGTTATCGGAAGGAGCAACATTGTCGGGAAACCCATGTCGGTGCTGATGCTGAGAGAGAATGCCACAGTCACTGTCTGTCATTCAAGAACCAAGGATCTTAAGGAAGTCTGCAAGAGGGCAGACATCCTGATCGTGGCCATAGGTAAACCGAAGATGATCGACGCGTCTTACGTTAAGGAAGGCGCTGTTGTGATCGATGTGGGCATACACAGGCTTGAGGGTAAAAAACTCTGCGGAGACGTTGATTTTGAAAGCGTTGAAAAAGTTGCTTCCAAGATCACCCCTGTTCCCGGCGGAGTGGGCCCCATGACCATTGCAATGCTGATGAAAAATTGTCTCGAAGGCTGCCTCAGACAGAATGGACTTTTGAATGAATAAAGTAATGTTTATCTCTTTGGGCTGTGACAAGAACACAGTAGACACCGAATTCATGTTGGGATTGCTGAGAGACAGGGGATACACCCTGACCAACGACGAAGCGGAAGCGGATTGTGTCGTCATTAATTCCTGTGCTTTTATCAAAGATGCCCAGCAGGAAAGTATTAATAACATATTGGAAGCTGCGGAATACAAAAAAGCCGGCAGCTTAAAAAGGATCGTTGTTGCGGGCTGCCTTGCTCAGCGATATGCAGAGGAGATCAAGAAGGAGATCCCGGAAGTCGATGCGATAGTAGGGACTACAGCAGTAGACAAGATCTGCGATGCCATCGAAGGCAAGGGAGATTTTGTAGAAAACGCGGACAGACTTCCTCTGCCCGAGACAAATCGTGTGGTCACTACCGGCGGTTACTATGCCTACCTTAAAATCGCCGAAGGCTGTGACAAGCATTGCTCCTACTGCATCATTCCTCATTTAAGGGGAAAATACCGCAGCATACCCATGGAAAGACTGGTCAAAGAAGCTGAATTTCTGGCGGAAGGCGGTACAAAGGAACTGATCCTTGTTGCTCAGGAGACCACAGTTTACGGAACAGATCTTTACGGTAAAAAAATGCTTCCGGAGCTTCTTAAACAGCTCTGCCGTATCCCGGGACTTTCCTGGATCAGGCTGATGTATTGCTATCCGGAAGAGATCACCGATGAACTGATCGATACCATAGCTTCGGAGCCGAAGATCTGTCATTATCTGGATCTTCCCATACAGCATGCGTCCGATGCCGTCCTTAAAAGAATGGGACGGAGGACTGACAGGGCTGAACTGGAAGAGATCATCGGCAAAGTCAGAAAGAAGATCCCTGACGTTGCTCTCAGAACTTCACTTATTTCAGGTTTTCCCGGAGAAACGGAAGAAGATCACAAAGAACTTCTGGAATTTGTTGAAAAGACCCGCTTCGAACGTCTCGGAGATTTCACTTACTCCAGGGAAGACGGAACTCCTGCCGCGAAGTTTAAGGATCAGATACCGGAAAGAGTAAAGAACAGGCGCAGAAAAGACGTAATGGCTCTGCAGCAGAGGATCTCTGCCGATAAAGGCAAAGAAAAGATCGGAAAGATCATGGACGTTATCGTTGAAGGAAAACTTCCCGAAGATAACATCTGGATCGGCAGGAGCTATATGGATGCCCCCGGAGTTGACGGCTATGTTTTTCTGAATTCTGCGGGAAACTATATGTCAGGCGATATTATTAAGGTTAGGATTACAGGTTCAAAGGAATATGACCTCATGGGAGAGGCGATGGACAATAATTAAAGGGGGAACATTTCTATGAAAATGAATTTACCTAATAAACTTACAATTTTAAGGATCCTTCTCATACCGTTTTTTGTATTTTTCTTTGAGATCCATTCCGAATACATTGCGCTTGTGATCTATATAGTTGCATGTCTTACCGATCTTGCCGACGGAAAGATCGCGAGAAAGTACGGCCTTGTAACAACCTTCGGAAAGTTCATGGATCCCCTGGCGGACAAAATGCTGGTCATTACGGCCCTGATTCTTTTCACGGCTGACGGAAGACTTAATGTCATAGCTCTCATCATAATAGTTGCCAGAGAGTTCATCGTTTCGGGCTTTCGTCTCGTTGCTTCCGATAAAGGCATAGTCATAGCAGCCGGAATGTGGGGCAAGGTAAAAACAACGGTCCAGATGATCATGGCCATAACTTTGATGATACATCTCGATCTGCAGTGGTTTTTCATTCTTGAACAGGTGCTGATCTGGGCTTCCGTAGCTCTTACAGTGATCTCCCTGGCAGATTATATTTATAAAAACAGGGAAGTTTTGAAAGAAGAGAAATAAAAAACGCCGAATGTCTTGTTTTTGACAGGGTTTTGCCTTATTTTTGACAAAATAACCACCTAAAATCAAGGGTGGATTTCGATTTTTGTCAGTGGAGGCGTTGTTGTTTTGAAAAAGATCATATTTCTTTCTGCAATTGGAATATTGTTGGTGGTCTGCCTGGCAGGCTGTTTGATAGAAAACGAAAAAAAGATCGTAACGCCGACCCCCACCTTTGCTCCCACCGACTATCCACCGATCGAAACTCCCACAACAGCACCTACGGTTTCCCCTACGATCTCGGAGATCCCCGAACCCAAGAATGACATTATCATTTACAGTTTAAATTCCGAAAACTTTGAAAAAGTTGCGATACCCGTGATGATAGATACGGGAAAGATCACTTTGTACGATCTTGTTAAGAAGATCTCCGTTGCTCTGGAGGATGAATCCTTCTCGGTAAAAGTGTCCAACGCCCGTTTTGAAAAGACCACAGCCATTGTGGATTTTGCGGCGGACGGAACTCCCGGAGCAGGTTCTCCCAACTATGAGGCATCCATCCTTGACTGCATCGCCCAGAGCATCATAGAGAACTACGAAAGCTGTACCGCGGTTGTTTTCAGAATAGACGGAAAAGAGTATGTTTCTTCCAATTTCAGCTTCGGGATTGATGAAGCATACATGATAAAATAAACAGTAAATAAATCAAACTTTAAAAACAGGAATCTTGCATTCCTGTTTTGCTTTTGTTAAGATAACAAGTTGACAACATCATAAAGCATTTTCAAACGAAGTTTGAAAGAATGCTTTATGATGTTGTCAACGCCAAGAATTCAACGAGTAATAAGCGGTTTTACGAAGTAAAACCTGCGGTTTACGAGTTGAATTTGTCGGATTGCGGGAGCTTCGAAGAAGCGCAGCAATCCGTGTGTTATCTTAACGTTTTATGGGACGCCAAGAATTCAACGAGTAATAAGCGGTTTTACGAAGTAAAACCTGCGGTAACGGAACATATCAATGAACAAGATCCTTATCGTCGGCGGCGGTGCTGCCGGCATGATGGCTGCGATCATTGCAGCAAGGGAAGGGGCATCGGTCCTTCTCGTCGAAAAAAATGAAAAACTTGGAAAAAAGCTCTTCATTACGGGCAAAGGAAGATGTAATGTCACCAACGCCTGTGAACGTGCAGAGCTTTTTAATAATGTCACTTCCAACGGCAGATTTTTATACAGCGCTTTTGAAAGCTTTGACAACGCAGCTCTCATGGACTTTTTTGAAAAGCTGGGACTGCGGCTTAAGATCGAGAGAGGAAAACGAGTATTCCCCGAGTCTGACAAATCTTCGGATGTCATCAAAGCTCTTAAGGATGAGATCGAAAGATTAAACATCCGGGTCAGGCTGAACACTGTGGTCAGATCTTTTGAGTTTAAGGATAACAGATGTTTTGTTACTCTTGAAGATCATTCTTCAAAGACAGCAGTCGAACAGTGTGACTCTGTCATCATTGCAACCGGCGGTATATCATATGCAAGTACCGGGTCTACCGGAGACGGTTACAGGTTTGCAAAAGAAGCGGGGCACAGTGTCACACCCCTGGTCCCGTCTCTTGTCGGGATCGAAACCGAAGAGGATTTTCCCGAAAAGCTCCAGGGCCTGTCTTTAAAGAATGTCACTCTTACTCTTGAAAATGAAAAGGGTAAAAAGATCTATTCGGAACTGGGAGAGATGCTTTTTACACATTACGGGATCAGCGGACCTCTTGTCTTGTCAGCAAGTTCACTGATCGCGGAAGCCATTGCCAAAAAGAAGGATCCGGGTAAGATCTTCATCGATCTTAAACCGGGAATGAGTGTGGAAGAGCTTAATGCCAGACTCTTAAAAGATTTTTCCGGTGAACTTAACAGATCCTTCAGAAATTCCCTGGATTCGCTCCTTCCTCAAAGCCTGATCCCGGTGATAGTAGAGCTTTCCGGAACGGACCCGGACAAAAAGGTAAATTCCATAACAAGGGAAGAGCGGCAAAAGCTTGCGGAGCTTCTAAAACATCTTGAGATCAATGTGTCGGGGTTAAGGGATTTTAATGAGGCCATCATCACAAAGGGCGGAGTCAGCGTGAAGGAGATAAATCCAAAGACAATGGAGTCAAAGCTCCGGGAAGGACTGTATTTTGCAGGGGAAGTTTTGGACCTTGATGCCATGACGGGAGGATTTAATCTTCAGATCGCATGGTCAACGGGTTATGCTGCCGGGTATGCGGCCGCTCACAAGGAAGGGAGATAAAATGATCAGATCTATTGCTATAGACGGACCCGCAGGTGCGGGAAAGAGCACGATAGCCAAAAACATCGCAAAGAAAAAAGGTTTTATTTACGTTGATACAGGAGCCATGTACCGTGCCATGGGACTATATTACATGAACAACGGGGTAGATCCCGATGACACGGCAAAGATCGAAGGGATGATCGATGAAATCGATGTAAGCATAGTTTACGAGAACGGGGAACAGATCGTTCTTTTAAACGGTGAAAACGTAAATTCCATGATCAGGACTCCCGAAGTCGGTAACATGGCTTCAGGTGTATCCACAAATGCAGCTGTCAGAAAAAAGATGGTGAGCCTTCAGCAGCAGCTGGCTAAAAAGAGATCCGTGGTAATGGACGGTCGCGACATCGGAACCGTTGTCCTGCCCGATGCCATGGTAAAGATCTTTCTCACAGCTTCCGTGGATGTAAGGACCGAAAGAAGGTTTGAAGAGTTAAAAGCCAAGGGTATCGACTGCGATAAGGCCAAACTCAGAGAAGAGATCATTGAGAGAGATTACAGGGACACTCACAGAGATAATTCTCCGTTAAAAAAAGCCGATGATGCCATAGAAGTGGATACCACGGAACTTACGGTGGAAGAGGTTGTCGGGAAGATCCTTGAGATCGCGGAGAGCAAAGGACTTTAAATGAAGATTGATGTTGCAAAAACAGCCGGCTTCTGCTTTGGAGTAAAAAGGGCCGTGGATATGGTCTACAAAGAGGCCGAAGCAGGCGGAAGAGTCTACACCTACGGGCCCATAATCCATAATGAGGGTGTGATCGAAGAACTGGCCCAAAAAGGAGTGGAGATAGTAAATTCTCCGGAGGAAGCCGCTCAAAAAGAAAAAGGATGTATAATTATCCGTTCTCACGGAATTTCAAAACAGGAAGAGGAGGCTCTTAAGAAAACGGGACACAGGATAGTGGATGCCACTTGTCCTTTTGTAAAAAAAATTCATAAGATAGTTTCCGAAGAGTCTGAAAAAGGTAAGGGCATTATCGTGGTCGGAGATGCCCAACACCCTGAAGTTAAGGCGATCACAGCATGGTGTGACTATAAAGCGACAATTATCGCCGACAGGGATGAGGCTTTAAATTTCAAAGGTGATGAAAACAAAGAATATATCCTTGTTTCACAAACTACATTTAACACCAAGAAATTTAAAGAAATAGTTGAAATTTTGAAAAAGAACGTATATTATATAAATGTTATGAACACAATTTGTTGTGCTACCGAGGAACGTCAGGATGAAGCGTGTGAGATGGCCAAAACACATGATGCTATGATCGTAATCGGAGGGACAAACAGTTCTAACACACGTAAACTGTTTGAAATATGCAAACAGCAGTGCGCTAGTACTTACTTTATACAGAAACTTATTGACCTGGATTTAAAGCAATTTAAATCTTTCTGCTGCGTAGGTATTACTGCCGGGGCATCGACCCCAAACAAAATCATCAAGGAGGTTCTTACTGTTATGGAAGAAAGTTTTGAACAATTAATGGAGGAGTCTTTTAAGACAGTACATACCGGTCAGGTTGTTGAAGGCAAAGTCATCAGTGTTAAAGAAGACGAAATCATCTTGAACATCGGTTACAAGTCTGACGCTACCGTTTCCCGCGCAGAGTACACAAACACTCCCAATGTTGACCTTACAAAGTGCGTAAAGGTTGACGACACAATGAACGTAAAGATTCTTAAGGTTGATGACCGTGAAGGCCAGGTTATCGCATCTTACAAGAGATTGGCTGCTGAACGCTCCAGCAAGGTTCTTGAGGAAGCATTCAACAACAAGACAGTTCTCAAGGCACCCGTATCCGAAGTATTGAACGGCGGTCTCATCGTTGAGATCGACGAGACAAGGATCTTCATTCCCGCAAGTCTTGTTTCCGACACCTTTGAAAAGGATCTTTCAAAGTACAAGGGACAGGAGATCGAATTCGTACTTACCGAGTTCAACACAAAGAGAAGAAGGATCATCGGTGACAGAAAGCAGCTTGTTGCCGCTAAGAAGGAAGAGAAGAAGACAGAGCTTCTTTCCAAGATCAAGGTTGGCGACACAGTTGAAGGTGTTGTAAAGAATGTTACAGACTTCGGCGCATTTGTTGACATCGGTGGAGTTGACGGACTTCTTCACATTTCCGAAATGTCCTGGGGCAGGATCGAGAATCCCAAGAAGGTATTCAAGTCAGGTGACAACGTAAGAGCATTCATCAAGGAGATTTCCGGTGACAAGATCGCTCTTTCAATGAAGTTTGCCGATCAGAATCCCTGGGCAAATGCCGATGAGGATTTCGCCATCGGTAATGTAATTACCGGTAAGGTAGCAAGAATGACCGATTTCGGTGCATTCATTGAGATCGTTCCCGGTGTAGATGCTCTTCTTCATGTATCACAGATTTCCAAGAAGAGGATCGAGAAGCCTTCCGACGTATTGAAGATCGGTCAGGAGATCACAGCTCAGATCGTTGATTTCAACTATGATGAGAAGAAGATCTCTCTCAGCATGAGAGCTCTCGAGGAGCCCGATGAAGAGACTGAAGCTGCCGAGGCAGAAGGAACCGCTGAAGAAGCTAAAGAAGAATAATCTAATCCATGACTTATGGGAGGTGTCGCCGTGACATCTTGTACTGATTCAACGCGGTACACCTCCTGTTTTTTAGAAACGGCGGTTACACCAATTCTAAGAAAAGGAGAGTGGCGGTACGATTGCACAGCCACATGGTGAATATGGACGATTACGAAGCGTTTAAAAAAGAAATATTTGCCTTAACCCAGATAGATTTGAGTGCATATAAAGAGAAACAGATGCGCAGAAGGATCGATTCTCTTATTATGAAAAACGGCTTCGGCACCTACGCCGAATACGTAACCGCTATCAAAAAGGACAGAGTTCTGTTTGAGGAATTTGTCAATTATCTCACCATCAACGTTTCTGAATTCTTCAGAAACCCCGAGCAGTGGGAAATCCTTGAAAAAGAGCTGCTGCCTGACATTCTTGCGAAAACAAGGACTCCAAAGATCTGGAGTGCGGCCTGCTCAACGGGTGATGAACCCTACACCATCGTTATGTTGCTTTCAAAGTATCTTCCTTTAAGTCAGATCAAGATCCTCGCAACAGACATCGATAAACAGGTGATTGAAAAAGCAAAAGCCGGGCTCTATATCGATAAGAGCTTAAAGAGTGTTCCCAAGGACCTGTTTGCAAAATATTTCACTCAGGTCAATGAGTACTCTTATAAAATTTCCGACGATATCAAGAGATGCGTTGAATTTAAAAACGCAAATCTTTTGAAGGATCCCTATCCTTCGGATTGCGATCTGATCGTTTGCAGAAATGTATTGATCTATTTTACCGAAGAAGCAAAAACCGATATATACAAGAAGTTTAATGCTGCTTTAAAGAAGGATGGTTTACTTTTCGTCGGATCCACAGAACAGATAATTCAATCTTACAGTTTGAATTATTCGACTGCAAAGTCATTTTTCTACAGGAAAATGTGATCCGGAGGAAATATGGAAGAAAGAGTCACAGTTGCCGTTGACGGTATGGGTGGAGACAATGCACCTTACGAGATCGTAAAGGGCTGCGTTGAAGCTGTTAACCAGCAACCCAATATCTTTGTCAAACTTGTGGGACCCGAAGAAACACTCAGGGCTGAACTTCAGAAATTCGACGGCAAAAAAGACAACATCGAAATTGTTAATGCAACTGAGGTGATCACCTGTGATGAAGCTCCGGTGAATGCCATCAGAAGAAAGAAAGATTCATCGATAGTAGTGGGATGCAATCTTGTAAAGAAGGGTGAAGCTGATGCTTTCCTTTCCGCAGGAAGCACAGGCGCTGTTCTTGTGGGCGGTCAGCTGATCGTCGGCAGGATCAAGGGAGTTGAGAGACCTCCCATCGGAACCATGTTCCCTACAGCAAAAGGTGTTTCGCTGCTTGTCGATTCCGGTGCCAATGTTGATGCGAGATCTTCGCATCTTGTTCAGTTCGCAAAAATGGGATCGATCTACTATGCAAATACAACAGGCGTGGAAAAGCCCAGAGTTGCGATCGTTAACATCGGACTTGAAGAGGAAAAGGGTAACCAGCTTGTTAAAGAGACCTATCCTTTACTCAAGGAATGTAAAGACATCAATTTCATCGGAAGTATCGAAGCTCGTGAGATCCCCAACGGTTATGCGGATGTCATCGTCTGTGAAGCCTTTGTGGGAAATGTTATTTTAAAACTCTACGAGGGTACCACTAAGGCCCTTATAGGCATAGTCAAGCAAAGCTTTTATGAGAATCTGATGAGCAAGATCGGCGGACTTCTTGTAAAGCCGGCTCTCAAAAAGACTCTCAAGAAACTCATGGCCGATGAATACGGCAGCGCACCTCTTCTTGGGCTCAACGGCCTCGTTTTAAAGACTCACGGAAGTGCGACAGCCAAGGAAGTCAAAAATTCTCTTCTTCAGGCTTTGGATTTTAAAGCACAGAAGATCAACGAAAAAATCAAAGAGAGTATAATGATCAATGATTCATGGGAGGAATAAGTAATATGGAATTTGAAAAGATCAGATCAATCATCAGTGAGGTTTTAAACATCAGTGAAGCGGAAATCACTCCTGAATCAACATTTGTTGAGGATCTCGGAGCAGACTCACTTGACGTTTTTCAGATCATCATGGGCATCGAAGAGGAATTCGATATCGAGATTCCCAACGAAGCTGCTGAAAAGATCGTTACTGTTAATGATGCTGTAGAACAGATCAAAGCTTTTATTCAATAATAAAGAAATATAACATTAAGAAAATGCAGACACTTTTGTCTTATGGATTTGGTCTTAAGGCTTTAGTGTCCGTTTTTTTCGGGCAGGTGTAAAATGGTTGTCAATGAAAACCTTAACGATCTACAAAAAAACATCGGTTATGTTTTTAAGAACACGGATCTTCTTCAGCTTGCTTTGACCCACAGTTCTGTGGTCCATGAACGTATGGTCAACAAAAACGAAAGCAACGAGAGGATAGAATTCCTGGGAGATGCGGTACTGGAGCTGATCTCCAGTGAATATCTGTATTTACATTATCCGAATTATCCCGAAGGTCATATGACAAAGCTCAGAGCAAGTCTGGTCTGTGAACCTTCTCTGGCAAATGATGCGAAGGAGATAAAGCTCTCCGATTTCATCAATCTCGGATTCGGAGAAAACAAAAGCGGTGGCAGATACAGAGATTCCATTGTTTCCGATGCATTTGAAGCTTTGATCGGAGCTATTTTCCTTGACGGCGGTTTTGATGAGGCGAAGAGATTCGTTCTTCGCTTTGTTTTGAACGATATTGAAAAAAAGGCCATCTTCCATGACAGTAAGTCTATCCTTCAGGAGTTCGTTCAAAACAAATTGAAGAAAAATGTCTCTTACGAGATCCTTTCCGAATCAGGTCCCGATCATGACAAACACTTTGTGGCAAGAGTCCTGATAGACGGACAGCCTATGCATGAAGGGGAAGGAAAGAGCAAGAAAGCTGCAGAGCAGGAAGCTGCCTATAAAACCTACATGGACATGCAGCTCAAATAAAATCCAACTGACACAGGTAAACCAATGTATCTTAAATCCATAGAAATACACGGATTCAAATCCTTTGCAAACAGAATACTATTTAAATTCAATGACGGTATCACTGCCATAGTCGGACCCAACGGTTCCGGAAAAAGTAATGTGGCAGATGCCGTGAGATGGGTTCTGGGAGAACAGAGTGCCAAGCAGCTCCGCGGAAACAAGATGGAGGATGTAATCTTTTCCGGTACTCAGCTCAGAAAACCCATGGGATACGCCTATGTGGCCATCACATTTGACAATTCTGACAGAGCACTGAACATTGACTATGAAGAAGTTACGGTGGCAAGACGTGTTTATCGTTCGGGAGAGAGTGAGTACCTTTTGAACGGCAATTCCTGCCGACTTCGTGATGTTCAGGAACTCTTTTTTGATACAGGTATCGGTAAGGAAGGCTATTCCATTATCGGACAGGGTCAGATCGACAAGATCCTTTCGGGAAAGCCGGAAGACCGAAGAGAGCTTTTTGACGAAGCTGCCGGTATCGTAAAATACAAGAAGAGAAAGTACGCAGCAGAAAAGGAACTGGAAGAAGAAGGAATGAACCTTGCCAGGATCACAGACATCCTTTCGGAGATCGAAAAGCAGGTGGGACCTCTTGAAAAGCAGTCCGAAGTTGCCAAAGAATACCTTAAGTTAAACGAAGAACTTAAAAAGTACGAGATCAACCTCTTTCTTGCGGATTACGAAAAGAATACGGATGCTAAGGATGAAGCTTTAAAAAAGCAGGAGATCATCAACTCCGATATCGAGAACACTAAACGTGATTACGATAATACAAAGACAGAATACGAAAAGCTTGAAGGAGAAATGGGCGAGTTTGCTGCCCGGATCGAGGAAAGCAGGGAAAAGAAGAACGAACTTTTGATCTCATCCGAGAAAAAAGAAGGTGAGATCAGGCTGATGGAGGAAAAGAAAAACTCCCTCTATCAGAGCAACGCTCATTACGAACAGAGAAAAAAGTCCATCAATGAAGAGATAGAGAACAGACTCTCGGAGATCGATGAACAGGCTGAAAATCGTAAGGCTACCGAAAAGCAGATCGAAGAACTCAATAACACAAGATCTGATTCGGGTGAAGAATTGAACAGCATTCACAGGCGCATTAATGAATGTACCGCGGAGATCGAAAACTGCAACAATGATCTGATGAAGCTGATCAATGAGGAATCCAAACTTAAGACGGAAAAGCAGAAGTTTGAAACTCTTAATGAGCAGAATGCCTTGAAGAAGGCTGAGCTCACAAAAAAGGTCCTCAATCAGAAGAACTTTGAAAATGAATATGAGACAGCAGTAGAAACCTTTAACCGTGAGCTTTCCGAGATTTCCGAAAAATTTTCGGAACTCGAGAAGAGCATAGCTTCACAAAAGGTCGAAAAGATCAAATTAAAGGAAAGAATGGATGAGACCACCGGATTTCTGGAAAAATTCCAGAAACAAAAGATCGAGCTGGAATCCAGGGTCGGCACTTTAAAGGATTTCTCCGAACGATATGAAGGATACGGTATCAGTATTAAAAAGGTTATGGAGCAGAAGCCCAAGTATCCCGGTCTCATCGGTGTTGTAGCCGACATTATCGAGGTACAGGAAAAGTACGAGACAGCCGTTGAAACTGCCTTGGGCGGTAACATTCAGAACGTTGTTACGAAGGACGAAGCAACAGCAAAGCGGATGATCGAATTCCTTAAGCAAAACAAATTCGGTCGTGCTACCTTCCTGCCTTTGAACGCCATAACCGCCAAGGAAGCATCTCAGGATGATGGTATAATCAAGGCACCGGGTGTCATCGGGTATGCAAACAAACTTGTCAAGACTGCCAAAGAGTATACCGAAGTCATTAAGTATCTTCTCGGAAGGATCATTGTTGTTGACAACATCGACAATGCTTTGAGGCTTGCAAAAGCCAACAATTATTCCTTAAGGATCGTTACACTTGAAGGCGAACAGCTGAATCCCGGCGGATCCCTTTCCGGAGGCTCCTATAAGAACAATTCCAACCTTCTTGGACGTAAACGTGAGATGGAAGAGGCCGAAAAACAGGTTTCCCAGATCATGGTAAAGGTCAATGCTTTATCCAGAGAACGGGACGGTTTCAAGGAAATGCAGGATAAGATCTCCGATGAGATCGCTAAGAAGCAGGAAGAGATCTCCAAGCTCACTCTGAAACAGAATACCGTTCAGATGAATCTGGAAAAAGAAAACGAGAGGATGAAGGAAAGCAAGGAATCCTTCTCTGTTACAGAGCTTGAGATCAAGGAACTTGAAAAGAACAGTGCCGAAAACAGCAGATCCGCGGAAGAACTCTCAGCTAAGATCGGTGAAATGAGCAGCCTTCGCGCAGAGATCAATGACAGGATCGAGGGTCTTAATCATAAGCTTGATGAAGAAAGAAGACTTGAACGTTACTCTAATGAAAAGGAATCCTCTTTAAGAGTAGAGTTTGCGGGTCTTGAACACACTCTTGGCTTTATCGATGAAACCGTTGCAAGATTGAACTCCGAGATCACAAAGTTTAAAGAAGAGATCGAAGAACTCGATCAAAATGAAGCAAATTCCGAGGAACAGCTTGCAAAGCTGGATGAAGAGATAAAGAAGGCTCATGCGGACATTGCTGAAGGCAAGGTAAAGGTTGATGAGATCAATTCTCAGATCACCGAGCTGGAAAAAGAAAAGGCTGTTCTTACAAAGGGTCATAAAGAATTTTTCAATAAACACGAACAATTGGCACAAAGTCTTACAGGACTTGAAAAAGAAGCCTTCAGGATCGAGAACCAGATCACAAGGATCGGAGAAGTCATTGACGAGCAATGTGCCTACATGTGGAATGAATATGAGGTTACGGTTGATTCCGCAAAGGAAAAGAAAGACGAGAGTCTCGGAAGCTACAATGCCATCAAAAAAGGCGTATCCGAACTTAAGTCTAAGATCAAGGGCCTTGGGGATGTAAATGTAAATGCGATAGAGCAGTATAAGGAAGTTTCCGAGAGATACAATCTTTATACGGTTCAGAGAAATGATATCATCGAGGCAGAAGAAAAACTTAAAGACATCATAGAAAAGCTCGAAGAAGAAATGCGCAAACAGTTCAATGAAAAGTTTGCTCTCATAAGAGATGAGTTTGATGTTGTATTTAAGGAGCTTTTCGGAGGCGGTCAGGGAACATTGGAGCTCATGGAGGATGAAGACGTCCTTACCGCAGGCATTAAGATAAATGCTCAGCCCCCGGGAAAGAAGCTGCAGAACATGATGATGCTCTCCGGTGGAGAAAGGGCGTTGACTGCCATAGCTCTGTTGTTTGCCATTCAGAACCTGAAGCCTTCTCCTTTCTGTCTGCTGGATGAGATCGAGGCCGCTCTTGATGACAGTAACGTCGGACGATATGCACGTTATCTCCACAAACTGACGGATCACACACAGTTTATCGTCATCACTCACAGAAGAGGTACAATGGCATCGGCGGATGCTCTCTACGGTATCACCATGCAGGAAAAGGGCGTTTCGGCTCTTGTTTCCGTGAGCCTCATAGAGAATTCATTATCGAACTAAAACAATTTCTACAAAGAATACAGGAGTTATATGGGAATATTCAGACGAATTGCCGCTCTGTTTACCGGAGCTGAGATCATTGACGATGATTTTTACGAAGAGATCGAAGAGAATCTCGTCATGGCAGATGTGGGAATAGCCACGGCAGAAAAGATCATATCCTCATTAAAAGAAAAAGTTAAACATCAGAAGATCTACAAACCGGATGAATGCAGACAGCTTCTGATAGATTCAATAAAAGAGCAGATGCATGTTCCGGAAGATGCCTACTCATTTGAAAAAGGTCCTTCTGTGGTCCTTATGATCGGTGTCAACGGAGTGGGAAAGACTTCTTCCGTGGGAAAGCTTGCAGCATCTCTAAAAGCTCAGGGAAAGAAAGTCCTGATCTGTGCGGCTGACACCTTCAGAGCTGCTGCCATAGATCAACTTGCGGAATGGGCAAGACGTGCGGGGGTTGATCTGATCTCCCAAAGTGAAGGTTCCGATCCCGCGGCTGTGGTATATGATGCCCTGAATGCTGCGAAGGCAAGAAAAACCGATGTGCTTCTGGTGGATACGGCAGGAAGACTTCAGAACAAGAAAAATCTAATGGATGAACTCAACAAGATCGACAGAGTGATCTCAAGAGAGTATCCGGAAGCGCAAAGAGAAACTCTTGTGGTGCTTGACGGTACCACGGGACAGAATGCTCTTGTTCAGGCAAGGGAATTCAATGAAGTGGCTCCCGTTACGGGCATCATAATTACAAAACTTGAGGGAACCGCAAAGGGCGGTATCGCCATAGCCGTTCAGTCCGAGCTTTCCGTTCCGGTTAAATACATAGGATTGGGCGAAAAGATCGACAGCCTTAAGAAGTTTGACCCGGAGGATTACGTCAATTCTTTGTTTAATGCGGTGTGATCAGATTATCTTTTAAATTGTGCATTTTGTACAAAAATGGGATGTTATTTTCTACATTCCATTTTTTTGTTTTTCCCTTGTAAATAAACAGTCGATTTGTTAAAATTTATCTACCAAAGTCACGTTTGGATGCTTAAGGCGGGGGTTCGTATGCAGGATCGCATGTTTACCTTAGGCATCGGAAGATCAATAAAATAAAGGAGTTTATACAAATGGCAGATGCGGATAAATTAAAAGCACTCGACTCGGCTCTTGCCCAGATCGAGAAGGCTTACGGAAAAGGTTCCGTTATGAAGCTTGGTGACACTGCTTCAATGCAGGTTGAAGCGATCCCCACAGGTTCCCTTTCACTGGACATCGCTCTCGGCGTAGGCGGCGTTCCCAAGGGAAGGATCATAGAGATCTACGGACCTGAATCTTCAGGTAAGACTACGGTTGCTCTTCATATGGTTGCAGAGGTTCAGAAACTTGGCGGAATCGCAGGCTTCATTGATGCAGAACATGCACTTGACCCTGTTTATGCAAAGAACATCGGTGTAGACATCGACAATCTCTACATCTCACAGCCCGATAACGGAGAACAGGCTCTTGAGATCACCGAAACCATGGTTCGTTCAGGAGCTGTTGATATCATTATTGTTGACTCGGTTGCTGCTCTTGTTCCCAAGGCAGAGATCGAAGGAGACATGGGAGACGCTCACATGGGACTTCAGGCAAGACTCATGTCTCAGGCTCTCAGAAAGCTCACCGCTGCGATCAGCAGATCAAACTGTGTTGTTATCTTTATCAACCAGCTTCGTGAAAAGCTTGGTGTAATGTTCGGAAATCCCGAGACAACAACAGGCGGACGTGCTCTTAAGTTCTATGCTTCTGTAAGAATGGATGTCAGAAGAGTTGAATCCATCAAAGCAGGCGGCGATGTGATCGGTAACAGAACAAAGATCAAGATCGTTAAGAACAAGGTGGCTCCGCCCTTTAAGGAAGCTGAATTTGATATCATGTTCGGTAAGGGTATCTCTAAGGTGGGCGACATCCTTGACCTTGCTACAGACGAGAACATCGTAAACAAGAGCGGTGCCTGGTTCTCTTACAATGACGAAAAGATCGGTCAGGGAAGAGAAAATGCCAAGGCCTACTTCGAGGAGAGACCTGCAGTTCTCAGAGAGGTTGAAAACAAAGTTCGTGAAAAGTACGGATTTGCGCCTCTTCCCGAGATCGTAACAGAAGCTGAAGAGAAGTAAAGCATATGCACGCTATTTCCGAAATCCTGGAGTTTTCAAAAGCCAAGAGCAGGATAGTATTTGAAGACGGATCGTTTCTGACTGTTTACAAAGGCATGTACAAGGGCGATGAAGCGGAGATGAGTGACGATGAGCTGGAAATGCTCACATCCGAAATGCTTTCCTACGGTAAGAAGAGAGCTATGAACCTTCTCGTAAAGAAAAGCTACTCAAGAAGAGCCCTGGAAAAGAAACTTGAAGATGACGGCTATAATCCTGCCATCATCGGAAAGATCTTTGAGTTTTTGGATTCCTTCCATTATCTTAATGATGAAGCTCTTGCGGAAAGTCTGGTCAGAAACAACAAAATGACAAAGAGCAGAGCGGAGATCAGGTTTTTGCTCAAAAGACGTGAGATCCCGGATGATGTGGCTGAAAATGCCATTGAGACGGTTTATTCCGAAGATGATGACACCGACGATGACACAGATCCGGAAATGAAAGCCATAATCCTTTTACTTAAGAAACTCAGCATGACTCCGGAAAGGATCGCTTCTCTTGATTTTAAAGAAAGACAGAAGCTTGCCGCAAAGTTTTACAGAAAAGGATTCAGATCCGATAACATTTCAAAGGCTTTGAGGCTCGAAAACTTCGATCAGATCGATTAATGATCAATTGGTTACAGACCTGCGGCAGTTGCCGCAGGTTTTTTAGTGCAAAAAACAGTGTTCAGGGTAGCAGTAACAGTTTTTTTATGACAATGTTATTATTTGTTGCTTGTATTTTCAATGCCCTTGTGATATTATTATAATTGCGAGAAAATCGGGTTTTCTATAGGGATCGATCATGATTCCCGTATAGTGATCCGTAAAAGAATATAACAGGAGGCACGTAGATATGACAGAAGTATTTGCAGCTTCGACATGGTGGGAAGGCGTTAAAGGTCCTCTTGCCGATGCCGGTGTCAACACAATTGTCGGCTTGTGCATTGTCTTCGCAGCTTTGATCTTCATCAGCTTCATCATCTCTCTTTTCAAGTACATCGGAAAGTTAGACAAGAGCAATGAGAAGAAGGCTGTTAACAATGCTCCCGCAGTTGCAACACAGCAAAGCGGAAATGAGCTCAATATCGATAACTTTGAACTCGTTGCCGTTATTACCGCAGCCATCAGTGAGTTTGAAGAGTCACGCGGTAATTTCTTTAAAGACGGCATTGTAGTCCGTTCTGTAAAGAAGATTTCTTAATGGGGATATAATTGGATGATATTTTTCTGATCATATAGATTTTTCGGCGAAATGGCATACGATCTTCGATCGTATGATCATCCCGAATAAAAGCCGTCGCGGAAAAGCAAGCTTTTCCGGAGCGGCTGTTGTTCGGGATCGGCAAGCGGCGCAGCCGCTTTTGCATTTCGCACGAAAAATGTGAGATCAATCAAATCTGAGCCAACAAATTTCACCCCATCACAACTAAGATCATATTATGGAGGAATAATCAAATGAAGAACTATACTATTACGATCAACGGAAACAAATATGCCGTAACCGTTGAAGAAGGAAACGGACAGAACGTAGCTCAGGCAGCAGCACCCGCTGCAGCTCCCAAGGCAGCTGCTCCCGCAGGAGCACAGGGTTCAGTGGCTGTGGCTATGCCTATGCCCGGAAAGATCACTGCCATCAATGCATCGGCAGGAACAAAGGTTACAAAAGGACAGGTTATTCTTACATTCGAAGCAATGAAGATGGAAAATGAACTCACCGCTCCTCAGGACGGAACGATCGCATCCATCAATTGCCAGGTTAACGACCAGGTAGAAGCAGGCACCGTAATCGTTACACTTAACTAAGAAAAGGGGTAATCTTCATGAATATTGGTGAGACCTTAATGAACTTATGGGAGCAGACAGGATTTGCCAACCTTTACTGGGGCAATTATGTCATGATCCTTGTGGCTCTGATTTTCTTATACCTTGGTATAAAGTGGAAATTTGAACCCTTACTTCTCGTACCGATCGCTTTCGGTATGCTTCTTGTTAACATTTATCCCCAGATCATGGCTGCGCCTTCCGTGGATCCCAATACGGGCATAGAGTCAGCCGGCGGTCTGCTTTACTACTTCTTCAAGCTGGATGAGTGGTCCATCTTCCCTTCACTGATCTTCCTCGGTGTAGGTGCTTCCACAGACTTCGGTCCCCTGATAGCAAACCCCAGAAGTTTCCTTCTCGGTGCCGCAGCTCAGCTTGGTATCTTTGTTGCTTACCTTCTTGCCATTCTTTTGGGCTTTAACGGAGAAGCAGCAGCAGCTATCTCCATCATCGGAGGAGCTGACGGTCCTACTTCCATTTTCCTTGCAGGTAAGCTGGGACAGACAGACCTTATGGGACCCATTGCAGTAGCGGCTTACAGCTACATGTCTCTTGTTCCCATTATTCAGCCTCCTATTATGAAGGCCCTTACAACAAAGGAAGAGAGAAAGATCAAGATGGAGCAGCTTCGTCCCGTTTCCAAGCTTGAAAAGATCCTTTTCCCTATCATCGTTACCGTGGTAGTTTGCTTCCTGCTTCCTTCCACAGCTCCTCTTGTGGGTATGCTCATGCTGGGTAACCTTTTCAAGGAATGCGGAGTTACAAAGCAACTTTCGGAAACCGCTCAGAACGCACTTATGTACATCGTTGTTATCATGCTCGGTACATCGGTAGGTGCATCCACCAGTGCAGAGAATTTCCTTCAGTGGACGACCATCAAGATCGTTGTTCTCGGACTTGTTGCTTTTGCCTTCGGCACAACAGGCGGTGTTCTTCTCGGGAAACTCATGTGCAAGCTCACACATGGTAAGATCAATCCTTTGATCGGTTCCGCAGGTGTTTCTGCAGTTCCGATGGCGGCCAGAGTTTCTCAGAAGGTCGGTGCACAGGAGGATCCCACAAACTTCCTTCTTATGCATGCTATGGGACCCAATGTTGCCGGAGTTATCGGAACAGCGGTGGCAGCAGGCGTATTTATGGCTATCTTCGGAGTTTGATCAATAGAAAGGGTACAAAATTATGGCTGATATTAAAAAGAAACCTATCGGTATTACCGAAACTATACTTCGTGACGCACATCAGTCCCTGATCGCTACCAGAATGCCCACTTCCGAAATGCTCCCTATTTTGGACAAAATGGACAAAGTCGGCTATCACTCCATCGAATGCTGGGGCGGTGCAACCTTTGATGCATGCCTCAGATTCCTTAAGGAAGATCCCTGGGACAGACTGAGAGCCTTAAGAAAAGGACTGCCTCATTCAAAGCTCCAGATGCTTTTCCGCGGTCAGAACATCCTCGGATACAATCACTATTCGGATGATGTTGTAGAGTACTTCGTTCAGAAGTCCGTTGCAAACGGTATCGACATCATCAGGATCTTTGACTGCTTTAACGATCTTCGTAACCTTGAAACTGCAGTTAAGGCAGCAAAGAAGGAAGGAGCTCATGCACAGATCGCTCTTTCCTACACCCTCGGTGAAGCATATACACTTGAGTACTGGGAGAAGATGGCAAAGTCCATCGAGGAATTGGGTGCAGATTCCATCTGTATCAAGGATATGGCAGGACTTCTTGTTCCTTATACCGCAACAGAGCTTGTTACAGCTCTTAAGAACGGTTCCAAGATCCCGCTGCAGATGCACACCCATTACACATCCGGTGTTGCTTCCATGACCTACCTTAAGGCCGTTGAAGCAGGTGCCGATGTTATCGACTGCGCAATGAGCCCTCTTTCCATGGGTACTTCACAGCCCGCTACTGAAGTAATGGTTGAGACATTTAAGGGAACTCCTTATGACACAGGATACGATCAGAATCTCCTTGCCGAGATCGCTGATTACTTCAGACCTTACAGAGAGGAAGTACTTAAGGAAGGCCTTCTTAATCCCAAGGTTCTGGGTGTTAACATCAAGACACTCCTTTACCAGGTACCCGGCGGAATGCTTTCAAACCTTGTTTCACAGCTCAAGGAAGCTCATGCTGAAGACAAGTATGAAGCAGTTCTTAAGGAGATCCCCAACGTAAGAAAGGATTTCGGTGAGCCGCCTCTTGTAACTCCTTCTTCCCAGATCGTAGGTACTCAGGCTGTTCTCAATGTTCTTTCAGGAGAGCGTTACAAGATGATCACCAAGGAGTCCAAGAAGATCCTGGCCGGTGAATTCGGAAGAACAGTAAAGCCTTTCAACAAAGAAGTACAGAAGAAGGCTATCGGAGATGCAGAGCCCATCACATGCCGTCCCGCAGATCTGATTCCTCCTCAGCTGGACAAGTTCCGTGAGGAGTGCAAGGAATGGATCCAGCAGGATGAAGATGTTCTTTCTTACGCATTGTTCCCTCAGGTAGCAACAGAGTTCTTTAAGTATCGTAAGGCAAAGCAGGAGAATCCTGACTTCGATAAAAAGCCTTCAGCTCCCGAAGGAAATGACAGAACATTGAATGTTACTGTTGCAGCAGATGCATTCAAATAAAAATTAATTTTAGATATAATAACGGGCGGGAATAATCCCGCCCGTTAAATTTTTTGTTTGCAAATGAAGCATAATGTGCTATGATACATTATATTGATGATAAAAGGAAAGCATCTTGGGAATGTGAACAAAGAGAATGCATTCTGAGACTTTTGTTTAGAACATCAGACCATAAAAAATACGGGAGGTATCTATGGGCTTATTTAATGATGCAAAGAACCAGCTTGGCAATGAAAACAACGAGGTATCCGAAAACAATCTTTTTGATGTTCAGGATGAAGAAGTTGATGCGGCCGATATCGACACAGAACTCCTTGAGTCTATCTTAGAGGATTCCGATGCAGAAAAGCCTAAGGATGACAAGAAGAAAAAGAACGATAAGGCAGAGAGCACAAGACCTGTTCCCGATGTAGCCGAGAGACGTGCAAAAGAGGCCAGAGAATCAGGTGCAACAGATGAGACTCAGGTTACTCTTATCACTAAGGGAACAACTATCAACGGCTCTATCATTTCCGACTGCTCCCTTGATGTAATGGGTACTATCAACGGCGACATCGAATGCCTCGGTAAGCTTACGATTTCCGGTAAGGTTACGGGTAATTCCATGGCATCGGAAGTTTTTGTCAATACTGACAGACTTGACGGCTCCATTACATGTGAAGGCTGTGTAAAGATCAGCCAGGGAACTATCGTTATAGGAGACATCACTGCGTCTTCCGCAGTTTTTGCCGGTGCCGTAAAGGGTGAAGTTGATGTCAACGGACCTGTTGTTCTTGACTCTACCGCCATTATCAAAGGCAACATCAAGGCTAAGTCTGTTCAGATGAACAACGGTGCCGTTCTCGACGGTTTCTGCTCACTTTCCTATGCAGAACTGGATGTAGATTCTATTTTTGAATAAGACAGGATTGATTTTAAATGGCTAAATACAAACGAATACTTTTAAAACTCAGCGGAGAAGCTCTTGCGGGTGACAAAAAGACAGGTTTTGACGAAGAGACCTGTATCATGGTCGGCAAGCAAGTTAAAAAACTTACAGAAGACGGTGTTCAGGTGGCTATCGTTATCGGCGGCGGCAATTTCTGGCGCGGAAGAAAAAGCGAGACCATCGACAGAGTTAAAGCAGACCAGATCGGTATGCTTGCTACGGTAATGAATTGCATCTATGTCAGCGACATTTTCCGTTTCCTCGGATTGAGCACAAGCATATACACACCTTTCTCCTGTGGAAGCATGACCAAGCTTTTTTCAAAGGATAATGCCGTGGAAGATCTCGAAAACGGTAAAGTCGTTTTCCTTGCGGGGGGTACAGGACATCCTTATTTTTCTACCGACTCCGCTACATCCCTTCGTGCCATTGAGCTTAACTGCGATATGATCTTTATGGCAAAGGCTGTGGACGGTGTCTATGACAGCGATCCCAACACCAACCCCAATGCCAAGAAGTTTGATAAGATGTCCATCAGTACCATCATTGACAACAAACTCGGGGTTATTGACATGACTGCTGCCGTCCTTTGCCTTGAGAACAAAATGCCTCTTTTCATATTCTCACTTCTTGAAAAAGACGGCATTGTAAATGCAGCAACCGGTAAGGCCGGCGGAACGGTAATTACTGCAGATTAAAAAATGGAGAATGATATGAACGATAAGATTAAGCCTTTTGAAGAAAAAATGGAAAAGACAATTTCTGTTCTTGCGGAAGATTTCGCTTCCATCAGAGCAGGACGTGCCAATCCCCATCTCCTTGATAAGATCAAGGTTGATTATTACGGAACACCTACTTCCATTCAGGGAGTTGCTAACGTTTCGGTTCCCGAAGCAAGGATAATCCAGATCCAGCCCTGGGAATCAAAGATGATCAAGGAGATCGAGAAAGCTATTCTTGCTTCCGAGTTGGGTATCACACCCAATAATGACGGCAAGATCATAAGACTTGTTTTTCCCGAACTTACGGAAGAGCGCAGAAAAGCTCTTGCCAAGGATATCAAGAAAAATGCTGAGAATGCAAAAGTTGCTGTCAGAAACATCCGTCGTGATGCCATGGATCTGATCAAGAAAATGGGTAAGAATTCCGAAATCTCCGAGGATGAAGAAAAGACCATCGAGGATGATATCCAAAAGGCAACCGACAAGCGTATTGCCGAGATCGACAAGATGTGTGAAGCTAAAGAAAAAGAAATAATGACAGTTTAAATTTGCGATTTATTCTGTTGTAAAAGAACCCCACTTGTCCTATAATGAACAGGTGGGTTTTTTATTATCTTATATCTGTGAAAAGGATTATTTTTTATGGCCGAAAAGCTTGAAAATACAAAGGTTCCAAATCATATAGCCATCATTCTCGACGGTAACGGGAGATGGGCAAAGAAAAGAGGTTTGCCCAGGACCGCAGGGCACAGGGCAGGTGCAAAGGCCGTGGAAACGGTATGCAGGGAAGCATGGAATGCTGGGGTAAAATATCTCACGCTTTATGCTTTTTCAACCGAAAATTGGTCAAGATCCGAGGAAGAAGTGAACATGCTCATGAATCTTCTCAGGGATTACCTGAGCGACAGCCTCGCAAATGCCAAAAAGAACAATATGAAAGTCAGAGTAATAGGCGACAGATCGGGACTTGCTCCGGATATCGTCGAAAAGATCAGACTAACGGAAGAAGAATCCAAGGATTACACCGGACTCAGATTTCAGATCGCGATAAACTACGGCGGCAGAGACGAGATAGTGCGTGCCGCAAGAAAAATAGCCGAGAAGGTTAAGGCAAATGAACTTGATCCTTCCGAAATAAACGAAGGATCTTTCGAAAGCATGCTTGATACGGCGGGCATTCCGGCTCCCGATCTTTTGATAAGGACCAGCGGCGAACAAAGGCTGTCAAACTTTCTGCTCTGGGAATTAGCTTATACGGAGTTCTATTTCCCGCAGGTACTGTGGCCCGATTTCGGGAAGAAAGATCTGCTTCAGGCCATTGAATACTACGGCACCAGAGACAGAAGATACGGAGGAGTCAAGGAATAATGTCCGATAATTACAATGATGAAAAAAAAGAAAAACGCAGGACCCTTTTTATCAGAGTCAGAAGCGGTGCGATCCTTACGCTCATTGCTTTTGCAACGATCATTCCCGGAGGCTGGGCGCTATTTGGCATTAATCTTTTGATCTCCGCGATCGGTATGATGGAATTCATGAGAGTCGCAAAGGTACACAGATCAATGATCGCTGTAATTTCTTATGTCGCTCTCGGTGCACTTTACGCTTGCGTGTACTTTAACAGAACGGATCTTATGGTTCCGTTGTTTATGGTATTTTTGATCGTATTGTTCACATGTATGGTCATCATGTATCCGAAGTACTCTGCAGATCAGGTTTTGATGGCTTTTTCGGGACTGATTTATGTGGGGCTCGGTCTTTCCTACATTTATCAGACCAGAATGATCGAGAAGAACGGCGCTTTTCTTGTCTGGCTGATCTTTATCTGTTCCTGGATATCCGATTCCGGTGCCTATCTTACGGGCATAGCCATCGGAAAGCACAAAGCATTCCCCAAGCTTTCTCCGAAGAAATCCATAGAAGGCTGTATAGGCGGTCTGGTTTCAAGCATATTGATCGGTGTGATATACAAACTCGTGCTCGATATATGCTTTGACATTAATATTATCGACTACGTGGGGCTTATCGTGATCTGCGGCGTGGGAGCGGTGATCTCGCAAACAGGAGACCTTGCTGCTTCCGCATTTAAAAGAAACTTCGGGATCAAGGATTACGGACATCTTATCCCCGGTCACGGCGGGATAATGGATCGTTTCGACAGCATTATCTTTGTGGCTCCGTTGGTTTATTATCTTGCGGGGTTATTTAATTAAAACATCCGATCTTCAGACTGACGGCGGTTCGTGTGCATTCCCCTTAAAAGGAATGTGATGAGCCGCTTTGCTTAACGAGGGTATAATTATGAAATCTGTTTCAATTTTGGGTTCCACAGGTTCCATCGGAACACAGACACTTGATGTGATCAGGCAGAACGGAGATGTCAATGTGTCCGCTTTGGCGGTCAATTCAAATATTGAGTTGCTGCACAAGCAGATCCTTGAGTTTTCTCCGGCTATGGTCTGTGTTTATTCTGAGGAAAAGGCCAAGGAACTTTCTGGCATATTAAAAGAAGAAGGCATAAAATGCGAAGTGACTTCGGGAATGGAAGGCCTGATCGCCTGTGCATGTCTTGACGAAGTCGACATCGTTGTTACGGCTTTTGTGGGAATGATCGGCATACGGCCGACCCTCGAAGCGATCAATGCGGGAAAAGACATTGCTCTGGCCAATAAGGAGACACTTGTTACTGCGGGTCATCTGATCATGCCTTTGGCAAAAGAGAGAAATGTAAAGATCCTTCCCGTGGATTCGGAGCATTCGGCTATTTTCCAGTGTCTGCAGGGCGCGCAGGGCAACAGACCCGCGAAGATCCTGCTCACGGCTTCGGGAGGACCTTTCAGAGGAAAAAAGAGGAGCGAACTTGTGAACATCAGACCCGAGGACGCTCTGAAGCATCCGAACTGGTCCATGGGGAGAAAAATAACCATCGATTCGTCTACAATGGTAAACAAAGGACTTGAAGTCATGGAAGCAAAATGGCTCTTCGATGTCGGCCCGGATGATATTGAAGTTGTTATTCAGCCTCAGAGTATCATCCACTCCATGATAGAGTTTACGGACGGCGCTGTTATCGCACAGATGGGTGTTCCGGATATGAAGCTTCCCATCCAATATGCTTTATACTATCCGGAAAGAAGGGAAAGAACCGCTGAAAGACTGGATTTCAGCAAACTTTCATCCATTGTTATCGATAAACCCGATAATGAGAATTTTCCTGCTCTTTCACTGGCCTATGAAGCGATCAGGACAGGAGGCAGCCTTCCTACTGTTTACAATGCCGTAAATGAGATCGCTGTGGACAAATTTCTGAAGGGCAGTATCGGCTATCTTGATATTACGGAAATGATCGCCAAGGCGATGGATTCACATAAACTTATAATGAATCCTTCACTTCCGGAGATCCTTGAACTTGAAAACAAATTGAAGCATGATCTTTCAGGCTTTTCTACTCGCTAAAGGAGAACTCAGATCTTATGAAAATAGTTGTTGCACTTTTGATATTTTCTTTAATCATCATCTTCCATGAAATGGGCCATTTGCTCCTGGCAAAGAAAAACGGCATCAAAGTCGTGGAATTTTCCGTCGGACTGGGTCCTACGATCATAGGCAAGGAATTCGGCGGAACGAAGTATTCGTTAAAGCTTCTGCCCTTCGGTGGTGCATGTCAGATGCTTGGGGAAGATGATCTGGATGAAGAAAGAACGGTTACGGAAGGAACTTTTTATTCAAAAAGTGTCTGGCAAAGAATGTCCGTGATCCTGGCAGGTCCGTTTTTTAATTTCCTTCTGGCCTTTGTTTTTGCTCTTTTTGTTACAGGTTTTGCAGGTTATGACCCTGCTGAGATCACATCCGTCTCCAAAAACTCTTCGGCAGATGCAGCGGGACTTGAAAAAGGAGATGTGATCAAAGCCATCAACGGTAAAAAGGTCTCCATCGGACGAGAAGTTGATTCCTATTTCTTTTATGAAGGGATCTCGTCAGAAAGTATAACAATTACCTATGAAAGAGACGGAGAAAGAGGGGAAGCGGTTGTCAATCCCGTTAAGTTCAAAAAGTATCTTTTGGGATTCACTTACAACAATTCGGACAATCCCGCATCCATAGAAAAGATCGAACCCGGATATCCCATGGAAGAAGCAGGCATAAAAGCCGGAGACATTATCGTGGAAGTGAACGGGAAGAAGATCTCTTCGGGCAAGCAGCTTAACCAATACTTTACTTCGGATCCTCTGAGCGGAGAAACGGTCATTATGGTGATCGACAGAGATCGACAGCTCATGACATTTGAGGTCACTCCGAAATTTTTGTCCGAGAATTATTCACTGGGATTTGATTACAACCTCTACCGTGTAAAAGCCAATGCATTTGAGGTCGTTAAGTACAGCTTTGTTGAGGTTAAGTACTGGATCGTAACGACAGTAAAGAATCTCGGACTTTTGATCTCGGGACAGCTTTCAAAGGATGATGTGGGCGGTGCGGTAGCTATCGTTGACATGATCGGAGAATCCTATGAGGAAACAAAGGCTCAGGGCAGCGCACTTGACGTGGTGCTTCAGATGATGTACATCTCCATTCTTCTGTCGGCCAACCTGGGTGTAATGAACCTTCTTCCCATACCCGCACTGGATGGCGGAAAATTCCTTTTCCTGATAGTGGAAGCCATTGCACGCAGACCTCTTAACCGTAAAGTGGAAGGCATAGTCAATCTGGCGGGATTTATTCTGCTGATGCTCCTTATGGTGTTTGTTTTCTTTAATGATATTGCAAGATTGATAGGAAGATAAAGATATGCGCATGTTAACTGATGAAGTAAGGATCGGAAATGTAACCATCGGCGGGAACAATCCCATAGCCATTCAATCAATGACCAACACAAAAACAGAAGATGTGGCAGCAACAGTGGCACAGATCAGGGAACTTCAAAAAGCGGGCTGTGAGATCATCCGCTCGGCTGTTCCCTCAAAAGAAGCAGCACTTGCTTTTTCCGAGATCAAAAAACAGATTTCCATTCCCCTTGTTGCAGACATCCATTTCGATCACAAACTTGCAATCCTGGCGATGGAGAACGGTGCAGACAAGATCAGGATAAATCCCGGAAACATCGGATCCACGGATCGTGTCAGAGAAGTGGTCAGCTGTGCAAAAGAAAGAAACATTCCCATCAGAGTGGGAGTGAATTCAGGATCTCTTGAAAAAGAGTTTCTGGAAAAATACGGCGGAGTTACAGCCGAAGGACTGACAGAAAGTGCTTTAAGAGAAGCTGCTGTCATTGAAGACATGGGCTACGACAATCTTGTGATCAGCATTAAAGCCTCTGATGTACTCATGTGTGTTAAAGCACATGAACTTATAAAGAGCAGGACAAAACATCCGCTTCATGTGGGTATTACCGAAGCGGGGACTCTTAAAAGAGGCCTTATCAAATCCTCAATGGGGCTTGCCATGATACTTTCTCAGGGGATCGGTGACACCATCAGGGTTTCTCTTACTGCGGATCCTGTAGAGGAAGTATATGCAGCAAAGGAGATCTTAAAGACTCTTGGACTCAGAAAAGGCGGGATCGAAGTGGTTTCCTGTCCCACCTGCGGAAGAACACAGATCGATCTTATCGCTCTGGCAGAGAAGGTTAATGAAGCAGTGAAGGACTATCCTCTGGATCTTAAGATCGCTGTTATGGGATGCATCGTGAACGGCCCGGGAGAAGCGAAAGAAGCGGATCTCGGCATCGCCGGAGCAAAGGGCTCAGGCATGATCTTTAAAAAGGGCGAGATCATTAAAAAATGTAAGGAAGAAGAGCTTTTGCCCGAGCTCTTAAGGGAATTGGATGAACTTATTTGAGGTTTTCACGGGATTGGAAGTGAAAAAAGGTACCGAACGCGCTTTCAGCGATGTGGATGTTTTAAAAGTCCGCATGTGCAAAGGAAAAGGCAAGGTCACTGTATTTCTGAATTCTTCCCATTTAATCGAATACAAGGACATTAAGAGCATGGAGGAGGCTCTTGATGATCAGTTCTTTTTGAAGTCAGGCAATCAGGTGTCTTTGGATGTAAATTACTCCCTGTCTTCTCTGTACAATCCCGAGACTCTCTGGGATATGGCAAAGCCCGCTTTGCTGGATGAATTGAATTCTATTTCCAAAATGAATAACATTTTCATCGACAATGCGAAGATCTCTTTTGAAAAGGGAGAAACCGGGGACTACACCATGGTGATCGAATCCGAGGATTCCTTCATCAATCGTATGGTTTCCGAGAACATCCGTAATTTCCTTACGGAAGTCTATTCCGAAAGATACGGCTTTAATGTGGGCATAGTTTTTCGATGGAGAGAAGAAAAGCGTACCGAAAAGGATGTTCCTGAAGAGATCTATTACTACAGTGCGGCAGAAAAGACCGAAAAGAAGCCTTTAAAGAGGATCACGGAGCAGGGCATTATCGATCCCGATGAGGGACGGGAAGAAAAAGCTCTTGAAGAAGCCGATGCCCGGGGTGAAAAGCTTGAAAAGCCCGATCAGAGCAATGCTGCAAAGCCGGATGCCAAGCCTTTGGAAAAAGAAGGAAGCAAGAGCAGGTTTACTGCCAAGGAGCCAGATTTCAAGGCCCGTTCCAAATTCATAAAGAAGAAACTGGAAGAGGATCCGGATCTTTTTTACGGCCGTCTTTTTGATTCCGAAGATGAGAAGGTTACACCTCTTTCCGAGATTCAGGACGGTCATTCCGAGGCTGTTGTCTTCGGTAAGATCATAAATGTGGAAGAACCCAAGCTGACAAAGAAGGGTGACAGATACATCGTAAAGTTTTCCTTTACGGATATGACGGACTCTGTTTATGCCAAGCTTTTCCCGCTTGTTGAAGACAAGGACGAACTCTTCAAGTACATCGCAAAGGGCAAATGCATCAAGATGAAAGCATTTCCCAGATACGACACCTTTGACCGCGAACTGGAAATGGCGGATATCGTGGGCATAAAGCAGATCCCGGATTTCCTTAAAAAACGTAAGGACGAAGCTGCTGAAAAAAGGATAGAACTTCATGCTCACACAACCTTCAGTGATATGGATGCGGTGATCGACCCCGGAGTTCTTGTGCAGACTGCCTTTGATTTCGGTCATCCGGGAGTTGCCATCACGGATCACGGTGTTGTTCAGGGATTTACCGTTGCCTTCCATTACTACAGGGACAAGCTTTTAAAGAACAAAAACCCCGAGATAGCGGAAAAAGCCAAGAATTTCAAGATCCTTTACGGCTGCGAGATCTATCTCGTGAACGATATGAAGGACATTGTAAAAGACGACAGGGGGCAGGATTTTGATGCTGAGACCGTCGTCTTTGATATAGAGACCACAGGTGTTTCAAAGGGGAAGGACAAGATCATTGAGATCGGAGCCGTGAAGCTCAGAAACAATGAGATCGTTGACAGATACTCTGTTTTTGTAAATCCCGAAGTACCTCTTCCCTCTGACATAATCGCCCTGACCCACATCACCGATGATATGGTAAAGGATGCGAACACCATTGAAAACGAACTTAAGAATTTCATCGAATTCTGCGGAGATGCCGTGATCGTTGCCCACAATGCTCCCTTTGACACGGGCTTTATCAAGCGTTTCGCAAAGGAACAGGGCATAGACTGGAAGCCTACCATAGTGGACACGGTTCCCTTTGCCAGAGGCCTCATACAGAACCTTAAAAACTACAAGCTCGACACGGTTGCGGATGAACTGGGAGTTTCACTTGAAAACCACCACAGGGCCGTAGATGATGCGGAATGCACGGCACTCATCTATCAGAAGCTTTGTGAGATGATGAAAAGGAAGGGCTTTTCAAAGCTTTCCGATGCTGTCGAGAACCTGAAGCCTTCGGACGAAGCCATCAGGAACATGCATCCTTTCCACTGCATAGTTCTGATCAAAAACGAGACAGGCAGGATCAATCTCTACAAGATGATCTCCCAAAGCCATCTTAAGTTTTTTAAGCGTTTTCCGAAGATACCGAAGAGTATGCTGGCAGCCCACAGAGAAGGGCTGATCATAGGCTCTGCCTGTGAAGCGGGAGAACTTTTCAGAGCTGTTCTGGAAGACGCATCCCAGGACGAGATCGACAGTCTCTGTGATTTCTATGACTACTACGAGATCCAGCCGCTTGGAAACAACAGGTTCCTTCTTGACGAAGAAAAGTATCCTTCCATCTCTTCCGATGAGGATCTTAAGGAACTGAACCGAAAGATCGTTAAACTGGGAGAGATCTACGGAAAGCCTGTCTGCGCCACATGCGACAGCCATTTCCTGAACCCCGAGGATGAAGTCTACAGACGACTGATCACCTACTCAAAGGGCTTTAAAGACGCAGAAAATCAACCTCCGCTGTACTTCAGGACAACGGAAGAGATGCTGGCGGAATTTGATTACCTGGGTCTTAAAAAGTGCCACGAGGTGGTCATCGACAATCCTCAAAAGATCTACGACATGATTGAAAAGATCGAGCCTGTACGCCCTGACAAGTGTCCTCCTGTCATCGAACATTCGGAAGAGATGCTGACTAAGATCTGTCATGACAAAGCACATTCCATGTATGGAGAAAAACTTCCCGTTCAGGTGGAGACAAGACTTGAAAAAGAGCTTACATCCATCATTAAGAACGGTTACTCCGTAATGTACATCATCGCTCAGAAACTGGTATGGAAATCCAACGAGGACGGTTACCTTGTTGGATCCCGTGGTTCCGTCGGTTCATCCTTTGTGGCCACCATGGCGGGTATTACTGAGATCAATCCTCTGCCTGCTCATTACTATTGCAAGAAGTGCCATTTTTCGGATTTTGATTCGGAAGAGGTGAAGAAGTATCAGAAGGAAGCGATCTGCGGATTTGATATGCCTGACAGGATCTGCCCGGTTTGCGGAGAGAAGCTGGTGAAGGACGGCTGCGATATTCCTTTTGAAACCTTCCTTGGCTTTAACTGCGACAAGGAGCCCGATATCGACCTGAACTTCTCGGGTGAGTACCAGTCAAAGGCTCATGATTACACGGAAGTTATCTTCGGTAAGGGACAGACCTTTAAGGCGGGTACTGTGGGAACCGTCGCCGAAAAGACCGCCTACGGCTATGCCCTCAAATACGACGAAGAGCATGGCATCACCCACAGAAGAGCCGAGCTTGAAAGGATCTCTGCGGGATGTGTAGGTGTGCGCCGTGCAACGGGACAGCACCCGGGAGGCATCGTTGTTCTTCCCGTGGGTGAGGACATCGACACCTTTACGCCTGTCCAGCATCCGGCTAATGACATGACAACCAACATTGTCACCACCCATTTTGAATATCATTCCATCGACCATAACCTTTTGAAGCTTGACATTCTTGGACACGATGATCCCACGATGATCAAGCGTCTGGAAGAACTTACCGGCATAGATGCAAAGACAATTCCCATGGACGATCAGAAGGTCATTTCTCTGTTCCACGGAACGGAGGCCCTTGGCATCAGCCCCGCCGACATCAACGGCATCGACATGGGATCCCTGGGTCTTCCGGAACTGGGTACCGACAATGCCATGAACATGTTACGTGAAACGAAGCCCGACTGCTTCTCCGACATGGTGCGTATCTCCGGACTTTCCCACGGAACCGATGTTTATGCGAACAATGCCCAGGTCCTGATCGCAAACGGTACATGTAACCTTAAACAGGCCATATGCACCCGTGACGACATCATGCTTTATCTCATCAACAAGGGACTTGAACCCGGACATGCGTTTAAGATCATGGAAAGCGTACGTAAGGGAAGAGGACTGACGGAGGAATGGGAAGCGGAGATGAAAGAGCATGATGTGCCCGACTGGTACATCTGGTCCTGTAAAAAGATCCAGTACATGTTCCCGAAAGCCCATGCTGCGGCTTATATCATGATGGCATTCCGCGTTGCCTGGTTCAAGGTTTATCATCCCCTTGAGTATTACGCGGCGTACTTCGGCATCCGTGCGGCGGCCTTTGATTACGAGCTCATGTGTCTCGGAAAAGAAAAACTCTTAAAGAACATGAACGAGATCAAAGCAGCCATCGACAATCATACCGCCAAGGCAAAGGATGAAACGACTTACATGAACATGAAGAGTGTTCTGGAAATGTATGCACGGGGGTACGAGTTCATGCCCATCGACATTTTCAGGGCCAAAGCCCATGCATTCCAGGTTATCGACGGAAAGGTAATGCCTTCCTTCGATTCCATCCAGGGTCTGGGAGAAAAAGCTTCCGATCTGATGTATGAAGGCTGCAAGGGCGGACCTTTTACTTCAAAGGAAAATTTCAAGGAGAGAACAAAAGCTCCTCAAAGTGCTGTTGATACAATGGCGAGACTGGGACTTCTCGGAGAAATCCCGGAGTCCGATCAGATAAGTCTTATGGATTTGTTTGATATGGGGTGAATATTCTGAAAAATTACCTAAAAAAAGCTTGAAGTTATACTTGCTTTTTTCTGTTTCGTAGTGTATATTTAATGGCACAAGGCTCGTTGGTCAAGAGGCTAAGACGTCGCCCTCTCACGGCGAAATCACCGGTTCGATTCCGATACGAGCTGCTCACTGTTAATTTAACAGCCCAACCCAAATGACAAAGAACCATTTACGGATTCTTTGTTTTTTTTATCTTCAGAGGAATATTCGGTTGAAAAGTAATCTTTTTTGTTCTATAATCTAAAAAGTTTTTTGCAGATAACATTTTAGGAGAGTCATATATGAAACAGTTTAATTCAAATGAATTGAGAAAAGCATGGATCAAGTTCTATGAGGAAAGAGGTCATGTGAACTGCGGAGCGGTTTCGCTTGTTTCTGACGGTTCCACCGGAGTGCTTTTTAATGTAGCGGGCATGCAGCCTCTTATGCCTTATCTTCTCGGAGAAAAGCATCCTCTCGGAACAAGACTTTGCAATGTTCAGGGATGTGTACGTACCAACGATATCGATTCCGTCGGTGACAAGAGCCATGTTACGTTTTTTGAAATGATGGGAAGCTGGAGTCTCGGCGATTATTTTAAAGAAGACAGATGCAAATGGAGCTACGAGCTTCTTACCCAGGTTTTCGGATTTGATTCCGATCATCTTGCGGCAACGGTTTTTGCGGGAGATGAAAATGCCCCCAGAGACGAAGAAGGAGCACAGTGCAGAATAGCTTCAGGCTTCAAGAAGGAAAACATCTATTATCTTCCTGCCGAAGACAACTGGTGGGGACTTGAATTCGGACCCTGCGGCCCCGACAGTGAAATGTTCTATGTTGCCGATGTTCCCGACTGCGGACCCGACTGCGGACCCGGCTGTCACTGCGGTAAGTACACAGAGCTTGGAAATGACGTTTTCATGCAGTACGAAAAGCACAAGGACGGAACACTTACGACTCTTGCAAAGAAGAATGTAGACACAGGATGGGGACTTGAAAGAAACCTCGCATTCCTTAACGGAACAAAGGATGTCTACAAAACAGATCTTTTTGCAGGCGCCATCTCTTACATTGAGAAGAGATCCGGAAAGAAATACGATGCAGACGATGAATTCTCAAGATCGATGAGGATCCTTGCGGATCATACAAGAACAAGCGTTATGCTCATCGGTGATGAAGCAAAGCTCACACCTTCCAACGCGGGTGCGGGTTATGTACTCAGAAGACTGATCCGCCGTGCAGTAAGACATGGCAGAAAGCTGGGACTTGACAAGAAGGATCTTTTAAACATTGCAACGGTTTACATCGATGAGGTTTACACCGAGAGCTATCCTTTACTTGTTAAGAACAGAAGCTTCATCCTTGATGAACTTGAAAAAGAGATCACACGTTTTGAGAGCACTCTTGAAAACGGCATGAAAGAGTTCAGAAAGATCCTTGACAAGGCAAAGGAAGACAAAAAAGCCTCCATTGACGGAAAGACAGCTTTCTACCTTTATGATACTTTCGGTTTCCCTCTTGAACTCACAACGGAAATGGCTGAAGAGGAAGGCATGAAGGTTGATTCCAACGGATTTGATGAGGCAATGGAAGAGCAGAAGAACAAGGCAAGAGAGGGAAAGAGCTTTGCCCAGAAGTCAGTATCTTCCGTATTTGATTCCCTTGATGAGAGCATCGTTTCAGAATTTGCGGGTTATGACACACTTTCATTTGAAGAGACAGTACTTGCCGCAGCAAATGAAGAAAGCCTTACGGATTGCCTTAAGGAAGGCGAAAACGGAAGCCTTGTATTTAAGAAAACACCTTTTTATGCAACAATGGGCGGTCAGCTTCATGATACAGGCGTCATCGAAACACCCGACGGTATCTTCAGAGTGACCGAAGTTACAAAGATCCCCGGTAACAGGATCGCTCACTTCGGTTATGTTGAAAAAGGTTCTGTTAAGAAAGGAAGCACTGCGGTCCTTAAGGTAGACGGCGAAAGAAGAGCAAAGACCTGCAGAAACCACACTGCTACTCACCTTCTTCAGAAAGCTCTGCAGATGATCCTCGGAGATAAGGTAGCTCAGCAGGGTTCTTATCAGGACAGCGAAAGAACAAGATTTGACTTCAGCTGCTCACGTCCGGTTACAAAGGAAGAACTGCTCAAAGCTGAAGAGATCGTAAACCGCGCTATCGAAGACAACATTAAAGTAACTACCGAAGTAATGGCAGTTGAAGATGCAAAAAAGACAGGTGCCATGGCACTTTTCGGAGAAAAGTACGGAAAGGAAGTAAGAGTCGTTTCAGTAGGTGATTTCTCCAAGGAACTTTGCGGCGGTACTCATGTTTCCGCAACAGGTGAGATCGGCTGCTTCAAGATCCTTTCAGAAAGCGGTATCGCAGCAGGTGTCAGAAGGATCGAAGCCGTTACAGGTTCAAATGTAATGACCTACTTAAACAATCTTGAGAACATGCTTTATTCGGCAGCATCTCTTGCAAAGACCACACCTGACAGACTTGGTGAAAAGATCGAACAGCTGTTTGCTCAGATCAAGTCTCTTAATTCCGAAAACGAATCCTTAAAGAGCAAGGCTGCCAATGATTCCATGGGCGACATTGAAAAGGATATGTTCGAAGCAGGCGGAGTAAAGGTTGTGGCTGCTGAGGTCAAGGGCATCGACGCCAATGGACTCAGAACTCTTTGCGACAGTCTTAAGGAGAAATATGCAGACCTTTTCGTGATCGTTGTTTCCGAAACAGAGGGTAAAGTAAATCTTGTATCCATGGCATCGGATTCTGCGGTTAAAAAGGGAGCTCATTCCGGAAATCTCATTAAAGAGGTTGCACCCCTTGTACAGGGTGGCGGCGGCGGACGTCCCAACATGGCTCAGGCAGGCGGAAAGAACCCTGCAGGCATCTCTGCTGCAGTGGAAAAAGCCAAGGAGATAATGAAGTCTCAGCTGGGTTGATGGCTGCAAATGTAACTTTTTTGGCTTAAACCCTTGACATTTAAAGGGTTTGATGCTATAAATTTATACGATATATGACTAGTTAAGAGTGGATGCGAATCCACTCTTTGCTTTTGTGCGATAGGAGATGCAAATGTCAAAAAAAGACGATTATATTTCAAAGACTGAAAAGATCGCGGCTCCCATATGCGAGGAACTTGGTTTTGAACTCGTGGATGTGGAATTTGTGAAAGAAGCCGGAACCGATTACCTGCGTGTCTACATTGACAAGCCCGGAGGAATAACCGTGGATGAATGTGAGATCGTAAGCAGAAAAATGAACGACATTCTCGATGAGCAGGATTTCATTGAGGAATCTTACATTTTTGAAGTGAGTTCTCCGGGACTCGGAAGAGTTTTGAAAAAGGATAAGGATTTTTTAAGAAGCATGGGAGAGGAAGTTGAAGTCAAACTTTTTAAGGCTGCTTCGGGACCCAAAGAATTCAATGCCTTTCTTAAAGGATTTGATGAAAAAACAATTACACTCTCAGACGAAGACGGTAATGTCTTTAACATCGACAGATCAAATATCGCAAAGATCAATCTTGCGGTACATTTCTAAAATAAAAAGACGTATAGGAGGAAATTAAAATGGCAACCAGAAAAAAGAGTGCGGCTAAGGCGGCACCGGAAGAAAACAATGAGTTGATCCTTGCATTGGAAGCGATCGAGAAGGAAAAGGGTATTTCAAAGGAAGTTATGCTTGAAACCATCGAAACATCACTTCTTACTGCCTGCAAGGATGAATTCAAGCAGACGGAAAACATTAAGATCAATTTTGATCCCATTACTTCATCTTTCCGTGTATTTGAAGAAATGACGGTAGTAGATGAGGTTGAAGACGATACGATGCAGATCTCGAAAGAGGCTGCAAGGATCCGTTTCAATCAGCCTTATGAAGTGGGCGATATCGTTGATATCGAAGTTACTCCCAAGGATTTCGGAAGAAAAGCTGCTCAGAAGGCTAAGCAGGTCATCGTACAGAAGATCCGTGAGGAAGAAAGAAAGGCTCTCTTCTCCAGCTACTCAATGAAGGAGCGCGACATTGTCACAGGTGTCATCCAGTGCTTCCAGGATCCCGACAGAGGAAATTACAACATCATCGTAAGCCTCGGAAAGATCGAGACCATCCTTCCCGTTACAGAGCAGATCAAGGGAGAGGAATTCTACAAGAATGAAAGAGTTAAGCTTTACGTAACAAAGGTTGAAGATTCACCCAAGGGACCCAGAGTATCCGTTTCAAGAACTCATCCCGAGCTCGTAAAGAGACTGTTTGAAGAAGAAGTTACCGAGATCGCCGAAGGTATCGTTGAGATCAAAGGAATTTCCCGTGAAGCCGGTCAGAGAACAAAGATCTCCGTATATTCCCATGATGCGAATGTTGATCCCGTAGGTGCCTGCGTAGGCGTTAACGGTACAAGAGTAAACGCTATCGTTGATGAACTTCACGGCGAGAAGATCGACATCATCGTCTGGAGCGAGGATCCCGCAGTTCTCATTGAGAATTCCCTGAGCCCTGCAAAGGTGGTTTCCGTAACCGTTGATCCCGACGAGAAGAAGGCAAGGGTCGTAGTTCCCGATTATCAGCTTTCACTTGCCATCGGTCGTGAAGGCCAGAATGCAAGACTTGCAGCAAAGCTTACCGGATACAAGATCGACATCAAGTCCGAGTCCCAGGATGCCGGCATTGAAGTGAACGAGGAAGAGGTTTCCGAAGAGGAAGAATAAAATGGCAGATAAAAAAATCCCTATGAGAAAATGCACCGGCTGTGGAGCGGTGAAGTCAAAAAAAGAACTGATCCGTGTTTTAAGAACACCGGAGGGAGAGATCAAGATCGACAAAACAGGCAGAGCCAACGGTCGCGGAGCTTACATCTGCGATTCGGTCTCCTGTCTTGAAAAGGCCAAAAGATCCGGAAGTATTGCGAGATCACTTTCAACGCCAATTCCGGATGATGTTTATGAAAGCCTTGTTAAGGAGATGGAAAACAATGGATGATAAATCCAAAAAAAGTCTTTTATCCCTTCTTTCACTTATGCAAAGAGCGGGAAAACTTCAGAGCGGTGAGTTTCAATCGGAAACAGCCGTTAAAACCGGAAAGGCTTTCATGGTTATCGTAGCTGAGGATGCTTCCGATAACACTAAGAAACTTTTTAGCGATAAATGTTCATTTTACAACGTGCCGATCGTATTTTTCGGCTTAAAGGAGGAACTTGGTCACGCAATAGGTAAGGAAGATCGCTCATCTGTTGCAATCATAGATGAAGGCTTTTGCAAAAGCTTTCAAAACAAGATGTTTACCCTTGAAAAGATCACGAAGGAGTCCTAATTAATGGCAAAAAAAAGAATATCCGAATTATCCGGAGAACTTAATGTAACAAATAAAGAGATCATAGATTTCCTCAAAGCTCACAATGTGGAAGTAGCCAGCCACATGAACAGCGTTGATGAAGATGTGATCAAAATGGTAAATGACCATTTCGGAAAGAAAAAGGCTGCTCCCGCAAAAGCACCCGCAGCTCCGGCAGGTCAGAAGCCTCTCAGAAGACCCGTTGAAGGACAGGTCGCACCCAGAAAGATGCTCAGCGGTCCCGAGGAAAAGAAACAGCTGATGCAGCAGCAACAGCAGAGAAGACAGATGGCAGACGGACCTCGTAATGTACAGCCTCAGAGAAGGATGCTGGACGGTCCCGAGGAGAAGAAGCAGCTTATGCAGCAACAGCAGAGAAGACAGATGCTGAACGGACCTCAGGACAGAAAGCAGACATATGCAGGGCAGAGGGATCGTCGTCCTTCGGGAACCAGGACCATCAACGGTGTTGTGATCTCCAGTGACGACGGAGACAATCGTCTCATTCACGGATCTTTCAGAAGCGAAGAAGAGCTGGAAGCTTTAAAGAGAGAAAAGATCAAAGAGAATCAGGCAAGGCATGAGGCCGAAAAGCGTGAAGCTATGAAGAAAGCTGCGGAGGATGCGGCAAAGGCAGATGAACTTGCAGCAAAAGCGCGTAAAGAAGCCGAAGCCATCGAGAAGAACATAGAGGCTCAGAAGGCAAAAGCAGAGGCGGTAGAAGCAGAAAAGAAAGCAAAGGCAGAAGCTGAAAAAGCAGCCGCAAATGCAGCAGCCGCAAGCGCTGTTGCTAATGCACCCGCACCGGAAGCTGCTCCCGAAAAAGTCTTCAAGACTGTGGGAGAAAGAGTCCGTCCCAACATTATCAAGAGAGCAGGTGCAGAGGGTGTCAATCGCGCGAATATGGGTGAAAGACGCCCCCAGAACGGTGAGAGAAAGCCTTTCAACAATGATAACCGTCAGGACAGAAGACCTGATGGCATGAACCGTCAAAACGGTGCCAAGGCCGGTGCACGCCCTGCAGACCGCAATCATTTCCAGCAGGTTGAAAGCAGATACGACGGTAACAACCGCGGTCACAGCAATCTGTTTGAAAATAAGAATCAGAGAAGCTACGGTAACAATACTGCCGGAGCACAGAGAGATAACAGCGGCAGGGGCGGCAGGAGCAGCGGCTTCTCCACCAGACCTCAGGGAGGCTTCGGAGGCGGAAAGGATGAAGATGATTCCAGACCCGTTTCCCATTCAAGAGATCCCAAGAAGAGGAACAATACTCCTGAAATTGCAGAATCATTAAAGCAGCAGAATAACCGCAGAAATGACAAGAGCAAGGACAGAGAGAAAGCAAATAAGCGTTTTGAGGATTATGATGAACTTCAGGGCGCAAAGAAGGGCAAGGGTAAGGATCCCAACCGTGCAGGTGCGTTCCATAAGCCCGAACCCGTTAAGGTGCAGGTTGAAGAGGATGCCATCAAGACCATCAAGCTTCCTGATGTACTTACCATCCAGGAACTTGCTGACAAGATGAAGATCAAGGGCGGAGACATCGTTAAGAAGCTTTTCCTTTCCGGAAAGATCTGTTCCCTTAACTCCGACATCACCTTTGAAGAAGCAGAGAACATTGCTCTTGAATATGAGATCATTGCAGAGCACGAAGAGAAAGTGGACATGGTTGCCGAACTCCTTAAGGAAGACGAAGAGGATGAGAGCAAGCTTGTTAAACGTCCTCCCGTTGTCTGCGTAATGGGTCACGTTGACCATGGTAAAACATCCCTTTTGGATGCCATCAGAACAACAAACGTTACTTCAAGAGAAGCCGGCGGTATCACACAGCACATCGGTGCTTATATGGTTGAGATCAACGGTCAGAAGATCACCTTCCTTGATACACCCGGACATGAAGCATTTACCGCAATGCGTATGCGCGGTGCAAATTCCACAGATATCGCTGTCCTTGTGGTTGCCGCAGACGACGGTGTAATGCCTCAGACAATTGAAGCCATTAACCATGCAAAGGCTGCGGGAGTTGAGATCATCGTTGCAGTCAACAAGATCGATAAGCCCACTGCCAACATTGAAAGAGTTAAGAGAGAGCTGACGGAGTACGGCCTTGTTTCCGAGGAATGGGGCGGAAGTACCACATTTGTTCCCGTTTCCGCAAAGACCCACGAAGGCATAGAGCAGCTCCTTGAAATGATCATCCTTACGGCTGACGTACTTGAATTAAAGGCAAATCCCGATCGTCAGGCCCGCGGTATCGTTGTAGAAGCACAGCTTGATAAGGGCCGCGGTCCCGTTGCTACCGTTCTTGTACAGAAGGGTACACTTAAGATCGGTGACAACGTTGTTATCGGATCTTCCATGGGTAAGGTGCGAGCTCTCATCAATGATAAGCACGAAAAAGTAAAGATGGCAACACCTTCCATGCCTGTTGAGATCCTGGGACTTGATTCGGTTCCCGCTGCGGGAGAAGTTGTTGTCGCAACAGCAAGTGAAAAAGAAGCAAAGGCTATCTGCAATGCCTACATTGCCCAGAACAAGGAGAAACTCATTGCCGAGACCAAGGCTAAGCTTTCCCTTGACGGACTGTTCTCACAGATCCAGGCAGGTAACATCAAGGAACTCAATGTCATTGTTAAAGCCGATGTACAGGGTTCTGTCGAAGCCATCAAGCAGTCTCTTCTCAAGCTTTCAAACGAAGAGGTTGCGGTACGTATCATTCACAGCGGCGTAGGTGCGGTCAATGAATCCGATGCCACACTTGCAGGCGCTTCCAATGCCATCATCATTGCATTTAACGTCAAGGCTGACAATACAGCAAAGGACATCTGCGACAGAGAAAAGATCGACCTCAGAAATTACAGTGTCATCTACGATGCTATCGACGATGTTGAATCTGCCATGAAGGGTATGCTTGATCCCATTTTCGAGGAGCAGGTCATTGCTCATGCGGAAGTACGCCAGACCTTCAAGGCTTCCGGTGTCGGAACCATCGCCGGATCCTTTGTGCTTGACGGTAAGATCCTTCGCGGATGCCAGGCACGTATCACACGTGGCGGAAACCAGATCTTCGAAGGCAATCTTGCTTCCCTTAAGCGTTTCAAGGATGACGTTAAGGAAGTCAATGCCGGCTATGAATGCGGTCTTGTATTTGAAAAGTTCAGCGATCTTCTTGAAGGAGATCAGATCGAGCTTTATCAGATGGTAGAGGTACCCAGAAAATGAAAAAAAACAGCATTAAAAACATTCGGGTGAGTCAGGAAGTTCTTCGTGAGCTTTCCTCCATCATCCGCGATGAGGTCCATGACCCCAGGATAGATCCTTTTACCAGCGTAGTTGATGTCTATGTTGCTCCGGATCTTAAGACCTGTAAGGTCTGGGTCAGTGTTCTCGGCGGTGAGCAGTCCAAAAAAGACACTCTTAAAGGACTGAATTCCGCAGCAGGTTTCATTCGCAGCAGACTTGCTCACACAATGAACATGAGGAACACTCCCGAGCTTACATTTGTTGTGGACCAGACCATAGAATATGGCGTCAACATGTCAAAGAAGATCGATGATGTGATGGCGTCCATGCCCAAGAGAGACGAAGAGACCGGCGAAGAAAATGAAGAAGCTGATGAATGATCTCTTCGTAACATCAAAGAGGTAAAATGATCAACGGAATTATTAACATTTACAAGGAACAGGGGTTCACGTCCCATGATGTTGTGGCAAAATTGAGAGGTATCCTTCATTTTAAGCACATCGGACACACCGGTACCCTTGATCCTTTGGCAACAGGTGTTCTGCCTGTCTGCATCGGCTCCGCCACAAAGCTTTGCGACATGGAGACCGCCAAAACAAAGATCTATGAAGCTGTCATTCTTTTCGGAACAGCTACGGATACAGAAGATGTAACGGGAAAGGTTATCAAGACCCTTCCCGTTAATTGTGATGAGGATGATCTTGTGAAGAGTTTCCGGAATTTCACGGGAGACATTCTGCAGACACCTCCCATGTATTCCGCCATCAAGCTGGAAGGAAAAAAGCTTTACGAACTGGCAAGAGCGGGAAAGACAGCAGAAGTGGCAAAACGTCCGGTTACGATCCATTCCGTCGAGCTTTTGAGCACCTTAAAGGATGACAGGGGCTTCTTAAAAGAAGCATGCATACGCGTTACCTGCGGTAAAGGCACGTACATCAGGAGCCTTTGCAGAGACATCGGCGAGACCCTTGGTACCTGTGCATGTATGAAGGAGCTTACAAGGATAAAAACAGGGCGGTTCGAACTTGACAGTGCGGTGAAGCTTTCGGATGTGGCAAAAGCTGCGGAGGAAGGATGCCCAGAAAAGTACATTCTGCCAATTGATGAGTACTTTAACGAGTATCCTGCTGTTTCAACAAAACCAGAGTTCGACAAGCTGGTAAGAAACGGAAATCCCTTACGGAACAGCGAGATTTCTACAACAGTAGGACTCGGAACTTTCAGGGTTTATGACTCTGAAGGTAATTTCTGCGGGATCTACTTAAAGGATGAAAAGAGCAACAGATTAAAACCCGAAAAAATGTTTCTTGCAATGTAAAGATCAGGTTTAGGAGATGAGTTTGTGCTTGTAATAAGAGATATTGAAAAATTCAGATCTTCCGGAACTGCCGTAACCATCGGAAAATTTGACGGCGTTCACATCGGCCACAGAAAGATCATCGAGATCCTGATGAAAGAAAAAAAGGATCTTGAAGCCTGTGTTTTTACTTTTGACATTCAAAAGGACAACTCTGTCCTTGAAACAGAAAACAGGATCTGTTCTGAAAATGAAAAAGAAAAAATCCTTGAAGGACTGGGCATAGAAAAACTGGTCCTTTTCCCTTTTAACAAAGAAACTGCAGCCATAGAAGCCCGGGATTTCGTTAAAGACATTCTTTTTGAAAAGCTTAAATGCAGGCTTCTTGTGGTTGGAGACGATTTCAGATTCGGTAAAAACAGAGCCGGTGACACGGAGCTTCTTAAAGAAATGTCCACAGAACTGGGCTTCAGGCTTATAGTGATCAAAAGAGAAGAGTTTGAAGGCAGTCCCGTATCAAGCTCCAGGATAAGAGAAGAACTTAAAAACAAGAATTTCGAGAAAGCAAGGCATATGCTCGGCTGACGCGAAAAACAAGAAAAAAAATAAGCCTGTAAAGAAAAATGCTTGACAGGCTTTTTTCTTTGTGGTATAGTTTTGAAGCTGTAAATGATGTCAAGCAATTTGCTTTACAGCGGAGATCATATGGAACAGTTGGAAAAGACCGTTGAGCTCTCAATGCTGTATGATTTTTACGGCAATCTGCTGAGCGAAAGAAAAAAACAAATATTCGAGGATTATGTCCTTAACGATCTTTCTCTGTCGGAAGTTGCCGATAGCGCCGGAATGACCAGACAGGGGGTTCACGATGCAGTTAAGGGATGTGAAAAAAGCCTCGAAATGTATGAAGAAGCGTTGCATCTTGCAGAAAAATACAAAACTGCTTCCAAATTGTGCGATGAGATAAGAGATATCGCCGAAAGCCTTCAGAATGAGGAAGGCAGAAGGATATCGGAATTAATACAAGAGATCAAGAAAAATGGCATTTGAATCATTATCCGTAAAACTTCAAAACGTTTTTAAAGGACTTCGCGGAAAAGGTCGCCTTTCGGAAAACGACGTAAAGGCAGCCATGAAAGAGATAAAGATGGCTCTTCTTGAAGCGGATGTTAACTTCAAGGTTGTTAAAAGCTTTATTTCAAGTGTTTCAGAAAGAGCCGTTGGAGAAGATGTTCTGAATTCCCTCACTCCCGGCCAGACGGTCATTAAGATCGTAAACGAAGAACTCATTAATCTCATGGGTTCCGAAAATGCGGAGATCAAATTCCTTCCCGCAAACGAGATCACATCCGTGATGATGTGCGGTCTTCAGGGTGCAGGTAAGACAACTACAGCCGCAAAGCTTGCAGCTATCTTCAAGAACAAGGGGAAAAAGCCCCTGCTGGTTGCCTGTGACGTCTATCGTCCCGCAGCCATCGAGCAGTTAAAGGTCAACGGCGGAAAGGTCGGAGTTCCGGTCTTTGAGATGGGCACCGACAGAAAGCCTTTGGAAATTGTGGATGCAGCTTTTAAATATGCAGCCGAAAACAAGCTCAATCTTGTTATCATAGATACAGCCGGTCGTTTGCAGGTGGATGAAGCCATGATGAACGAGCTGGTTGAGATCACGGAGAGATTTCCTATTACCAACTCCATTCTTACCGTCGATGCAATGACAGGTCAGGATGCGGTGAACGTTTCCGAAACCTTTAACGAAAAGCTTCCCCTTACAGGCGTCATCCTTACAAAGCTTGACGGTGATACGAGAGGCGGTGCGGCACTTTCGGTAAAGGCAGTCACCGGGCTTCCTGTTCTCTATGCAGGTATGGGTGAAAAGGTGGAAGACCTTGAACCTTTCCATCCCGACAGAATGGCAAACAGGATCCTGGGAATGGGTGATGTGCTTTCATTGATCGAAAAAGCACAGGCTGCCGTTGATGAAGAAAAAGCCAAAGAAATGGCAAGAAAGTTCAAGAAGGCCGAATTCGACTACAACGACTATCTTGAACAGATCAAACAGATGAAAAAAATGGGAGGCATTAAAAACATCATGGGTATGCTTCCCGGAATGGGTGCTTTAAAGAACGCCGAACTTGACGATGACATGTTTAAACCTGTTGTTGCCATTATCAATTCCATGACGGCGGAAGAAAGAGCAAACCCCAAGATCATGAACCCTTCCAGAAAGCGCAGGATCGCCAAGGGCGCCGGTGTGGATGTTGCCGAGGTCAATCGACTCGTCAAGCAGGTGGAAGGCCAGAAACAGATGATGAAACAGCTTAAAGGAATGATGGGCGGCAGAAAAGGAAAGATGCCCATGATGCCCGGCGGTTTCGGCAAAAAGGGCGGATTTCCGTTCTGATGAAACAGTATGCAATATCAATTGGGATATTCATAAATAAATGTATCAATATATTTTACGGAGGAATTTACCATGGTAAAGATCAGACTTAGAAGAGTCGGAGAAAAGAAGAACCCTTTCTACAGAATCGTAGTTGCAGATGAGAGAGCACCTCGTAACGGTCGTTTCATCGCAGAGATCGGTACTTACGATCCCACAAAGGAGCCCGCAGCATTCAATGTAGATGCAGAAGCTGCAAAGAAGTGGATCTCTGACGGAGCTCAGCCCACTCAGACAGTTGCTAACCTTTTCAAGAAGGCAGGTATCAATAAGTAATTATTAATCAGCGGGAGGGTTGGCATCATGATGAGAGAACTTGTTGAAACCATCGCTAAGGCGTTGGTTGACAATCCCTCTGAGGTTGTTGTGACCGAAGAGGACACCGAAAAAGCGCTGGTTGTTTCCTTGAAAGTAGCTGAATCCGATATGGGAAAAGTTATCGGAAAGCAGGGACGCATCGCTAAGTCAATTCGTACGGTAGTTAAGGCTGCTTCTGCGAAGGATGACAAAAAGGTGATTGTAGAAATACTTCAGTAAAGAAGTCGGCGCATGTTTAGGATTAAGCATGCGCTTTTCTTTAAGAGAAAGATGTCATTAAGGAGTTTGAATTGATCGACAAAAACAAAATGTTAAGAGTGGGAGTGATCTCCAACACTCACGGGATACACGGAGAAGTAAAGGTTTATCCCACAACCGAAGATATTAAAAGATTTGACGTTCTTAAGCAGGTTTTTCTTGATACGGGAAAAGAGCTTAAGGAATTGGAAGTGACGGGAGTAAAGTATTTTAAAAATCTTGCCATTCTGAAGTTCAAAGGCATAGATTCCATTAACGATGTGGAACGCTGGAAACAGATGGATCTTCTTGTTACGAGAGAAAATGCGATCCCTCTCGGCGAAGGGGAATACTATGTCTATGATCTGATCGGTCTTGACGTATTTGATGAAAACAACCCCGAAACTCCTTTGGGAAAGCTTACTGAGATCCTTCAGACATCTGCCAATGATGTTTATCTTGTAAAGACTCCCGATAAAAAAGAGATCCTTATCCCTTCGATAAAGGACTGCAACATCAGAGTTTCATTGGAAGAGAAAAAGATAACCGTGCATATCCTTCCCGGTTTGATCGATTAATACAGGTGCATATGAACTTTTACGTTATGACGCTGTTTCCGGAAATGATCGATTCATGTATGAATGAAAGCATAATCGGAAGAGCTGTTGAAAAAGGAATACTGAGTATTAAAGCTGTTAACATAAGAGATTTTACTCTTGATAAACACAGAAAAGTAGACGACTACCCCTACGGCGGCGGCGCGGGAATGCTGATGGCTGCGGATCCCGTTGTAAGGACCTGGGAACACATTACCGGTGAGATCGTGGAAAGAAAAAAATCTTCCGATAACAGGCCCAAAACCATCTATCTTACACCATGGGGGCGTAAATTCGATCAGAATGCGGCAAAAGAACTGGCAAAAGAAGAGGATCTGATCTTTATCTGCGGTCATTACGAAGGTATTGACGAGAGGGCTCTGGAGATCATTAAACCGGATTTCTATACCATAGGAGACTATGTTCTCACAGGCGGAGAACTGCCCGCAATGGTAATGATGGACACGATCTCAAGACTTGTTCCGGGAGTCCTCAACAATGAAGATTCTGCTGTTTATGAAAGCTTTAACGAAAACCTTCTGGAGCATCCGCAATACACAAGACCTGAAGAGTATCGTGGATTAAAGGTTCCGGAAGTCCTTCTTTCAGGACATCACGCAAATGTGGAAAAATGGAAAAAAGAAAAATCTGTTGAAAGGACGAAAAAATATCGTCCCGATCTGTTACAATAATTTTTTCAACTTTTACTTGCAATTTATACAATTCGGTATTATAATATCACGGCATGAAAAAGTCGGTCCGCTGTCATAGATTTGAGTAAGAACGGCTTAATATAAAAGGAGGTCGTAAAATGAACGACATTATCAGAGAAATCGAAGCAGAACAGTTAAAGGCAGAGAAGCCCCAGTTTAACGTAGGCGACACCGTTAAGGTTTACGCTCAGGTTAAAGAAGGAAACCGTGTAAGAACACAGCTTTTCGAGGGTACAGTTCTCAAGAAGCAGCACGCAGGTGTAAGAGAGACTTTCACAGTAAGAAAGAGCTCCAACGGAATCGGCGTTGAAAAGACCTGGCTCCTTAACTCCCCCATCGTTGAGAAGATCGAGGTTGTCAGAACCGGTAAGGCAAGACGCGCTAAGCTCAACTACCTTCGTGACAGAAAAGGTAAGAGCGCAAAGGTTAAGGAAGTTATTAAGTAATAACAAACCGAAAAGTACGGGACAGGTTTTTGCCTGTCCCGTTTTCTTTTGGATATGGTGAAGTTTGCTTTACAAAAAGACCCGAATCAATTAAAATTAACTATTATGGCAGACATTTATCTTTATGACAAAAAACCGAAGATCCTGATCCTTCTTAAGAAAACGGGTATACTTCTGGCAGAATCCGCACTTGTTGTTCTTCTTGCCTGGCTCATCATCAGATACGCTCTTGCAAAAACCGTAATGGTGGGTGATTCAATGGCAAAGACCCTGAATGACAAAGATGTTATCCTGATAAACAGGCTTTCCTACTTAAGAAGCGAACCAAAGAGAAATGACGTGATCGTGTTTAATCAGGGTTCCAATGAACACTCCTACAATAATGTAAAGCGTGTCATCGGAGTTCCCGGAGACACGGTTGAGATCATAAACGGCAGGGTGTACATTAACGGCGAAAAATTTGAAGAAGCGATAGATACCGAAGAAATGAAGGTTTCCGGACTGGCCGACAGTCCCATTGAACTGCAGGAAAATGAATTCTTTGTGCTGGGTGACAACAGAAACTCTTCCGAGGACTCAAGATTCTCCAACATTGGATCCGTTGTACGGGGTGACATCATAGGAAAAGCTTTTTTCAGGATATCCCCTTCACCTGCATTCATCGATAAACTTAACACAAAATAAGAGACGTTTTCTTAAAAATACGTCAGGAGATCATATGACCGATAACAAGACAAACATTAACTGGTATCCCGGCCACATGGCCAAAGCAAAAAAAGAGATAAAAGAGAGCCTTAAGCTTGTAGATGTGATCATCGAGCTCATTGATGCCAGGATCCCTTATTCTTCAAAGAATCCCGATATCGACGAGCTGGCAAACAACAAGCCCAGAGTTCTTCTCATTAATAAAGCGGATCTTGCGGATGACCGTGTTACAGCGGATTTTAAAAGCTATTATGAATCCAAAGGTTATCATGTTATGGTAACAAATGCCAGAAACGGGAATCTTAAACCTGTGATGAATGTGGTCCGTGAGGCCTGCAAAGAAAAGATCGAGAGAGATAAGGCAAGAGGAATGGTCAACAGGCCCATCCGGGCAATGATACTCGGTATTCCCAATGTGGGGAAATCCACATTCATTAATTCCTACGCAAAAAAAGCCTGTACAAAAACAGGGGATAAGCCCGGTGTTACTACAGGTAAGCAATGGATCAGGCTTTCAAAAGAACTGGAACTTTTGGACACTCCCGGGATCCTGTGGCCCAAGTTTGAAGATCAGAAAGTAGGACTTAACATAGCCATGATCGGTTCCATAAATGAGAACATCCTGGATTCCCACGATCTGTCCCTGAATCTTTTAAGATTCCTGGTTCAGAACTATCCCGGTGCCGTAAGTTCCCGTTACGGTGTTCAGGAAAAGGATGATCCTCTTGAACTTCTTTATGACATATGCACCAAAAAGGCTTGCTTAAAAAAGGGCGGAGAACCGGACATTGACCGTATGTCTTTTACTGTCACGGATGACTTCAGAGGCGGGAAATTCGGTAAAGTAAGTCTTGAAAAGGTTTCAGACTTCATTAAATAGGGCGATAAAATGGAAAGTATTTCTGACATCAGATTAAAATCAAAAACTCTTGCTCCCGAGGATACGGATGCTTTTTTGGATGCTTACAAAGACGATGAAAGAGCAGGGGTTGTAAAGATCCTTGAGGACTGCAGGAAGAAGAAAGAAAAGTATCTTAAGGAACTTGAGCGGATCGACAATATGCTGATCTATGAGAACAAGTACTTTGACTACGCACGCATATGCGGTATAGACGAAGTGGGCCGCGGACCTCTTGCGGGACCCGTGGTTGCGGGAGCGGTTATTCTCCCCAAGGGCTGTAAGATACTGTACGTTAATGATTCCAAAAAGCTCACTGCAAAGCAGAGAGAGGAACTCAGCGAAGAGATCATGGAAAAGGCTGTTTCTTACGGTATCGGAGTGGTTTCACCGGAAAGGATCGATGAGATCAACATCCTTCAGGCCACATATGAAGCGATGCGGCAGGCAGTCTCAAGACTGGATCCCTGTCCGGATCTTTTGCTGAACGATGCGGTGATAATCCCCGGTCTCCCTCAAAAGCAGGTAAAGATCATAAAAGGAGATGCCAAGAGCCTTTCCATTGCTTCCGCAAGCATAATCGCGAAGGTTACAAGAGACAGATACATGGAATCCGTATCCGACAAGTATCCGGAATATGATTTTGCATCAAACAAGGGCTACGGAAGCGCAGCCCACATCGAAGCTTTAAAAAAGTTCGGACCCTGCGAGATCCACAGACGCAGCTTTATAGGTAATTTCGTTTAACGAGCGAAACTTATGGCAGAAGAAAAGGAAGAAAAACAGAAAACAGCGGTGGCTCTTGAGTACGTTCCCGGAGAAACTGCGCCTCAGATCATCGCCACGGGTAAAGGTCATGTGGCGGAAAAGATCATTGAGACAGCAAAGGAAAAGGATGTACCCATCCATAAGGATGAAAAACTGGCAGGAACACTGTCAAAACTTGAGATCGGTGATTTCATCCCCGAGGAACTGTACGGAGTTGTAGCTGAAGTCCTTGTAATGGTAGACAAGGCAGAAAGCAAGGTAACGGACCGTAGGGGAAAGGTACAGAAATGAATACGAGGGAAAAGGGGAAAAAGGGCGAAAACATTGCAGCTGACAGGATCATTTCCGAAGGCGGAATGATCATAGAAAAGAATTTTTACTTTAAGGGCGGAGAACTGGATCTCATAGCAAAGGATCACTGGCTTGGAGAAGACTATCTCTGCTTTATCGAAGTCAAAATGAGAGAAAACACCGATGCGGGTTATCCTGAGGAAGCGGTGGTTCTTTCCAAGCAGAAAAAGATCATCAAAGGCGCAATGACCTATTTAAAATATAAAGGACTTTCCTTTGAACAGCCCATCAGATTTGACGTAATGTCGATCCTTGGGGACGAGGTTAAATGGATAAAAAATGCATTCACAGCGTAAGAAACAGATCATCAAAAGCATAGTTGAGGGATCCATCGCGGAAGAAATGGAAATAGAACCCGGCGATGAACTGGTCTCCATTAACGGTAAAGAAGTCATCGATATCTTTGACTTCGAATTTTTGTGCGCAAATGAAAATCTTACAGTTGTAGTACGAAAGCAGGACGGTGAAGAATGGGAGCTGGAGATCGAAAAGGATCCTTCGGAAGAACTGGGTCTGATCTTTGAAGACGGCATCATGGACAACTATTCTTCATGCAGGAACAAGTGTATTTTCTGCTTTATCGATCAGAACCCTCCGGGAATGCGTGAAACCATCTACTTTAAAGACGATGACACAAGACTTTCCTTTTTGTCGGGAAGCTATGTAACACTTACCAATATGAAAGATGAGGACATAGACAGGCTCATATCTTACAATCTTTCTCCCATCAATGTTTCCGTTCACACCACAAACCCGGAACTTCGCTGCAAGATGCTCCACAACCGTTTTGCGGGGACTGTAATGGACCATATGACAAAGCTCTATCAGGCAGGCATAGACATGAACGGCCAGGTGGTACTTTGCAAGGGATGGAACGACGGAGTGGAACTTGACAGAACGATAAACGACCTGTCAATGTACATCGGGCATATGAAATCTTTATCCGTTGTACCGGTGGGGATCACCAAATTCAGAAACAGGCTCACACCTCTGGAACCCTTTAATAAAGAGGAGTCTATCGCTGTAGTACGGCAGATCGAAAAGTATCAGAAAAAGTTCATGGCTGCTTTCGGCACACGGTTCGTCTATGCCAGTGACGAATGGTACCTGAAGGCGGAGCTTCCCATCCCGGAAGCGGAAAGCTACGAGGAGTACCCCCAGATCGGAAACGGTGTGGGTATGGTGAGGCTATTAAATTACGAAGTTGATGAGTGCCTCGAAGAACTGGCAGGAGATGACAGATGTCACACGGTTTCCCTTGCCACGGGGACTCTTGCTTATCCCATTCTTTGCGATCAGGTGAAGAAGATCAATGAAAAGTTCCCCAATATCAAGGTGAATGTCTACGAGGTCATCAACAACTTTTTCGGTGATACCATAACTGTTGCCGGGCTTCTCACCGGCCAGGACATTATCGCCCAGCTGACGGGACGGGAACTGGGTGAAAAGCTGCTTCTTCCCTGCGTTCTCCTTAAGACCGGAGAGGATGTTCTGCTGGATGACATGACCGTCGGAGACATCGAAAAATCTTTACAAATACGGGTTAGTATAGTAAAATCTGAAGGTAGCTCTTTAGTGGAGGAAATAATAAATGTCTAAACCCATAATCGCTGTTATTGGGCGTCCCAATGTGGGAAAATCAACGCTTTTCAACGCTCTTGCCGGTGAAAGGATCTCTATCGTAAAGGACACTCCCGGTGTCACCAGAGACAGGATCTATGCCGACATTACATGGCTTGACAGGCAGTTTACTTTAATAGATACAGGCGGAATCGAACCGGAAAACGGGGATATGATGCTGACTTATATGCGTGAGCAGGCACAGGTTGCAATAGAGACTGCTGACGCAGTAATTTTTGTTGTCGATGTTAAAACAGGTCTTGTTGATGCGGATTACAATGTTGCCGACATTTTGAGAAAAGCCGGCAAATCCGTTATCCTTTGCGTTAACAAGGTGGATGATTTTAATAAATTCATGAATGACACCTACGAGTTCTACAATCTGGGCATAGGTGACCCCATCCCGGTTTCTTCCGTAAACCGTCTCGGTTTCGGAGAACTTCTTGATGCAGTCATCCAGGCCGTTGGTGAAAGAACAGCGGAAGAAACGGAAGATGACCGCCCCAGGATCGCTATCGTAGGAAAGCCCAACGTGGGCAAGAGCTCCATCATCAACAAGCTGATCGGAGCTGAGAGAGTCATTGTTTCGGATATTGCGGGAACAACCAGAGACGCTATCGACACAGTGGTTAAACACAATAACGAAGAATATGTTTTCATCGATACCGCAGGTCTCAGAAGACATGCAAAGATCAAGGAAGACATTGAACATTTCATGATGGTCAGGACCGTAGCGGCAGTTGAAAGAGCCGATGTGGTTGTGGTGGTTATCAACGCTCAGGAAGGCGTTACCGAGCAGGATGCAAAGATCGCAGGTATCGCTCACGATGCGGGTAAGGGCATCCTTATTGCTGTCAACAAATGGGATGCTGTTGAAGACAAGGATGACAAGACCATTTACAAGATGACGGAAAAGATCAAGCAGGTACTTTCCTTCATTCCTTATGCGGACATCGTTTTTATTTCCGCAAAGACAGGTCAGAGAATGAACAAGCTCTTTGAACACATCGATGCCATCATCCAGAACCAGAACTTAAGGATCGGAACAGGTGTCCTCAACGAGATCATGATGCAGGCTGTTTCATTGCAGCAGCCCCCTTCGGACAAGGGCAGAAGACTCAAGCTCTTCTACATCACACAGGTGGCTGTCAAACCTCCGGCTTTTGTCATCTTTGTAAATGACAAAAAGCTTATGCATTTCTCATATACAAGATACATTGAGAACAAGATCCGTGAAGCCTTTGGCTTTGCCGGCACATCACTTAAATTCATCATCAGAGAACGCGGCGAAAAAGAAACGGAATAAGAGGTAGGGGACATGGAGATTTTTAAGGATTATTTTGTACTTCAGATCATTTTTTGCATTATCATGGGTTATGTGTTCGGGATCTTTTCTTCCGGTTATTTTATCGGAAAGATCTATCATGTAGACGTTAAATCAAAGGGAAGCGGCAATCTCGGAACAACCAATGTTTTGAGGGTTGTGGGACTTAAAGCCGGTATCATCACTCTTGTTATCGATCTCGGAAAGACCATCATTCCCATGATGCTTACAAGATACCTGCTTTTCACTCAATATGCACCCTTCTCGGACATGAGCCAGCTTCTTGTACTTTACACCGCCCTTGGTGCTGTTTGCGGTCATCTCTATCCTTTCTATCTCAAATTCAGGGGAGGAAAGGGAATCGCATGTATGGGCGCATGCATGCTGATCTATGACTGGAGACTGGCTGCCATCGGACTTGTTATCTTTATTTCCATCCTTGTGATAACAAGATACATGTCACTGGCATCTCTTACGGCTTCCGTACTTTTTCCCGTTTTTGTTGGGATCAGTTCTCACGGAAACCTGCATATGATCATTGTTACACTGCTTTTCACCGTCTCTGCTTTCTTTAATCACAGAGCAAACATTGTAAGACTCATGAATCACAATGAAAACAAGCTTACGGTTAAAAAGAAGGAGAAGAACGAATAATGAACATCACCATACTCGGAGCGGGAACCTGGGGAACAGCCCTTGCCATCCTGCTGGATTCCAACAAGCATAAAGTGACGCTGTGGAGTGCGGTTGAAAAAGAGATCAATTCCATGGCGGCAGACAGGACCAGGATCAGAAATCTGCCCGGTGCTGTAATGCCTGAAGGAGTCAGACTAACAACGGATATCAATGAGGCCCTTTCTGATGATCCCGACATCATCGTAATGGCTGTGGCATCAATATTTGTAAGAAAAACAGCCCGGATGCTGGCGCCTCTTGTTAAAGAAGGTCAGATCATTGTCAATGTGGCAAAGGGTATCGAAGAAACAAGCCTTAAAACGCTTACGGAAATAATCTCGGAGGAGATCCCTCAGGCTGAAGTCTGTGTCCTTTCGGGACCCACTCATGCGGAAGAGGTTTCCGTACACATTCCATCCACCATCGTTGCAGGTTCTCACAAAAAAGAAGCTGCAGAAAAGATCCAGGATGCCTTTATGAATGATTATTTCAGAGTCTACACAAGTCCCGATGTACTCGGTATCGAACTTGGAGGCTCTTTAAAAAATGTTATCGCACTTGCTGCCGGAATTGCCGACGGTCTGGGTTACGGCGACAATACAAAAGCAGCACTTATGACCAGAGGTATCGCAGAGATCTCAAGGCTGGGAACCAAAATGGGCGGATGTCCCGAGACTTTTTCGGGGCTTTCCGGTATGGGAGATCTGATGGTCACCTGTACCAGCAATCATTCAAGAAACAGGAACGCAGGTTACTTTATGGGACAGGGTAAATCCTGCGAAGCTGCGATGAACCTTGTGGGACAGACTGTAGAAGGCGTTTATTGTGCCAAGGCAGCACTTGCACTTTCCAAAAAATACGATGTGAGCATGCCCATAGTTGAGCAGGTCTGCATGGTGCTTTTTGAAGACAAACCGGCTGTGGAAGCGGTTCATGATCTTTTTACCAGAGACAAAAAAGCCGAGTATAACGTTCTTTCCTGGTAGATTGATGTTTGGGAGGAGAGTATTGGGATGAAAGCAAAAGAAAAAGCTATGATAAAATTGAACAGAAGAAACCCGGCCAAAACAGTTTTAAAGATCCTTTGCATAGTTCTTGGGATCATTCTTATTGCGGCGGCAGCTTATGTGGCTTATTTCTTTTTGAGCTACGGAAGACTTTCGGATAATTTTGAGCTTTCCGTGCGTTACAATACAGATTATGACCGGAATCTCAGCTTAAGCGATAAGAACACCTACTCCATAATGTCAAATAATGTGGGCTTCGGTGCCTACTCCTATGATTTTGATTTCTTTATGGACGGAGGAACTCATTCCTGGGCATTTTCCAAGGATGCGGTCTTTGAAAACCTGAACGGAGCGTTAAAGAAGCTGACAGCGGAAGATCCTGATTTCATCATGCTTCAGGAAGTGGATGAAGATTCCACCAGAAGTTATCATGTAAACGAACTGGAATTTGTTAACCTGATACTTAAAGAATATGCCTATACTTACGCATACAATTACTTTAAGTCATCCTTTATTATCTATCCCTTTTTACATCCCCACGGAACGATCACTTCGGGTATTGCGACCTATTCAAAATACGGGATCGAAAGCGGATTAAGAAGAAGCCTTCCCATCAGTGACAGTGTTTCCAAGGTTCTTGATCTCGACAGATGTTACTCGATATCAAGAGTTCCCATGGATAACGGTAAATATCTCGTACTTTTTAATGTCCACCTTTCCGCCTACGGTTCCGATGATTCCGTAAGACAGGGACAGATCGGCATGCTGTTCGGTGACATGGCAGAAGAATATGAAGCAGGAAACTATGTCATCTGCGGAGGAGATTTTAATCACGATCTGAAGCTCGAAGAAGGTGAAGAAGGCTACTCCACATGGGCATGTGCATTTCCGAGAAGTTCCATACCTGAGCATTTCAGTCTTGCCATGGATCTCTTCGGAGAGGATTATAAACACACACTTGAAATGACCTGTCGTGATTGTGATGAGCCTTACGCAAAGGGACATACAAATGAATTTATCGTAGACGGATTCATCGTTTCGGACAATGTTTCCGTATTAAGCTATGAGAACCTGAATTCAGGTTACCTTTATTCAGACCATGAGCCTGTTTTGATGAAATTTGAATTAAAGCATTAAAGAAAAGGCCATGATCTTTTAAAAAGATTTTCACCCGGGGATCGGCTTTTTCTTTCATGCGGAAGCTTGAAATCGAAAATGCCGATCTTCTGCGGTAAACGAAACACATGTTGTATCGGATTAAGGGTTACGGAGGAGAGGATCAATTGGAAATCATTTATTTTATAGGGGCTGCGGTTGTTTTTCTGATCGCGAAAGGGATCTATGATTCCTTTAGGAACAAAAAGAGGATACGTGAGAAGATCGAACGGGAATTCGGAAGTCTGAATGAGGAAGATGACTTTAATATCATGCTTGCGGAGGACGCTGCAGCTTATTTTCATGAAGAGAATAAGATAAATGGCGGTTTTTTTATCGATGACATCACAGCAAACGATCTTTCTCTGGATTACATCTATCTTCTGACGGACAGATCAAGATCCGCGGCAGGTTCCTGCGTGTATTATTCCATGCTGAGAACTCCCTGTTTTGATGAAAATGAGCTGGCAAGAAGAGAGAAACTTGTTAATTTCCTTCTTTCCGACAAGAAAGCGAGAACGGATCTTCAGATCGCGGTTTCGAGCATGTCGAAAAAGCCGGGCTTTCACGTGCACGCCATTCTTGAAGCATTTGCAAACAACAGGTTTGACAACCCTGTAATTCAGTATTTTCATGTATTGTTACCCATAGCTGCGATCATTTTTGCGATAGTTGTAAACACTTCCGCCTCGCTTTTGTTTCCCATCATGGCGGTGGTCTACAACATCGTGACCTATTACATCGCAAAATCCAAGATCGACAGGTACATGTACGGGATCAAGAATATAATCGGACTCATCGAAGCCGGCAATCGTATTCTTAAAGTACATTCTGAGGAATTTGACAAGGAGAAGGATGATATACAAAAGGCTCTTTCAAAACTAAAAAGCCTTAAGAAGTCTTCATGGGCCATCAAGACCACCGTATCCGGAGATCTGGCTTCCATCCTTCTTGATTATGCCAACATGGTCTTTCATTTTGACCTGATCTCATTAAATAAGGCCATCAAATGCGCTGCCGTGGAAACAGAAAGCATATTGACCCTTTACAGGAACATCGGATACATCGATTCTCTCATAAACATCGGAAGTCTCAGGACATTCTCAAAGAAATGGTGTGTTCCGGAACTTACAAAAGATAAAAAGCCTTTCTTATCCTTTAGCGGAGCCTATCACCTGCTCCTTAAGGATCCGGTGCCCGCGGACCTTGATACCGAAAAGCATGTCCTTATCACAGGTTCCAATGCTTCCGGCAAATCCACGTTCTTAAAGACGGTTGCTTTAAATGCCATTTTTGCCCAGACTATCCACACCTGCTTTGCGGCGAAATATAACGGCTCGTTTTTCAAGGTCATCACCGGTATGTCACTCTCTGATAACATAATAGCGGGTGAAAGCTACTACATCACAGAGATCCGTTCACTTAAGCGTATCATGGATGATGAGAGCGAAACTCCCGTTCTTTGCTTTGTGGATGAAGTTCTCAGAGGAACGAATACCATCGAAAGGATCGCTGCATCCACCGCATCCTTAAGTTATCTTGCAAAGCAGAACAAACTTGTCTTTGCTGCGACTCATGACATCGAGCTCACGTCTCTTCTTAAAGAGGAATACTCAAATTACCATTTTGAAGAAAGCCTGGACGAAGAAGGAGATGTATGCTTTGATTATATGCTTAAATCAGGGCCGTCGGAAACCAGAAATGCCATCCTAATGTTAAAGGCATATGGCTACGACAGCAGTATTATAGAAAATGCATCGGCTCTTGCTGAGGATTTCGTAAAGAACGGTGCATGGATCAATCCTTTGGAGGCAAAAGGTTAATGGATATCAATCAGGCAGATGTTTCGCCCATGATGGCGAAGTATCTTGAAACCAAGGCTTTATACAAGGATTGCATACTTTTTTACCGTCTGGGGGATTTTTACGAAATGTTCTTCGATGATGCGCTGACTGCATCAAGAGAACTTGAACTCACCCTCACGGGAAAAGCCTGCGGTCTTGAAGAAAGAGCTCCCATGTGCGGGATACCGCATCATGCTGTGGACCTCTATCTGGACAAGCTGGTGGAAAAAGGCTACAAAGTTGCCATCTGTGAGCAGACGGAAGATCCCAAGCAGGCGAAAGGTCTTGTGAAAAGAGAAGTTACCCGTATAGTCACGCCGGGTACAAATCTTAAGGTAACGGAAGTAAACGATGCATCCCACAACTATCTGATGAGCATAGTTTACGTGGACGGAGCCTTCGGACTTTCCACCGTGGATGTTTCCACCGGAGATTTTCTGGTTACGGAAGTTTCGGGAGTTTCCGAAGCACTGGACGAGATCACAAGGTTTTCTCCTTCGGAGATCATATGCAATTCTTCCTGTATTGTTTCGGGACTGGATCTTGACAGTCTTAAAACCAGGATGAACATTTTCGTTTCTTTTCTCGATGATTTCGTTTTCAGTGAGGAAGAGAGCGAAAAAGCCATGACAAAGCATTTCGGTAAAGACAGTCCCAATGCTTCGGTTACGGGGATCCCCATCGGAAAGCTTGCTGCCGGCGGGCTTTTGAGTTACCTCTTTGAAACTCAGAAGAATTCGCTGCTTCACATTACGAGACTTGAACAGTATTTTGTCGGCAGATACATGATAATCGACAATTCCACCAGACGTAATCTTGAACTCACGGAAACCATGAGGGACAAGAACAAGCGCGGTTCCCTGTTCGGTATCCTGGACAAGACAAAGACCGCCATGGGAGGAAGACTGTTAAAGAATTTTATCGAACAGCCACTGATCAAGAAAAATGAGATCAACGAACGTCTGGATGCGGTGGCGGAGCTTAATGACAATGCCATCGGCAGAGAAGAACTCATTGAGTATCTGGACGCAATTTACGATCTTGAAAGACTGATGAGCAAAGTTTCCTACAGATCCGCAAATCCCAGGGATATGATCGCTCTGTGCTCATCCTTAAAAATGCTTCCTTACATAAAAGCCATTACGAACGAATTTACATCATCCTTCTGGAAGGCTCAGACCCAAGAGATAGATGAACTGAAAGATCTTGCGGATCTGATAGATTCCTGCATTGCTGAGGAGCCTCCTTTACAGATCAAAGAAGGGGGCATCATCAAAACCGGCTACAACGAAGAAGTTGACCGTTTAAGAAGAGCAAAGACAGACGGAAAAGGCTGGCTCATGCAGCTTGAAACAGAAGCAAAGGAAGCCACGGGAATAAAAAATCTCAGAATCAAATACAACCGGGTTTTCGGTTACTACTTCGAAGTGACAAATTCCTTTAAGGATCAGGTACCGCCGGACTGGATCAGGAAACAGACCCTTGCGGGAGCCGAAAGATACACGAACGAAGAACTTAAAAAGGTTGAAGAAGACATTCTTGGAGCCGAGGATAAGCTCTTTTCCCTTGAATACAACCTTTTTGATGAACTCAGAGACAAGGTGGCAGCCGAGGTCTTAAGGATCCAAAGATCTGCCAGAGCCGTTGCTTACATCGACGTGATCTGTTCCCTTTCAAAGGTTGCTTCCGCCCACGGTTATGTACGTCCGGAGATCGCGGATGACGGAACCATACAGATCAAGGGCGGCAGACATCCCGTTGTGGAGCAGATGCTTGTGAATGACATGTTCATTGACAATGATACCTTCCTTGACAACAATGAGCACAGGATCTCCATTATCACAGGTCCCAATATGGCAGGTAAATCCACCTACATGAGACAGACGGCCCTCATCGTACTGATGGCGCAACTTGGATCCTTTGTTCCCGCAACAGCCGCAAAGATCGGTATCTGCGACAGGATCTTTACCAGAGTGGGGGCATCGGATGACCTTGCTTCGGGGCAGTCAACCTTTATGGTGGAAATGAACGAAGTGGCGAACATCCTTAAAAATGCCACAAAAAAGAGCCTTCTGATCCTTGATGAGATCGGAAGAGGAACCAGCACCTATGACGGACTCAGCATCGCATGGGCAGTTGTAGAACATATAGCAGACACGAAAAAGCTGGGAGCCAAAGCATTGTTTGCAACTCATTATCATGAGCTGACAGAGCTTGAAGGCAGATTAAAGGGAGTCAACAATTACTGTATAGCTGTTAAAGAACAGGGCGACAGCATCATCTTCTTAAGAAAGATCATAAAGGGAGGAGCCGACAAGAGCTACGGTATTCAGGTGGCAAGACTTGCGGGACTTCCCGAAGAAGTCCTTAAGCGTGCTTCTGAGATCTCGGAGGAACTTGTTAAGAATGACATTATTTCCGAGGAGATCTTTGACGAAGCGCTTCACGCCGAAAGGAAACAAAAGAAGAAAGAAAAGAACGACGATCACATGGACGGTCAGCTTTCTTTCTTCGAAGAGCCTCCGGAAGACAAGCCGGCACCGGTTGCCGAACCTGTGTTTTCGGGTAAATACAAAAACGTCATTGATGAGCTGCTGGCACTTAACGTCCAGACCATGACTCCTCTTGACGCTTTGAACGTGCTTTACAGACTTAAGGAAAAATGCAGATGATCACAGTACTTGACAAAATCACCATTGACCAGATCGCTGCGGGAGAAGTGATAGAAAGACCTGCTTCCGTGGTGAAAGAGCTGACTGAAAATGCTCTTGATGCAGGGGCCACCGCAGTAACCATTGAGATCAAGGAAGGTGGACTTTCCCTTATCAGGATAACGGACAACGGATGCGGCATCAATGCATCCGAGGTCAGGACCGCATTTTTAAGGCATGCCACCAGTAAGATCAGAAACGCTTCGGATCTCATGAAGCTTACAAGCCTCGGATTCAGAGGTGAAGCTCTTTCCAGTATCGCAAGCATAGCAAAAGTTGAAGTCCTCACCAAGACTGCGGATGCTTTTACGGGAACAAGATATGTGATAGAAGGCGGAGAAGAAAAAGCTCTTGAAGAAGCGGGATGCCCCGACGGCACCACATTTCTCGTAAAGGATATATTCTTTAACACCCCCGTAAGAAGGAAATTCCTGAAATCAGCTTCCACAGAAGCGGGATACATCTGCGAGACTGTGGAAAAACTGGCTTTAAGTCACACGGACATTTCCTTTAAGCTCATCGGAAACGGAAGAGTCATCCTGCATACTACGGGAAAAGGAAAGATACAGGATGATTTTCTGGAGCTTTACGGCCTCGACATTGCAAAGGCACTTCTTACGATCTCTGAAGAAAATGAAGATCTTGGCATTAAGGTTAGAGGAGTTACCGCAAAGCCCTACATTTCCAGAGGCAACCGCGAATTGGAGGCCTTCTTTGTAAACGGAAGGTTTATTAAGTCAAAGGTCATCGCCAATGCTCTTGAGGATGCCTATAAAGGCTACATGATGGGACACAGTTATCCCGTTGCAGCAATCTACATCGATGTTCCTACGGAGTTTGTGGATGTAAATGTTCATCCTTCAAAGCTCGAGATCAGGTTTTCCGATAACGAAGCCATTTACAAACTGGTCTATAAGGCAGTGAAAGATGCTTTGACCGGTAAAAACATGATAGTAAGCAACATCCTTAAGGATGAAAAGGATGTAGTGACCGAAAAAAAGGAAAAAATTGAAGCCCTTAATTCGGTACACATCCCGGAGCCTTTTGAAAACAAGCCGCCAAAGGAGGTTATCCCCGTATCTGTTGCGGCACCTTCAAAAACATCTGAAGAAAAAGGGGCTGAGATCAAGAAGCCCGAGATAGTTAAAGAGTATTCAGCCTGCCTTACTAAAGAAAAAACAGAGCCTCAGGAGCAAAATGTCATAACCCCTGAAACTCCTGTTTTAAAAGAATCTGCGGAAGAGACAACGATAATTACGGAAGTAAAGCCACCGATCTTTGAAGAACAGATCACGGATGCGGTCCAGACAGAGCTGCCGCTGGATCTGTACAAGGACAGAAAGGCCGAATTCCGCCTTGTGGGACAGGTCTTTAAAACTTATTGGATCATTGAAATGAACGATACTATGTTCATGATAGATCAGCATGCAGCCCACGAAAAAGTGCTGTTTGAAAAAACAATGAAGAAGATCAGAGCGAAGGAGGAATTCCTTTCTCAGGGCATTCTTCCCCCTGCTGTTATTTCTCTTTCCATGCGTGAAGCGGAATGCCTTTTAAGAAACATCGACCTTTTTGAAAAACTGGGTTTCAGACTGGAAGAGTTCGGCCCCAGAGAATTCAAGGTAACGGGAGTTCCCGCAGAACTGGTGGACATTGATTATGAAGTATTGTTTAAGGAGATACTTGATAATCTCCTTAGCGGAAGAGAAGCAGGGAGTCCGGAGACCATGCTGGACAGAGTGGCTACCATCTCCTGTAAAGCCGCAATAAAGGGAAATAATTACATTTCCTTTGAAGAAGCAGAGCAATTGATACAGGATATGTTCGAACTGGAAGATCCTTATCATTGTCCTCACGGCAGACCCACAACCATCTCCATGACAAAAGGAGATCTGGAAAAGAAATTCAAGAGAGTACTTTAATGAACAATAAACTCGTGATCATTGCAGGACCGACTGCAGTGGGAAAAACCAGGATTTCCATAGAGCTTGCAAAAAGAATAAACGGTGAGATCATATCTGCTGACTCCATGCAGGTCTATAAAGGTATGGACATAGGGACCGCTAAGATCACAAAAGAGGAAATGCAAGGTATCCCCCATTATCTGATCGATATCCTTGATCCTCATGAAGATTTCAATGTGGTGGAATTTGCCAAAAGATCGAAAGAGGCAGTAAAAGACATACAAAGCAGGGACAAGATCCCCATCCTTGTGGGAGGAACAGGCTTTTACATCCAGTCTTTGCTTTACGACATCGATTTTACCGAAAATGATAATGACATGAGTTTCAGACATGCTTTGGAAAAAGAAGCTGAAATTAAAGGCCCCGAGGCATTACACAGCAGGTTAAAGGAAGTGGATCCCGAAGCAGCGGACAGCATTCATCCGAACAATGTAAAGAGAGTGATACGTGCTCTGGAATTTTACGAGAAGAGCAAAGGTAAAATTTCGGACCATAACAAAGAACAGCGTTCAAAATCATCCCCTTACGATCATCGCTATTTTGCATTGACGGATGAAAGAAGCGCGATCTATGACAGGATAGAAAAAAGGATAGATCTGATGCTGGAGCAGGGCCTTGCGGATGAAGTAAAAAGACTTCTTGATGAAGGCGTCGAAAGGACAAATGTGTCCATGCAGGGACTGGGTTACAAGGAGATCGCAGCATGGCTCATGAATGAGATCACTTTTGAAGAAGCAGTTTACATCCTTAAGAGGGACACAAGACACTTTGCAAAAAGGCAGATAACCTGGCTCAAAAGAGAGCCGGATGTTATATGGTTCGACAAGAGCAAAATGTCGGACGAAGAAATTTTAAGAAAGATGATAAGTCTGATATAAGACTGTCGGAGTAACAAAATGAAAGATAAGATTTACGAAGAACTTGGTATTTCAAAAAAGGTATTGGAGCTTTCGGATGAGATCCTCAAAGGATTAAAAGAAAGATTTGAAAAGATCGACGAGACTGCGGAGATCAATCAGTTAAAAGTCATCAATGCTATGCAGAAAAACAAACTTGCTGCAGAGCATTTTGAAAGTTCCACCGGATACGGCTACGATGATGCGGGACGTGAAACTCTTGAAAAAGTCTATGCCGACATTTTTCATGCGGAGGATGCTCTTGTACGTCCCACACTTACCTGCGGAACTCATGCACTCACCATAGCCCTTTCCGCAAATGTCCGTCCCGGTGACGAGATCCTTTCGCCTGTGGGAAAGCCTTACGATACACTGGAAGGTGTTATCGGCATCAGACCTCAGAAGGGAAGTCTTGCGGAATACGGTGTTTCTTATTCCCAGGTTGACCTTCTTCCCAACGGTGATTTTGATCTTGAAGGGATCAAAAAAGCCATAAACGAAAAGACAAAACTGGTCACGATCCAGCGCTCAAAGGGTTATGAACCCAGAAAAACCCTTTCCGTGGAAAGGATCGGAGAACTGGTTTCATTTATAAAATCTGTTAAACCGGAAGTCATCTGTATGGTGGACAACTGTTACGGTGAATTTGTGGAGACCATCGAGCCTACTGATGTGGGTGCGGATCTTTGTGTCGGTTCCCTTATCAAGAATCCCGGCGGCGGACTTGCTCCCATCGGAGGCTACATCGTTGGAAGAGCCGATCTTATTGAAAACTGTGCATTTCGCCTCACTGCTCCCGGCCTGGGTAAGGAAGTGGGCGCAACTCTCGGACTCAACAGATCCTTCTTCCAGGGACTTTTCCTTGCTCCCGTAGTTACAGCCGGAGCCTTAAAGGGTGCGATCTTTGCCGCAAATCTTTACGAGAAGCAGGGCTTTCAGTGTGTTCCCGATGCTACTGAAGAACGTTACGATATCATTCAGGCCGTCAAGCTGGGAAGCCCCGAAGGACTTATCGCCTTCTGCAAAGGCATACAGGCCGCTGCTCCCGTTGACAGCTATGTAACTCCCGAACCCTGGCCCATGCCCGGCTACCATTCCGACGTTATCATGGCGGCAGGTGCATTTATTCAGGGTTCTTCCATCGAATTATCCGCTGACGGGCCTCTGTATCCCCCTTATGCAGTGTATTTTCAGGGGGGACTTACCTGGTATCATGCAAAGCTGGGCATAATGAAGTCCTTCCAGGAAATGGTGAATGCCGGACTTATAAAACTGTAAACAGCGTAACTTTTGACATAAATATGCCTCATTTAAAAACTTTCGAAAGGTTGAAAACAATGGGGTAAAATGGTAAAATCCGTGTAATGAACGTGTTACACATGACATCAAGGAGGGCATTTTAAATGGCATCAAGAGTATTCGGTATCGACTTCGGAACCAGCTCCATAAAGATCTACAAGAAAAACGAAGGCGTTATCTTTGATGAGAAAAACCTGATCGCTATATATAACGGACAGCCGGTAGCCATAGGAGACGAAGCATTCAACATGCTGGGAAAGGCTCCCGACAATTACACCATCACCTATCCCGTAAAGAACGGAGTGATCGCAGACATTAAGAATATGCTTTTGTTACTTAATGAAGCCTTTGCAAAGATCGAGAAGAAGTACGGAAAGATCACCGGATCGGAGATCATCGTGGCAACTCCCACAGACATCACTGAAGTTGAGCAGAGAGCCTACTTCGATCTTGCTTCAAACTGCATCGCAAAGCCCAAAAAGGTAAGGATCGTTCAAAAGCCCGTGGCATGCGCCATCGGAACAGGCATAGAGATAATGAATGCCAGCGGAGCAATGGTTGTGGACATCGGTGCAAATACCACCGAGATCTCCATCATGTCCATCGGAGGAATAGTTTCCAGCAAACTGGTCCCTGTGGGCGGAAACAACTTTGATGAAGCGATCATCAATAACGTAAGAAAGAAATACAATCTGATCATCGGTAATGCCACAGCTGAGTACCTTAAGAAAGAACTGGCTTTTGCCATGGAACCGGAACATCTTACCGCAAAGATCTTCGGTAAGGATGTTATCTCGGGACTTCCCATCGACATGGAGATCGATTCGGAATTTGTGACAGAGACCATCACGGAAAGCCTTCATTCTCTTGTGGATAACGTAAAATCCCTTCTTGAAAAGGTTTCACCGGAACTTTCCGCAGACATTATCGACTCCGGAGTTTTCATTTCCGGAGGTTCTGCAAAGATCAGAAAACTGGACAAGCTTTTTCATCAGGAAACAGAGCTGGACATCCACATCTGCGACGATCCTGCCGATAACGTGGTCAACGGTCTCGGTATCATCATCGAAGAGGGCGGGCGTTACAGCAGTATTGCATTTGCGGCTAATCAGATCGCTCATATAGGTTGATTTTACAAGAATGGACAACGGAAGAAGGAAGAGGTTGGCTGCAAGACGCAGACACAACTCAGGTGAGAACAGAATAGTTTTACTTCCGAAGCATATCCTTTTTATTCTGAGTTTCATATGCTTTGTTATCATGTTTGTATCCTACAGATTCCCGGATATCGTAAGACCTTTGAAAAATGCGGTGGACGCTGTTGTCAGTCCCATGCAGGAAGGCATCAATCATGTGGGTACCGGGATCGCTGCAAGGATTAAAAGGCATGAGAGCTATGAAGAATTGCAGGCAGAAAATGCCGAGCTCAAAGCTTTGCTTGAAGAGACCACATCCAAAGCCAGACTTGCAAGTCAGGACAAGTACGAACTGGACGCTCTCAGAAAGCTTTACGAACTTGACAGCAAGTATCCGGACCTTCCCAAGGTGGCAGCCAGGATCATTGCCCGTGAGAGTAACGGCTGGTACGACATCTTTACTGTGGATAAGGGAAGTGAAGACGGAATAGTCAAGGACATGAACGTTATAGCCGGTAACGGCCTTGTGGGCATAGTTACGGACGTGCGCAAGAATACAGCGGTTGTAAAATCCATTATCGACGACAATTCAAATGTTTCCGCCATGATATCATCTTCGGGTGACACCTGCATGGTGAGCGGAAACATGAGCACTCTCAGAAAAAACGGAACCATCGAGATCTCAATGCTCCCGAAGGAATCAAAGACCATCGAGAATGAGGAAGTGGTCACATCACACATCAGCGATCGCTATCTTTCCGGTATTCTCATCGGTTACATAAAAGACATTAGGCCGGATTCGAGTAACATGACCAAGGAAGCTGTTCTGGTTCCGGCAGTGGATTTTCAGAAGCTGGACGAAGTCCTTATAATCACGGTATTAAAGGAAAAAGAAGATCTATGATCCGATATATTGTCTATTTTGCAGAGATCATATTGTGTTATTTGTTACAGACATCGGTGTTTTCCTACTTCAGAGTGTCCGGTGTTGTTCCCGACTGCCTTTTGATTCTGATCATTGTGATCGCATATACCAAAGGCCCCAATCAGGCCATAGCCACCGGATTCTTTTCGGGACTTCTTCTGGATCTGCTTTTTTCAGAGACCATCGGGGTCTGTGCTTTGATCTACATGTTTACGGGCTTTCTGGCGGGATACTCCAACCGGGTTTTTGATCCAAAAAACATCTGGCTTCCCGCTGTAATGATCTTTTCCGGAGAACTGTTTTACTCGGTGGGTTATTACATTACGGGCTTTTTCCTCATGGGAAAAACATCTTTCGGCTCTTACATCGTAAACACCATCTTTCCGAGAGCTTTGTACACTTTGATCGTAGCGGTTTTCCTTTATCCTCTGTTCTTATTGATAAACAGACTGCTTTTGAGATCGGAAGGCATCCTTGATGAATGAAGATAATTTTTTGAACAGAATAAAGGAAGTTTTTACTTCAAGGCTGTTTTATGTTTCTCTTGCTTTTTTCATTCTTTCTGTCGTATTGATCGTAAGACTTTACAACCTTCAGATCGTTAAAGGCGTTACAAAAAAGGGAAGCGAAGAGTACTACACCGTAAAATACAGATACATCCCCGCCACGAGAGGCCTGATCTATGACAAGAACGGAGTCCTCCTTGCGGGTAATGAGCTTTCCTATTCCGTTTTTCTCGAGCAGTCCGCCACTCTTTCCGGAAATGCTCAAAAGAACGAAATGATCTTAAAGCTCTGTAACATATTAAGAGATCACGGAGTTACTCCTGAATTTGCTTTTTACATCGAAGCGGATGAAAACGGCAATTTAAGCTTTAATGTTACGGGAAACGCGGAACTCAGATTTAAGAAAAATGCCTACGGACTCAGATCCGTAAACAATCTTTCCGAAAATCAGAAGAATGCAACGGCAGAAGAGGTATTTGATTTCCTTTGCCACGGTGACAAGACATCTGCCATGTTCGGTATATCTGACGATCTCTCCATGCGGGAAAGACTTGATATAGCGGCAGTGAGATATGCCTACTTTACCACCCCCGACAATTCCACCAGATACACTGTTGCAACAAACATAGATTCCGAGACCATCGCCGCACTGATGGAGGCTTCCGGAGAACTTCCCGGGGTTTCTGTGGAGCGCCAGACAAAAAGACTTTATTATTACAGCAAGTATTTTGCCCATATAATCGGCTACACGGGACTGATCAACGAAGAAGAGCTTGAAAAGCTGAACAGCGATTCCAAGGATCCTGTCTACTCATCCACCGATTACATCGGTAAAACAGGCATGGAAGCAGCCTATGAGAACATCCTGTCGGGAACAAAAGGAGTGGAAAAGGTGACTCTGAACCGTTCCGGAAGGATCATAGGAACGGAAATTCTCTCGGAACCGGTACCGGGGCAGAATGTTTACCTGTCTTTGGATGCCGAAAAACAGAAGGACTACTTTTATCTTCTTGAAAAGAACATAGCTTCCGTTTTGGCATCAAACGTCGTAAAGACACTTGATTACGGTACAAAGGGCGAAAGCTCCGATGATATCAACATCCCGATCTACGAGTGTTACTACGCTCTGTTTTCAAATCACGTCATCGACATCGACAAGCTGTCGGAAGAGGATGTTTCATTAAATGAGAAACAGGTGAACGCTCTTTACAATTCCTTCAGGGAATCAATGACGGAAGCCCTCAGAGTTTACACAAAATACGGAAACACAAGGCTTTCATCCACATTGTCCGATAATGTTCAAAAATACCTCGCTTATCTTTATTCCGAGATGAAAGAGCATGAATTCATCACGGCTTCAAAGATAGACACCACGGATCCGGTGTATGTTGCCTACGACTACGATCAGATCAGTTTTTATGAGTATATCGAGCACTGCATCAACAAAGAATGGGTGGATCTTAAAGCTCTCGGTATCGAAGGCAAGTACTACACAACGGAGGAAGTTTACGAAACCCTTATGGATATGACCTTTGATGCCATTTCCGACAGTGAGAGTTTCAGCCTCATGATCTTCCATGATCTTATTTTTTCATATAATTTGACCGGAAGAGAAATTTGTCTTTTATTATTTGACCAAAATGTGATAGAATATAATGAAGAGGATTATCGAAAGCTTATAAATTTTGAGATCGCGCCTTACGATTTTTTCATAGACAAGATCAAGAAGGTCAAGATCACTCCCGCTATGCTTGCCATAGAGCCTTACAACGGAGCTGTGGTACAGACAGACTGCAAGACCGGAGAGGTCATTGCCATGGCCACTTATCCCAGCTATGACAACAATCTGCTGGCAAATAAGATTGATTGGGATTATTATTCCCAACTTCTTTCAGATGCAAGTAATCCTCTTTACAACCGTGCGACACAGATGAGGATCCCCACGGGTTCAACCATTAAACCCCTGGTTGCTGTTGCGGGTATTCTTAATGATGTGCTCACATCCACGGAAAAAATTCATGATGATATTATTTTTACCAAGATAGACCCCAGCCCCAGTTGCTGGTATACAAGAGGTCACGGTTTCCAGACTCTGGACACTGCCATCCGAAACTCCTGTAACTATTATTTCTACGAAGTGGGTTACAGGCTTGCAACAAAAGGCCTTGAAAAATACTCGGATTCACAGGGTATCGCATTACTCAACGAAACCGGCACTTTATTCGGACTTACGGAAAACTCCGGCGTGGAGATCAGTGAAGCTGAACCTGCATTTTCAGATTCCGATGCTGTACGTTCATCCATCGGATACGGACACAAATTCACGGTTACCCAGCTTTCCAGATACGCTACTGCCATAGCTACTTCCGGTAATGTTTACAAGCTCACGATGGTATCGAAGATCACCGACAAAGACGGTAATATACTTTATGCAAGTATTCCGGAGATCTCAAGAAAGATCGAAGGACTTTCCGACAACGACTGGTCTGCTATACATAACGGAATGGAAATGGTTATCAGTTCTTCGAATACGCTTAAAAAAGCCTTTTCGAAGATTCCTTATACAGTTGCCGCCAAAACAGGTACTGCGGAAGTTTCGGACAATAACGCCGCACATGCGCTTACAGTCAGCTTCGCTCCGAGTAACGATCCGGAGACGAGTGTTGTCGCCGTTATCACCAACGGTTATTCCGGAACCAACGCCGCAATTCTTGCCAGTGACATATACAAGGATTATTATCACATCGTTGATGATACTGATCTTGGAGAAATCGAATTCATCGGAGACTGACAGGAGGTTAAATGAGCGGTATAATTTCATTAAAGGGGAATAAATACGGACTTTCCGTTAACATCGGACTGAGCGCATCCTTTGAAGAAATAAAAGCCGAAACGGCAGAATATTTTAAACATGCATCCAAGCTTTTCGGCAAAGAAAAGATCGCCATAGGCTTCGAAGGAAAACCTTTGAGTGTGGCCGAAAGAGACGAACTTGTAGACATTATCAAGCAGAATTGCACACTGGACATCCTCTGCATAATGGATTTCAATTCCGGAACGGAAGAGAGATTCAGAAGAGCTGTGCAGAAGTACGATATGCCCGATTTTATATCCGAGACGCTAATGAAAAATGCTTTGAGAGCCGAAGCACAGGCAGCCCAGAGCGAAGAAGCGGCTGAAGCGGAAGAAAAGGAAAAAGTTGATTTTGCCGAAAACGGTGATGTTTCGAAGATCGCCCGTTTCTACAAAGGAAACGTCAGAAGCGGAATGATCATCAATGAGGAGAGCAGTCTTGTGATCCTGGGAGACATCAATCCCGGCGGAGAGATCTATTCCGCAGGCAGCATTATCATTCTCGGAAGCCTTAAGGGTAAGGCTTTCGCAGGCATAAACGGAAATTCCAATGCTTTTGTATTTGCCCTTAACATGGATCCGATCCAGATCAGGATAGCCGACAAGATCGGCCGTGCATCCGATTCGGACAGCAAAAAAAGCGCGGAAAATGATGAGCATGAACCGAAGATTGCGCTGGTTAAAGACAACGCCATTGCTATCGAGCTCGTTTCAAGAACGGTTCTTAATGATATAATACTTTAATTCGGAGGAATTTTTAAAATGGGTGAGGTTATAGTTGTAACATCCGGAAAAGGTGGAGTTGGTAAGACAACAACTACCGCCAATGTCGGAACCGGACTCGCAAAGCTCGACAAGAAAGTGGTTTTGATCGACATGGACATCGGACTCAGAAACCTCGATGTAGTAATGGGCTTGGAGAACAGGATCGTCTATAACCTGGTTGACGTTATCGAACAAAAGTGCAAGATCAATCAGGCTTTCATAAAGGTTAAGGGTTATTCGAATTTCTATCTTCTTCCCTGCGCGCAGACACGTGACAAGACATCCGTATCTCCCGAGCAGATGAAGACACTTACCGATACTTTAAAGAAAGAATTTGATTATGTTATCCTTGATTGCCCCGCAGGTATCGAGCAGGGCTTCAGAAACGCCATTGCGGGAGCTGACAGGGCACTCATCGTTACAACGCCCGAAGTTTCGGCAGTACGTGATGCGGACAGGATCATCGGACTTCTTGATGCAAATGAAGTAAAACAATACGATCTCATCGTTAACAGACTTCGTATGGACATGGTGAAGCGCGGTGAAATGATGTCTGCCGAGGATGTACTTGAAGTACTTTCCATCAACCTTATCGGTATCGTACCCGATGACGAAAACATCGTTGTTTCCACCAACACCGGTACTCCTCTCGTAGGATCTGATTCTCTGGCAGGTAAGGCATTTATGAACATCTGTCACAGAGTCATCGGTGAAGAGGTTCCTTTCCTTGATCTGAACAAGAAGGGAGGATTCTTCTCCAAGATCTTTGGTAAGAAATAGTCGTAGGAGGAGTAAAGAAAATGGGCTTTTTCAACAGGAATAACAAACAAAAAAAATCCGGTTTTGATGCTAAGAGCAGACTGAAGCTCGTGCTTTATTCAGAGCATCAGGGACTTCCGCCCGAGACTATCGAGCAGATCAAAACCGACATCATATCTGTCATCTCAAAGTACGTTGATGTTGACATCGAGAATTTTGACATTAAGATCTCTCCGGACGGAAAACTTGCCGGAAGCAACGGTCCTGCATTACAGGCTAACATTCCGATCCGTGAGAAGAAGATCAAACGGATCTGATCCAAATGCTTAATCTGATCAAATTATTACGAGACAAAATCTTAAGTTACAACCTGAGGAACTACAATCTGGCGATCATGATCATCGCCGCACTCCTCGGAGTTATAGGTGCATATACGCTTTATGTCATGCCGGGAGTTTCCGAGAAGCTTTATATCAAGCAGCTCATCGGTGTGGCGGGCGGTATGTTTCTTGCCATGTTCGTATCGGTTTTTGATTACCGTTTTCTGGCAAAGTTTTTCGTACCCATGTACCTTTTGAATCTTGTTCTCCTTGCGGCTGTCAAGTTTACACGTTTCGGTGTTACCATATACGGTGCAAAAAGATGGCTGGGATACAATGATCTTTTCGCCTTTCAGCCCTCCGAGCTGTCAAAGGTCATTATGATCATTGTAATGGCAAAGCTTTATCAGATCCTTGAACCAAGGCTAAAAAAGTTTTACATATTACTGATCATGGGTGCGATATTCGGTGTTCAGTGGGTCCTGATACTTATAGAACCCGACCTTTCTACCAGTATCGTGTTTGCACTGCTGTTTGTGATAATGCTCTTTGCATCGGGATACAACCTTAAGGTCATTCTGAGCCTTGGAGTTTTGGCTGTTCCCATCATAATTTTCGGCTTCTGGTACGTTCAGCAGCCGGATCCCATGTTCATTACACACAATCAGCAGACCCGAATTCTGGCTTATCTTCATCCGGAAGATTATCCGGATGTGATCTATCAGCAAATGAATTCCATCTCCGCCATCAGTTCCGGCGGACTTTTGGGAAAGCAATTGACCAATAACACAGGACCAAGAGGAACTGCTTACGTTCCCGTAAAGGAAAGCGACTTCATCTTCACAGGCATATGCGAAGAGTTCGGTTTCCTTGGTGCAGTGCTCGTTATCCTTCTTTTCCTGATAATGGCACTTATCATCGTCAAGATAGCATACAATTCAACTGACCTTTTGGGAAGACTGATCGCCGTTGGTTGTGCCTGCGTCTTTACTTCACAGATGTTTGTAAATATCGGTGTAGTGACACTGCTTCTTCCGAATACGGGAATTCCGTTGCCTTTTGTAAGTAACGGACTTAGTTCTGTAATGAGCAGTTATATTATGCTCGGTATTGTACAGAATATTTCTGTCAATCATGATGTTGCCCTTAAAAAGGAAAGCGAGGAATATATCAAATGAACATAGGCTTAATAGCACATGATGCCAAAAAGAAGCTTCTGCAGAGTTTCTGCATTGCATATAAAGGTATTCTTGCAAAACATGACCTTTTTGCTACGGGAACTACCGGAAGGATGATAGAAGACGGCACGGGTCTTACTGTTCACAAGTATCTCGCCGGACATCTCGGCGGACAGCAGCAGATGGGCGCACAAATAGAAAACAACGAAATGGATATGGTCATTTACTTGAGAGATCCTTCAAATCCCAAGTCTCATGAACCAAATGTTTTTGATATCATAAGTCTTTGCGATACACACAACATTCCCTTCGCAACCAACATTGCGACGGCCGAACTTCTTGTTAAGGCCCTTGACAGAGGTGACCTTGACTGGAGAGAGCTTTATAAATCTTAATCAGATAATGAATAAAATTCATTATAAATATCATTTTCCAGGAGGATGAAATTATGATACAGATTATTGCAGGTGAAAAGGGTAAGGGTAAGACCAAGATAATTCTCGACAGAGCCAACGCTGATGTGTTGAACTCAAAGGGCAGCATTATCTACATCGACAAGAATTCAAAGCATATGTACGAACTGAACAACAAAATACGTTTGATCAATGCCAAGAATTATTTCATCAATGATGCTGAAGAGTTCATCGGTTTCGTCAGCGGTATCATTTCTCAGAACTATGACATTTCCAATATCTATCTTGACAGCTTTTTAACGGTTGCAGGCATCGAAGCAAAAGATATGGACAGCATAATCGACAAACTTGAAGTTCTCTCGAGCGCTTTTAAGGTTGATTTCATCCTCAGTGTATCCTCCAACGCTTCGGCATTAAGTGAAAAAGTTAGGCAGAATGTAGTTGTAGCTTTATAAAAGTCTGTTATCATATTCAACACGCACAAGGCAGGCAACTGCCTTGTGCGTATCTTTTAAATAAGCTTTTATACGAAAGCAGGTAGATTACGTTTGGCAAGGCAAAAAACGACGAAAATCAAACAACGCAGGGAAATTAACATTGGGGTTGTTATTTTTTTATTTGTCCTTGTTTATCTGGTGATCAATGTCTACGTTCCTTTGAGCAAGACCGAGATTTCGATTTACGAGGTCCCGCCCGGCAGATTATACACAAAGGATAGCTTTAAAGGGCTGATAGTGAGAGAGGAAAGCGTCTACAGGACACCATCCTCAGGCTACATTAATTACTACTTTAAAGAAGGCGATAAGATCTGCAAGAATGAAAGCGTCTATTCCGTGGGAACGGACAAGACAGTTTACGAGAGACTGAATTCCGAAAAGACAGGGATAAAGCTTTCCGCCGAAGAAACTGCAGAGCTTAAGGACTACATTAACGAGACCTACTCCAAAGCCTCCGACTTTAAAGACTATTCGGTGGTTCACGACGAGATCCTTCAGTATTACCGTAGAACCATGGACAACAAGGTAATGATAAAGCTAAACGAGATCATTGCGGGAACAGGCTTAAATGCAGGCTTCAGCATTGTGGATTCCGAAAGATCCGGGATCATTTCCTACCACATTGACAATTATTCAAATGTAAACACTACCAATTTCAATAATTCCATGTTTGAGGATAAATATGCCTCGGAATACACTTATAAGACCGACATGTTTGAAGCCGGAAGTGCGGTCTACAAGCTGATCACTTCCGATGAATGGAATATCATCGTAAAGCTCAGCGATGAGATGTACTCCAAATTACAGGGTAAGACCAGGGTGAGCTTTACCATCGATTCCTCCCAAAACCTTACTGCGCCGGTCAGTTTCATGAAAGCGGGTAATGTTTATTATGCCGTGATCTCCATGAATCATTATGTGGCAAATTACATCGGTGAAAGGTTTGTAAAGATCTCCTTTGATACCGAAGAAAATACAGGCCTTAAGATTCCTGTTTCGGCTCTTGCTTACAAGGATTACTACAGGATACCGTCTTCCTATTTTATGACCTATAAGAACGAGGACGGAACCGTAAAGACAGGACTTATGATAGAAAGAACCGATGAAAGATCGGGTGAAAAGAATTACGGGTTTTTTGAAACAAAGATCTTCTGGACAGATCAGGGATACAATTATGTGAGTACGGATCTGATCTCATCCGGCGAATACATTTCAAAGCCTGACAGATCCGAGAGTTCCATGCTTTATCTTTTCATTGTAAAGCTGGAAGGAGCTTACAACATTAACAACGGATATGCAGTCTTTAAAAGGGTCGAGCGTCTCGAGACGGGAAATGAATACGTGCTTGCTAAGAAAAACACTGTATCCGGACTTGCAGCCTATGACCACATTGCCCTTAATGCGGGTAACGTGGTTGAAGGAGCTGTCATCTATTAAAAAGTATTGACAGTGAGATTAAAATCTCGGATAATATAGCAGTGTATGGGCACCAAAAGATTATGAAGACAGAGGAGAACTCTTTATGGGAAGATTGATTCGAAGCCTTTTGGATTCGTTAAAGCTTACTGATGAAGATGATGAATACGAGGACGAGGATTTTGATATAGTTATGGACAACAACCGTAAACGTGAAGTTGTGCCCAAAAGAGAAAATCCGCCCTTAAGAAAATACGAAGAACAGAATAATGCCGATCCTGAAGAAGAGGAAGTCGAAGAAGAAGAGGATGATGAACCTCTGGCACAAAGAAGGACATTCAATACCGGGTCATCTGCCGGAGTTTCGGCCCGTCCTTCCCAGCCTGCGGGAGGTTATCATTTCGGACAAAGTCAGCCCGGAGCACAAAGGACATTTCAGACTCAGAGAACTGCGTCTCAGCCCCAGACCAAGACTGCGGTTCCCTTAAGATCATCCCTTTCCGACAGACGGATCTACGTTTTGAATCCCAAATCCTTTGAGGATGCAAGGGAAGTCTGTGACACCATTAAAGCGGGCGGCGTTATTTTCATGAATTTTGAAGGTGTTAAGTACGAACTCGCACAAAGACTGATGGATTTTGCCGGCGGAGCTGTTTACGCTGTCAACGGTCAGATCTATCAGATTTCCGGTTACAATTTTATTGCTGCACCGGGAGACACGGACATCGAAGGAGACATTCTTGCCCAGATCACATCTGCAGGCAACGATTTTCCCACTTTTTCGAAATACTGAAGCTTTGGAGGACTAAATAATGCTTACACCGGTAGAGATCCAAAATAAGGCATTTAAAGCCTTAGGATTAGGCTATGATAAAAAGGATGTCGATTCATTTTTGGAAGATGTGGTCGACAGTTACGAGGAAGTTTACAGGGATAAGGTCGAGCTTGAAGACAAGGTCAGCGAACTCGAGGAAGCTTTAAATCATTACAGGGCCATTGAAAAGACCATGCAGAAGGCTTTGATCCTTGCCGAAAAGACAGCGGAAGAGACCAAGGCAAATGCCATCGAGAACGCAAGACAGATAGAAAATGATGCGGTAACCAAGTCTCAGATCATTTTAAGCGATGCACGTCGTGAGCTTGAAAAGATCAATCAGCAGATCATCAACATGAATCAGACCTTTGAGACCTACAAGATCAATTTCAAGAACCTTGCAAATGCTCAGATCGAACTCATCAATTCCGAAAGCTTCAACATTTCCGCAAGCCTTTTGAATGCGGACGGGATCGCGGTTCCCAAGAGATTCTACGATAAAAAAGAAGAAAGAAATGCCAATGCTGCCAAAAAGGATAAAAAGGCCGATGAAGACATCGAGTTTATAGGCGGCGAGACAGACAAGTAAAATGGAAAAGAAATTCACTAAGTTAAACTATTTATTTCAGGCTATCGTTTTTGTTGTTCTTCTGGTGATCGATCAGGTGACAAAGATCCTTGCAAGAGAACATCTTGCAAACGGCAGAAGTGTCTATCTGATCAAAAAGGTGCTTTGCTTTCATTATCTTGAAAACAGAGGATCTGTGTGGGGGATCCTGCAGGGAAGGATCAATTTCCTTCTCATCGTATCGCTTTTGTTGTTTGCGGTATTGACCTACGTTTACTTAAAGCTTCCCAAGGAAAACAAGTATCTTCCTTTGCTCTGGATCGATGTGTTCATGATCGCGGGAGCCGTAGGAAACACCATAGACAGGATCGTATTTGGTTACGTGACCGATTTCATCTATGTTGAGATCATTAATTTCCCCATCTTTAATTTTGCGGATTGCTGTATCACCATTGCAGCCGTACTGACCATAGTATTGATCCTAACCAAATATAAGGAAGACAATTTTTCATTTTTTTCTTTTAAGAAGAAAAATGAGATAAAGGAAAATGGAGAAACTGATACTGACAATTGACGAAGAGACAGCTGATCTCAGGATCGACAAGCTGATCGCTTCACAGACCGATGAAATGTCCAGAACCGCTATTCAACGATTAATTGATGGCGGTTTTGTTTTGGTGTCAGGTAAACAGGTAAAAGCCAGCTACAAGGCAGCAGAAGGGGATGTTGTTGAAATAACTTTCCCGGAAAGTCAAAAGCCTGATATTAAGCCTGAAAACATCCCTCTGGACATAATCTATGAAGATAATGACATCATCATTGTGAACAAGCCAAAGGATATGGTGGTTCATCCCGCTGCAGGGCATTACTCCGGTACTTTGGTAAACGCCCTTCTTTATCATTGCGGAGATTCTCTTTCCGGCATCAACGGCATTATGCGTCCGGGCATAGTTCACCGTATCGACAAAGACACTACCGGAACTTTGGTGGTCTGCAAGAACGACGTCGCTCATCAGAGCCTTTCCGAGCAGCTTAAGGTTCATTCGATCACCCGAGTGTATGAGGCCATAACAAACGGCTGTTTTAAGGAAGAAAGTGGGAGAGTCGAAGCCCCCATAGGCCGTGATCCCGTAGACCGTAAAAAAATGGCAATCAATTACAAGACCGGCAAAAATGCCGTCACAAATTACAAAGTCATTGCAAATCTCGGCGGTAAATACTCCCACATAGAATGCAGGCTTGAAACCGGAAGAACTCATCAGATCCGCGTGCATATGGCATCTCTTCATCATCCGCTTCTGGGAGATGAAGTCTACGGGCCGGAAGAAAAGAGATTTAAGCTTCAGGGACAATGCCTTCATGCAAAGACCATAGGTTTTATCCATCCCACATCTCATGAGTATGTGGAATTTGAAGCTCCCTTACCGGATTATTTTGTTGCACTTCTTAAAAAGCTTTCTGTTTAAAGGATTGTTATGGAAAAGATCATTCTAAAAAGAAATATAATCGAAAGCATTAAGAACTGGGACGAAGAACAGGCAGGCCCATTGTTCCTTTACGGTCTTAAGGGAGTGGGTAAAGCATTTATATGCAGGGAATACGCGAAAAACTTTCGTGAAAGCTTTCTCTATTATGAGCCGGAGCTTTCTTTAAGTTCTGAGATACCGGATCCTTTAGAGCATGTGGCGGAACACTTCGGACTAAGCACTGATGTCCTGGCTTCGGAGTTTCTGATACTTAATGAAACGGAAAAGAATGAGGCTTTTTTTATGGAATTAATGAAAAAAGCTCTGTCCGGAAGATACAAATGGATCTTTATTTCCGATCATGATTACCTTAAGAATACCGCTGAAACAGATGTCTTTAAGCTTCAGATGTTTCCCCTTCAGTTTGACGAATTCCTGACCAATCTGGGTTACAATGACTGGTACGTGAGTTCCATAAGCGAAACTTTAAAAAGAAAAGAAAAGCTTCCGGACATCGTCCACAACAACCTGATCTCCACATTTGAAGAGTACATGTGGACAGGCGGTATGCCTGAAGTTGTTAAGGATTACATAAAAGAAGACCGTCTGAACATCCGTTCAAGGCAGATGGATGCGAAACTGCCGGTCTACAGCTCTGTATCGGGGATCGGGGATCTTTCACTCAGGAACAAATGTGTTCAGATCCTGGACACTTTGGATGCTCAGCTTAAAAAATCCAACAAGAAATTCATGTTCAACCAGATAAGAAACGGTGTTACCTATCAGATGTATTCGGGAGCGCTGGACACTCTGACTGACAGAAGCTTATGTTTAAGGATAAATGAACGGTCCGACGAACGGAAATTCAAGCTGTTTTATCCCGAATTTTCCTTTAATACTACGGAAAACTTTGATGAAATTACAGATGTAGAATTTCTCCTTCGGGAAGAAAACTACCTGTTGCAGACCTTTGTCCAAAAAGGCATAGAAGTTAAGTTCTGGGAGTCGGGGAACAGGGCTGAACTGCCTTTTGTGATAGACTCTGACATACCTGTGGATTATCACGGAGAAAACAGGAAGGTTTCCAAAAGTATCTTGTCCTATCAAAACAAATTCGGGAACCCGAAAGCCCTTAAAATATCTGATTCTAATTTTGTAGATGAAGGCAATTCGGTGACGATCCCCGTTTATTCTGTTTTTTATATCGAAAAACTTTTGAAAGTCCTTGTTTAAACCTTGACAAAACAATTTCTATGGTGGTAGAATTATGCTTGCGGTTTTTAAGAGGAGAGTTATGAAGAACGCTTTTTATAAAAGCACTACCGCAGTAGATACACTCGGAAGGATGGTTTTATATTAATGGGTGAGGAAATACGTTTACATGAGGGTGAATTAAATGTAATGGAGCTGCTTTGGGCAAACGACGAAATAGCAGCCAAAGATATTTCTAACATCATTAAAAATTACATCGGTTGGGAAAAAAATACAACCTACACGGTAATCAATCGCTTGATAGACAAAGGGGCAGTCAGTCGAGAAGATCCCGGATTCATTTGCAGAGCTTTGATAACAAAGGAAAAGGTTCAGGAGATCGAAACCCGTGCTTTACTGAATAAGGTTTTCGGCGGCGAGATCAGCAATTTCTTTAATGAGTATCTGAGACACGTTGATCTTACTCCCGCAGAGATCGTAGAACTTGAAAGTGTTCTGGGCGAACAGAAAAGATTTAAATTATAAAAAATTGAGCTTCCTGTGATTGGAAGCTCGTTTTTTTTATTTCTCACGTAATTTCACCGCATCTTTTGCGGAACGGCGTCTTTCTTCATCGATGGCCGCATAATGACGTTTTGTGGTGTTGACATCCTTATGGCCCAGAACTTCAGCCACAAGATAAATGTCTCCGGTTTCCGTGTAAAGCTGTGTACCGTAAGTACTTCTTAATTTGTGGGGAGTGATCTTTTTGGAAGAAACGGAGAGTTTGGCGTATTTTTTAACCATGAACTCCACATTCCTCACGCACATTCTTTGCCTTCTTGATGATAAAAACAAAGCATTTTCGCTGCCTGATTCCGGAATGATCTTTTTTCTTTCTTCAAGATAGTCTTTAAGCGCAGCGTGTACTTCATCACCAAAATAAACAAATGATTCGTTTCCGCCTTTTCGGATGATGTTTATACGATCGTTTTCCATGTCAAGATCTTTAAGATCCAGCCCCACAAGCTCCGAAACACGGATACCGGTGCCAAGTAAAAGGGTAGTAAGGGCAAGATCTCTGACCTTGTTTTTTTCGTGAAATGCCATGGATTGTTTGGACAGATTTTTCCCGTTTTCAACCGTATCAAGGAACTCAACCACCTCATCCGGATCCATTCTGATGATGTTTTTCTCGTGGATCCTGGGCACTCTGACCTGTAATGTGGGATTTTCGTTGATCACCTTGTGGGTATGATAATAATTGTACATGGCTCTCAAAGAAGAGATTTTTCTTTTTATTCCGGCTTCAGAATTTGTAAAGGTTTTTCCTTCGGGATTTTCGTATAGTTTAAGATAATCCAGATACTCCTCAATGTCTTCGGCGGTAAATCTTTCCAGAACGGAAGGATCCTTCATTTCATTTAAAGCTTTTCCTTTGAACTCAGGATTTGATTCTTTGATGTAATCAAAGAAAACTTTTAAATCCTCAGCGTAAGCGATCCTTGTTCTGGGCTGGGTTATCTGTTCAATGCCACGGAAAAAAGTTTTTACGAAGGCAGGTAAAACAGCTTCAAGTTCCCGCAGTTTGTTGATGTTTTTCATATTTTGTTTTTCGTGGTAATTGATTTCTTTCATATATACCTCTTAAAACCGTTCTTTTTGATATACTTATTTCGTTAAACTCGCGTTTGGCGAAATAATATCTATGAAAATAATACCGCTCTTTTAACGCTTTGTCAAGCGCCAATGAGCGGTTTTAAAGCTGTTTATACCGTCGGGGCTACCCGATACATCCTCACAAGTTCGTCAACACGTTTCTGTGCAAAGGCTTCCTGTTTGATACACCATTTGTATTTGATCTGCTTTTGCTTTTTAGCCTGTTCAACAAGCTTTGATACGGTGTTCTGTGAAAAACATGTTTCTACATAGTATTTATCGTTCAGCATTTTCAAGTCCTTCTTAGAAGTTGATTTTTATAATTCTACGATCTTACCGTCTGACCATATGCGTTCCAGGTCGTAAAAATCTCTGTTTTCTTTTGTAAAAATGTGGATGATGATGTTTCCGGCGTCGATCAAAGTCCATCCGTTGTTTCTTCCGCCTTCGATCTTTACATCCTTTACGCCGGCCTCAAGCAAAGCTTCTTCAGCCGCATCCACCAGTGCATCAACCTGAGGCTGATTGTTTCCGTTTGTGATGACAAAGTAATCCGTCATAACGGAAATGTTACCGATATCAATGATCTTTATGGCCTCAGCCTTTTTGTCATCAAGTGCTTTGTATAATCCGTTCAAAATTTCACGGTCTTTATCTGTCATTTGCTTTTCTCCGTTTCTGATGAAAATTCAAGGATTAACCGTTTCTTCGTTATCAAGGAAAACTTTGTAATAATCAAAGGTGGTCATCATTGATGTATCGATCTCCCTGCCTTTTTCCTTAAGGAAATCCATCGTGGCCTTAAGTATCATGGCAGTTGCCTTGTCTATGTCCCTGAACACCAATGACCTTACATCTTTTAAAGGCGGATCCATTACGAAATCTCTCTGAGGTTCGAGAAAATCCGCACAGAATACGATCTGTTCAAGTCTGGTCATGGCAGGCCGTCCTACAACATGATTTCTTATGGAATTAAGAAAATCTTCGTCCTTAATGCCGTATTTTCTTTGTAAAAGTCCTGCGGCAAGCTTTCCGTGTATCAGCTGCTTTAAGCGACGTTCCGTGTCCGTAAGGCATATGCCCATTTCATCGCAAAGCTTCTCCTGCTCATCATGAGGAATCTCCTTGGCACTGTCGTGCAGAAGCCCCGCTGCTGTGGCTTTGTCCACCGCAACGCCGTAAACCATGGCAAGAGCTGCCGATGTGTAGGCCACACCCAATGAATGCTGAAACCTGAAGGGACTCAAAGTGTTTTCCATGTCCTTCGTAAAGGAAGTGATCTGATCCGACGTAAAGTAGCTTCCGTCCTTGCAGCATCCGTAGAGTTCCTTTTTATCGATGTAATCGATGACAGACATTGGCAGATCGGAAGGCTTGGCATTGCCTGCCTTGATCTTTCTGCGTATGCCTGATGAAGAAACAAAATTGCAGGGATAATCAATGAACTCTATCTTTGCGTTAATTGTTTTTTTCAGGCCTTCTGCCTTTTCTTTAAGTATCTTAAGGCTCGTATCTCCGCGCTCAGCAACGAGCAATGTACACTTGTTTACGATGTTTGCCGGATCCTTCCATTCGTCGATCCACATAAGGGAATCTCCGCCTATTATGAAAAAGAATTCGGTATCGGGCTCTGTTTCCGTAAGATAAGCTAAAGTGTCACAGGTGTAGGTGTTTCCGGGGCGTTTGAATTCAAGGTCGGATATAAAATACCCGTTTTTTTCTCCGCCCAGTACTTCCGAAACCGCAAGTTTGGTCATTTCCATTCTGTCTTCAAAGGAAACCAGCTGTCTCGGATCCTTGTAGGCAGGTCTTGCAGCAGGCATAAACACCAGTTTGTCAAGGCCGAATTGTTCTTTTGCCGCCTTTCCGAGAGAAAGGTGAGCATTGTGTATGGGATTAAATGTACCTCCCAAGATACCTGTTCTCATATCCTACCTCGGAAGTTCTATTTTTCTCTTTTCCTTCTCTTTAGCCTGTTTGTAGATAACGATCTTTCTGCCGGTGACCGAAACCACCTCGGAATGAGTTCTGTCTGCAAGAATGCCCGCAAGCTCCTTGGGCTCATCATCGCAGTTTTTGAGAACGGAGATCTTAATGAGCTCGTTCTTTTCAAGATTTTCGATTATAGCTTCGGTAAATTCGGGAGTCAGGCTGTTCTTGCCGATCTGGAAGATCGGATCCAGTTTTTGGCCTAAACCTCTTAAATACGCTCTCTGTTTTGTTGTGATCATATTATCTCCTGCTCATCATTTGTAATAATCAAAAGCCCAACCGTAGATACGTACCGTATCTCCATCCTTGATGCCCATTGCTTCCAGTTCATCAAGGATACCGTTTGTTCTCATGAAATTCTGGAAGAATTCAAAGCCCTTTTCTGAATCAAGATTGGTGTAACCAAGCATCTTTTCGATCCTGGGGCCTTCGATAACATAAACCTTTTCATTTTCGTCATATGAAACAAAGTAAGGCTCGCTGTCTGCTTCCAAAGCTTCGGGATAGAATTCCTTTTCGAAAACAATGGGCTTGTCTCCCGTCTTCTTTAAAAGATCGTTGACATAGAAAAGCAGCTCATTGACCCCTTCGCCGCTTACTGCGGAAATGGGGAAGATCTTTATCCCCTGAGGTTCAAATTCGTCACGGAGGAGCTGCAGGGCAATGTCCTTTTCTTCTCCGTAAAGCGTATCCAGTTTGTTTGCCGCAATGACCCATGGCTTTTGGGCGATGGAAGAATTGTAAGCTTCAAGTTCTTTATTGATCTTGTAGATGTCCTCTACTGCGTCTCTTCCTTCCGTACATGCGGCGTCTACAATGTGTATCAGCACTCTGCAGCGCTCAATGTGCTTAAGGAACTGATGACCCAGTCCCACGCCTTCCGAAGCCCCTTCGATAAGTCCCGGGATATCCGCCATTACAAATCCGTCACCGTTTTTAAGATCCACAACACCAAGATTTGGATTCAAAGTGGTGAAATGGTAATTTGCGATCTTGGGACGTGCATTTGAAACACGGCTTAATAATGTGGATTTACCTACATTGGGGAATCCCACAAGTCCCACATCCGCAATAACCTTTAACTCAAGGATGACATTGAGCTCTCTTGCATCCTGTCCCGGCTGTGCATATTGAGGGACCTGCATGGTAGCTGTCGCATAATGCTGATTGCCTTTGCCACCTTTTCCGCCTTTAAGGACAACTTCACGTAAGTTGCCGTTGGACATGTCCGCTATTACTTTTCCGGTGGTGGATTCACGGATAACTGTACCTTCCGGTACCTTTAAGATCAGATCTTTTCCGTCTGCTCCGGTGCAGTTGTTTCCTTTACCGTCTTCACCGTTTTCAGCGCAGTATTTCCTTACAAATCGATAATCGGTCAGAGTGTTGAGACCTTTATCGACTTCAAAGATGATATCTCCGCCTCTTCCACCGTCTCCTCCGTTGGGGCCTCCTGCGGCCACAAAAAGTTCACGGCGAAAAGCAACGCAGCCGTTTCCGCCTTTTCCGGATCTGATATAAATTTCAGCTCTGTCAGCAAACATAGTCCTGTCCTTTCCGGTACATAATGATCAAACAGAAAATTTAAGCCCCGAAGCATTATCCCTCGGGGCTTAATAAATCATCTCTACTTGGATTCAACGGGATAAACAGAAGCCTGCTTCTTATCTCTTCCCAATCTCTCGAATCTCAAAACGCCATCCTTAAGTGCGAATAAGGTGTCATCGCCGCCACGTCCAACATTAACGCCGGGATGAATCTTTGTTCCACGCTGTCTGTAAAGGATGTTTCCGGCCAATACGAACTGACCGTCGGCACGCTTAGCACCAAGTCTCTTGGACTCGGAGTCTCTGCCGTTCTTAGTAGAACCAACGCCCTTTTTGTGAGCAAACAATTGAAGGTTCATCTTTAACATTGTGCTTACCTCCTATTTTAGTAAGTTTACGAACTTATTTCCGTACTCCTGTACGATCGCCTCGATCCCAAGGAAAAACGAATCCAGAAGCAATCTGCTTTCTTTGGATACATCTTCAACAAGGATCAGTTCGAGGAAACCGTCCTCGGTCTGCTTACAGGAAAATTTGTCATTGGTGAGAGCCTCTACGGAATTCACCGTATTGGTCGCCAGGACCGAAACAGCTGAACAGATAATGTCCTGCCCTTTCTTTGCATATCCCGCGTGGCCTTCCACACGAAAGCCGCAAACCTCGTCTTTTTCGTTATGGATCGATGTTACTTTAATCATGGCGATTAAGCGTTGATCTTTTCAATCTTGATACGGGTATAATTCTGTCTGTGGCCGTTCTTCTTGTGATAGCCGGATTTTCTCTTATACTTGTAAACAATAACCTTGTTACCCTTAACATCACCAACGATGGATGCTGTTACGGTAGCACCGGAAACAGTGGGATTACCGATCTTCATCGATCCGTCGTTAACTGCGAGAACCTGATCGAATGTGTAATTTGCTCCTGCTTCAACGCCGAGCTTTTCTACATTAATGATATCGCCTTCTGCTACCTTGTACTGCTTTCCGCCTGTTGCAATAATAGCGTACATACTGGCACCTCCTATTATCATTACTCGCCAACTGTGGTGCTGCCCCTTTGATGGACAGACTTCTACCTCGTTGTGCGGCATACTGAATATTTATAACAAAAAACCACTTGGATGTCAAGTGGTTTTTTAAATTTTTCAAAAAATTGACAAAATTCATCTTTCAGCTCTTAAGCTGCTCTGCGATGCACTTGTGAACCTTCTTTCTTGTAACTTCCACAAGTCCAAGTTTAGTAATGTCCACCAGTTCAGTCTGTATGCTGTCATTCTTGAATTCGTTTTTGAAATGATCCAGAAGCTGCTCCCTCAGGTTTTCATCATGCTGATTGATGAAGTCGATGACGATGATACCCGAAATGTTTCTGAGCTTTAACTGGTAGGCGATCTCCTTTGCCGCTTCGCAGTTTATCTCGAAAAACGTCTGTTCCGTAGCTCTCTTTCCGGAGATGGCCTTACTCGTGTTAACGTCGATGGCAGTGAGTGCCTCGGTCTGGTCGATGATGATGGAGGCGCCGGATTTGAGGTTGATCACACGTCTCAAGGCCCCGTCCATGTTCTTATCGATCTTGTAAAGGATGTTCAGGCGGTTCGGATCGTCAGTGAAAAGCACCTGAGTCTCTTCTCCGCTCTCATTTACCGTGGGGAAACACTTTAAATAGTCATCTATCTCATCGTAGACTTCCGGAATGTCGGTAACGATCCTGTCATAAAGGAAATTGCTGGTGTCTCTAAGCTGAATGAGGTAAGCAGGCAGTTCCTTATGAATGACTGTGTACTTTGAAGAATGTACGGCGTAATCACAGATTGTCCTGTACTTCTCACCAAGTTCCTTTGCTTCCTTGATGATCTGTTCATCGGTAGCATGCACGGAATTTGTCCTTGCGATGATGCAATAATCATCTCCGGAAAACTCGGAAAGGAGTTCCTTAAGATGCTGTTTCATCTGCTTGTTGGTGATCTTCTTTGAAACCTGTGCTCCGGATCCGTTCTTTACTAAGGAAACAAATCTTCCCGCAAGAGAAAAACTTGTGGTAACAACGGGAGCCTTTGTTTTAATGCTCTCTTTTACCAGCTGAACGATGATCTCATCTCCTATGCAGACCTTCTTATCCGACTGGCGTTTTACAAACAGCGGCTTGTCATCGGAATTAAGATCAAGATAGCAGGAGCAGGAATCGGAAATGTTAACAAAAGCTGCATTTATATTCTTTACAATATTATCAACACGTCCCACATAAATGTTACCGATCTCAAAACCGGTCTTGGGAGGTATCACGGAAATGTTCGTCATGCGTCCGTCATTGTAGACAGCACTGATCCTTTTTCCGTTATAGTTTGTAATAACTAATTCATTCATTATGAGTGATATATCCTTTTAGTCATGATAATTACAGATCGGAACAAGTTCATTTTCCCTGCGGGCATATGCTTCCAGTCTGTGTACCTGAAACTCATACTGATCGTACTCCATTCCGGCATAGGCATGGAAGGCTTTCATCAGCAATTCCGGACGAATGTGGTTTTCATTTCCGGCACAGAGTTTTAAATACAGGCACAAGCCGTTTTCATATTTCGGTGTCAGCTCTGTGGGCTGAACATCGAACCTTACATCATAGATGAAAGGGGCAAGGTTTATCTCGGTATCTCCTACCTTTGTCGTTTTGATCGCAAGAATTTCAGGCTCTTTAACAAACTCACTAAATTTACCTAAAAATTCCTGATTTGTCAAGGGCAAATCCGCCAAACCCTTGCGAAGTACCAAATAATCCGAAGCCTTTACCAGAGCCATCAGAGATTCCTTTTTCGTCTGAGGCGGTGTGGGAGGAAGGAGTGAAACATGGATGATCTTAAAGCCTTCCGGCATCTGAGCGTTAAGGCGCTCAAGTACATCCTGAGTGCTCTCCATCGAATTGATTTCCAGATCAAAGTATTCACCTTCACTTGTCTGGCCAACGCCCAGTGGCGCCGCAAAAGACATTAATTGGTGGGGATGATAACCTTCCGAGTATTTGACGTCGATCTCAGCCCGCCTGATGGCTTTCTGAAAGAAACGCATTACATCAAGATGCGACAAAAACTTGAGATTTCCGTATTTTGCAAATTTGATCCTTAAAGTCATTTAGCTTCTTCCTTTTCCCTAACCTCGTAGCAGATGCCGCCGTGGAATTCAAAAGCTCCGCATCTTGCGCAGCCCTTTCTGCAGTTGGGTGTAACTTTTTCATTGAGACCTGTTTGGTACTCTCTCCACAAAAATTCTTTTGTGATACCGGCGTTGATGAAGTCCCAGGGGAAGAGCTCGTCCTTTTCCCTTTCACGGAATACGTAAAACTCGAGATCCGTCTTTTCTTCTTCCATCGCCTTGTCCCACAGATCCTTTTTAAACTGATCAGTCCAGGCATCAAAGATGGCTCCTTTTTTGTAAACGTTCAAGAGAAGCTTTGAAAGCCTCCTGTCTCCCCGGGCAAATATGCCTTCAAGTATGGTCAGATCACTGTCATGCCACTTGTAGTGGATGCTGCGGGCATTTAGCTGTTCCGTTACCTTTTGCTTTAAAAAGCGTGCTTTCGCCCTGAACTGTTCTTCGCGGTTCATGGAAACCCACTGAAAAGGCGTAAAGGGCTTCGGTACAAAAAAGCTGGTACTTGGTGTGATCTGAACTCTGCCGTTTCTCTGATCCTTGGGGATCTCGTAGTACTCTCTGGCGATCTTGTCCGCAAGTACTGCGATCTGTTCTATGTCTTCCTCCGTTTCCGTGGGAAGTCCCAGCATGAAATAAAGCTTTACGTTGTTCCATCCGCCTCTGAAAGCATCCATGGAACCGTTAAGTATGTTTTCTTCCGTAAGTCCTTTGTTGATGACATTACGGAGTCTCTGGGATCCCGCTTCCGGAGCAAAAGTCAAGGAGGACTTTTTAATATCCTGAACCTTGCTCATAACATCAAGAGCAAAGGCATCGATTCGAAGTGAAGGAAGGGAAATGTTCACCTGCAATTTTTTAAAGTAGTCGATCAAAAAGTAGACCAATTCGGGTAAAGCCTTGTAATCGCTTGAACTTAAGGAGGAAAGCGTGATTTCTTCATGGCCTGTATTTTTTATCATTTTTACGGCCTGTTCCTTAAGGAAATTCACATCCCTTTCCCTGATGGGTCTGTAGAGCATTCCCGCCTGACAGAAACGACAACCTCTGATACAGCCTCTCTGTATCTCAAGGGTCACCTTATCCTGTACCACCTGAAGAAAAGGAACCACAGGTTTGTCGGGATAATAGGTGTCGGAAAGCTTCATCTCCACCTGTTTTCTGATGGTCCTTTTTGCATGGGGATTGTTGGGCTCAAAGCTTTTAATAGTCTGATCTTCGTTGTATTCCACATCATAAAACATGGGGACATACATTCCCTCAACATCTGCCACCATTTCAAGGAAGTCACGTCTTGAGCCGCCGTTTTCGCGGTTTTTCCTGTAAAGGTTTATAATGTCCTCGTAGACCGTTTCCCCTTCCCCGATGTAAAAGAAATCAAAGAAATCCGCTATAGGTTCGGGATTGTAAGAACAGGGACCGCCTCCTATGACGATGGGATCATCTTCCGTTCTTTCGGCTGCCGAAAGCGGAATGCCCGAAAGATCCAGGATCTGTAATATATTTGTATAGCACATCTCATATTGCAGGGTGATCCCCAGGAAATCAAAATCCTTGATGGGATCCTGGGATTCAAGGGCAAAAAGAGGAATGTGCTTCTCCCTCATGATCTTGTCCAGATCGGGCCAGGGAGAATAGACTCTTTCGCACCAAACACCGTCAAATTTATTGAACATGTCGTAGAGGATCTGTATGCCCAAATGACTCATCCCGATCTCATAGACATCGGGAAAACACATACAAAAACGAACATCAACCTCGTCCTTTGACTTTTTGATGCTGTTTACTTCCCCTCCGATGTAGCGGACGGGCTTTTCTATATTCATTAAGATCTCATCTGAAAGTGCAAGTTTCTGCATGAAAAATCCTCTTAAAAGAAACCAGATTAACTGTTGACAGCTAATTAATTATTTTATCACAAAAGCTTATCCGATACAATGATCCGATATAAAAAGGGAATACAAAAAAACGTATCCTGCCCCGGGGCTGCATAGTTGTAAACAGCAATAAAACCGCGAAATTTTCGCTTAATATCAAATGTTTTCCTTGAAAATAATTAACTTAAAAACTATAATTAAAATCAGTTAAAAATCATTCGGAGGTCCTTTATGTGGTGTCCCAACTGTCAAAATGAATTCAGACCCGGAATTACAGTTTGTCCGGAATGTAACATTCCCCTTATCGAGGAACTTGAATCGCAAGCCGAGACTAACTTCGTAAAAGTTGCGGGAGTAAAAGACGAAGTTATAAAAGACAAGATCGTTAAGTATCTTGATCATCTGAACATCCCAAACAGGTGTGAGATCGATGATTTCAACGAGGACGACGTTCAGTTTGTGATCTCCGTTCCGGAATCAAAGGCAAACGAAAGTGTTAATGTGATCGCAACCATCGTTAAAGTCGAATCCGAAAAGATGCTGGAGGAAGATCCCGAGAAAGTAATGGAGGAAGCCCGAAAGGCTGCTGAGGAACTGCAGAATTTAACGGAAAATAAAGGCTTTGTAAGAGCAAGTGAAAAAAGCGGAAACTATCTTGGTTCAGGAGATCTTTTCATTGCCCTCGGCGTGCTTCTCATCGTGGTTATCGGTTTAAGCGTTGCCGGTTTTATTCCCTTCTTACAGGGAACCGTCACCCTGATCCTTATGGGACTGATCGCAGTGGCCTCTCTTGTAAGCGGTACTCTTTACCGTAAGAAAGGTAATGCCTTAAAGGATGAGGTGGAAACAGAAAACGAAAACGAAGAAAGGATCAAAAACTTCTTAAAAGAAAACATCACAAAAGAGATCCTTGATGCTTTAAATGACGACGAATCAACTCCCGAGCTCCTGTATCTTAAGCAGGGTGATTACGTTAAAGATGCTCTTTTAAAGGAATTCCCCGGATTAAACGATGAGTATTACGACATTTTAACCGACGATTTCCTTTCAGAGCTTTATAATGACTGATCTGAAAAGGCAAAGATCCGCCCGATTCCGGGCGGATCTTTTTAATCCAGTGAGAACAGTTCCATGAGTTCTTCCTTTGAAAGAGAATTTATAAAGACTTCTTTCGTGGAAATAATGGATTCCGAGAGTTCTTTCTTCTTATTCTGTAATTTGTAGATCTTCTCTTCTATCGTTCCCTTGGTGATCAGTTTAATGACCTCTACCACATTCTTTTGACCGATCCTGTGTGCTCTGTCCGTAGCCTGGTCTTCAACAGCGGGATTCCACCAGGGATCGAAATGAATGACGGTATCGGCTCCGGTAAGATTGAGGCCTGTGCCTCCCGCTTTAAGGGAGATCAGGAACAGCTGCTTTTCTCCGGAGTTGAAGGCTTTCACGTAGTCCACGCGGTCGCTCTTCTTCGTTCCTCCGTCAAGGTAGAAATAGCTGTATCCCATTTCATCCAGCGCTTTCATGATCAGCTCCAGCATGGATGTGAACTGCGAGAAAACAAGTATCCTGTGTCCGTTTTCAATAAGGTTGGGAACCACTTCCTTAAAGAGATCCAGCTTTCCGCTTCCCCCTTCGTAATTTTCGAGGAAAGTGGAAGGATGACAGCAGATCTGACGAAGTCTTGTAAGTGCAGCCAGGATCTGAAAACGGCTGGCATTTATGCCCTCGTTCAGAAGTTCCTGACGCAGATCGCCCTTGACACTTTCAAGATAGGAAAGATAGAGGTTCTTCTGCTCAAAATTAAGCTCTGCGATCATCTTCTCTTCGATCTTGTCAGGCAGCTCCGTAAGAACATCCTTTTTCATCCTTCTCATTACGAAGGGAAGGATGCGCTTGTTAAGTGTTGCTTTTACCCCCTCATCTCCCTTTGATATGGGCTTCTCGTACTTGGTAATGAATTTCGTATAAGAAAGCAGATAAAAAGGCATGATATAGTCAAAAATGGACCAAAGCTCGGAAAGGGAATTTTCGATGGGAGTTCCCGTAAGTGCAAATCTGTGCTCCGCCTGAAGACTCTTTACAGACTTGGCATTTACTGAAGCCGCGTTTTTAATGAACTGGGCTTCGTCCAAAAATACGGAATTGAACCTCTTATTGTCGTAAGCTCCGATGTCCCTTCTGATAAGGGGATAGGAAGTGATGAGTACATCATAATCATCACTGTTTTTAATGGCTTCTTCCCTGTCCTGAGGAACGCCTTCGATAATACGGCACTTAAGTGTGGGCGAGAAAGTCTCAAACTCATCGAACCAGTTGTAAACGACGGATGTGGGACAAACTACCAGGAACTGTGAACCCGGATTCATTTTCTTCATTTCTGTAATGTACACAATGGCCTGAAGGGTTTTTCCAAGACCCATATCATCTGCAAGAATACCGCCGAGTCCGTTGGCAGCAAGATTCATGAGCCATTTGTAACCAACGATCTGGTAAGGACGAAGATCCGCGTTGATCTCGGAAGGGACTTCATATTCCTGTTTTGAAGCATTCAGTACATTGTCTACAAGGCTTTTGAATTCCTCGTTTTTAATGACGGTGAAGCGTCCTTCGTCAAAGATCCTGTCGGCAAAGAGTGCCAGCCCCTTTGACACCTGAAGTACGTCTTTCTTCTCTATCTCCTTTGCGGAAATGTTCAGATCATCAAGAATGCCGTTCAGTTCATTCAGTTCATCTGATTCAAGATCGATAAAGGATCCGTCCGACAGACGGAAAAACTTCTTTTTGAGCCTGTATGCACGGAAAAGAGATTTCAACTCTTCCTTGGTCACATCTCCGTAGGTAAGGTTCAGTTCCAAAAGATCGCTTTCTCCGGAAACGCTTAATCCGATGGAAAATTTTCTGCTCCTTGAGGACTTGAGCTTTTTGAAATCCTCGGAATAGAAAAGATCTGCATGTTCCTTTAAAGTCTCCACACCTGTTGAGATGAAATCATAGATCCCGCTGTCCGCCTTAAGGAGATAAAATCCGGAATATGCTTCAAATCCGTTGGATTCAAGGATATTGCAGATGTTCTTTTCCTCAGTCTTGTTACGCAGGATGATGTAGGGCTCACTCTTGGGGCTTTCAAAGGAATTAAAACGATACTCACCGTAGGTGTAGATGATCTCCGCTTTGATGTAGGAATTGTATCTGTCAAAATAGATCTCAGCCCTGAAATCGGGAGTTATATACTTGTCGGAAAGTTCCTCCGGTATCTCGAATTCCATGGTATCATGGAGTTTCGGAAGAACAAATTCAAGGAAACGCTGCTTGTACTTGCCTTCAAAAACAAGAGGTGTCCTGTCTCCCCCGAGATTATTGAAAAAGGGAAGGAAATTATGAAGGAAAGCCTTGTCAGGGGTATAGAGGAATCCATCCCTGTAGAGCACTTCACCGTTTTCTGTGATGGGGATCACAGGCTCTTTGTCCTTGTAATCCAGGATGATCTCATCCTCCATATTGATGAGTTCAAATTCTATGTTGGGATTTGAAGGCACCACATGCACATCAAAGTATTGATTTCCGTACAATTCCAAAGAACAGGAAAGATTTCCCATTTGTTTTAAGAGCTTTATGAAAAGGAACTTTGAGATCACAAGCTGGGATTTTACAAAGAGTTCACTTCCTTCTTTTCCTGCCGTCAGTTCAGCAACATCGTAGATCCCCAGAAGGAAATCAAGAAATGCTTTCGAATCCCTGTCAAAAGCGCTCTCGTTGTAGATAAAATGAAAATCCTTTCCCAAAACTATAGGGTCCTGTCTTACAAAGGATTCAAGGAATTTTTTAAGGTTCTGGACCTTGTACAGGCGGTTGCTTCCCACCTTTATCGAGACAGCCGCTTTTCCGGAATTATTTTTTAGCATGGTACCCAGAGAAATAACAGGCTCTATATGGAAAACATCTCCCGTCTTTGAAAGAGATGACATGTTGTCAAAATAATCCAGGACATTGTAGATCCTTTTCTCTTCCGCTGTTTTGGGCAGATTCCCCTCTGCTTTTTCCTGATGCTTGTAAAGCATGCAAAGCGCGCATATGACATGCTTACATGCGCCGTGCCCCAATATGCTTCCGGGACAGGAACAGGAGTAATCAAACATACCGTCCTCAAGTTCGTTAATGAGTACGGTGTAGCTGCTGCTTCCTTTGATTATAAATTTGTATTTCTTGTTCTGTTTTGAGTAAGACGCGTTTTGAATGTGTCCGTTCTTGTAGTAAGTGACACCGCGCAGATAGGTGCCTTCATCGGGCGCCAGATTTCTGATCTTTTGCTTGGTTAAATGAATCATCTTGTTCCCCTTGAATAGAATGTTAAACGAAAAAGCGGAGCATTATGTGCCGAAGTCAAAGGATAATTGAAGTTCTTCCTGAACCTCGATCTTGAAATCTTCAAGTTTTTCGGGATTTACGATAGGAAGATCCGAAAGTGAGGAAAGTCCGAAATTCCTTAAAAATTCTTCTGTCGTTCCGAAGGCAATGGGGCGGCCGGGAGCTTCGATCCTACCCAGCTCACAAACGAGATTGTACTCCACCAGCTTGCTTACTGCGTGATCGCAGTTCACACCTCTGATGGCTGCCACCTCGTTTCTTGTAATTGGCTGTTTGTAGGCAATGATGGAAAGTGTTTCCAGAAGAGCATCCGTCAGAACGTGTTTTCTGGGTGCATGAGCCACTTTGATGATGCATTCGTACATATCCGGCTTGGTACAAAGCTGGAAGGAATCGTTCAGCTCAATGATCTGGATCCCTCTGTTACTTTCCTTGTACTCTATCATCATATTTCTTAAAATGTTTCTTACAACGGTTACATCCTGTTCCAGAGCTATCGCGATCCTGTCTGCTTCAACAGCTTCGCCCATGGTAAAAAGAATAGCCTCGATTTTTGCTTCAAGATCTTTAATATTGTCCATTTGATCACCTTTATAATCCAAAGCCGTTATTCTCGTCGAAATCAACGATGTCATCAGCTGTGTATTCGATCTCTATATCATCAAAAATATCGTTCTGAACCACGTTCATCCTTCCCATCTTCATGAGTTCCAGAACGCAAAGGAAGGTCACTATGACATCCATTTTGTCACTGCCGCCTTCAAGAAGTTTTTTGAAAGAGAAATGCCTGTTCAAAAGTCCGTATTCCTGAACGGAATACATCTTTTTCGTAAGGCTCACCTCTTCTTTTTCGATCTTTCCGAATTTTGAACGGACGGGATCGATCTTGTCCTCACGGCGTTTCATGACACTTTCAAAAATATCGTTTAATTTGGATAATGTAATGTCATTCAGCAGTTCACTGACGGGAACCGTCTCATGGTAATTAAGGATCTCGGGAGGAAGATTGCTCTTTTTAAAGAAGACTCTGTCCGCATCCACAGCCATGTCCTTAAGTTCCAGAGATGTGTACTTGTACATCTTGTATTCCAGGAGTCTTTCCACCAGCTCTGCTCTGGGATCGATCTCTTCTCCGGTTTCCTCATCAACTTCCTTAGGAAGAAGCATTTTGGACTTGATCCTGAGCAACGTACTGGCCATCAAAAGAAATTCGCTCATGGAATCCAGATCCTGTTCCTCGATACCCCTGATGGCATCCAGATACTGATCGGTGATCAAAGCTATCGGGATGTCATAGATGTTTATTTTGTTAATATCTATAAGATGCAAAAGAAGGTCCAGAGGTCCTTCAAATGCATCAAGTTTTATCGGGATTGACATAAGATCGAAGATCCTTTTTCGAAAAATTTTTAACTGAAATATTATAACACAAAAAAAGCGAAAAAAGAAGAATGTTTGTGAAGAAAGATTACAAAAAATTTAGAATTAAATTAACTTCGTATGATGACAACTTCACAGCGGTTAAAAAATCTCAAAGGTAAAAGATGCTCTCCCGCTCCTGAAGAAACAATGTGACGACCGTTGTAGACTCCTCTGTCTCTGTGCTTTATGCCATGAGTCGAGTACACTAATCCCCCTACAAAAGGAAGTCTCATGAATCCCCCGTGAAGATGTCCGGATATTATAAGATCGGAAGGTAATACCCTGTCGTAGTAGTCGATAAAATCCGGATTGTGGGCAAGAAGGATGTTTACTTTGTTTTCGGGAACATCTTTAAATACACCGGTGTCTTCCTTACTCATGTCAAAGGCTCTGCCCTTTTTGTAATTCCGTCTTTTTAAGGAGATCCCGTAGACTTCTGCCTTTTCGGAAATACTCATGTGTTCGTCGTCAAGGACATGACAGTGTGCAGGCACATCCTTTAAAAATGCTTCCCATATTTCCTTATGTTCATCTCTGAAACGAAGTTCATGGTTTCCGAGGGAATAATACACATCTGAGATATCAGAAAGCTCTTTTAAAGCCATAAGAGCCTTTTTTGTGTCCGGGTCTCCCGCTGTCAGAAGATCTCCCGCAGCAAAAATACAGGAAGGCTTTGCCTCCCTGATCCTTTTTAGATCCTTCTTTGATAATGTTTTGTTATGCAGGTCGGTAACAGCAACAAAAGTCTCCTTTAATCCGAGATCGATGTCGTAAGTCACAAACTTCCTGCATTTTAATTCATAGAACTCATAGCATGCATAAAGCAATAATAATGCGAGTATCAGGCAAAAGATCTGTAAAGGCGTCATTGTTTCCTCATTCCGTAAGCACGTAAAAATTCAGGATAAAAGTCTCATCCACCGCTTCTTTTTCAAAATCATAATCCGCCACCCGGACTTCCGGGATGGTGCAATAATACTTTGCGTTTTCAAACTTAAAAAGAAGCTCGTTAAAATCATCCAGGGATCCGTTTACCGTAACACTAAAGGACCCGATGGCATAGTTACCCTTTTTCTCAAGTCCGTTAAATGTGAGGCTCTTCTTTACGAAACCGTCGCCTATTGTCTCTTCTATGAAGTTAAGCATTTCGGAGTCATCCCATTGGGAAGGGAAAAGACCTACGGTCTTAATGTATTCATCTCTGGACCTCTCAAGGTCTTCCGTGATGGATTCGTAACCTGTCTGCCGGGCGGCAAGTCCTGCAATGATCTCTTCCTTAAGGGCTATGTCGTTTGCCAGTTCCTTCATTTCCGTTCTCAAAGGATTTACGAACAGATTTTCAAAAAGTACAATGGCTATGAAAACAAAAGCCACCACCATTATTATCTTTTCTCTTAAAGTGATCTTTTTCATAGCTTTTTCTTTACCTTGACATTAAGTGTAAATGTATAGCCCTCTTTTTCAATAAGAGGGATCTCGGAGATCTCTTCCCCGCTTTCCGTTGTCCTTACAACAGGCTCTCCCTCGGGATCTTCCACCATTTCCGTAACATGAATGATGGTTGAATAGGCGATGTCTTCAAAGTAGTCCACTTCTTTCAAAATGTCGATGTAATGACCGATGATCTCATAAGTATCAGCATAACAGCCTATGGTAAGGTTTCCGTCAGTCATTGCGTAACTTCTTATCTTAAGACCCTCGGGACAGACAAGCGCAAATGCCTGGATCTCATCTGTAGCGGAAAAATCCTCTTTAAGGATGGCTTTAAGATTCGCTGTTTTGGCGGTGTATCTTTCGTATTCGTCCCTGGCGTTCATGTATTCCGTCGCAATGTCTCCGTAACCTGCCACCACGCTGTTCAGACTGTTAAGTCTGTCTTCTTTCAATCGTTTTTCTTTTAAAGGCTCGTATACAAGAAAAACATTCACAAGGCTTAAGACAAGGATCACGGACAAGAGTCCGATCACCACTCTGGCAGGAGTTGTTCCGGATCTTTTGGAAGGAATCAGGTTTATATCATTGTAAAGCATTATACCCATTCCTCCTTTAATGTGATGGAAACCGCACCAAGATAGTCTTCAAAGTGCAGGGTCTGACCTTTGCGGCGTTTGATCAGCTTCGGCGATATCTTAAAATCTGCGATCTCGGAAAGCATGTAAACAGGAACACCCAGCTGCTCGCTGAAATACTCCCTGATGCCTCCCAGTCTGCTGGAACCGCCGGCGATCACGATGCAGTCAACACCGTTCTGGTTGTTGTTGGTCTTATAATAGTACATGGTATTGTCAAGCTCGGAAATAATGGAATCGTAGTACTCGTAGAGAGTTCCTTCGGTATCGTTGTTCTTTGAGAGCTTGAAGCTTTCTGCGGATGTCATGTCCAGATCCATTTTTTCGGAAATGGCTTCGTTGATGTATTCACCACCGTAACGGATGTTCTTGTGCATTGAGTAGGAACCGTTACGGATGAAGGTTACATTGGACATGGAAAATCCAATGTCTATAAGGCACACGTTTTCAAGGATGTTCTTGGCATCTTCGCTGCTTCCTTCACTATCTCCCAGCCTGTTGTTTACAAGATCGTCCAGAATGGCGTAAGCGTCTTCGTCGGAAAGACAGGTATCTCTTTTTTCTTCTTCCGTAACTTCTGCTGTCGCTTCTGCATTTTGTTCCTCGGTTGAAATGGGAAGAACGAAATTAAAATCATCTCTGATATCTTCCGAAACAGCCTTTGTCTGTTCATTATGGATCACAGGAGTATCAGGAGTATCAGGAGTATCAGGAGTATCAGATGTATCAGGCATATCAAATGCATCGGATTCTTTATCATTTGTTTCATAAAGATTTTCACCCAGGTCGTTCAGCTGTCTTCCGAAATACCAGCTGATCTCCTTGCCTTCCGCTTTTTTTCTTTCTCTTCTTTCTTCTTCCTCTTTTAATTTTTTCTTAAGAGCTTCTTCTGCGGCCTTTTCAGCCTGAAGTCTTGCGGCTTTCGCTTCTTCCGCCACTCTGATGGCTTCTATCTTTTCTTCCTTTGCGATCTGCTTTTCTTCAAGCTTTGCAAGCTTCTTAGCTTCACGCCTTGCTGACTTTGCGGCCTTTTTCTCGGCGCAGTTGTTTTTCATTTTCCGGAGTTTTCCGGTCTTTTTTGTTTTAAGGCTGTTCTCCTCATCCTCAACCCCGGATTCTTTTTTCTCCTGATCTTTAATGATCTTACGGATAAGCTTTGTGTGAGCATTGGGAAGTACATCTATACGGTTAAGACGTATTCCTGCCCTTTTGCAGACCTTTATATAGTCAGCAATTAAAGACTTGGGCGCAGAAACTACAAGGACTCTCATTGTCCTTTCTCCCGTTTCCTCATTGTTGTAATAGGAAAGTATCCTGTAATCGATGGTGTAATCCCCGGAAGCAAGGAGGTATATGTTTGAAAGCTCATTCTTAATGTTGGTAAGGACCTGGTCTTCCTTCATCTGAGGCAGGGTTATCTCTCTCATGATGACGTCTTTTCCCGAAAGACAGAGGGTAGCCCTTACGGCTTTAACCTTCAGATGCCTTCTGGCACTTCTTAAGGACTTTACAAGGATGTCCGGTGCTTCGATAACGCCGTCCACCACCACCCCGTTTGCTATCTGTTCGGAAACGGCTCCCAGGATCTTATCACCTTTAACCACTGCGAGCTTGATGTTCCTTGAACCTATGTCTATTCCCATTGTCTTTTTCTGAGGCAGGATGCTGACTATCCTGGATCTTTTAAAAAGGGAATTATCTTTTTTGCCGGCTTTACTTATCTTCATTGCGTCAATCCTTTAGTCATAATCTTTCCTGATGTTGTAAACACTTTCAAGACTGATGTTGTCATTTTTAGAGTTTTTCGTTTCTGCATAGATCCCCAGATCTATTTTATCATTTTTTACATCAAATGTAACAGAAGAAATGTTGTAACACAAAACAGTTTCGGAAATTGTATTAGTTACAAGATCTCTTTTTGTCATTATAAGCTGTTTGTCTTTTTCTTTAAAGCTTATAATATTATTTCCGACTCTTATGGTGTCGTCCGTCGCATTATAAACGGAGGCTTTTCTGCACTCGGTCAGCATGAGTTCCATTGCATCCCTGACTTCCGTCTCAGTAACTATCTCCGAGCTCTGCTGAACAAATGTCCTGTTTCCGAAGTCATAAAGTCCGAGAAGCGCAAATACGACGATCGCCAGAAGTCCCACCGCTATTATAAGCTCTATATACGTAAATCCTTTGTTATTCTTCATATTTTAAACCCAATAGACAGCATTTTCCAATGTGCATTGCAACAGATCGTTATTGTCATAGACCATGACCCGGACTCGGCTCAGATTTCCTTTGTCTCCGAAGTATTTGTAATCTATGGAAATGACACAATAAAGTCCGGGATAACGACTCTCGGTGATCTTGAACCTGTAGGGTGTTGATGCAGTCAGCTGTTCTGAAGAAAATCCAGTCTCCCTGCTAAGCCTTCCGGCAAATTCGTTCAGAGTTATGCCTTCCGAAGCGGTGACGTACTCCATGTATCTCTCGGCCATATAAGTACCGTCAAGCCTGTTGTCATTTTCGAGATTCACCTTTACAAGTGAGGTAACGGAGCGCAAAAACGCAGCCGCGATTATGCTGAGCAGCATCACGGAAAGAAGTATTTCTATTAAGCTTTCACCTTTTCTGTTTTTTAAAAGCTTTTTCATTCTTCTTTAAAACCTCTGTAAAAATGGCTCTTTTCAAAACTGCTTCCGTCAGAGACCACTCCCGATGTGTATTCCATTTCGATCTCCAGTTCCAGATTTTCGGAAGTAACTGTGGATGTCTTTACGATAACATTATCGGTAAAAGAGACATTTGTTCCCGTAATGCAAGCAAAAACACAGGCAGCGTAACGCCCATCGTTTGTCTGGAATTTATCCGCGTATCTCTTGCTTCCGTCTCCGTAAAGATCTATGTCCATCCTCGGCGCGTAGATCGCACCGCAGGAAAGATAGGAATCCGTAAAGGAGATCTTCTTTCTGGTCTCTCCGTTTTCGGGATCTCTCGCCGCCGAATAGATGTTACCGTAAAACGTGGTGTTTGTAATGTTTATGTCTGCAAAATCAGCCATATAAAAGTTGGAACAGCATTTGTAATCGGATACGGAAAAAGGTTCCGTACCGTAATAATAGATGTTGAATTTCGTATCTACGATCTTCTTTGCCTTCTCTTCGTCCGTCATTCCCGCATCGTTGAATGTGAAGTTTGACAGGTTGTTGTTCGGATTGGAAGGATCTCCGCTGACAGTACAGTCTTTTCGGGCATAAAGGTTCAAAGTGGCATTTCCCCCGATCTCCATCTGCCCCAAAATGTTCACATGATCCGCTATAACGCTGAGTTTTGTTCCTTCCGCAGTGTTGAACCTGAGTTTACTGTTCCTGTTAACTGTGAAATGTGATTCTGCATCGTCATCGGAAACAAAAACATTTAGATCTCCGGCCTTTTTTTTCCCGGAAGGTGTGTTTGCATTAAAGATAACTTCCTTGTATTGTGTTCCTGTGTAGAAATCACAAAGAAAAACAACGGAAACATTACTCTCATTCGTAAAATCGGCTGTAAAGGAATTCAGATTGTATTGCTCATACTCTTTTATAAAAATGTAAAGAGTGCCTGTTCCCGTGGTAGTCACCTGTATCTGATTGGGAGTGTACATGCCCAATGAGGATGTGGACGAAACATAGCTGTTTATAACGATGAAAACATCATTGTCGTTCAGATTCACATGAAGCTTGGCACCGTTTTGCATGTTGAGTTCTCTGTCTATGTAAAAGACAAAGTTTTTTCCGTTTACGTTCAGGGTAACATCGTTATCCCACTCCATGTCGCGGGTCAAAATGTAGCAATCGTCCTGATTAATGTTTACCGTAAGTTTTCCGTTGTTAATACCCGATGCAAAGTTACGGATGTTGATCTTACTGTATTCCCTGTACTTCCGGGTTGTCCAGAGATTCGGATTGTAAGGCACTTCTATGGTGGTGTTTTGCGAAAAGATGCTGGTGTCCAGAAGTTCCGTGGGTGTCCTTACATGCCACTGAGGCTCCGTGTAGATCTCGGACGTGGGAGGCTGAGGGATGTTGGGGATCCTTACGTTGGCTCCCGCAAGAGAAGTATTGTCAACTTTATAAACAATATCTTCATTTATATACATTTCCGGATTATCCAGATAGGGGTAATGATCCGGATAAGAAAAGCTTCCTCTGAGTTCCACTTTTCCGTTAAGTGATGAAACACTGTCCGCATCCACATCTTCAAGTGCCACAAGCATGGGGGAATTCTCATCGATGATCATCTTGTTGTAAGACGCGATCTCACTGCTTGAAGAAAGAAAAACAACTCCGTAGATCCCCGAAACCTTTTTCCTTACATTGTCATTGCAATCCATGACAGCAGTGAGCTTGTAACAGCAGGTGTAATTCTCGGTAGTAACGCTTACGGGAGCAATTGATGCCGACACGACTTCACTAAATGAATAGGCAGACCTTGCAAGATTCTTTATCTCCGTGTCAGTCCATGTGGCAAGTGATGCGTTAAGTCTCGTGGTAAACTCTTCCGCAGACAGATCTTCGTTTGCTTCGTTTGCTGCGATCGCAATGGCTTCCGCTCTTTTATCGATGTCCGTGGAGATCAGCCGTAAAACTCCTTCCGCAGCATAGTAAGCCCCCTGCCCGTCCTTGGTCTCGGTAGTCCTTATGATGTGACGGTTAAGTATGGTGTAAGTCCCAAGAATGAGCACAGAAAACACAGCTATGATCATCATTACGATGAGCAGACTCATTCCCTTTTCATTTGTATTATTTTTAAATACCTTTTTTAAGATCATACCCTAAACATTAAATTCACATACCAATCAAAGATCTTATCAAAAAACAGATAAGAAATGAAAAATCCTGTCGATAGAAAAGGTCCGTAGGGGAAACTGTCCTTTAAACTCTTTCTTTTCACAAGTGCATGTATTATTACAACAATTAAACCAACATAGGCAGAAAGCCCGATACCGAAAAGCACCTGCTTCCATCCGAGAAATGCCCCACAGGCAAAGGTGAGCTTTACATCTCCTCCGCCGAGCCCTTCTTTTTTCAGGACCTTAAGTACAAGAAGATAGAGGCAGAAAAGCAAAAGACTTCCGGACAATGCTCCTGCAAAGAAGTCAATTAACAGTGCTTTAAGACTGACGCCGTCCAAAAGATATACTCCGAATTTCATCACTGCAAGAACAAGAACAGCCAGATTAAAAGCATCCGGTATCTCCATGCTGTCAAGATCCGCAGCTGAAATGCAGATCAACAGTGACGAAAAAAGACAGCCGAAGAAACACTGAACAAAGCTTCCGGCGGTCAGGAAGACCAACAGCCAGAAAAATAAGTTAAGTCCTTCCACCAAAGGGTAACGTAGGGAGATCTTTTCATTACAATGTCTGCATTTTCCTCTTAAAAGTATGAAACTAAGTATGGGAATATTGTCATACCACTTGATCTTTGTTCCGCATCCGGGACAATGAGAGGCCGGGAAAACAACGGACTCATGTCTCGGAACCCTGTATATGCACACATTAAGAAAAGAGCCTACACAAAGCCCCAATAATGCGATTATAACAATAACAAAACCGAAGATCTCAGATGGGCAAAAAGACATGACAAAACCTCGCGATCTGCAAAAGATTTAAGACCAAAAAAAACTGTCAAGTAAGATAAATCTAAAAAAGCCTCTCTCGTTAGAGAGAGGCAGGAAAAGACTTTTTAGTTAAGAGCATCTCCATTTGCCTTAACAACAATGCAACTACCATCAGGTGCTGAAAGAATAACAGCAGAACTAGGGAATGTTCTTCCATCGAGAAGTATCTTGATCTCAGTAATAGTAGATCCTGTAATATCATCTTCGTCTACAACCTTATATGTAGCATACTTTGTTTTATTAGCTTGCGTAAATCCTTCAGGTAATGCGCCATCGCCCTTGAATAATGTTTCGCCTTTTACACTTCTCTGAGTGTTGATCATTGTAATTTCAGAAGCAAGTGTTCTTGCATTAGAAATATCAACAGTCTCTTTTGCAGTGTTTGTGCTGGAAATGATCCTGGGTACATAAAGTGTGGCAAGAACTGCAAGGATAGCGATAACTACCAGCAGTTCAATGAGTGTGAAACCTTTGCGGTTTTCTTTGAAAAACTTTTTCATCCTTTTTTTCCTCTTCCTTTTCTCAAATTTTTTGTTCGTAGAAATTAGAAACCCAATGATGAGATTATAGCACATAAAAACAAAAATGAAACATCCAATTTTAAAAAAATAATGTAGAAATTAATAAAAAAGTTTAAACAATCAGTACAATGAGAACAATGGCAAAGCCACCGCCAGAATGATGAAACCGATAAGAAATCCAAGGAAGATCATTATGGCAGGCTGGATCATGTCCGTTACCTTCTGAGTTCTTGCATCAATTTCCTCTTCGTAGATCCCTGCGGCATTGGAAAGCATGGCTTCCACAGTACCTGCTTCCTCTCCCATAAAGATCATGTTAAGGAGGATCTCCGGAAAACATTTTGTTTCCCGAAGAGGTCCGAACATGCCCTTTCCGGCAATGACCTGTCTTCTGACGTTCTGCAGTTCCTCTTCCACAAAACGGTTTCCTACTACTCTCGATGTTATGTCGATGCTTTCCGTGATTCCCACACCTGCAGCCATGAGTGTCGCCATGGTTCTTGAAAACCTGGCGGCAGTGTTTCTTTGAACGACACCTGCAGTCATGGGAAGCTTCATCTTTAATTCATCAATCCTGAGTGAACCGATACTCGTTGAGGCGTACAGTCTGAATAAAAGAATAAGTGCAGCAATTATTAACGCCGTTATAAGGCTGTAATTAACAAAGAAATCAGAGATCGCGATGAGGGCTTTTGTTATGCCGGGAAGATCCATTTTATTCTGTTCAAAAAGGGAAGTAAAGGAAGGAACCACCACCACCATCATGAATATTGTAACAATTATCGCAACAATCGTAACAATTATCGGGTATCTCAAAGCCGACTTTATCTTCATGGATGTATTGTAACTCTTTTCAAAATGCTGATACAGAGAATCAAGGGATCGGTCCAGAGTACCTGATGCTTCTCCCGCTTCTATCATGTAGATCATGAGCATGGGAAGCTTGTTGTTATGGTTCTTAACCGCCTGAGTGAGGCTGGAACCCATCTGGATGTCCTTCATGATCTCTGCGATCACTTTTTTCATGGGCTTGTAATCAGTCTGGGTTTCAACCATGGAAAGTGCGTGGAGTACAGGAATACCGGCCTTTAGGATCACAGAAAAATGCTTGCAGAAAAGCATGAGTTCCTTTACGGGGATCTTACGGTTTGCTTCGAAATCAAGAAGATCCCTTTTTTCGATCAGGGGCTTCACTTCAAGAACATAATAGTTTCTGCTCTTCAGCATGTCCATTACGCCCTGTTCCGAGGGAGCTTCGTAAACCCCTTCGGTAATGTCACCGTATATGTTTTTTCCTTTGTAAGTGAATTTTGGCATGTTGTTTCTAACCTTTTACAAAACCGTTTAGAATAAACACGGATTGTTCCGTTGCTTCGCAACTCTCACAATCCTGCGAACACTCGTAAACCGCTAATTTTTTTCTTCGAAAAAAATTGCTTTTTACTCGTGTTCGTTTAGTATCTACGACAGTGAGTGACATAAGATGCAAGCATCTTGTCACTTCACTGTCTCAGATACGTTTATTCTATCACATGATCGCGATGTTCGTTCTGTCAACGCAGTACTCAAGGAGCTGCTGCTGGGTGATCTTTCCGTTCTTGTAGAGCTTCATAAGGGAATCATCCATCAGCATCATTCCGTTCATTGATCCGGTCTTTATGGAGTTATTGATCTGATGATTCTTTCCTTCACGGATAAGGTTTCTGATGGCATTTGTGGCAACAAGGACTTCCGTAGCCACCACTCTTCCCGGCTTGTCCGCTCTCTTAAGAAGCTGCTGTGAAATAACCGCCTGCAAGGTACTTGCAAGCTGAACCTTGATCTGTCCCTGTTGGCTGGGAGGAAAGATGTCCACGATACGGTCGATGGTAGCGGCTGCACCGATGGTGTGCAGGGTTGAAAGAACAAGGTGACCGGTCTCCGCAGCCGTTAGCGCTATGGAAATGGTCTCGTAGTCTCTCATTTCTCCCACAAGGATAACGTCGGGGTCTTCACGGAGGCTTGCTCTTAATGCATTTGCAAAGCTTCTTGTGTCGCTTCCGATCTCCCTCTGATTAACGATGGACATGTTGTGTCTAAAGAGATACTCGATAGGGTCTTCAAGAGTGATTATATGCTTCTTTTTAGTATTGTTGATCTTATCGACTATGCTTGCAAGGGTTGTGGATTTACCTGAACCTGTGGGACCTGTGACAAGCACAAGCCCTGAATTTCTGTTGGCAAGTTCCGAAACGATGGGCGGAAGCCCCAAAGTCTCCATGGGAGGAACTGTGGCAGAAATGCATCTAAGTGCCACACAGCATGTGTTTCTTTGATGGTAGGCGTTCACCCTGAAGCGCTGACTTCCGGGAACCGAGTAGGAAAAGTCAAGCTCTCCCTTTTCTTCGTACTCTTTGTATTGAATGTCCGACATCAGACTTTTGACTATGTCCTTGGTGTCGTCGGGCATGAGTTTCTTTTCATCAAAATAAATAAGTTCACCGTGTTTTCTTAAAACGATGGGAACACCGACAGTAACGTGAACATCGGAAACACCTTCTTCAGTTGCAACTTTTGACAAAACTTCGTCTATATAGGTCATGATTCAACTCCGCATGTTATGTAGCTCACTTCTTCAAAACTTGTATAGCCTTTTTCAAGCAATCTGATGCATTCTTCTCTCAAGCTGGTCATTCCGTTTCTGGCTGCAGTAGCAGCTATCTCATTGGTATCTGCCCCCTTGGATATCTTGTTTCTGATCTCCGAATCCACCATAAGTACCTCATGAACTGCCATTCTGCCCTTGTATCCGATGCCGTTACACTTTGAGCATCCACAGGCTTTTCTGAATTTACGCGGTCCTGTGAGACCCAGAAATTTGAGTTCATAATCCGGAACATCATACTCGATGGCGCACTCGGGGCAAAGCTTTCTCACCAGTCTTTGGGAAATTACACCCATGAGGGAAACAGCCAAGATGTAGGGAGCTATCCCCATCTCTTCCAGTCTTGCTATTGCAGACACGGCATCATTTGTATGCATGGTGGAAAGGACAAGATGTCCCGTAATTGCTGCTCGGATGGCGATGTCCGCAGTTTCCGAGTCTCTGATCTCCCCCACCATGATGACATCCGGATCCTGCCTGAGGAATGTCCTTAAGGCTTCCGCAAAATCCAGACCGATCTTATTGTTTACCTGAACCTGGGAGATCCCTTCTATCACGTACTCAACTGGATCTTCGATGGTGATGATGTTCTCCGAGGTCTTGTTGAGCTCCGTGAGCATAGCATAGAGCGTTGTGGATTTACCGGTTCCGGTGGGTCCTGTTACAAGAACAAGGCCGTTGGGAAGGGTCAGAAGCTTTTCAAACTTTTGGAAATTATCGGATGTAAATCCGAGGAATTCTTTTCTGATCTTAAAGTTGTACTTGTCCAGGATACGAAGTACCGCTTTTTCACCGTTGGTGGTGGGAAGGATGGAAACACGGATGTTGTAAATGTTATCTCTGAACCTGTAATCGAAACGTCCGTCCTGGGGAAGCCTTCTTTCCGCAATGTCCAGGTCAGAAAGGATCTTGATCCTTGTGATCAACGCTCCCAGAGCATCCTTGGGGACGTCACGGATGATCTTTAATTTGCCGTCCAATCTGTAACGGATCCGCACGCTGGAGATCAGAGGTTCAATGTGGATGTCGCTGGCACCGTCGGTGATGGCAACATCTATGACCGAGTTAAGGAGACGTACAATGGGTGCATTGTCTATGACCGCATCTCTGTCCGCTGCGATGGTGGGTCTCACTGCTTCGGAGTACTCGTTCTTAATGTCCTGCACCGCTTTATCCGCGGAACGGTTTCCGTAAAGTCTGCCTGCGGTGTTGATTATGCTCCTGTAACTGGAAATGACGGGAATGATTTCGCACTGTGTGGCAACGTGGATGTCCTCGATGGCCACAAAGTTAAGCGGATCCTCCATTACCACAGTCAGATAACCGTTTTCAAGCTTTACGGGGATCGCATTGTATCTCTTTACCAGCGTGTACGGGATCATCTGGATGATCTTTTCCGGGATCTCTATGGTTTCGGGATCAACGATGGAAAAGCCCATCTGTGTGTGCAATGCTTCCAGCATTTCTTTTTCGGAAACAAAGCCGTTATTGATCAGCACACGTCCCAGACGTTCGCCTTCATCCTTTTGCAGTCTCAAAGCTTCATTCAGCTTTTCCGTTGTAAGACAGCCGGCATCGATCAAAATCTCGCCCAGTCTTTTCTTTTGAATTGCCATTTGTAACCCCCATGATCAACAGATCAGAACATTTTGATCTCATCAGCGGTAACTATGCCAAGGACATGCTTGGGCGGCTCCACCTTTTGAGCGGAAAATCTGTAAGCTTCCCGCACTCTTGCGGATGCTGCCCTGAGTTTGTCTATATCATTGGCGTAAAGAGTAACGTAAGGTTCTCCCTTGGAAACAAAATCGCCGATCTTCTTTCTTATCTTAAGACCTACAGAGAGGTCGATTACGCTGTCCTTGGTCTCTCTTCCGCCTCCGAGAAGCAGGCTGGTCATTCCGATCTCATCCGTAAGGATCTCCGAAACGTATCCGTCCTGTGTGGCAATAATATCTTCCTTGAATTCGGTTCTCTGGAATCTGTCTGTGTTCTCTATGCATGAGATGTCTCCGCCCTGAGCCGCAACAAATTCTTCCAGCTTAGCAAGGGCTGCTCCGGACTCTATGGTCTCTCTCAGCATTTCCTTAGCTTCGTTAACATCCTTCGCTTTTCCCACACCGATCAGCATGTAGGATGCCAATGTGTAGCAGGCATCCATGAGGTCGGGACGTCCGTTGCCCTTTAATGCCTGTATCGCCTCATAGGCTTCAAGGGAATTACCTACACAATAGCCCAGAGGCTGGGACATGTCAGAAAGCACGGCGTAGGTTTTCTTGCCGCAGCCTGTTCCGATCTTTACCATGAGTTCAGCCAGTTCCTTTGCATCATCAAGAGTCTTCATGAAGGCTCCGCTTCCCACTTTAACGTCCAGTACTATGCAGTCAGCGCCCGCAGCAAGCTTCTTACTCATGATGCTTGATGCAATGAGGGATTTATTGTCAACGGTTGCTGTAACGTCACGAAGAGCGTACATCTTCTTGTCCGCAGGGCAAAGATCCGCAGTCTGACCGATGACCGCAATACCGATACGGTTTACGTTATCAATGAATTCTTCGTCTGTTAAGGAAACAGAGAAACCTTTAAAGCTTTCAAGTTTGTCGATGGTTCCGCCGGTGTGTCCGAGGCCGCGTCCGCTCATCTTCGCAACGGGGACTCCCAGACAGGCCACCATGGGACCCAGGATAAGAGTAGTCTTGTCTCCCACGCCGCCTGTGGAATGTTTGTCCGCTTTCAGACCTTTGATGGCAGAAAGATCCAAACGATCTCCGGAATCTATCATGGACTGAGTCAGATCGATGGTCTCTCTAAGATTCATCCCGCGAAAATAAACAGCCATCAAAAATGCAGACATCTGATAATCGGGAATGTCACCCTTTGTAAATCCCTGCACGATAAAATCGATCTCTTCTTTGGTAAGTTCTTCTCCGTGTTTTTTCTTTGTGATCAGATCATACATTCTCATACGCCTTACCTCCTGTTCATCTTTGTATAATAAGTGAGGATCCCGGCTATGGTCTTTCCGTCCGAGATCTCGCAATCAGTGATCATTTTTACCAGTTCTTCGGGGTCCATCTTAATAACTTCCACAAACTCATCTGGATCGAGATTCTGAGCTGTTTTCTTTAAGCCCGTGGCAAGATAGATCTCAATGTATTCGTCATCGTAGGCCGAAGCGGGATAATACTTGTTTAAAAGCTCCGCCTTTTCACATTTGTAGCCTGTTTCCTCTTCCAGTTCACGTACCGCTGCGGTCTTTCTGTCTTCTCCGGGATTTAAGCAGCCTGCAGGTATCTCGAGGGTAAATCTGTCGCAGCCGGGTCTGTACTGCTTTACCATAAAGAGCTTGCCGTCTTCATCAACTGCAACGACAGCCGCCGCTCCGTTATGATGGATGAAATCCCATTCAGCCGTATCTCCGTTTTCAAATCTCATGGTCTTCTTGTAGAAAGTAAGGATCCTGCCTTTGCAGAGTTCCTTGCTTTCAATGCATTCAGGTCTTAACATTTTTAAAAACTTCCTTCTCTTATCCTTTTTTCTTTTTATTCAAATTTTGCCGTTTTTTCGTAAACAGCTTCACAGCCCTTTATGACCGCATTTCTGAGGCCGAATTCTTCCAGGGCGGCCGTTCCGCAGATAGTGGTTCCGCCGGGTGAACAAACCGCATCCTTAAGTTCTCCGGGATGCTTCTTCGTTTCAAGCATCAGTCTGGCTGAGCCGAGAACGGTCTGAGCCACCATCTCGTAAGCCTTGTCTCTGGGGATCCCGAATTTGACCGCTCCGTCAGCAAGGGCCTCCATGAAGACAAAAACAAAAGCAGGGGAGCTTCCGTTTGCAACAACGGCAGCATTCATCAGATTCTCAGGCAGAACCACCGCACGCCCCACAGAATCAAAAAGCTTTAAAGTGTTTTCCCTGTCTCCGTTAAAATCATCAGGGAAAGAAACGGCAGACATGCCTTCTCCCACCATTGCAGGTGTGTTGGGCATGACTCTAACGATCTGTGCGTTATTATCAAAGGCTTCGCTGAGTTTAGCGATCGTAATCCCCGGCGCGATGGAGATCACCGTTTTGTTTTCTTTACCGAAATAAGGTCTGATCTCTTCTATTACTTTAAAAATAACCTGGGGCTTTACTGCAAGTACCACTATATCGCACCATTTAACAAGCTCCACATTATCCTTGCAGGCTGTGATCCCGTATTCGTTTGAGATCATCTTTCTTCTTTCTTCGGATGTATCAAAAAATACCACCTTGTCTTCTCCGAAGCTTTTTACGGCGCCGTTTATCAAAGCGCTTCCCATGTTACCGGTTCCGATGATTCCGATCATAATATCTCCTTTACGCAGTAATTATGCGTTCAATCCTGATAATGGCTTAAATTAAGCACATTCTTTATTTTATCGCATTTAACGATCATTATCAAACAAATATTTAATAAAGAGTTAAAATTGTTTATACCTGAGCATAAAAAAAAGCAACCTTTCGATTGCTTTTAAAATCTCATTATTTTAAATCCTTAAGAAATGTCTCGATCCTGTCCAGACCCTTTTCAATGTCTTCCATGGAAATGGCATAGGACAGGCGGATGTTTTTGGGAGCTCCGAAATCCTTGCAGGGGATCACAGCTGTGAGATAGTCATCGATCAGTATCTGCGCAATTCTACCGATGTCGTCGATCTTCTCGTCCCTGTAGCTCTTTCCGAATACTTCAGAGAAATCAATGAAAACATAAAAAGCTCCCTGGGGCTTTAAAGCTGATACATAAGGCATCTTTGAAATACGCTCATGCATGTATTTCCTTCTCTTGTCAAATTCCTGTCTCATTATCTCAGGAGCAGTCTGAGGACCGTTCAATGCTTCCACAGCAGCAGCCTGGGCAATGGAGTTGGGATTTGAAGCCTGATGGCTCTGTACGGAACTCATGAGCTTTGCGATCTCCTTGGAAGCTCCTGCATATCCTATTCTCCAGCCTGTCATGGAGTAGCTTTTGGAAAGTCCTGAACAGGTGATGGTTCTCTTGTAAATCTCATCATTAAGAGAAGCGATGGAAACAAAATCATTACCGTCATAAACAAGATACTCGTACATCTCATCGGCGATAACATAGATGTCCTTCTTTACAACCACTTCTGCGATCTTTTCAAGTTCGTCTCTTGTGTAGATCATTCCCGTAGGATTGTTGGGGGAATTAAGGACAAGGGCCTTGGTCTTATCGGTAACAGCCTTTTCCAGCTGTTCTGCGGTGATCTTGTAGTTCTGAGCCGCTGTACACTCAACAAACACGGGGATTCCGCCGCAAAGCTTCACCATCTCGGGATAGCTGAGCCAGAAAGGTGCGGGAATGATCACTTCGTCTCCGGGATTCAGGATAGCTTCAAATACATTGGTCAAAGAATGCTTACCGCCGTTACTTACAACGATCTGATCTATATCATAATCCAGATGATTGAAATTCTTAAACTTGTCGGAAATGGCCTTACGAAGCTCCACAGTTCCGGCTGCGGGAGTGTATTTGGTGAAACCGTCATCAATTGCGCGTTTTGCGGCAAGGCAGATGTTTTCGGGTGTTGCGAAGTCAGGTTCACCGGCTCCGAATCCCACAATATCCTTACCCTCTGCTTTCAGTTTCTTTGCTTTTGCTGTAATGGCAAGGGTCGACGAAGGTTTAACTTCCATAGCTTTTCTGGATAATTCAAGTGACATGGTTTACTCTCCTCACGAGTTTCAAAATGCTGAATACAGGCATTTTCTTTGATGATTGTTTTGTTGTTTTATTGTATACAATAAAACACTCGACATAATATAGACTATTTCACCCAAAAAAGCAAGCATTTTTCCCAAAAAATCAAATTCGTTAATAATCTTATAAGTAAGATGAATAACAGACAACACGAAAAAAAGACAACGGCTGAAACCGTTGCCTTTAATTGATCATTTAGCATACTCGATTGCACGAGATTCGCGAATAACATTGATCTTGATCTGACCAGGATATTCAAGCTCAGCTTCGATCTTCTTGGACAGGTCTCTTGCGAGGAGAACCATCTCGTCATCGTTGATCTGTTCAGGGATAACCATAACGCGAACTTCTCTTCCTGCCTGAATTGCAAAGGACTTATCAACTCCTTTGAAGCTGTTAGAAATATCTTCCAATTGTCTGAGACGCTGGGTATATGCCTCCAAGGTTTCTCTTCTGGCTCCCGGTCTGGCAGCTGAAATCGTGTCTGCCGCCTGCACGATCCATGCAACAAGGGACTGAGGCTCAACATCGCCGTGATGTGCTTCAACAGCATTGACGACGGTGGCATTTTCCTTGTATTTTCTGCAAAGATCTGCACCGAGCTGTACATGAGTTCCTTCCTGTTCATGGTCAACGGATTTGCCGATATCGTGAAGAAGTCCGGCACGCTTTGCCGTCTTAACATCAACACCGACTTCCGAAGCCAGAAGTCCGGAAAGGTTGGCAACTTCGATGGAATGTTTTAAAGCATTCTGTCCGTAGCTTGTACGGAATTTCATTCTACCGAGGAGCTTGATGAGTTCGGGATGAAGTCCGTGAACACCGCACTCCAGAGCGGCATTTTCGCCTTCTTCCCTAATCATAGTTTCAACTTCCTTTTGGGCCTTCTCTACCATCTCTTCAATCCTTGCGGGATGGATACGCCCGTCAGCAATCAATCTTTCAAGGGTAATACGTGCAACCTCACGGCGAATGGGATCAAATCCCGAAAGGACAATAGCTTCGGGAGTATCATCTATGATGAGTTCAATACCCGTCATGGTTTCAAAGGTACGAATGTTACGTCCTTCTCTTCCGATTATCCTTCCCTTCATTTCATCGTTAGGCAACTGTACTACCGATATCGTGGATTCTGCCACATGATCTGCGGCACAACGCTGAATAGCTGTAACGATAATGTCTTTAGCCTTTTTGTCGGCTTCATCCTTAGCCTGGGTCTCAAGATCCTTGATCATTACGGCTGTTTCATGTTTAACGTCTTCTTCCACTGACTTTAACAGATATTCCTTAGCCTGTTCGGAGGTCAGACCCGAAATCCTTTCAAGCTCTTCAAGCTGCTTCTGATGCGATGCTGCGACCTCAGCACGCATACGGTCAAGTTCAGCTTCTTTCTGAGCCATTCTCTGATCCCGTTTCTCCAATGCTTCCGCTTTTTTGTCTACTGCGTCTTCCTTTGAAATTACACGTCTTTCAGCGTTAGCGCATTCTCTCATACGATCTTTGCGTTCTTTCTCAAGGTCATCTCTGGCCTTTGAGATCTCGTCCTTCGCTTCGATGATGGCTTCACGCTTCTTTTGCTCTGCTTCTTTTAATGCTTCTTCGATGATCTGCTTGGATCTTTCCTCTGCAGAACCGACTTTGCTTTCATATTTCTTTTTGTGATCTGCGATACCCGCATTCCAGAATATAAAAGCAGCAACAGCAAACGCAATTACAAAGGATGCAGCTCCGACAATAAAATACAACATTGCGGAACACCTCCTATGAAATTATGTATACAGATTAAATAATCCGCACACAAAATTAATTATATAGATTTTATCGCTTGCTGTCAAGGTCTTGGCTTCAACAAAATTAAACAAGCGAACCTAAATAATAAAATCCCTTGCATTCATCCAGCCTGACATTTACAAGCTTTCCGATAAGATTGTCGCAGCCCTCGAAATGAACAAGAAGATTGTTTGAAAGCCTACCCGTCATCATTTCCTTATTTGCTTCATCTCTGCCTTCCACAAGAACTTCAACCGTCCTCCCCGTAAGCTTTGATGCGGCTTTTTCGGATTCGGCTTTGCAAACTGCCAAAAGCCTTTCAAATCTGTCTTTCACCACGTCCTCGGGCACTTCATCCGGGAATTTGGCTGCGGGAGTTCCTGTTCTTTTTGAATAGATAAATGTGAAAGCGGAATCATAGCCGCACTTCTTTACCACATCAACGGTTTCAAGGAAATCTTCTTCCGTTTCACCGGGAAATCCAACAATAATATCAGTGGTAAGAGAAACATCCGGCAGGTTTGACCTGATCTTTTCTACAAGTGTAAGATACTGTTCTTTCGTGTAATTCCGGTTCATCTTTTTAAGGATGCGGCTGCTTCCGGACTGAACCGGCAGATGAACATGAGCACAGATCTTAGGCTCTTTTTTCATGACTTCGATAACATCATCGGAAAAATCCTTGGGATGAGGAGTCATGAATCGAACTCTCTTAATGCCTTCCACTCTGCAGACCTTTTCCAAAAGTTCCGCAAAACTGCATTTTTCTTCCAGTCCTTTTCCGTAGGAGTTCACATTCTGGCCCAAAAGCATGATCTCAACCACGCCCTGATCCGCAAGACTTTGAACCTCTTTTACGATGTCCTCGGGCTTTCTGCTTTTTTCTCTGCCTCTTACATAGGGAACTATGCAATAGGTGCAGAAATTATTGCAGCCGTAGGTGATGTTGACTCCTGCCTTAAAATCAAATTTTCTTGTACTGGGCAGGTCTTCCACGATCTCCGAAGAACTTTCCCAGACATCGATCAATTGTTTTTTTCCGGAAGTCATCTTTTCATAGATGAGCTCCGCAAGCTTAAAAATGTTATGAGTTCCGAAGACTATGTCCACAAAACGGTAACTCTTTTTGATCTTCTCCACTTCATGAGGCTCCTGCATCATACAGCCGCAAAGAGCGATCATCATGAGGGGGTTTTTTGCTTTTAAAGTACCGAGGTATCCGATCCTGCCGTACACTCTTGTATTGGCATTTTCTCTAACGGTACATGTGTTGTAAATAACGAAATCGGCATTTTCCGAATCCGCTTCCTTATAGCCGATGTTTTCAAGTACACCCGCCAGTTTTTCCGAATCCTTGGCATTCATCTGGCATCCGAAGGTCTGAATGCAGTAAGTGAGCTCCCGGCCTGCCTTAAGAGCTTCTTCCGCTACCATGCTTCTCAGCCTGTCCATGAACCAATATTGTCTTTCGGGTTCTGTGTTAGGTATTAATTCCATTATTCTCTGATCTGACCTGTTCCAAAAATTATATATTTGATGGTTGTAAGCTCATTAAGTCCCAAAGGGCCTCTGGCATGGAGCTTCTGGGTAGAGATGCCGATCTCTGCGCCGTAACCGAATTCAGCACCATCCGTGAATCTGGTTGAAGCATTTACATAAACCGCAGCCGAGTCTATCTCGTTAAGAAAACGCATGGCATGGTTGTAATTCTTTGTAACGATGGCTTCCGAATGTCCGGAAGAATGCTCGTTGATAAAATCTATGGCCTCGGGAGTGTGATCCACGATCTTTAAGGAAATGATCTTATCAAGGTACTCTGTGTAGTAATCCTCCTCTGTAGCCGGTTTGATCTCGGGAACGATGGCTCTTGATCTTTCATCGCCTCTGATCTCCACGCCGTGCTTAAGGGTAAGGACTTCGTAGATCTTGGGGATGATCCTCTCCGCAACCTCCGTATGGACCACAAGAGACTCACAGGTGTTGCAGGTTCCGTATCTCTGAGTCTTTGCATTTTCAATGATGCTAAGAGCCATTTCGTCATCGATCAGCTTGTCAACATAGATGTGGCAATTGCCGATACCTGTCTGGATCACGGGAACTGTGGCGTTTTTAATGACATTGTTAATGAGTCCCGCACCGCCTCTGGGAATGATGACATCAATGTAATCATTCAGTTTTAAAAGCTCATCCACATACTCTCTGTCTGTCTTTTCCACAAAGACCAGCGCATCGGGATTTACACCGTTTTCGTTCATGATGTCTCTCATGAGCTGGGCAAGGATAGCATTTGTATTCACAGCATCCGAACCGCCGCGCAGGATGCAGGCATTTCCGGCTTTAAAACAGAGCCCGAAAGCATCAACAGTAACATTGGGTCTGGACTCGTAGATCATGGCGATAACCCCCAAAGGAACACGCTTTTTACCGATCTGAAGTCCGTTGGGGCGAAGGGTCATGGAGATCACTTCTCCCACGGGATCCGGCAAGCCCATAACCGTGATGAGTCCTGCAGCCATGTCCATGATGCGTTTTTCTGTCATGGTGAGTCTGTCGATCATGGCTTCACTGAGACCACGCTGTTTGGCAGCTTCAACATCCTTCCTGTTGGCATCGATGATCATGTCAATGTTTTCCTTAAGAGTGTCCGAGCATTCCCTTAAGATACGGTTCTTTACATCTGTAGAAAGGTTCTTTGCGGAGACCGATGCCGCCTTGGCTCTTTCTCCAATTTCGGTTATGTAACTGCTCATAGATTGTTTCCTCCTCTCGTGGTACGAATCATCATAATTTTCTGAAATCGAAACTGTCATCTTTATCTGCAACGAACAAAGTTCCCTTTTCTTCTCCGTTCATTACCGCTCTGATGTTTTCAACGTCATCACCGTTGATGATGACCATGTCCGTTCCGGACTTTGTAGCCATTAAGGCAGCATGGATCTTTGTCTGCATTCCGCCGGTCCCTACATTTGATCCTGCGCCCTTGGCCATTTCAAAGATCTTATCGTCCAGTTTTTCTACTACAGGGATGAATCTGGCATCTTTATTGTGTCTGGGATCATCGGTGTAAAGCCCGTCTATGTCCGAAAGAAGGATCAGAAGATCTCCGTGGATCATGGACGAAACATAGGCAGAAAGAGAATCATTGTCTCCGATCTCAATTTCAGCCGTAGAAACCGTGTCGTTTTCATTTACGATGGGAATGACACCCATTGCCAGCAATTCGTTTAATGTGTTGCATGCATTCATATAGGATTCATCCTGCATGAATGTGTACTTGGTCAAAAGTATCTGGGCACAATTGTAATTGTATTCGGAAAAAAGCTTCTTGTAAACTGTCATAAGAGCCGCCTGACCGATGGCCGCACACGCCTGTTTGCATGAAAGGGTTTTCGGTTTTTCCGTAAGGCCGATGGCGTGTCTTCCCACCGCTATGGCTCCGGAGCTCACGAGAACCGCTTCTTTACCCATGTTTCTGATGTCAGCTATGATCCTCACAAGTTTTTCAAGTTTTGCGTAATTGATCGTTCCGGTCTCAGGATAGGTGATGGTGGAACTTCCGACTTTGATAACGATCCTCTGTTTATCTTTAAGTTGTTTTCTGTCAGTCATTTTCAGGCCTTCCATACTTTTCTGTTATTCTTTCAAAGATCTTGATACCGTCAACGGCGGCACTGGTAATGCCTCCCGCGTATCCGGCTCCTTCACCGCAGGGGTAAAGTCCCGTGATCTCTGCTTCCCCAAATTCATTTCTGTTGATCCTTACAGGGGATGATGTCCTTGTTTCAACACCCGAAAGGATCGCATCACCGTCCGCAAAGCCGCGGACCTTACGGTCAAAGCCCATTACCGCTTCAATTATATCCTCTTTTACGTATTTCGGCAAGCACGGTGTTAATTCGGATCTTTCGAACTGCCCCTTTGAATTGGGTAAAACCGAACCGAATTCAACTGTTTTAACGCTGTTTTTAAAATCATTAAATCTTTGAACCGGTATCTTGCCTCCGCAAAGACCGAAGCATTCTTCTTCCCATTTTTGCTGGAACTTCATTCCCGCAAGTGCAGAATCGAAACCTTCCCTTAAAAAGTCCTCGGGATTCACCTGTACTACAATTGCAGAATTTGCATTTTTCTCGTTTCTGGCAGCATTGCTCATACCGTTTACACAGTTCCTGCCTTCTTCGGAAGACGCATTTACCACAAAACCTCCGGGGCACATGCAAAAGGAGTAAACTCCACGACCGTCCGCAGCCTGAAAGGTCATCTTGTAATCTGCCGCAGGAAGATCCGTGTAACTTTCTCCGTATTGAGATCTCCCGATCATTTCCTGAAGATGTTCGATCCTTAATCCTATGGCAAAGGGCTTTGGAGTAAGTGTCAGGGGCTTTTTTGAAAGCATTGAAAAGGTGTCTCTCGAACTGTGCCCGATGGCAAGCACACAGATGTCACAGGGTATCCTTTCCTTACCATTTATCTCAAGGGAAACAAGCTTTCCGTTTTTATCGCATTCTACATCTGTAACACGTGAATTAAAGCAAAATTCGGCCCCCTTTTTAATGGCAGCTTCTCTCATGCCTTTTACTACTTTTTTAAGTCTATCCGTTCCCACATGGGGTTTATTCGAGTACCTGATCTCGGGATCCGCACCGTATTTTACAAAGGTATCCAGCACAAAGCCGATCCTTCCCATGGGGTCCTTTACTCCCGTATTCAGCTTTCCGTCGGAAAATGTCCCGGCGCCCCCTTCTCCAAACTGTACATTACTGTTGGGGTTCAGTCTGTTGCCCGCCCAGAAGCTTTCCACCGTCTTCTGTCTGGAATCCACATCTTCGCCTCTTTCAAGGACCAAAGGTCTGTAGCCCTGTTCCGCAAGGAGATACGCCGCAAAAAGCCCCGCAGGCCCGCATCCCACGACCACCGGTCTGTGGTTCATCTTTTCCTTTCCCGAACTCACAAAGGCATATATATTCTTTACCGTTTGAGTTATTTTCCCCCGGGATGCTTTGATACACTTTTCTTCTGTTGCTTTGTTCTTAAGTTCCGCATCGATGGTGTAGATCCAGAGGATGTCTTTTTTGTCTCTGGCATCCAGTGATCTTTTTGCTATTTCAAAATTGAATTCTTCCGCCCTTAAGTGCAATTCTTTTGCAATTGCAGCCTTAAGCTCGGCTTCACCGTGTTTTATCCTTAGTTTTACCTGTAATCTGATCATCTGTTTATGATCTCCTCTATAAAGCTCCTCATATCACGATCTTTTTCGCCGAAAGCCGCGCTGATGCCTGCAATGGCTCCGGAGCTCCAGGCCCATTGAAGATTGTATCCTCCGCAGGTACCGTCTATGTCCAGGATCTCTCCCGCAAAGTAAAGCCCGGGAACGATCTTTGATCCCATTGTCTCAGGATCCACTTCCAAAGTGTCTGCACCTCCCGCCACCACCTGGGCAAAGGAAAAATCGTTGGTGCCGGTAACATCTGCCCTGAGATCCGTAAGATTCTTAATCAGAGCCGAGATCTTGTCTTCTGTAACACTTTTGCAATTTCCTGTGGGATCGATCCCGGAAAGGTTTAAAAGTACAAAATTTAATTTGTGATTCAAAAGCCCGAGCAAAACTTCCTCATTTGTTCTTCCCTTCGGAGATAGTTTTCGGAATCTGTTTTGAATTTCCGTACGGACTTCATCCTTACTCATTCCTGCCATGAAATTTAAGCTCAGAACGACCTTTTTTGAGCTTCCTATGGCTTCAGCGCAAAAACGGCTCACCTGAAAGGCAGGGATCCCGGAAACGCCATAATCGGTAAACAGGAGCTCACCATTTTCAGAAGCCTTTTCCCGGCCCTCCACAAGAACTTTAACGATCCCTTCTGTCCTTACTCCGTTAATGGTCTTAAAAAAGCTTCCCTTACAGCGTATCTGGCAAAGCGCGGGATAAAGAGGCGTGATCCTGTGCCCCATGGATTTTACGAGACTGTATCCGTTAAAATCCGTTACATCCTTCATGTTGGCAAAGCTTCCGCAGGCAAGTATCACCCTGTCAAAGCTTTGAGAATTCACCTTAAAAGTATTCTTTTCTTTTACAATGATCTTAACCTTCTCAAAAACGAATTTAACGCCTTTTTCTGCACATGTAAGCCTAAGGGCCGATGATACCGAGGACGCTTCTTCGGAATTGGGATAAATGTATCCTCCGTTCTTTTCCTTGGGTCTGATGCCCATGCTCTTAAAAAAGGCTTTGGAAGTTTCGTTGTCAAAAACAGAAAGAGCAAAGGAAGCAAATTCCGGATGCTGCCCGCGGTAATGTTTTAAATCCATGTCATCATTGGTAAAATTGCATTTTCCGTTTCCCGTTCCGTTTATCTTTTTACCCGGTACGTCTTTTGCTTCAAAGATAACAACCTCGGTATCTTTTGCCGCAGACGCAAAAATCGCGGCAGTCATACCGCTTGCACCGCCGCCGATTATTGCTATTCTGTTTTTCTTTTTTTCTTCAGCCATTATAATTTAAATCCGGTTTTTTCAACCAAAGTGACCAGTCTTCCGCCCATGGGTAATTCCAGAAGTTCTTCCCTTGAGATCGTCCTTGTGAACACCATGAGTCCGCCGTAAGCAAGAGCACCGAAAGCTATGGCAAAAACAAGAGAAACAAGTCCTGACCTGAACAGGAAGTATATGCCTTCATAGGAAAAGTACGCGATCACAGCCATTACAGCAGAGTAAAGTGTAGGAAGCAGAAAACTCTTCATAAACTCCTGCCTGTAGGATGCTTCCCTTTGAAGACGGAACTTGTTCAAAAGCCCCACGGTAAAAGGAAAGATCATATAGCCGATGGCCAGGGTGTAGACACCCAGATCCGTGTAATACATGAGCCAGAAATCAACTATGCAGTAGACGATAATTCCGATGATGGCATGCATTACGGGGAATTTGAGTTTTCCCATGCCCTGCAGGATGCTGTTGGTGGTTGTGGAGTAGGCAAAGAACACCACGCTCATACCGCCGATCTGCATGAGACGTACAGTCATATCACTTGTATCGTTAAAAAGAACTGCCATCATGGGTCTCGCAAGAGCTATCAGTCCGAATGCACAGGGGATCGCGATCATCATGTTCAGCTTAACAGCCTGATGGAGCTTTAAATGTATCTCTCTTACCCTGCCTTCCGTAAAAGCGGAAACCACGTTGGGGATAATGGCAACTCCGATGGAAGAAGCAATTGCCAGAGGGACATTTACCAGGAGCCTGAATTTGCCTGCATAGCATCCCCAAAGCACGGATCTTGTACTCTCATCCACACCTTTTAAAGCCATGATGTGATTTAAAAGTATGGAATCAATGTTACCTGTTACCGAGTACAGGAACTGGTTAAGAATGATGGGTACGACAGTCACCAGGAGCATTTTAAAAAGCAGGGGGTAACTGTCACATTCCCCTGTATAATCTTTTCTCAGCCTTCGCATGAGGGTAGGCCTGTAGATCAGGTAAATGAATCCAAGAAACAGAAGCGCGATCAATGCACCTGCCAGAGTTCCGAGAGTGGCTCCCGCAGCTCCGTAATACACACTCTTTTCGTCATTTGCAAACAGTTTTAAAAACAGGGAAGCAAAGAGGATTCCGCAGACCACATGGACGATCTGTTCCAGGATCTGCGAAACGGATGTGGGTATCACAGTGTTCTTTCCCTGAAAGAAGCCCCTTAAAACTCCCATAAGAGCAAAGACAAAAACAGTGGGAGCCAGAGCCTTTAAAGGAAGCGCTATGTTGGGGGATCTGAGCATCACGGTGGCGATCTCTTCCGCAAAGAACCAGACAAGACCTGCCATAAAGAGGCCGACTATTCCCGAAAACACAGAACTTACTTTAAAGATCCTGAAGGAATTCACGTACTCCTTCTTCGTTTCTTTGGCTGAAACAAGCTTGGATACCGCCATTGGAACACTGAAAGTCGACAGGATCAATGCCATGTTGTAGATCTCATAGGCATTTGAGTAAGCACCGTAGCCCACATCTCCCAGCATTCTCGAAATAGGGATGCGGAACGCAAGACCGATGATCCTGGATAAAATTGAAGCGGCAGCAAGTATGCTGCCCTGAATATAGAATGAATTTCTTTTTTTGTTAGCCATTAAATTTACCTTGTAACGCCGACAGAATCCAGTATCTCTCTCTGCATTCTCTCCATTTCTTCTCTTTCCCGATCGTCTTCATGATCAAAACCGAAAAGATGAAGCATGCTGTGAGCAACCAAAAAAAGGAGCTCTCTTTTTCTTGAATGTCCGTATTCGGACGATTGTTCCAGAACTTTGTCAAGAGAAATAACGATGTCACCCAGCATCAGTTCTCCGGAATCGGGATCGCAGAGAATGATCTCATCTTCTTCGCTGAAATCACATTTTCCCGGTGTCTCCCATTCGATCATGGGAAAGGAAAGCACATCCGTAGGTCTGTCGATGCCCCTGTTCTCAAGATTCATCTTATGGATCGCATCATTATCCGTGATCAGAACATTGACCTGTACTTCGTATTCGCAATCAAGATAATCGACACAGGCGTTCACCACCCGCTCTATTTCCGAAGGTACGTCAAAATCCAGCGAATCCTTTAATTCCACTTCATTTTCAAAAATGATACTCATTTATTGTTTCTTCTCCAAATCTTCAAGAACCGTAAGGAAATAGTTCTTGATGTCTCCGCAATCCTTAAGGGTAACCCCTGCATTATCCAGTCTTCCGTTCAGCATGTATTTTGTCATGGCACTGTCAATGATCTTAAGAGGTGCGATGGCTGCTGCAGAAGATTTTTTAAGATAGAGATAGGTGGTTATTATGGTATCGGTGATGGCAACCACACCTGCTTCCTTTGAAGTAAAGAAAGGATTCTTCTTGCTTGTGACCTCATCCACTGCAGAAATGATCTTCTCCGGGAAATTGTTTTCCTTAAGGATCGAGAGGGTGTTTTCAAAAGCATCGCCTTCTCTGCTCTTACCGATCTCATGATACAGCCCCACAGCCTTTGCAAAAGCAGGGTCAAATCCAAGCTCCCTTGCGCAGCCTTCCGCGATGACGGCCACTCTGAGGCTGTGTATGTAGGCACTCTTTTTGATGGTTTTAAGAGCATCCAAAAGCGCGGAGCTCTCGTATGTGTAAGGTGAAAGATCGATCTCTGCGGGAGCTTCCGCTGTAACAACAGGAGTGACCACAGGGGTGACATCTGCTTTAACTGTTGCTGTTTCTTCAGCCGCAACTTCGGGTACGGCTGAAGGCACATTACTTACGGTAAATGCCGTGTTTTCAGCAGCATTAACTCCAAAAGCCTGCTCGACAGGATACTCGTTTGCAGCTTTACTGTCAAGTTCGGAAGCAAATGTTTCCAGATAAGCGATACCTTTTTCCGCAGTTTCGTTGTTCTTTTGTTTCTTTAATCCTATCAATGTGTCTGTACTCTCTTTTTCTCCGTTCAGAACGAACAGCTGTTTTCCTGTAATGTAAGCAATAAGGCAGAGAACCGTAGATACAACAAACAATACCACAAGTCCCTTCAAGCCGTTTCCGTAATAATGATACTCCTGTAAAAGAAAAAAGTACCCAAGGAACAATCCTGCAGGAAGATCAATAAAACAAGAGATTGACAAAGCTCCAACGATCCATAAGGGCATGGTGGTCAAGGGTCCGAAGATCAGATAAAGAACTGCGGATGTAAAAACCGAGATCACCGAAACCGTAAGGGTTTCTTTGGTCAACCTCTTCCTTTTAAGGCTCCCTGATGCATAGGCACAAAAGAGAGCTCCCATAAATAACGTAGTTCCGAAATGAACAGCGTTAAAAGGATGTTCCCCCACCCTTAAAGCGGTAATGAGCACCGATAAAAAGGCGGTTGCCAGAAAGGTGCCCAAAAAAATGCAATTTTTAATCAGACTTTCTTTGTCCGGTTTGTTTTTTTGAACCGCCTTTTCCAATTCTGTCCTTCCTCTTTTCCTTTTTCTCGTAATCCTCGTAAGCATTTACAATCTTCTGAACAAGAGGATGTCTTACAACATCCTGTGATGTAAGCTTTGCAAATCCTATCTCATCCACCTTGCCCAGTACTTTAAGAGCAACATCCAGTCCGCTCTCCGTACCGGAGGGCAGATCCTTTTGGGTTGCGTCTCCGGTGATGATGGCTTTTGAACCGAAACCTATTCTCGTCAAAAACATTTTCATCTGAGCAGGAGTTGTATTCTGTGCTTCATCAAGAATGATGAAGGCATTGTCAAGTGTACGGCCTCTCATGTAGGCCAGGGGAGCCACTTCGATGAGTCCCTTTTCCATGTTCTTCTGGAAGCTTTCCGCACCCATGATCTGGTAAAGTGCATCATACAGCGGTCTCAGATAGGGATCTACTTTACTTTGAAGGTCTCCCGGAAGGAAGCCCAGCTTTTCTCCCGCTTCTATGGCAGGTCTTGTGAGGATGATCCTTGAAACCTCATCGTTTTTAAAAGCCTTGATGGCCATGGCCATAGCCAGATAAGTCTTTCCTGTTCCGGCAGGACCTACGCCGAATACGATCATCTTGTTTCTGATCAGATCAACGTATTGCTTCTGTCCTATAGTCTTCGGCTTAATGGGCTTTCCCATGGTGGTAAAGCAGATAAGGTCGTTGTCGGCTTCAGAAGCGGCAGCCAGTTTGTTTTCCATGGTCATTGCAATGGAATAGTTCATGGACTGCTCGGTGATCTCCTTGCCTTTCTTCAACGAATCCGCAACAGACAGGATCAGTTCCCTGACGGAAGAAGTGTTTTTCTGATCTCCGATGATCTTTAATTCACCGTCTCTCGAGATCAAAGAAACATTAAATGCTTTTTCTATCTTTTTCGCAAAGCCGTCAAGCTCTCCGAATATTTCCTTTATTGTAGAAGATTCAAGTTGTAAGACTTCAGTAATTGCTTCCATTTACTATCTTTTATCCTTTGCTGTATCCTTGTCGATTTCTGCGTGATGCTGTTCTTTTTCTTTATAGAGCATATCATCAGCCTTAGCCGTAAGGCTTTCAAGCGTATCAACTCCGTTCTCGTAGACGGCGTAGCCTATGGAAACGGAAAGCTTGTACTTTTTGGTGGTTCTCTCGTTTCTTTCGTTTATGGCTTTAATGATGTCACGTTTCAGGTTAATGATCTCTTCACTGAACCTTGACTTGATAACGAAAACAAATTCATCACCGCCGTATCTTGCAAGAAACATTCCCTGGCTGCCGCAGCATATGCCTTTCAAGAGCTCCGCCACCTCGATCAGTGCATTGTCTCCTTCATTATGACCGTACTCGTCATTAATGTGTTTAAAATAGTCCAGGTCGATCATAAAAAGATAGGTCTTTAAAGGCCCGGGAGGCTCGGTCAGACAGGAGTTTATGAACTGAAGGAACTGTCTCTTGTTGTTGAGTCCCGTAAGTCCGTCGGTTGAAATGTGTCCTATCTGAATGTCGAAGCAGACAGCAGCAAGGATGAGTGAAAATGCGGGGATCGTGGTGCTGACCGTGTCAAATAAAAGGGTCAGGAGTAACGTAAATATGGGAAGTGCAATAAAAAGGATGATTGTTTCCAGGCTTAACACCGTCTTCGTCTCAGGATCGTAAATAAAAGCTATGATCAGCTGAACAGCAGCCATAACGATGTAAAAGCCGGGAACGATAAAGATCACAAAGCTCAGATACCCTGCCGTAGCATAATTGGTTGCTTTGGAAACGGTGTATATGATACCGCCCCAGGGAGATAGTATGGTGAGGATCAGAGCAGCAAAAAGAGGTACTCTGTAACCCCAGATGTTATCCTGATTCAGTAGTTTTTTGGATCTTGTAAATGTGGTGCTGTAAACCAGCCACATATAAGATGTGATCACCATCATACAGATGAACAGACATGTAAGGACCTGATTAAGGATGTACCATCCGTGTCCCATGGTCCCTTCCACAAGGGCGCAAAAAGCATCCGCAGCACAAGTAACGGACAGCGAATAGACAAGATAGAGAAAAGACCTTTGAGATTTTCTCTCGTCCTTGTCTTTCAATAATCTGCGGATTATCCATTGCATCAGTATTATGCAGATCAAATCGACTTCAAGTCTGTACCCCATAAAATCTCCTCTTTGTAAACGCCCAAAAACAATTAAGCCCTGATTATCCTATACTAACCCACTTTAAGTCTGATTATAGCACAATAGATATACATATAAAAGAATAAAATAAAAATAGTAAGGGTAAAAAATTCATCTTTACAACAGAAAAAATCCCATGATCCGAAAATCATGGGATTAATTGCTGTAAGTAAACTACTATTTGAATTTGCGCTTACGAGCAGCTTCGGACTTCTTCTTACGTCTTACGCTGGGCTTCTCGTAATGCTCACGCTTACGAATCTCCTGCTGAATGCCGGCCTTTGCGCAGTTTCTCTTGAATCTGCGAAGAGCGCTGTCCAGTGATTCATTTTCTTTTACGATTACGTTTGACATCTTGTTATCCCTCCCTCCGGTTGGATAGTCTGTGCCTACACCAACTGAATGGGTATCTATAAAAGCACTTTCGCTATTATAACATAAAATTTCAATCAGTCAACCTAAAATTTATATTTTTATAAAAAGTCAAAGCTTTAAAATATGTTATAATACACTTGTACTATTCTGAAAGGCAGGTGTGATATGAAAAAAAAATTACTATTACCAATCATTATTTTGCTGATTGCAGCAGCATTATTTATAATCCTGATGCTCCGAAGAAGCGTTAAAAACAGAGACGAGGCTGTACCTTCACCCACTCCTTCTGTGATCGCATCATTAACCGTCGAGCCTGAAGCAACAAATACTCCGACGGTCACAAACGTTCCCACATCCACTTTCTTTCCCACATACGTCCCCACAAACTCCCCCTCATCCGTTCCCACCGAGGTCCCTTCGATGCCGGATGAGCCTTTTGAAATGCCTGTGTTAATATACGCTGCTGGGACGGATCTTGAATGGATGATCGAGGACGAACCTGATGATCCGCCATATACTCCGGTGCCGAAACAAGCAGGTGCAACACCTACCGCAAGCCCCAAACCCTCTGTCAGTCCCACACCATATGCATATACAACGCCTTACGCAGGTACCACCCCTTATGTAACTTCAACGCCCTCAGCAGGTACCTCAAACTCCGAAGGCACAAATCCTTATGCAGGAGCAACACCCTCTTCAAGCCCGACTTCATCTCCCGCCACTCCCACCCCTGTTGTCGACCTGTCCGCATTAAAACCCGGGGATCATTTCAGATTCGGCTCATACGAACAGGATAACGATCTTACTAACGGAATGGAGCCTATTGAATGGATAGTCCTCTCAAATGAAGATAACGAGCTCTTTGTTTTAAGCAAATATGTGCTCGACATCAAAAAATACAATGAGGAATCCGGTGATATCACATGGGCCGACTGTACATTACGCAAATGGCTGAATGAAGAATTCTTAAATACCGCATTCAATAAAGATGAAAAAGCCCGTATCCTAACAAAAGATCTTAAGAACTATGACAATCCCGAATATGGTATTGAAGGAGGCAAAGATACAAAAGACAAAGTCTTTCTTCTCTCTTTCAATGACATGATAAATCCCAAATACGGATTTTTCACCGATCACAACGCTTCCGACATCCGCCGCCGCTGCTCATACACAGAATATGCAGGGGCTTTGGGAGCTTCTATTATAGCCAAATCCGAAACATCCGAAGGAAAACCTTCCTGTATCTGGTGGCTTCGTTCTCCGGGCATCGTCGGACAATATGTAATGTATGTTATGCAGGATGGTCATGTTTCTTACGACGGCTACTACGGATCATACGAAAGTTCCGTTGCCATGCGTCCTGCCTTATGTATAAGTCTCAACAACTTGAGCACGCCCACCCCCACTCCCACACCGACCTTTACACCATCGCCTACGCCAACACCAAAACCCACATCATCACCTACGCCAAAGTATACGGCAACACCTACACCAACTCATGGCCCCGCATATCTGTTTGATCTGGATGTTTCAAAGCTTGTAACAGGTGATACCTTCTATCTTGGTACCTTTGAACAGGATTGCAATGCAAAGAACGGCAAGGAGCCCATCGAATGGGTGGTTCTTTCCAACAAGAACAATGAGCTTTTTGTAATGAGCCGTTACGGTCTGGAAAGCATGCCGTTTAACAAAACCTCAAGCAATACGACATGGGCTGACAGTACTATCCGCAAATGGTTGAACGGAGATTTCTATAATTCATCCTTCAGTAAAGATGAGAAAAAATTGCTAAAGACAAAGACCATAAGAAATCATTCCAACACCAGCAGTATTGTTCATGTGAAAAACGAACCTGATACAAAAGATAAGGTATTTTTATTATCCGTGGATGAAGCCGAGGAAAGATCGTATGGTTTCTCAGGTTCTTCAGAGTTTAGGGATACTCACATATGCGAGCCGACTGCTTATGCAAAAACTCATATTAAAACCGGTATGCAGTACTGGTGGTGGACCCGAAACACACATCTGAAGATAGCAGGATCATCTCTTGCGCTAAAAGTAAGAGATGATTATCCCGGGTCTTCCCCCGATGTTGCAAGGATCTATTATGAAAATGACTATATAGTTCGTCCTGCAATGTATATCGATCTGAGCACTCTGAACAAGTCTGCTGCAACTGATGCACCGTCTCAGACTCAAATACAAAAAACACTTGCCGGGTTAAAAAATGGAGACGTATTCACATTCGGAACCTACGAACAGGATAACAATATCAGAAACGGCGAAGAAGACATTGAATGGATCGTTCTGTCCAACAATAACAGCGAGCTTTTTGTAATCAGCAAGTACATACTTGAGCAGTCCAAGTACGACTCCGCGAATAATAGCGGGAACAATGTAACCTGGGCTGACTGTACATTACGCAGGTGGCTGAATGAAGACTTTTTGGATAAGGCATTCTGTGAGACCGAAAAGAATCTCATCAAAGCAAAGACAATAAAGAATGCTGATAATCCGTTGACAGGAACAGCCGGCGGCAAAAACACAACAGATAAGATCTTCCTGTTATCCTATGATGAAGTAACCAATAAAGCATACGGTTTTAACAGTGATAATACCACCCGTGATATCAACCGTCTTTCCTCAAGAACAGTATATTCATATTATTCCATTCAGAGCACCGATACGGAATTGACCGCAGAGGGAAGGTATGCTTCGGGCTGGTGGCTTAGATCACCCGGAAAAAATGACGCAAAAAGCTATGCAATGTATGTTACAGGCTACGGAAATGTGGACACCGACGGTGCCCCTGTGGCCTCGAACAAAAACGGCATCCGCCCTGCCATGTATATCAAACTTAAATAAACAACTAACCAAAAAATCCCGGAGCATTTAATTGCTCCGGGATTTTAATCTTATCAATTCTTTCCAAAGGACCTGTAATAATTTATGAGACAGCCCTTTGCAATGATATCTCTTTCGTCGTTGGTCAGCTCTCCGATCTTCAACGTGAACTCTTTTAATTCCTTGTTTACGATGTAGGCTTTGATCTCCGACTTTTTGTTTACGATGGCGTCTCTGATGCCCTGAACAAAGATGTAATCTCCAATCTCAAAAGGAACTTTGTCTTCGAAAATGAAAGGTATCATGCCCCAGTTAATGAGATTTGAACGATATCTCTTAGTTGCGTATTCTTTTGCTATGTTTGCAAGTCCGCCAAGAACTTTCTGGCAGGATGCAGCCTGTTCCCTCGCACTTCCGTCTCCGGGCTTTACCGCATAGATCACGCTGCCGATCTCCACCTTTAAAGGATCGATCCCGAAGCGTTCTTTGAGAACTTCCATAACGGGCTTTGTCTCTTCAAGTGCGGAATAGATGTCTTCGGGGCTCTTTGCTTCCCATCTTGCCTTTTCTGCCTTCTGGATCTCTTTCGCACGTCCCACATACTTGGGATCCTTTCTTGAAAGAGTGAACTCCGCAAGTCCCAGAGGATTGGATCTGAAGGATGAGGTTTCTCCTGAAGGGATCAGTTCATCCGTTGTAGTTACGGGATCATTGATAACGGAAGCCACACGAAGCACCATATCGTCTTCCAGACTGCACATCTTCGGCCAGTCTACGATGCCGGGGCCGAACTTGACTTCCGCTGTAGGGTCTGCCTTGCCCCAGCCGTTGTAAACACGATTCTCATATATAGCCGAATCAAAGTGGTAAACAGGTCTTGAGAAATCACCTTCAAAGCTCTCCGCACTGGTAAGATAGCCCTTGTTTGCCGCTGTTGCCGCAATTGAACGGGCATCCATAAGTGCAACTGACGCGATCTGTCCGTTGGTAACCTTGCTTCCCTCACGATTGGGGAAGTTTCTTGTGGAGTGACGGATTGAGAAGCCGTTATTTGCAGGTACATCTCCCGCTCCGAAGCATGGTCCGCAGAAAGCTGTACGGATGGTGGCACCGGTTTCCATGAGCTTTGCAATGGTCCCGTTCTTTACAAGTTCCATCATGATGGGCTGTGAAGCAGGATAAACACTTAATGAAAACTCATTGTTTCCGATGTATTTACCGTCAAGAATGTCAGCAGCCGCGCATATGTTTTCAAAACCGCCGCCGGCACATCCTGCGATAACGCCCTGATCCACGTAGATCCTGCCGTCCCTGATCTTATCCGTAAGATTGAATTTGATCTTATTGTTGTCAAGAGAAACAGCAGCTCTCTTTTCCACTTCCCTTAAAATGTCTCCGGGATTTTCATTGACTTCATCAATGGTGTAAGTGTTGCTGGGATGGAAAGGCATTGCTATCATGGGCTTGATCTCGGAAAGATCTATATCGATCAGGCCGTCGTAGTAAACCACTTCCGGAAGCTGCATTTCTTTAAAGCCCTGAGGGCGCTTGTGAAGCTCGTAGAAATCTTTAACCTTGCTGTCTGTAATCCATACGGAAGAAAGACAGGTGGTCTCGGTGGTCATTACATCCACACCGATCCTTTCATCTACCGTCAAGGAATTTACACCGTCTCCGAAGAACTCCATGACCTTGTTGTTAACGTAACCGTTGGCAAACACTTTTCCGATGATGGCCAGAGCCACGTCCTGAGGTCCCACTCCTTTTCTGAGTTTTCCGGTCATATGTACACCCACAACTTTTGGCATGTTAATGTCGTAGGTCTTGTCAAGGAGCTGCTTAACAAGCTCCGGTCCGCCTTCTCCTATGGCCATCGTTCCCAGGGCACCGTAGCGGGTGTGGGAATCGGAGCCCAGGATCATCTTACCGCTTTCAGCCAGCATTTCTCTGGCAAACTGATGGATAACAGCCTGATGAGGGGGAACATAAATACCGCCGTACTTTTTTGCACAGGAAAGACCGAACATGTGATCGTCTTCATTGATCGTTCCTCCCACGGCGCAAAGGGAATTGTGGCAGTTGGTCAGAACATAGGGTACAGGGAACTTTTCGAGTCCGCTGGCACGAGCTGTCTGGATAATGCCCACAAATGTAATATCATGAGAAGTAAGCTTGTCGAATTTGATCTTAAGCTTCTCCATGTTATCGGATGTATTGTGATTTTTTAATATGCTGTAGCTTAAGGTGTTCTTCTTTGCTTCTTCCTTGTTCGGAACAGCATTTGTGTACTTTGAGTAAAGCTGTCCGATCTCCTCTTCGGAAACCACGTTATTTCCGCCAAAAACATAAGCACCGTTTTTAAAAAGATTGATCACTTTCTGCCTCCTGTTTTTTCTAAACCTATGTTTTAAGATTATATATGTTTTTCAAAGAAAATCAATACATATTTTAACGTGGTAACGCAACATTTAGCAAAAGGTTACTGTTCACAGATATGCAAGGTGCTAAAAGATATTACGTTTCGCAACCCGCGGCCTTACACTATAGGGCTCCGTCCATTGACAACAAAAAAATGGCTGCTTTTAAATGCAGCCATAATAGTATTCAGTTTAATTCTTGAACATGAAGCAAAGCATTACTTCCAGGTTCTCATAGATCAGCGGCACTTTAAACATAGTGCTGTCAGGGGATTCGATAGTCGTAGTTCCCGTAATGATGGTCGGCGGTGTGATGTCGATCATAACATTGTTGTTTGAAAGGATGGTCGCAGCATTACCCATGACCATGTTTCCGAGCTCCGAAATGGCACTTCTCGCCATATCGTCAAATTCATTTACGGGCATTCCCATCATCATCTTTGATGCGATCTTTTTTGCAATTTCAATGTCCATAACGAAACATGCCTGTCCGCAAAGTTCTCCGGTAATACCAAGCATAATAAGCATCGGATTTCCATCAAGCTTAAAGTCTGTCTTCTCAATTTTCCCAAATTTTATATCAACCATGCAGACCTGTTGCATAACCTGCTTGGCAGATATAAGGAAAGGGTTGATTTGTTCCGCTCTGATTGCTGCCATAATTTCCTCCGAAGATTCGTCGTCTCTTTAAGTTCAATAAAGATAAAATAACAAATCTTATTAAAAAAATCAATTTATTAAGTATAAATTTATAAATTTACCCTATTAACAGATTTTTCCGTTTTTGTCGGTTTATCTTGTAAACATAAACATACCGACTCCCGCCGCGATGGTGATATTAAGTGAATCAACCTCGTCGGATTGCGGAATAATGATGCTTTTCCCCTCGTTCAAAAACTCATTCGGCAGGCCTGTGGCTTCATTACCGAAGACAAGCGAGTACAAAGGTCCGTGTTTGCAGTTTTCCACATTCAGATCACTTGTGGCATTTAACATGAAGCAATAGATCTCATGTTTTGGAAAGTCCTTTTTATATGCATCGAAGTCATCGAAATAACTGATGTTCATGCGGAATTCCGCTCCCATGGAAGCTCTGACCGTCTTGGGATTAAACACATCCGCTCCCGGAGATATGATGGCCATATCTTTGATCCCGAAAGCAACGGCTGTTCTCATGATCGTTCCCAGATTCCCCATATTACCGGGGTTTACAAGAACGATATGAGGCCTTTCTTTTGATAAGACACAGGAGAATTTGTCGAAGACCGCGATCACAAAGCAGTTTTCTTTGTCCGAAAGCTTCCCGATCAGTTTATCGTTGGATACAATGGGAATGCTGTGTTTACGGGCAGTTTCTTCAATAAAAGCCCTGTCGGTAAAGGTCGAATGGATGATTATTTCTTTTACGACCTCAGGCCTTGTCTTCAAAAGTTCGATGGTCGGAAAGGCTCCGAGAGTGTAGGAGTATTCGCTGTCCTTTTTATAGGTTTTGACTTCCATAAATTATACCTCTTAAAGTACAACAAAAATCTGATTTTTTAAAGATCCGATAACTTCTTAAAAGAAATGCCCCGAACATTTAAAGCCCGGGGCACAGATTTTTTAATACAGTAACAAGCCTACGAATTAAACACCCATCTGCTTTGCAACTTCTTCGGCGAAATTCTCGCTCTTCTTCTCAAGACCTTCACCTGTCTCGTAACGAACAAATCTCTTGATTGCAAGAGTCATGTTGTTAGCCTTGGCAACAGATGCAACGTACTGGCCAACGGACTGCTTTCCGTCCTCTGCCTTTACGTAAACCTGATCGTTAAGGCAGATCTCAGCCATCTCCTTCTTGATACGGCCTGCGATCATACCCTCGATAACCTTTTCAGGCTTGCTTGCTTCCTTGGGATCGTTCTTGATCTGCTCAAGAAGGACTTTCTTCTCGTTTGCAAGGAACTCCTGATCAACTTCGTTCTGAGAAACGTACTTGGGGCTCATAGCGCAGATCTGCATAGCTACGTTCTTTGCGCACTCACGAGCAGCATCGTTACGCTCGGAAGCTGTCATCTCAACAAGGATAGCCTTGCTGCCGCCCTGATGGATGTAGCTTTCTACAAAACCGTTCTCTGCCTTGATCTGCTCGAAACGACGGATCTTAAGATTCTCACCGATAACTGCGATCTGAGCAGCAAGTGCTTCGTTAACAGTCTTGGAGCTGTCATCGATCCACTTTTCATTAAGAAAAGCATCGATGTCAGCAGCCGATGTCTGAGCAGCCTGAGCTGCAACTCTTGCAACATAGGAAGTGAACTTTTCGTTCTTTGCAACGAAGTCTGTTTCGGAGTTAACTTCTACGATAGAAGCGCACTTTCCGTCTGCGGAAAGATCAACTGCGCAAACTCCTTCTGCAGCGATCCTGCTTGCCTTCTTTGCAGCCTTTGCAAGTCCCTTCTCTCTGAGAACTTCTACTGCTTTATCAATGTCACCGTTGGTCTCTGCAAGAGCCTTCTTGCAGTCCATCATTCCGGCGCCTGTCATCTCTCTTAAGTCTTTTACCATGCTTGCTGTAACTTCTGCCATTGTTTTATCTCCTTCCCTTTAATAAGAATCGATCAAGCTTCCTGAGCAGCTTCTTCTGTCTCAGCGGGAACTTCGGGAACGAACTCTTCTCCCTGGTTAGCTTCGATAACAGCATCAGCCATCTTGGAAACGATAAGCTTTACGGCACGGATTGCATCGTCGTTGCCGGGAATTACATAATCAAGCTCTTCAGGATCGCAGTTTGTGTCAGCGATTCCGATAAGGGGAATGTTAAGAGCATGAGCTTCCTGTACGCAGATCTTTTCCTTCTTGGGATCTACAACAAAGATAGCATCGGGAAGGCTCTTCATGTTCTTGATACCGCCAAGGTTCTTCTGGAGCTTATCCCATTCCTTCTTGAGGTTGATAACTTCCTTCTTGGGAAGAACATCGAATGTTCCGTCTTCGCTCATCTTCTCGATAGCCTTGAGGCGAAGGATTCTGGACTGGATAGTCTTAAAGTTTGTAAGCATACCACCGAGCCATCTCTCGTTTACGAAGAACATACCGCAACGCTCTGCCTCGAATGCAACTGCATCCTGAGCCTGCTTCTTTGTTCCTACGAAGAGGATCTTTCCACCGTTAGCTGCGATGTTCTTGATAGCATCGTAAGCTTCGTCAACCTTACCTACAGACTTCTGAAGGTCGATGATGTGGATACCGTTTCTCTCGGTGTAGATGTACTCTGCCATCTTAGGGTTCCATCTTCTTGTCTGGTGTCCGAAATGTACACCTGCTTCAAGCAACTGCTTCATTGAAATAACGCTCATTTTAATTACCTCCGTTTGGTTTATACTTCCGCATACGTCTCGTTTTAAGGACCGAACGGCCTTGGCCGCACCACGGTCTCTTATCTGTATGCGTGCTTTGTCGCAGGGCGTCACCCGCGCATGCTGAGTTAATATACCACAAACAGTTATTTATTGCAATACTTTTTTTATTTTCCCGCCAAATGAACAGGTATAACTAAAAAGATCCGTATGATCTCCTGTTAAAAAGGTTTTCAAACGGATCATTCAACGGGCGAGCCCGTAAGTATCGAAAGTATCTGATCGTAGGTCATGTCACTTCTTAAAACAAAGGTACCGACCTGAAACTTTCCTTCAAGTCCTTTATATGATGCATATTTTGATAACGCATCGCCGTCTTTTACTATGCCTGCATTCACTACGAGACTGCAGACCTTGTAGCTGGGCATACCGTATTCGACGGTGATCTCCGCTACGATCACATCACCCGAAGCCGGATAAGGCGTGGGTGTCGAAACCGGCGGTAAAGGTGTAGGTGTTAAAGTCACCGCAGGTACAGGAGTAGGTGTGGGTGTCGCAGTTGCAGTAGGAAAAGGCGTCGGAGTCAATGAAGGTGTAGCTGTGGCAAACACGATCTGACTCGGTTTGGGAGTGGATGTGGGGATTTGAGTTTTTGTGGGTGTGGGAGTTTCCGTTGGCTCCGGAGTTACTGTCGGAAGGGGTGTCTCTGTAGGATTCGGAGTTTCAGTCACCTTGGCTTCCGGTGTCGTAAGCAGGGCAACTTCCGTAGGCTTCGGAGTCTCTGTGAGCTTAGCCTTGATCTCTTCCATATTTATTGTTTGAGATGGAGTGCCCGTTACATCCGTCGCCAGAACATATCCCAGTTCCTTTGCTCTTTTAACGGCTCTTTCGTCAGTCATCCGGTCATCCGAATGCACAAGCATCATGATCACTGTAGCAACCAGGATACCGAAGCCGAGCCCCCGCATGTAGTACTTCTTTTTATCATTCATAAATTCAAGCCCCGTACAAGTCTATTACAAGTTTTACTTCACCCTGTCCAAGATCGAGTTCTTTGGAAATGTCCAATATGCTCTTTCCTGCCTTGTGAAGTTTTAAGATCTCTTCGTTTTTGTTGTCAGACTGCATCATTTCGGGAAGGCTCATCTGTCCGGTGGCTTCATCCGCCATAACAGCCGAAGACTTTCTGAAGTCAGCCTTTTCCTTCTGTTCCTTTTGAGGATTTCTTGTAGCATTGACAAGAGGCTTCTTTATGTTTTCAAGGTTCTTTTGAGCCTGAGGATCGCTTTCCGCAAGCTTTGAGTTTTTCTTAACTGCGGTGTTCAGCTGCCTTGTGATCCTGACAACCTCATTTACCGTGTCCTTCATACCCTGCTTTGTGTTTTCCATCTCGGATAAGGTCTGCTTGATCTCATCGTCCTTAGCATTTAACATGTTATACAAGAAAACTACATGATCGTGATTTTCCTGTATCTTTTCAAGATTTGTTTCAGAAAACTCGTTGATGGCCATGATCTTTTCATTTGAGATCTTGCTTAAAGCATCATCGGTGTTTACGATGGCTTCCTCAGTCAGGGTCTCGATCCTGGATCTGACCATGTCATCAACCATGTTCTTCTTGGAATTAAGTTCATTCGTAAAAAAAGAATCGTCACCGCTGTCTTCCTTTTTGTTACCTGCGAAGATAACACTGGCTACCAGAATAACGATTCCAGTTATGATCAAAATAACGTCTACAACCATTATTTTTCCCCTTTAAACAGTGATATCAAAGGTGCAACCGAGCATAGCTTTCAGTTGCTCTTCTTTCTTCTGTTCTTCTTCTTTTTTCTTTTTCTTTTCCTCTTCGAGCCGCTTGTATTCGTTACTTCCTTTCTCCTTGGCATCATGCCTGAAAGGAGTCTGGGATTTTTCTTCGGCTTTCCCCGTTCTGTTCAGCTGCTGCTCATGCTGCTGATTTTGAGTCAAAGCAATATTAGGCTGCTCAGACTCCTGTCTGTTCAGCTGGCTCATCTTATAATTTGTAGCTTCCTGCGCTCTCGGCGCAACGACCAATGTTTCATAACTGATAGCCATAGTGGTACCCCCCGTTCAGTTCAAGGCTAAGGCAATGGAACAATCACGTCAGTCAGATCAGAAGTATACATCAAGTTTTACATCGCCGTTTTCTTTATAAAATCTGCAATAATTGGTTTCACCTTTAACATAATAAACAGCATTGGAGATGATGATCTTGCATCCGGGATGAATGACGCCCTGAGCTCTTACGGCACCTCCGACATAACTGTCGATGAGACTCTTAAGATCCTTCATTCTGGCATCGATCTCTTCGTTTCTTTGGTTGATCTCTTCTCTTCTCTGGTTTGCATGCTTAAGCTGTAAAAGCTTGTCCGGAGGAAGCTTTTCGCCTAATTTGATCCTCTTGATCAAAGCCTGAAGACTAACCATGAGTTTTTCCATCTCATCGGCATTTGCCACAAGCTCATCATCCAGACTGTGGTATTCCTTAATGATCGCGGGATCGATACCGCATTCTAGAACGGTGGTAGCTCCCATTGAAGAACCGATGGTCCTGGCAGAGATCAGCGTACCGGAGCGGATGATACCACCGCTTATAAATCCTTTCTTTCCGTCGGCGGTAACATCGCCTTTAGCAGTTACATTACTGTGCATGATGCTGTCTGCGGTAACGTAGCCGCCCGCATCTATGGTAGCGCTCTCAATAAACTTGGAAATTACATTTCCGCCTGCCTTGATGGTGCCTTTTTCCATACCGGAAATTCCGCGCTTAAGAACAATGTTTCCGCCGGCATTCAGGAAAGCGCCTTCAACAACACCTTCAACAATAATGTCGCCTTTGGCGGTAACAGAATAGCCGGTGTTTACATTTCCCTTAACAACCACGTCACCTTCATAATCAATGTCACCGGTGGATGCGTCAACATTGGCGGGAACTTCGTAAGTGTTCGAAACAAAGATCATGTCTCCTTCCAAAGAAGCGTGACCGTTGATCTCGGAGTACGCTCTGAGACCGTCTTCCGAAAGCTTGATGTTCTTTCCAACCTTCAGTATCCTGTTGCGGACCTTCACCTGTTTTAACAGTTTACCACAGACATCGATACCGGGCTTTCCGAGATCCGCAGGCTTAAGTTCTGCCAGAAGCTGTCCCTGAGTAACGGGGCTGATCATATCAAGATGATGGAAATCCACGCTTCCGTCTTCATTCATCTTTGGCTTCATGGTGAGATCCGTATTGAAGAAGTATTTGATCTCGGCTTCGGTTCCTTCAACCTGTAAAGTAGCGGAAGCAAGAAGATACCTTTGAAGGTAAACTCTGTTGCCGAGGAAATTATCGATCATATCATTATCAACACCGTATTTAACACCGGCCTTGATGAGTTCCTGAACAATGGAATCATGTGTAAGAGGTTTGCCACCTTCCATTGCGGGAAAAAATCTTGCATATGCGGAAAATTTGTCGGGACTGACCTCAACAATGGCTGTTTCATCGAGAGGCTTGATCTGTTCGGGTGTCAGCTGCATTTCTCTGAGACCTGTAACGGGTTTTGAAAGCAATTCCGAAACCTGAGCTTTGTCATAAGGAAATTTCAGCATCTTATCGAGATAAGCGATAACGTCGGATGACAAAATGTTGGAATTTCCGCCTTCGATAGCCGGGTATAAAGTAATATATGTTCCGCCTGATTTTACATTCAGTCTGAAAAATGCATTTTTAGCCATTAGGTCCTCCCCAATAAATCTTAAGATTGATCAAAGATCAGAAAAACAATTCGATATTGGCTCCGAGCTTAACTCTGAGCTTCTGGATAGCCTTTGTGTGAAGCTGAGAAACTCTCGACTCCGAAACTTCCAATACCAGACTGATCTCCTTTAAAGTCATCTCCTCGTAGTAGTAAAGAAGAATGACCTGTTTTTCCTTGTCGGTCAGTTCTTCCAGTGCTGCGACGATCGCAGCCTTCATAGCCTCTTTGTCCATAGCGGCTCCGGGCTCGTAGCCTTCGTAATTACCGCCTATGACATTTGAGATCCCCGCTTCGCTGCCTTCTTCCATATATTCATCAAGCGAAACAAGACCTGAAGCTTTCGTCTGAGCCTGCCATCTGTCAAGCTCATCCGTTGAGATTTCCAAAGCACTTGCGATCTCATCATCGGTTGCAGGTCTTCCTTTTTCATTTTCGATCTTAGAATATGCCGCATCTATCTGCTTCTGCTTCTGACGTACACTCCTGGGGAGCCAGTCCATTTTTCGGATCTGATCCAGGATCGCACCTCTGATGCGAAGAGAAGCATAGGTCTCAAACTTTACACCTTTGCCGTAATCAAATTTATCGATGGCATCGATAAGGCCAAAAGTACCGTAACTCACAAGATCGTCGTACTCTACCGCGTAACCCAGATAAATACTCAATTTACCTGCAACGATCTTCACCAGATTGGCATATGATAATATTAACTTTTCACGTAAGGCCTGTGAAGGAGTCTTGGAGTACTCGATCCACAATTTTTCCTTATCTTCGGTTCCCATATGCTTTCACCCAATAATTATTTTTCTTCTGTCTCCTCTGCAGTCTCTTCTTCTGCTTCTTCCTCTTCGACTGTCTCGGATTCTTCCTGTTTAAGCTTTTCTTCTCTTTCTTTGGCTTCCTCGGCTTCCTTCTGCTGCTTCTTCAATTCTTTGGCACGAGCTTCAGCCTCAGTATTTATTTTAGTGATTATTCGGTTAATAATCAAGCCTATTATATAAAAAATTAATAAGGTTGCGGCAACATACAGAACGGACGTAACCAGCGGAATGTCATTGAACAGACATGTAAATGCGATTACGGTGCCTGCAAACAGCATGATTATCACTGCGAGCATCTTGTCCTTCATGATCAGTCTCCCCTAAATCGTATAAGGCGGTACTCCGACGGATTTGATCAAAAGTTCTCCGTTTTCGGGATTAAATTCGATGGTACGACCCAAATGTCCACCTGTATCCTGAGCCTTAATGGGCACCTTTAACTCATTAAGCTTTTTGATCACACCTTCGGCATTGCGTTCACCGACTTTGAGCATTTCATTGTCTGTCTTGAACGCAAACATCTGTGCTCCGCCCGCGATCTTTGCGATCAGACGGCTTTTTGAAGCGCCTGCCGCGATCACATCGTCAAAGAGGGCCTGAACACCTGTATCCGCAAACTTCGCTATATTTTCGTTATTTCTTATTTTCGTACTGTCCGGCAGCATGACATGAACCATTCCGCTAACCTTGGTAACAGGATCGTAAAGGACACATCCGATACAGGAACCGAGTCCCAACGTTGTTATACTGTCCGGCGGGAGGCATACCGAAAGATCGGCCATGCCAATTTTAATCATTTTCCCCATACGCGCTCCATCTCTATATTACAAGCCTAAGGACGTCATAATCTTTGAATAGGAATCCATGGTCGGGATCAAAAGGAAGTACCCGTTGAGTTCCTGTGTCTCATCCAGGTCGAATTCCGTTTCGATCATTACGGCCTTATCACCAAGCTTACCAAACTCAATGGCAGGTACAGAAAGAATCGCAGCTGCCATATCGATAGAAAGGTAAGGAACGCTGGCGTTAATTTTCAATTTAGTAAGATCCGAAAGCGATGACAGGTAGGCTCCGGTAATGATGTTACCGATCTCCTGCAACGCTGACATGTGCATATCGTTTAAATACTCTTCATCCTTAAGATCGCTGAACATGAGCTTTCTCAGCAATACATAAGTTGACGGAAGATCCATGATGAACATCATCATTCCTTCCACATCGTCGGAAAGCTGAAGCAAGATTCCGATAACCAGCTTTTCTTCGCCTCCCACCATCTGAACCAGATAGTTAAAATCACAAACAACGGCTTGCGGAACCTTGATGTCGATCTTCATATCAAGCATCTTTGCAAGTGCCGTTGCCGCATGGCCGGAACCTATATTGCCTATTTCCCTTAATACGTCAAATTGCATGTCACTGAGCATTTGTTCTTCCGCCATAATATCCTCCGTAGAAAAAAACCTCAAATTTCCTCTTAAATACAACAATAGGGCCTCTTACAATGTGAGACCTTATGCACCCCAAGGGACATCCTTACAAGCAAGCGGTAAAGCGGACCAAAGATCCGCTTTACCATATGCTTTTAAATCATGTCCCAATGATTCGATTTTATTCGTCTTCCTCTTTATCCTGGATAACTTCCATGATGTTGAGGATGGAAACAAGCTCGTCCCCATTTTTGCCGACACCTGTAAGGAAATTGGTCTTATCATCGTCGGCACCCTTTGCGCTGGGCTTGTCGATGGAATCGTTGGAAAGTGTAAGAACTTCCTTGACGGAATCGACAATGATACCGATGGATCCCTGTGCTTCAGGCTTAAGGATGAGGATCCTTGTCTTGCCTGTGATCTCGTCGGCTTCAAGACCGAAACGCTTTCTGAGACTCATTACGGGAATAACTTCACCTCTTAAGTTGATCACTCCCTCAAAGTAAGTCTGAGTCTTAGGTACTCTTGTAATAGATTGCATTCTGACGATGTTATCGATGTAATTGATGTCAACGCCGTAATGCTCACTTCCGAGAACAACAACAATATATTGTTTGGATTCCACGTTGTTTGCTGCTGCTTTTACTGCTTCTGCCATGACTCATCCCTCCTTAAACCAATGTATTAACATCGAGAATCAATGCAACTTCGCCGTCGCCGAGGATCGTTGCACCGCTGATCATCTTCGGGCTGTCAATGTACTTGCCGATAGACTTGATAACGATCTCCTGCTGACCGATAAGATTGTCAACAACGAAACCTGCAAGCTTTTCGCCCTTGGATACGATAACGACCGTAAGGTTTTCGTCCTCGCCCTTTGTGGACTCGATGTCCAGGATCTGGTTGAGACGGATGATGGGAATAACGGAACCGCGAAGATGAATAACTTCCTTGGACTGAACATACTTAAGATCAGATACGGGAATATCTTCGATAGTCTGGATGCTTCCGAGAGGAATAGCGTACTTTTCGTTTCCGATCTCCACCATGAGGGACTGAATGATCGCAAGTGTAAGAGGAAGTCTTACGATGAAGTTACTTCCGCCACCGAGAACAGTACGAACCTCAACGTCACCGCCGAGCTTTTCAATGTTTGTCTTAACAACGTCAAGTCCAACACCACGTCCGGAAAGTTCGGAAACCTTCTCGGCTGTTGAGAAGCTGGGTCTGAACAGGAGGTCGATGATCTCCTTGTCCGTCATGACATCTGCCTGCTCCTTGGTGATGGTTCCCTTGTCGATAGCCTTTTTCTTTACCTTTTCAACGTCGATTCCCTTACCGTCATCCTTAACCTCGATAACTACGTTGTTACCTTCCTGGTAAGCGTTAAGGTTAATGGTTCCGACTTCAGGCTTGTTTGTCTTGGCTCTCTCTTCTGCGGTTTCGATACCGTGGTCAGCCGCATTACGAAGGAGATGTGTAAGAGGATCGCCGATCTCATCGATGACTGTACGGTCAAGTTCTGTCTCTTCACCGCTGATAACGAGATTGATCTTCTTATTCAAGGACTTGCTGACATCTCTGATCATACGAGGGAAGCGGTTAAATACGCTCTCCAAAGGAACCATTCGAACCTTCATTACAGACTGGTGAAGGTTTGTGGTGATCCTCTCCAGGTACTCGATCTGAGGTCCCATTGCATTTCCTGCGGTATGATTTGCTTCATCCTGCTGAGCGTTCAGGGAAACAAGACCGTTCTTTGCGATAATGAGCTCGGAAACCAGATTCATAAGATCATCCAGCTTTTCGATATCTACACGAACGGATCTGTTTACAACAGGCTTTCCGGAAGAAGCTGCCGCAGTGGCCTGAGCTGCCGCAGGTTTTGTCTCTGTAGCTGCCGCTGTCTGAGCCGCTGCTTCCGAAGGAGCGTTCTCATCCTTAACGGTAGCTGCTTCGACAGATTCCTTTGAAAGAGGTGCCACAAGAGCGGTTTCAACTTCGGAAACGTTCATGATGGCTTCCTTGACCTTTGCTGCACTTTCCTTTGTAAGGAATACCATGGAGAAGTCAAGGTCAAACTTCTCATCTTCTATATCCTGAACCGCAGGTTCTGATTTTGCTATTGTACCAAGTTCTTCAAGTTTCTTGAAGACCATGAATGCTCTGGCAGCCTTAAGAAGACAGCTTTCCTGAATGTAAACGGTGATGCCGAATGCATTTGTGCCTTCATCAATGGCCTTAGTGATGGCATGCTGCTCAAAATCGGCATATTTAAACTGCCTGAATTTCTCCTTTGAAGCATCTCCGCTTTCGGCTTTTGTTTCTGTAGCAACCGCAACTTCGGCAGATGCCTTTGCAGCCTTCTTCTTGGGAGCTGCCGCAGGAGCTGCAGCCGCACCTGAACCGCCGTTCTGAACGAATGCGATCAGCTGACCGATGATCTCTTCACACTTATCATCACCTTCATTTCCGGCATTGATAATGTTGTCGAGAATGTTTTCAAGTTTATCAAGTCCCTTAAAAAGAACATCCACAAGATCGGGAGTGACCTTCATCTTGCCGTTTCTCACCTCTGAGAAAACGTCTTCCCATTTGTGTGTAAGTTCCTGCATGGTCTTGTAACCCATGGTTCCGGCCATACCTTTAAGAGAGTGAGCCGCGCGGAATATCTCATTGATAGTGTCCGCATTTTCGGGCTCTTTTTCCAGAACAAGCAATTGCTCGTTCAGGCTTTGAAGGTGTTCCTTCGTTTCGTCGATAAAGATTTCGAGATATTGACTAACATCCATGATCTTGTACCCCCGTACTTTTAATAATTTCCTGTGCAAGTTGTCCAAGCGGTTTAACAACGTCCGTAAGGCCTGATTCGTAAGCTACCTTCGGCATTCCGTAAACCGTTGAAGTGGGTTCGTCCTGAGCAATTACGTAGATATTGTTTTTTTCGGCCAAAGCATTTATGCCCATCGTGCCATCGCCGCCCATTCCTGTCATAACGCAGCATATAATGTCGTCAAAGTCCATACCCGCAATAGATTCGAAAAGGATGTCGGCACAAGGCTTCAATGCATTTCTCGCAGGTTCCTGAGCGTTCAGTTCGATGATGTAATCCGAACCGCTCTTCTTCAGTCTCATCTGAGATCCGCCTTTTGCAATGTAGACAATTCCCTTTGCGATCCTTTCACCGTTCGCCGCTTCGACAACATGTATCTGGCTTTCCTGATCCAGTCTTTGAGCAAGGGATCCGGTGAAGCCTTCAGCCATATGCTGAACTATCAGAACGGGTGCGTTAATGTTTTTCGGCAGGAAAGGAATCACTTCCTGTAGTGCTTTAGGTCCGCCTGTGGAAGATGCAATGAGTACCAGCTTTTTGGAAGTTACCGGCATGCTCCTGTGAGGTCGTTTGGTTGCCGTAATGTTGGCAAGGATCTCTCTCGGATTCATGGGGGAAACTATGTGGGATGTCCCTGCATGAGTTTCGGTGCGGCGTTCGTAACGAAGATCACGTTCTGTGACTCTTTGAGCCGTTGCAGTATCTTCCGCCCCATGCTCATGTATCGATCCGCTGTCTTCCTTCAGTGCAAGAGCGACCTTTTCAAGAACGGTGTTCTTAAAAGATTCACCCATTACTTCAGCAAAGCTTTCCGGTTTCTTGATACAATCGAAAGCTCCCAGCTGAAGTGCCTGAATAGTCTCTTTACTGTCCATGGAAGTCAGGGCACTTACTATAATGACCTTTATGCTGATCTTCTCTTTACCGAGAGCTGCAAGTAATTCCAGCCCCGTCATCTTGGGAAGGTTGATGTCGCAAAGTATCAGGTCGTATTCATTTGGTGCTTTAATGACTCTGTCGTAAGTATCGAGGCCGTTGGTGCAAGTTCCGACTACGCTAAACCTGTTGTCGGAATTAATTATATCAGATTCCATCCTTCTCATGAGTGCAGAGTCATCAACTATCAGTATTCTCTTTTTATCCATACTCTGCTCTCACCGGTCCTCAGAATCCTTGAAGAGCGCACAGTTACTAATCTGTACGCATCTTCTCCCTTTCTACAGCGAAAATGTAAGTTATAATTTTTTCACGTTCTTCATTTGAAATGTTTATAAATTTAATTTTGTTTTCATAGCCGTTGTTCTTGTTCTGCAACTGCCTTACAAGCACAACTTTCCCCATGAGGTAAGGGATATCGGAGCTGATCTCGGCTATATCGGGGACCAGGATCAGGGAATCGTCCTTTTCCAGAAGTATGGAGGAATTGAACCTCATCCCGCCACCGCTGATGTCCATCATCAAATTATTATTAAAGGTGATCTCTTCCATCTTGATCTGTTCTTTGATGATCCTCTTGCGACCTTCCGTGGCGGCATTTTTAAGATCAAGGTAGAGCTTCTCCTGATACTCGTTAACCTTTGTCCAGGCCAGCTTTGCACGGCATTCAAGACGGTAGTACTCGCGTCTCTGGTGCCTTTCCAGATTGGAGATCAGTTTCACGGTCACCGTGGCTATGTGTCCCTCGGTCCCTCTGTGTCCCACAACACATTTGGACTGATAAAGTCCGTTTCTTGTATAAAACCTTATAAAATAAATGTCGTTCGTACTCATGGAGAGCAGCATATTGCTGTAAATCGGCACACTAATCGTGAGCTCTCTTTCGGAATTCACATGCAAAAGAGTGCTGGAGTACGTAGTCTTATCAATGGGCTTTGTGGAGAAAATGTTGCCCCGTTTGATAAGCTGAAGTGTGATCTTGTTTCCGATCTCGAAAACAGTTTTAGGCATTTAAACCTCCCATCAAAAACAAATTCGTCCCCTATTGTTTCTTTTTGAATTTGTTTCTTATTAAATTGGAGAAAAGTAAAGTGATCCCTCTTTCTTCCGGTACGGTTTCTTTCTCCTCACCGTCGCTTAAAAGTACCTTTGCCATATCTTCAATTGCCCTGGATGCCCCGCAATTCGGTGCGCAGATGGTAACGGGCGTCTGCTTCATTACTGCTCTGGACACCTGGTCATCCTGGGGGATAGACCCTAAAAACTCCAAAGAAATGTTGAGAAATCTGTCAACAACGTTCTTCATGTTCTCATAAAGAACATTTCTTCCTTCATCTTCATTCCTTACTCGATTGGCGATCATTTTTATCGTCGTACTGCTCTTTGAAAACTCGGATTTACGGTTAAGAGCTTTCAGCAAAGCATAGGCATCCGTGATGGATGTCGGTTCGGGAGTGGCGATCAAAAGTACTTCGTTTGATGATGCCACAAATTCCAGAACACTGTCGGAGATCCCGGCCCCTGTGTCTATGATTATCACGTCCGCAAGTTCATCCAGCTCCACAAGTTTTTTTGTAAGGTAGATGCACTGCTCTTTGTTCATACGGGCCAGTTCCTGTATGCCTGAACCGCCGGAAATGAACTTGATGCCCTCGGGACCGTCCATAATGATGTCTTTGAGATCCTTGCCCCTGAACATGAGGTCCGCAAGGTTTGCCTTGGGTCTCACTCCCAGCATGACCTCTATGTTTGCAAGACCGAAGTCCGCATCAAGGAGTACGACTCTTTTTCCCATCCTGCTGATACTGATGGCAAGATTTAAGGAAATACTGGATTTTCCCACACCGCCTTTACCGCTGGTAACGGTGATGACGCGAGCGGATGGCTTCTCGATGTTGGCCGAGACCATTTGTCTTAATACTGTAGCCTGATCCATTATTCAACACCTCCCAGTAATTGCTTGGCAATACTTTGAGGATTGATCCTGCTGATGTCATCCGGAACATTCTGTCCGTTTGTCGTGTAGGAAAGGGGCGCATCCGTCAGCATCTTGACATTTAATATGTTTCCGATGCAGTCTGTCTCGTCAAGCTTTGTAAAGATCAGACTGTAATTTGAGATCTCGGAATAGCCTTCGGTAATGGTAACCAGATCTTTGTATTTCGTGGTGGCGGAAAGAACAAGATAAACATCTCTCTTTTCTTCCGGAACCGAGAATATCAGTTTCTCGATGTCATCTCTCTGCTCTTTGTTCTTAAGGGTACGTCCAGCCGTATCGATCAAAACGGCATCGTATCCGGAAAAATCTTCCATGGCTTCCTTCATCTCGGCATCGGAATAGATGACTTTTAAAGGAATGTTCAGGATCGAAGCATAGCTTCTGAGCTGATCGATGGCTGCCAGCCTGTAGGTGTCGGCTGTGAAAAGAGCTACTTTCGCTTTAAGCCCCAGCTTCAGGCTGGATGCAAGCTTTGCTATGGTGGTGGTCTTTCCTACACCTGTAGGCCCTATAAAAAAGATGAATCTCGTTTTACCGTCGGTGATCTTTATGGTCTGGGTCTGACCCAGTTTAAGGACCAGTTTCTGATAAATGTTTGAAAGAACCGTTTTTACATCGGAGTCCGGCTTTATGACGCTTTCGATCTCGGCGATCAATTTGTTGGCGTAGACCTCTTCGACCTCATTTGAAAGGAGTTTGTTGTATATCATCTTAATGCAGGTCATGGAAGGGCTGTCCGGCTTTTCTTCAGGCTCTACTCTTGTAGTTTGTTCCACTGTCGGTGTTTCCTTTTTCTGTTTTTCAAGCATGTTTTGAATATTATCAAGGACCTGTTCTATAGGGAAAGTCTTTTCATCTTCCTTTGCGATCACGGCTTCGAAATTGACCGGCTTGCTTGCCTTGGTGAAATCCGCCGCATTCTTTGCATAGGCATTCACGTTGGACTTCGGAGCGGAATTAAACTGCTTTTTCTGATAGTCGGTTTCGGTTTCGACGGAGGCCGTCACTTCCACCACGGACTGTTTAAAAAGCTTAAAGATCCCCTTGGGTTTGATCCGCGTAATATGTGTGATTATAACGTCCTTCCCCAGCTCGGCTTTGGCTTTTTCCAAAGCTTCCTGCTCGGTAGGCGCTTCATATTTTTTTATAAGCATATCAGATCGTCACCATCCCTACAGATTGTATTTCCACATTTGATTCGATCTCATTGTAAGAGATCACTATCAGGTCATTAAAGTAATCCTTTGTCATCCTCTTAAAATACATACGTACTATCGGCGATGTTATGATGATAGGATTTCCGCCGAGGTTCTCCAGCTTTTCCACCTCATCCTTGACCGACTTCATGATCCTCTGGTTCTTTTCCGGATCGATGGCAATGTAGGATCCCTGTTCCGTCTGTTTGACGGAATTCATGATCTCCTGCTCGATCTTGGGATCAAGAGTGACCACATTGGTCTGAGTGTTGGCCGGGAAGTACTTTGATGAAATGAAACGCTTTATGCTGGGGCTCTGACGCACGTATTCGGTGAGTACATCCGTATCCCTTGTGGTTGCCGCATAATCGGCCAGCGTTTCAAAGATCGTAACAAGGTCTCGTATGGAGATCCCCTCTCTGAGCAGGTTCTGAAGTACTTTCTGAACTTCGCCGATGCCCATGAGCTTGGGAATGAGTTCCGTAACAACCGTGGCATTGTTTTCCTGAAGGTTGTTGACCAGATTCTGTACATCCTGTCTTGTAAGAAGTTCATCAAGATGCTGCTTGATAACTTCCGTAAGATGTGTCGCAATGATGGAAGGAGGATCCACAACCGTGTAGCCGAAGGATTCCGCTCTTTCTCTCTGGCTTTCCGTGATCCAGATGGCGGGAAGATGGAAGGAAGGTTCGAAAGTGGGTATGCCTGTGATCTCTTCTTCCACGTAGCCGGGATTCATGGCCATATAGTGATCGAACAGTATCTCTCCGTCCGATACCTGTATGCCTTTGATCTTTATGATGTACTGGTTGGGATTCAGCTGGATGTTATCTCGCATACGTATGGTGGGAACAACACAGCCGTATTCCAGAGCGATCTGACGTCGGATAAGGACAACGCGGTCCAGAAGATCTCCGCCCTGATTTGCATCCGCAAGGGGAATGATACCGTAACCGAATTCAAGCTCGATGGAGTCAACATTAAGCAGCTGGACAACATTTTCCGGCTTTCTGATCTCTTCCGCACTTGTTTCGACTTCCGAAACCTCGTTCTCCACCTTCGAGACCTCGATCTTGCTCTGAATGGATCTTGCTGTGATCACGAAGGCAACTCCGTATATGACAAAGACCAGTGTGGGAAGCTTTGTGAAAAGTCCCAGAACGATCATTGCACCGCCTACGATGTAAAGCACCTTAGGTATCGAAAACAGCTGTCCCACCAGAAGATCGCCCGTTTCGGTCTCGGATGAGACCTTGGTTACCACGATACCTGTTGAAAGTGAAATTATGAGGGAAGGGATCTGGGAAACCAGACCGTCACCTATTGTCAGCAATGCATAGTTATTAAGCGCTGCAGTGGCATCCATGTTAAGGAAGAGCATTCCCGTAACAAGACCTCCCACCATATTGATCAGAGTGATCAGTAAGCCTGCGGTGGCGTCTCCTTTTACGTACTTTGTGGCACCGTCCATCGCGCCGAAGAAACTTGATTCATCCTGGATCTTCTTTCTTCTTGCCTGAGCCTCTTTATCCGTTATCGCTCCCGTATTCAGGTCGGCGTCTATGGCCATCTGTTTACCGGGCATTGCATCAAGAGTAAATCTTGCGGATACTTCCGCAACTCTTTCGGAACCTTTGTTGATGACCATGAACTGAACGATGATCAGAATGATGAATACAATTGCTCCGATAACTATATTTCCGCCTCCCACGAACTGTCCGAAGGCATTTACCACTTCTCCCGCATAACCCTTGGAAAGGATGTTTCTGGTGGAAGAAACGTTCAGGGAGATACGGAAAAGTGTCGTGAACAGCAGCAATGTGGGGAAAGATGACATTTGCAGTACATCTGTGGAAAAAAGTGCCGTAAACAGGATAACAAAGGCAATGCCGATGTTGAATGCCATCAGCAGGTCAAGTAACCCCGTCGGCAGAGGCACGATGAGGAACAGGATCGCACACAATATGTAAATACCTATAAATATGTCGTTTTTTTTCATATAATGTGCAAGCCTTTCGTGTCAACAATTCATTCTCCCTTAAGGGAGTCTTTGGGATCCTTTTTTTACGATTTCAAACCATAAACGTAAGCAAGGACTTCGGCCGTCATCTGATAGAGCTCTTCGGGAATTTCGGAATCCAGATCCACATTGTAATAAAGCATTCTCGCAAGAGCTTTATTTTCAACGATGGGAACCTTGTTCTCTTTAGCAGTATCTTTGATCTTCTGGGCCAGATAATCGGCGCCTTTTGCAATAAGCACCGGCGCTTTGGAAACTTCTTTGTCGTATCTTATAGCGCAGGCAAAGTGAGTAGGGTTCGTGATTACAACATCCGCTTCCGGAACCTTTTGCATCATTCTCCTCTGAGATGCTTCACGCATCTTGCTCTTGATCCTTCCCTTTACCTGAGGATCACCTTCCTGCTGTTTGTATTCATCCTTTACCTCCTGCTTTGTCATCTTCATGTCCTTGTTGAACTTCCAGCGACGGTACATGTAATCCGCAAAGCCCACTATGAGATAAATGAATGCTATCTTAAATCCGAGATTAATAATAAAATCGCAAATGTATATGACTGCAGGCCAAAGCTCAAGCTGATACATTATCTTGATCTTGTCCACATCATCGATGATGTTGGAAAAAGCTATGTAAAAGATCAATCCGATCTTGATTATGGCCTTTATCAGATCAAAAACCTTGTCCATGGAGAACATTCTTTTTGCTCCCTTGGCAGGACTGATCTTGCTCAGTTTCGGCTGCAGCGGTTTTGCCGTAGGTTTCCATTTGACCTGCATCACATTTACAAGAAATGCAGTAACAAATGCAAGTAAAAGAATGGGAAGACAGGTTATCAGGATCCTGATCAGCGCTGTTCTGAAGAGTGCCTGAACGTAACCGTTGTTCGGCATCTCCACGGCGTAAACCGACATGCTGTTGTAATTTTCCGGAAATGCCTTCATCAGGTTATCGCTGATGTAAGCTGCAAATAGCTTTAAGGAAATAAACAATGCAAACAGCATCCCGGCAGTAACCAGTTCCTGGCTCTTACTGACCTGTCCTTCTTTTCTCGCATCTTCCAGTCTTTTGGCTGTAGGCTCCTCGGTCTTTTCACCGCCGGCGCCTTCATCGGCAAAGAACTGCAGATCCATGGGAAGCAGAAGCTTCAAATTATTCGGCTTATCAAACTCTTCCGCTTTGATCATAGGCTGCTATCCGACGTAATGGGAGAAATTGAACAATTCTCTGGTAAACTCTTCCATATTCTTTAAGATCCATGCTCCGGCAAGCATTAAAACGATAAAAACTCCTATCAGCTTCGGAACAAAAGTAAGTGTTGATTCCTGGATCGACGTAAGAGTCTGAAACAAGCTGATGATAAGACCTATAGCCAAGGAAACCAGCAGCAAGGGTGCGGAAAGCTTTAACACGAGTACAAGAGCCTGTGAAAAAATGTCTATAAGCAATTGTTCGTTCATCCTGCACCTCCTCCCGTCAGGTAAGGGATCGCATCCCTCATGTAGTAGATCATCTTATTGAATATAAAATCCGAAATACTCGGTAAAAACATCATCATTACGATCATGACGGTAAGACCGACAAAGATCTTAAGCTGAAAGCCCACCACAAACATGTTCATCTGAGGCGCAACCTTCGCAAGTATAGCCAGCAGTGTGTTGACGATCAATATGGCTGCAAACACAGGAAGGGTGATCCTGAATGCAATGATCATATAATCCAGTATGAAATGAGCCAGTGATTCATAGATACTTCCCGTGATAGCCACTCTCCCCACAGGGACCACTTCAAACGAATCGATGACGGCCTTCAGGATAAACAAATGCATGTCTGTAACTATCAGCATCAATGTTACGGCATACGTTAAAAATGTACTGCTGATGGTGATGTTCAGATTGGTGGTGGGATCGAATTCCTGTATGTTTGAAAAACCGATCTCCATATCAAGCATCTGCCCTGCCATGGAAAGAATGTAGTTGGCAAGTGTGGCAAAAAGCCCCAAAATCATACCGCAGACCGCATCTTTTACGATTATCCCCGCATATGCGATAACGCCGTTGTACCCAAGAGATCCGGTTCCCAAAGTCATGAACACTATAACGGAAAACGCAAGGGAAAGCAGGACCTTGGCTCTTTGAGGGACATTTCTCAAAGAAAAGAAGGGCGCGGTAAAAACAAAGCCTGTGATCCTGGCAAAAACTGCCAGAAAAACATCCAGATTGTCAAGAGTAAATGACGCCATAATAGTCTGCCTCCCTTAGAAGAAGGTCATAACCAGCTGCTCAATTACCAAAGACCAACCGTCTACAACAATAAACAGAAGTATCTTGAAGGGTGTGGAAATGGTTGTGGGCGGCAGCATCATCATACCCATTGACATCAAGGTTGCGGAAACAACCATATCGATAATAAGGAACGGTATGTATATGATAAATCCCATATAAAATGCGATCCTCAATTCACTGATGATAAAAGAAGGGATCAGCACATAGGTGGGAATGTCATCAAGAGTGTTCACTGTCTCTATGCCTGCCAGATTACAGAATAAAGTCAGATCTTTTTCGTTTCTGATCTGGCCGAACATAAATTCCCTGATGGGTTCCATTCCGAGATCGATGGCCTCTTCGTAGGTGATCTCATTGGCTTCCAAGGGTTTGATGGCGTTATTGTTCACCTGAGAAAAAACAGGCTCCATGACAAAAAATGTGATAAACAGCGCCAGTCCGATCAGAACCTGATTGGGAGGTGTTGTCTGCAATCCCAGGGCGCTCCGTACAAAATGAAAAACGATGAGAATGCGCATAAAACTCGTCACCATTATCAAAATGGAGGGAGCAAGAGAAATAACGGTCAAAAGGATGAGTATCCTTAAAGTGGTTGAGAGGCCGTTATTCGCGTCATCATCATCGTTGTTTGTCGTAATTGATATACCGAGATCTCCGAGGTTACCGTTGATACTGATACCGGAATTCGATCTCTCGTTATTTTCTGTTTCGGAAGTGTCGTTCTCTTCCTGCCCTGTGACCTGTGCCGCATAAGCAGGAATTGTTTTACAAATGAAAATAGAGGTTATTGTAAGGAATATACCGATAATTACAAAAACAGAAAGCTTTTTGTAATTTTTCAAGCACTTCATCATAACCCAATAACCTTAATTATTTGCTGAATGCAATTTTTACTGCTTATCATTATCGCCGGAAAAGTCCTTGTTTTCGTTCTTTTTTAAAATGGAAGCAAGCACATTTGAGAACCCGTTGACCGATGAGCCCGTCTTCCTTTCAAGGTTAATGTCTTCCTTTGATAACTCACAGATAACACTGATGCTGTCCTTCCCGACAGCGATCGCATAGTACCTGGTACCGATGCGAACAAGTTGTAAGAAACGATCTCTTGCAATAGCATATGTTTCCACAACTTCAAAATTGCCCGTGTTTTTTCCTGCCAACTGCTTCGAGGCAACGAACCTCGTGGTAGCCCAGCAAGCAACAAGGACAATGATGAAAATCAATATAATGCCGAAGAATTCAAGCAGATTCTGCCCGGTGGATTTGATCCCCGTGGTCTTCTCTGCGCTGTAAAGCACAAATGAACCTAAATTCAGCATAATTATCCGATAACTTTTCTAACTGCCTCAAGAACTCTGTCCGCCTGGAAAGGCTTAACAATGAAGTCCTTGGCTCCTGCCTGAATGGATTCGATAACCATTGCCTGCTGACCCATTGCAGAACACATGATGATGTTAGCTGCTCCGTCTTTTGAACGAATTTCCTTAAGTGCCTGGATACCGTCCTTTTCAGGCATTGTGATATCCATCATTACAAGATCGGGTTTTGTTTCGGAATACTTGTCTACTGCTACGGCACCATTCTCAGCTTCGCCGGCGATTTCATAGCCGTTCTTCGTAAGGATGTCTTTAATCATCATTCTCATAAATGCCGCATCGTCGCAAATCAAAATACTCTTAGCCATAATCGTCACTCCTATCTCAATATAGTTTGAAAATACTATGCTTCTTCATTATAGCATAAAACTCCAACAAAAGATAATCAAATGTGGGATTTTATCCTTTTTTTACTTAATGACCTCAGTGATCCTGATACCGAAAGATTCGCCGATAACAACAACTTCGCCCTTGGCAACGTATTTGCCGTTAACAAGTACATCTATGGGTTCACCTGCAAGTCGATTAAGTTCAACTACAGTACCGGGAGCAAAATCAAGTATTTCTTTTATGGTTCTGCTTGTTCTGCCGAGTTCAACCGAAACCTCCAACGGAACATCCAACAAAAGATCGATGTTTTCCGTCTGAAGCAGAGGTGACTGAACCTGCATAAAAGGCTGGAACTGAGCGGGAGAAACGTTTACATCCGCCTGAGGAGGCATTGCAAAGCCCATCTGAGGCATCTGCATCTGCTGAGGCATCATTCCCATTCCGTAACCCATGTTCATCATACCGGGATTCGGAGCCATGCCCTGCTGTCCCATCATGCCGGGATTAGGAGCCGCCGCGGCCTGAGGTGCGGGCTGGGGAGCCGGTGCCGGTTCAGGAGCAGGTGCAGGCTGATCTCCTCCCACAAATTTGCGATAAAGATTACGGGCAAACTCTATGGGATACAGCTGCATCAATTCACTGTCCACAAGGTCTCCCACTGTCATCTTAAAGGAAACCTTTACGAAATCCTTTGTAAGGAAAGATGCGATCTTGCCGGCATCCTCCACATTCGTCATGTCTATGACGGTGGCATTGGGCGGCGTGATATCGACCTTTGCTTCGATCATTGATGAAATTGATGTGGAAGCAGAACCCATCATCTGGTTCATGGCTTCACTGATGGCACTTAAATGAAGATCTGAAAGTTCACCGGAGGTGTTTGTTCCGTCTCCGCCCATCATGAGATCTGCAATGACCTTTACATCGTTTTCTTTAAGAATAAGGATGTTGTTTCCGTCAAGACCTTCTTTGTACAGGATCTGTATGAAAATACAGGGCTTATCATAGGAGCTTACAAGCTGTGCCCAATTGACGATGGAAACAGAGGGAGTCGAAATGTCGACTTTCTGGTTTACGAGAGCTGCAAGAGTTGTAGCAGAGCTTCCCATGGAAATGTTGGAGATCTCTCCTATCGCATCTTTTTCCTCTCCCGAAAGACTTTCACTCGGTCCCGCCGCAGCTGATGTCGCAGTATTGGTTTCTTCGGCAGTATCGTCATCGGTGCTGTTAAACAATGCATTTATTTCTTCCTGTGACAATAATCCATCCATAAATTAGTCCTCCTTGATCACAGACGCGATCTTGATCGCGTAGGAATCTAATGATTCACCGGGTAAAGCAGTGAATTTGTATATATTTCCGACATAGATATCAAGTTCATCGGAAACCTTTCTGTCAAGTTTGATAATGTCGCCTTTTGCCATGTTTATATAATCATTGACAGAAATTACGCTTCTGCCAAGTACGGCCTTAACAGGAACACGTGCCTTTGAAATGGCTGATTCGATAAAGCTCTTGTAGACGTCGTCGTTCTTCTCCTGCATCGTTGAATACCAGTACTTGGTGTTCAACTTGTCGATAACCGGTTCGATGACCGAATAGGGAATACATACATTCATCAGACCCTCGACCGAACCTATCTTAATGCTCATGGTTATCAGAGCGATCATCTCATTGGGGCTGATAAACTGGGCAAATTGAGAGTTTGTCTCTATTCTGGTGAATGTGGGTGAAAGCTCTACTACGTTCCCCCAGGGTTCTGCCAGCTGATTGGTGATCATTACGAAGATCCTTTCAAGGATCGTTCTCTCGATCTCAGTGAAATCCCTGCTCTTCTCAAGAGGAAGTCCCGCTCCGCCAAGCATACGGTCAACAACCGCAAACCCGATGTTTTCGGACAACTCAATGATGATACTGCCTTCAAGAGGATCGAAATCTATCATTCCGAGAAGAACCGGATTTGAAAGTGCGTTGGTAAATTCGGCATAAATGATAGCTTCAGAGTTGACCACTTCAATCTGAGCATTTGTACGCAGGTACGCAGGAAAATGCGTTGACAAAAGACGTCCGAAATGTTCGAAGATAATCTCGAGAGTCCTCAAATGCTCTTTAGAGAATTTGGAAGGTCTGGAGAAGTCGTAGTTCTTTACTACAACGTCCTTTGTCTCCTTAAATTCCTCGGCATCGATCTCTCCTGTCGAAAAGGCTTTCAACAGGTCATCTATTTCTTTTTGGGAAAGTACGTCTCCCATGTTTAATCCCTTTTCCTATAGGTAAAATTTTAAAGATACGACACAAGCGGTACCGTCTCAGATCAGGTCATCAGCGCTGTATGGTGATAGTTAATGCCACATCTACAACAAGCTCATCTCCGGATTCGCTGTCAGATGTTCTGAAGTAGGTTCTGCAGTATGAGATCAGTTCTCCCTTTAAGGCAGCTTCGTTCTTTTCGAGTTCATCCGCTGTGTAGCCCTTAATGAGACTTATCATGTGATCGTTAAGCACCGCCTTTTGATTGTCGATGACGGCAGTTACTTCTTTGTAGTTCGGCGCATCGGAGTTAAGGATCAGGCTCCAGGTAGCAAGTGCGTAAGCTGCTTTCGTGTCTCCTTCACCTTTCTTAAGACCGACAGTGAGCTTGTCTCCGATCTGGTAAGGAACTCTGGAAGCCAAAGGCACTTTTGCATATGTTGCCGCATCCGGGTTTTCCAGTTCGAGATTAATGACCGTACAGATCTTCTGAACGAGCTTGTTTGCATTATTTGCAGCAGGAACAACCGAGAACAGGATCACAACAGAAAGTATGATGTTGGCAATCACAGCTGCCAATATAGCAATTGCAAGAATGTTCTTTTTCATGATGCCTCCAAAAATTTATTTTGAGCTTCTTTGATTATACAAACGAATTTCCACTCTTCTGTTCTGTGCTCTGCCTTCTTCCGTGGAATTGTCAGCAACAGGTTCATGGTCTCCGCGACCGGCATAATAGAGATTTCTCCAGCCTATACCTTTATCTTCGGCGAAATAAGTAGCAACAGAGATCGCTCTGCACGCCGAGAGAATGTCATTATTTGCAAAATGTTCAACATTTGTGGGAGTATTGTCTGTGTGGCCGATAACTTCTATCTTGTACTCCCTGTATTGTTTTAAGATGTTACCGAGCCTTGAAAGGATCGGCAATGCATCATTTTTAACCGTATCTTTTCCGGCATCGAACAAAACAGCGCCGCTGATCTCGATCTGAATGAACTGATAGGTTTCCGAATCTATGGTGATGTCAAGATCATCAAGGATCTTTGTCTTGTCAAGGATACCGATGATCTCCTCATAGATGACCGATGATTCGGCTTTGTTCAGCTCTTTTTCTTTTTTCTCGGCAAGAGCTGCCAACTGCTCCGCAGTCAGTTCATTTCCTGCGGTTTTATCGGAATCCGAACCCGAAGAACCCTGATTGGGCTCATCGGCAGTGGGAATGTGTTCAGTGTTATCTCCGGTTTTTTCGAGGTTGTCGGAGTTCTGGCCAAGTTCGGCGTTATTGTCTCCGTTACCGATGTTTTCGGCACCTCTTTCGTTATCATCCACATTATCGACGGATTCGCCGTCGTCTGTCTTACCGGTGGTATTAAAGTACTCGTCCAGGTTACTGAGCTGTGTAGCTCCGCTGGAGATCAGGATACCGTCTTCAAAGGATGAGCCGCCGCCCGAAAAAATAGAGAACGTATCCTGTAAAGACTTCAGCATTGCCTCTACCTTGCTTTCATCAACGGATGACATTGAGAAGAGCAATACGAAGAAACAAAGGAGAAGATTCATAAGATCCGAGAAGGTCGCCATCCAAGCGGGCGAACCTTTCGGCGGTTCTTCCGGTTTTTTCTTCAAGGCTATTCACCGCCTTCCTCTCCGCCACCTTCTCCGCCGGCCATAGCCTGTCTGCGTTCGGGTGAAATAAAGGATTTAAGTTTTTCTTCGATGATCCTGGGGTTTTCACCTGCCTGGATTGAAAGAAGTCCTTCCACTACGATATTCTTAGCCATGATCTCGGCTCCGCTGTTTGCTTTGAGCTTTGTGGCAACAGGTATGCAAAGCCAGTTTGCAAGTAAGGATCCGTAGAAAGTCGTAACAAGGGCGATAGCCATGTTAGGACCTACCGCGTTAATATCTGAAAGATTACCGAGCATGTTGATAAGTCCTACAAGAGTACCGATCATACCCCAGGCAGGACCCATGCTGGCAAGGTTTTCCCAGAAACCTATGTTGGTCTTGTGACGATCCTCTATGCACGAAAGTTCGGTCTCAAGAATGCTTCGAACAAACTCGGGGTCGGTACCGTCAACGATGAGAAGGATACCTTTTTTGATGAATTCATCTTCTATCGAGTTGTTGGCAGCTTCTTCCAGTGCAAGAAGCCCTTCCTTACGAGCAACGTTGGAAAGGTCGATGATCTGCTTGATTATATCCTCTTCATTGTAGTTTACCGGCTTGAGGATCAGCTTGACCGATTTAAGACCTTTTATAAAGCCTTTGATATCGGAAGACATTACAAGGGATACTGCAAAAGCTCCACCATAGGTGATCATCGCAGAGGGTGCATCAAGGAAAGACTTGATACTGGCAACGCCGGCATCGCCCAATGAAATTGATATCAATACGAACAGGATTGCAAGCACCAATCCGAGAATGGAAGCTAAATCCAAAACCTTCACCAAACCTTTCTTCCGATAGTTCTTCAACTCTATAGATTATACTAAACTTCAAAAAAAACCACAAGATGTAACTACGAATTTTTTCAAAAAATACCACATATTGTTTTTTTGATTAAAAATAGTTTTCAAAAATTATATGTTATTTTGATTAAAAATTTCTTTTTTAAATTCCTTTACAAGATTTTTTACTTCAATCCTGCTCTCCTTGACCATGATCTTTTTTCCGTTGGTCAGGGTAATGGAGGTGTCGGGCACTTCTTCCACCGTCTCTATCAGATCGGAGTTTAAAGTGAACTTCTTGTCATTAAGTCTTGTGAGCTCGATCATGGCGCTCCTCCTTCGTATAGCCCAACAAGGCGGCATAGATCTTATGCCGCCCCATCAGTTTGTATATTCACATTATCTCTTAAGATTGATCAATTCTTCAAGCAATGTATCGGAAGTTGTAATGATCCTTGAGTTTGCCTGGAAACCACGCTGTGTAGTGATCATGTTGGTAAATTCCGTTGCAAGATCTACGTTGGACATTTCCAAAACGCCGGTATTGAAACTTCCGCCGGCTTCGGCAACAGTTTTTCCTATGCCGTCAAACTCACCGGAGTTCTGAGTTGTTGCAAAAAGGCTTCCGCCCACTGCCTCAAGACCTGCCGCATTTGCAAACTGTGCAACCACAACCTGTCCGAGAAGTCTCGATACACCGTTATCGTAAACACCGTAGATCAATCCGTTTCCGTCTACGGAACAGCCCGTCATGTTTCCGGAAGTTCTTCCGGCTTTGGTTCCGTCAAGAGCACCCTTTGTATAGGCAATTGAAGTCGAACCGCTGTTGGCGAACATCGTAAGAGATGAGAAATCAACATCGATACCGCCCACAGGGAAGGGATTTCCCGAAGTGTCCGTGGTAGCAAGTGTAAAATTGATCGAAGGATACTCGTTAGCGTCAAGGTCAACGTTTTCATCAAAGTTTACATAGGAAAACTTACCTGACGATCCGTCGAATTTAAGAAGGAAATTGTTTGTTGTGGTGATCTCTCCGGTATCCTGGTTAATATCAAATGTGTACTGCTCAGTACCTACCGTAAGAGAAAGACCTGCATTTGCAACGTAAGTATTGTTCGTCTCATCAAATGTGGAAAGGATACTGGTTCCTTTGGCGTCCACAATGTCAGTAACAGCAACGTTGTAAAGCGTCTTGTCATCTGCTGCCTGGGTCAGGCGAAGGTTGACGGTGTAGCTTCTTCCAAGATTGTCAAAGAAAGAAAAAGCTGTAAGCTTTCCTGTTGTTGAATCAAAGGAAGTGTCTGCACTGTCGATATTTCCCGAGAAGTAAACCGCCTCGGTAGCTTCGGGTGCGGAATACATGTTTTCGGGAGCCATGATCTTTAAAGGACTTACCGTATCCGCAACGGTCTGGGTCTCATTGTTCCTGTCGACCTGCCATCCCATTACAGCATATCCGTCTGCATTACAAAGTGTGCCTGCAGCATCCACCGTAAAGGAACCGGCTTTGGTAAAGAGATTACCCGAACCATTATTTACAACGAAAAATCCGCTACCCTCGATCATAAGATCGAAGGGATTGTCTGTTCTTTGTGATCCGCCGTTAATGCTCACAGATGTCATGATAGACGATACTGTGGATCCGAGACCGATCTGCATGGCATTCTGTCCCGCAGAACCTGCATCTGCATTGGGCCCCGTAGCGGGCGAAGATTTCTGGTAAAGCACATCCGCAAAAGTAACACTGCTTGCCTTAAAGCCAACTGTGTTAACGTTTGAGATGTTATTACCGATAACGTCCATTTTTGTCTGATGGACTTTCAGTCCGGACACACCGGAATATAACGATCTCATCATAGTTAATTGACCTCCTGAGTTAATGCTTCCCTTCTGTCAGTCGGGGAAGCTGTCGCCTCCTGTCGGTCCGGCGACTTTTGTAGTGTCTCTTGTTATTATTTATCGGCACCTGTTCCTTAACTCTTTAATCATAGGATAAAAATTATGCTATCACTGCCCCGTCTATGTTGGAAAACACCATTTCTTCATCTCCCGTAACAGCGGTGATCACCGTATTGTTTTTTACGTTAACGATGAAAGCCATGTTGTCTACCATTACAAGGGATTCGTTTATTCCCTTGAGACCGGCTTTTTTTGTTCCCAGTTCCAGCCTTTCAAGCTGTTCGTCAGTCATGTCAATGTCCCTGTCGATCAGTCTTTCGGAAGCATGCTTGGAGAATTTCAGTGCGGATGCCTGCTCTTTTTGCTTGGCAAGTATCTCTTCAAAGGACTGTCCCAAAGGGCTTGCAGCCTTGTCGGATGAAACCTTTGAACGATTTCCGGCCAGGATGTCCTGCATCTGCTGGATGGAATAATTCTGATTAAAATTTAAATTGTTTAATGCCATATCAGTTGCCTCCCTCTTCATCATCGAAGAAAAGATAACCGTACTCATGGGCAAACTCCTCGTCCGTAAGTTCGGGATAGAGAGCTCTTACAGCATCGTAATCGAAGTTTTTCAATTCACCGGGCTGCATTACATAGCCATCCGAATCTGCACTGTTGTTCGAAGATCCCTTTTCGGCAGCAGACGTATCTTTCGATGTATCTTCTGCTTTATCTGTATCCTGCGTTTCGGAAGCCTTTGCATCGGGAACATTTTCTTTTGCATCCGCCGTCTTATTGCCCTCTTCCGCTTCCGCATTTGCGGGATGAGGATTGTAGATGTTAATATTAAAAGCACCCTTGACAGTCGTGAAGTTCCTGTCATCAAAAACAAGATCCACCGGATACGTGCCCGCAGCAATTTCCTGTAACAATTCAGCCTTGATGGTAACGGTTTTTCCCGTAAGTGTAATGTATTCGGAAGGAAGAACCGTGTTTCCTATGGTAAGAGCGACATTTTCCGCTTTAGCCACATCATTTCCGAGATTTACCTCAAACTGTATGTCCTGAGGTTCGTCACCGTTAAAGCTGTAGTTCTGTCCCTGCTTAACCAGGCTTGGCTTGTTCTTGTCGTAATGATAATCATTTCCGAGAACCTGACTGAGGTTATCCATACCGTAAAGAGAGCCGTCGATACTGAATTTGGCTTCTCCTCCGTTATAGGTGATGAAATCCACAACGCCGGATTTTGTGATCTTGCCGCCGCTTGCGCTCTCAGTGGTAACGATGACCTGTTTTCCAACAAGTGAAAAGATCTGGGAATTTTCAGCAGTTGAGGAAAGTGACTGTAATTCTTCCAACTGACTGAAAGTTGCCAGCTGTGAGATCCATTCGGTGTTCGTTGAAGGTTCAAGAGGATCCTGATTCTGCATCTCCGCTACAAGCAGCTGAAGAAAAGCATCTTTACCGAGGTTAGATGTACCTCTCGTTTCCTTTTCTTCTCCTGTTGTCTTGGTCGCAGTGTTTTCAACTTTGCCGTCTATGACTTTTTGTATCAATAAATCATCTGCCATTGAATACCTCCGTCAGGCCACATAGCTTACCGTACTTGTTCCGTCATCGATGTAGCTCTGGGTTTTCAGATCGGGGCCGTCAACCATCTCATTGATCTCATCAAGAGTAAACTGCCTTCTGTTTTTACCGTTGTTCTGCTCGTAACCGCCTTTTTCCGCATCCGCATCCTTGTTAAACGAGAAATCGGAAACGGTGACTTCGATGGAATCGATCTTTAAGCCCTGCTCTCTGAGAGTTTCCTTAAACTGGATGATGTTACTCTCGATAGCTTCCTTCGATACCTGATTCTCGGTCTGGAATTTAGCGGTTATCACACCGTTGTTTTCCTGGATCTGCACATTTACTTTTCCCAGGTGTTCGGGTGTGAGCCTTATCTCAAGACTTCTTACATCTGCAGTAAGATTGATCTTGATCTGATTAAGTATCTGATCAGCAATGTTCCTCAGATCAGCAACTCTTGTTACGGCTCCGGAAATCTCATTTACATTCTGATTGAATCTTTCGATCATATTGTTAATGAACTTATCCGCTAAACCAACGCTGTCTCCTTCGGATCTGCTTTCCTTTTTACCCTGTCCTTTGGAATCGTTCTTAGTTTCATTGCTGTTTCCGAATCCGATGGTAACTTCTTTTTCTCCCTCTTCCTCATGAACAGTAACGTTCTCGGTGTTTACCTCCGTGAACTCTTCTTTCTTTACGTACAGCCCGGTATCCACCTCATCCGATCCCTTCTTTGTAAAAAGATCGATCTTAAAGTTGTTTTCGTCACCGAATGCTTTAACGATGGCAGAAGCGATCATTTCCTCATTGACACCTGACTCCTCAAGGATATCGGAGATCTCATCAACAAGTCTGTTGCAGGAATCCAGAAGATCCTGATCCGTCAAAAGTTTCGAAACGTCATTCCCGCAATCCATGGAAACGAACAACTTCTGTAATGAAGCGGGATCCGCCAGATCAGAAACCTTCATGCCCAGTGAATCGAGCTGTCCCTGTAATTCTTCCGGAGTGATGTTAAAGAATTCCGTAACAGTCACAACGATCTGAACCAGGCAGGCTCCGACTTTCTCAAGCTCGACTTCGTCAATCTCTTCCGCATTTTCTGCAGTAGCGGCAGCAGTCTTTGTCTGGTCTGTGTTTTCTATGCTCTTTACGTTTTTTACCACGCTTTTCGGATCCTTGGTCACATCAGTCCGGATCTCGGAATTCTGTACCGTATCCTGGCCCGGTTTGGCGACTGTATCCGCTGTTCCGGCTTTTGATGAGTCAATGTTGTTTTTAAGAACATTGCCGCTCCTGTTCATGCCGTCAAACAATTTGGAAAACGCAAAGGCACTGTCTGCTTTTCCGGACGTTTTTTCCCCTGAAATGGAAAAAATGCCGGAAACAAACTGAGTGTTTGTCTGTACATTTTGTACCAGCATTTTTGTTTCCTCCTTTCAAAAAGTATGGTCTGATCAAAAAGAGGTTCCATCCTTCAATTTTATCAGCCTGTCAAGGCTAATGAGATTACCGTTCCGTCATGTTTCACCCTTCAGATACTTGTCCCAGTAGTTCGAGACTCTCGCCGCGAACAAAGGATCGTCCTTTGTCATTTCGGTGAGAATGTCGGATCTCTGTGAAGTCTTTAAGTGATCGAAAATCCTGCAGATAAAATCCAGATCGCTCGTGAATTCTTCCAGCATCGTGGCGGCATCACCGGCTTTCATCTTAGCCACTGCTTCCGCAACAGCTTTTGCAGAGTCCGACCGTGTCTGCTGATCTTTCAGCTCTTCATAGATCTTTGCCGCATTTTCCGGATACATGGATTCGTACCAGGAAATGTAATCTTTGGCATCGGGAGCGTTTTTCGAATAAACGACTTCCTTATCGAAAAGTTCACGTAACTTTAAATAAGTCTCGTATTCCTTTTCGTAATGATTCAGCGAATCGTTCTCACTCTGAAGTTCCGCAAGGCGTGCAGCGTAATCGTCATTTTCCTCGGAGTATTTATCGACAAGTTTTTCCAGATAATTAATACGCTCCACCGCTTCTTTGATATTTTTATAGGGGTACCTTTCCCTGTAAGCTATCTCTTCATCGGTAAGTTCCGGCAATATCATCTTTACAACAGGAACATTTTCAAGATAGGGTCTTAAAGTAGTTCCCACTCCGCCGGCATCGATCTTAACAAGCAGAGCAAGGATCGCCAGCCATACCATCGTAATGATCAATATGATGATAAAGGTTGCGAGTCTGGTTCCAAAACTCTCCTTACCCGCTTTCTTTTCACTTTCATTAAAATTGTTGTTCTTTTTGGCCATAGACCGCTCCGATCGTCAATTTATTCCCCACTCTGTCCGTGTCTGTAGGAAACCAGTTCGTTGATCTCCATCTGCTCTTCGTGTTCCAGTTCCTCAAGAAATTCGTTGTATGCCTTTTCTCTGAGTTTCTCGTAGATCTTTCTTTCTTTCATGGCATTTTCAAGCTTGATCCTTGCCGCATCCAGAGCTTTTTCAGCCTTTTTGACCGCCTTTTTCTGGTCTTCTATGTTAAGATCTGTTGCTCTTATGGCATTCTCTGTCAGGTTGAGATCTCTTGCTTTGATGACGGAAGACATCAGAACACGTTTCTCTTCCACAAGCTCCCTGCGTCTTAAGACCAGTGCCTCAAGCTTTTCCTCTTCCTCAGTCAGACGGATCCTTGCATTGCCATATGCTATTTTTTCCTGTTCCTCCAGTTTCTCTCTGATGTTTAGGATCCCCTGGAGTTTATAGACAAATTTAGCCATTAAAAATTTCCTTCATCAATTCCACTGTCTCTTCAAGAGAGAATTTCTCATCAGTCTGCTGCATTAAAAAGCTGTTGACTGCATCGATCTTTTGAATGGCATAATCTATTTCTTTGTTGGACCCGCTTTTATATGCACCGATGTTGATCAGATCCTCGGATTCGGTGTAGGTTGCGAGAACATTTTTTAATGTGTTGGCTGCGTTCTTGTGCTCTTTGGTGGCAATGGAACTCATTACACGGGAAATGCTCTGCAGAACATCAATAGCGGGATAATGATTCTTGTGGGCAAGCTTTCTTGAAAGGACGATGTGTCCGTCAAGAATACCTCTTGCAGTATCGGCAATAGGTTCATTCATGTCATCGCCGTCAACCAGCACGGTGTAGATTCCGGTAATGGATCCCTTTTCGGTTCTGCCCGCGCGTTCGAGAAGCTTCGGCATCTCTCCGTAAACACTGGGTGGATAGCCTCTTGAAACAGGCGGTTCGCCGGAGGCAAGACCTATCTCTCGCTGGGCCATCGAAAAACGGGTAAGGCTGTCCATCATAAGCAGGACGTCCATACCTGAATCCCTGAAGTATTCCGCTATTGCTGTAGCTGTCTTTGCGGCTTTCTTTCTGAGAAGGGCCGGCTGATCACTGGTGGCACAGACGATGACGGAACGTTTTCTTCCTTCTTCTCCAAGGTCACGCTCGATGAATTCCTTAACTTCACGGCCACGTTCTCCGATCAGGGCAATAACATTGATGTCAGCACGTGTGTTTCTGGCAAACATACCCATCAGGGTACTCTTTCCGACGCCTGAACCCGCAAAAATGCCGATCCTCTGGCCTTTTCCAAGAGTGATAAGGCCGTCAACGGCTTTAACTCCCAACGTAAGAGCGGTGTCTATCATCACTCTTTCCATGGGATTGGGAGGCATTGCCTCGGAATTGTAATAGTTTTCGGCTTCAACTTCCGAGCCGTCCATAGGGCGTCCCAGACCGTCAAGCACCATACCGAGATAATTCCTTCCCACGGGAACACCATAGCCCGTACCGCAGGCTTCAACACGATCTCCTATGGAAACTCCTCCCACATCTTCGTAGGGCATGAGTAAAAGTCTGTCATCCCTGAAGCCCACAACTTCACACAGGACTCTTTTTCCCGTGTCTTTTATGATAATGTCGCAAGTATCGTTGATCTTAGCGTCTACTCCTGTAGACTCTACTGTAAGCCCAACGACTTTAACAACTTTTCCGTAAACATGTATGTAATTTTCATTGAGTAAACCGAGATATTTTCGTTTATCCATCGATCATTTGCTTTTCTCTGAATCCGAAAGCATATCCAAAGCGTCCAGAAGCCCTTCCGCAGCGATACCGAGACCGCAGTCGATCACCTTGTCGCCGTTTTCCAGCTTAACTTCACCTTTTTTCAGATCAGCTACCGAAACAAAATTCAAACTGAGCTTTCCGTTGTATCTTTCCAGGATCTCTCCGATCCTCGGGGACAGCCTTTCGTAATCCTCTGCGGAAAGCTTCACATCAAAGGAATCGTCTCTCGGAAAATGCGAGATGGCAGTGTCGATAAGATACTCAAGTACCTCGATATGGTTGTCATAGGCGATGCCGGTGATCTTTCTGACATATTCCTTTAATATTTCAACAAAAGCAGGTTCAAGTTCAGCAACCTGCCTTTCATAATCTTCCCTTAAAGCCGTCCTTTCCTGCTCTATTTCGGCAAGAGCAGCATCTCTTTCCTCATTGGCTCTTTTCATTCCGTCTTCATAGCCTTGGGAAGAAGCCAAGGTAATTATACCGGCTTTTGCCGCTTCCCCCTCTGCCTTTCCTTTTTCGACGGCTTCCGAGATAATGCTCTCGGCCTTGGCATTGGCAAGATTGATGATCTCATCTGCCTTTGCATCCATTTCGGCTTTTAAAGCGATCTCTGTTTCATTTTTAATACTGTCGGTCACTTCAGCCCGAACCTGCTCTTTAAACTCCTCCAGTTCCTCCGCTGTCATGACCTGTTTATCTTCCGGAAAGTCATCCACCTCATCGGCTTCTATGCCTTCCTTAAAATCTTCCTCACCGGGATATTGTTCTCCCGGAAACTGCTGATGCCACATTTCCCTGGCATTTTCGTTTATCTTTTCCTCCATTTTGGTGAAATCAAGCTTTTTAAGTGCCTTAGTATCGTAGGATATGGAGTAACCCTTAATCATATTATTAGACAACGAGCTCGTCACCTCCGCCTCTTGCTATGATAATCTCGCCGGAATCCTCAAGCTTTCTGATGATGTTAACGATCTTCTGCTGAGCTTCTTCTACATCCTTCATGCGGACAGGTCCCATGAATTCCATATCTTCCTTGATCATAGTTGCAAGACGCTTGGACATGTTGTTGAAAATAGCCGCCTGAACATCCTCATTGGCGTTCTTAAGGGCAACGGCGATCTCGTTATTGTCAACCTCATGCATAACACGCTGAATGGAACGATCGTCGAGGGTAAGGATGTCTTCGAATACGAACATCTTCTTTCTGATCTCGTCCGCAAGTTCGGGCTCGTCGATCTCCAAAGTTTCCATGATGTGCTTTTCTGTACCGCGGTCTACGGTGTTCAGGATGTCTACAACGGCATCCACACCACCGGCAATGGTGAAATCCTGGTTTACAAGGTTTGCCAGCTTCTTCTCCAATACGTTCTCGACCTCCTTGATGACATCGGGTGATGTACGGTCCATCTGTGCAATTCTCTTGGCAACGTCAGCCTGCTTGTCCTGAGGCAATGCAGCGACGATTGCCGCAGCCTGTGAAGTGGAAAGGTAGGAAAGGATCAGGGCTATAGTCTGTGGATGCTCGTCCTGAATGAAGTTTAAAAGCTGTGTAGCATCGGTCTTTCTGACAAATTCGAAAGGACGAACCTGCAGGCTTGCAGTGAGCTTTCCGATAACTTCCACTGCCTTGTCTCCGCCGAGAGCCTTTTCCAGCAGGCTCTTTGCGTAATCAATACCGCCTTCGGAAATGTACTGCTGAGCGAGACAGACTTCATAGAATTCATCAAGCACTTCCTCTTTCAGAGACTGATTAATGCTTCTGGTGTTTGCTATCTCAAGGGTGAGCTGTTCGATCTCTTCTTCCTTAAGGAATTTGAAAACATTGGCCGATTTGTCGGGCCCCAATGTGATCAAAAGGATCGCAGCCTTTTGCAACCCGCTCAATTCACTAATTTTAGGTGATGATGATGCCATACACGTGCCTTTCCGATTTGATCATTTTAAATAAATCTACATCCAGTCTTCGTTCAGCCAGTTTCTTAAGAGTGCGGCAACAGCCTCCGGATTCTCGTCGAAGAACTTCTCGATCATCTTTCTGGTCTCGGATTCTTCACTGAATTCAACATCCTCAAGGCTCTGATTCTCCTTGGTGGTAGCAAGCAGCTGTTCAATGGACAATTCAGGTTCAACCTCCGTGATCTCGACAGGTCTCATGCCTCTGAGGATTACGATCAACAGGATAACAAGCAGAAGAACCGCAAGCGCGATCTGCACAACCATCGTTACATCGATGTTTGATGCCTGATCGTCAATAAACTGATAAACATCGTATGTAATGAGGATAACATCATCCTCGGGAATACCTGTTGCAAGGGAAACGACTCTTACAAGTTCATCGGGAGTTGTGGTCCTGACAGGATCCTGATGAGCCAGAATGTATCTGTCGTAGGTCATATCATCGTTAAGCTCGCCCAGAAGTTCAAGCTCGGTCTTGGTTCTCTTTACCACACGTCTTGCGGTAACAGAGATAGATGCATCGGAAACGGTCCCCGAATTGTATGCAGTCTCCGTGATCTTCAGACTGGGTTTGTAAAAATCATCTTCAGTATATGTTTCGGAATTACCGTTTCCTCCGGTCGAAAGCATATAGTCCGTTTCATCATTGGTGTCGGTTCCCGGAACATCACCCGATGTGTTTGTATTGGAAGAAGAAGTTTCATGGTACTCAATAAGAACACCTCTGTCTTCTCCCTCAAGAGGCAGGTATTCCTCAAACCTCTGTGTGACCTTGTCCCAATTGAGCTTGAGATAGGTGGCAACATCAACCTCAGTGTATCCGTTCATAATGAGTGCACCTGTAACACATTCCTGGTACTCACCCTTGATACGCTTTTCCATTGTCACTTTGTCTGTGAGATCAAGACCTTCGATGTCAACTTCGGAACCGTCAAAAAGGACTTCTCCTCTGTGATCCACAATGGTAATGTCGTCGGTATTTTTGTTTCCGAGTCCCTTGGCCACGATGGCTGCAATACCCGCAACCTGTTTTTTATCAAATTTATTGTTGTATGTGATGGTAACGGCCGCAGGAATGGTCTGGTTTGCGGCAATAACTGAATTAGAAGTGTCTTTGGGAATATAGTTGATGGTGACATCGGTAATTCCCTGTATGCACATGATACCGCTCTTCATGACCGATTCGCTTCTTAAGAAAGTTCTCTGTAATCTTTCACCGTTAGTGGTGGTTAAAGAAGTGTCCAAAAGGTCATTGATATCAAAGGAATCATCGCCGATGTCGGCAGAGTAAACAGTAGAAACAGCCTCTACATAATGATCTTCATCCACAAACACCGTGATCTTGTCAGAATCAAGCTTTGAAGCATACCCCGCCTCTTTCAGCGTGGTAACCGCACGGCTGGCGGTCTGAGTGTCCTGGAAAGTATAAAGCTTGGTGTAACGTGTTCTGCTGAGAAAGAAAACAAATACAGCAATAACAACGACAGCCCCGGCAAAACTTCCGATGATTATGGATTTTTGCTTGGTTGTCCATTTATTCCAGTATTCAAGCACTTTTTTTTGAAGATTTTTTATCTGTTCGGGCATATAACAAACCTCTGTCTATACTTTAATCAGAACTGTAAAGCCATAATTTCTTTATATGCATCTATTACGGCATTTCTCACCGCTACCGTGTATTGCAAAGACACATTCGCCTTTGTCTGCGCAACGAGAAGATCGGAAAGGCTGTCGTTCAACCCGAGCATATAGGCCATTTCAGCCTCTTCTGCCTTGTTGGTGTAGTCCTCGGTCTCTTTGATCATCCCTCTCGCAGAATCCAATAAAGCGGCAAAGCTTGTGATGTTCCCCTCATTTTTCCTGTCTTTCGTCGAATTGATCCTGGTCAATACATTCCCCACCGAAGATACAGACGAAACACTCCCTAAGGAAGAAAGATCAATTGCCATAAATTACCTCCGTCAGCTTCCTATTTCCATTGCCTTAAGAAGCATATTCTTCGTGGCATTGAAAGCTGTGACGTTAGCTTCATAAGAACGGTTGGCGGAGATAAGGTTGGTCATTTCCGTTACCGTATCAACATTGGGGTAAGTAACGTATCCTTCCTCATCAGCATCGGGATGAGCCGGATCGTAAACCTTTTTCATGGACGTAACGTGATCTTCCACTATATCCGTGATCTTGACACCGTTTCCCACATTCTTCTTGTAATTGACACCGGTCTTTGCGGAATCCAAAGCATTCTGGAAATTCTTATTGTTTCCGGATCTTTCGGCAAAAACCACTGTCTGGCGGACGTAAGGTTTGTTGTCATCGGTTCTTGTAGTACTAACGTTTGCGATGTTCTGGGCAATGATGTCCATTCTTGTTCTCTGGGCAGTCATTCCGCTTGCGGAAACATTAAGTGTAGACATTACTGACATAGATCACACCTCCGATCATTTCTGCAGGACCATCTTGATCCTGTCAAATTCCTGATTGATAGCATTCAGATACGCATAAAACTTTATCTGGTTATCGGCAAGATAGGCATTTTCCGTGTCAATGTCCACATTATTGCCGTCATATCTGTAACTGAGTTCTTCATAGTCCTTGTAGATCGAAGGCTTCAAAGCTGCCATCTGAAGATTGGCAACCTTCTTGTCAAGATTATTGGTTCCCGTTTGGGACATGGCCTGTCTCAGCATACCTTCAAAATCCATATCCGATCTTTTAAATTCGGGTGTATCAACGTTGGCAAGGTTGTTCGCAATGATCTCATTCTTGGTCCAGCTGGCTGAAGCCGCCTTGTTTAAGATGTTAATGTAATTATATGCATCGGATGTAATCATCAGTAACCTCCTTTTTTCAAGGGAATCTGTATTATATATCGGACGACACATTCTTCCCGTAAAGTCTCCGTCGTTCTGATACATGTGCATAAACGCCGAATTATTCTTGTAATATTATAACGTATTTCTTAAAAAACACAAGATATGTTCAGCTATTTTTTTTGGAGCTACTAAATCTTGTGTCATAGCCTGCCGATAAATATAGTTATTTTTTCTTGATCATTTATTTTTATTTAATTTTTTTAAACAAAAAAAGGACTCTTTCAAGTCCTTTTGTATATATCTTCCTTAATATCCGAAATGCTGTTATTCTGCTTTCGATTTTCTTCTGTCAATCCCAAGCTCTGCGAAAACATAATCGTTAAGCACCTTGATGTATGTTCCCTTCATGCCTGAAGATCTGGATTCGATAACCCCTGCGCTTTCGAATTTTCTGAGAGCATTTACGATAACGGATCTTGTGATGCCCACACGATCTGCGATCTTGCTTGCAACAAGGGTTCCTTCCGTTCCTTCCAGTTCTCCGAAGATGTGAGTGATGGCTTCAAGTTCGGAATAAGAAAGTGTGCCTATGGCAGACTTTACAACCTGTACCTTGCGATACTCTTCCACCTGTTCTTCGTTTACAGAACGCATCATTTCAAGTCCTACTACTGTAGAACCATACTCACTCAGAATGATGTCATCAAGTGAGTAATTGCTCTTTTTCTTGTAAATGAATGTGGTACCCAGTCTCTCGTCGGAAATCACTACCGGAACGATGATTGCTTCATAATCCTCTATGCCGTCCGATTCAAAACCGAGGGTGGTAAGATTAACATTTTCCTTTGTGGAAAGAATGTTAAGGAATCTCTCATTGAGATCTCTGTCAATGAATTTACCCACGCTGTTACCCAAGAGTTCGGTAATGATCTCGATATCAGATCTGTTTTTTGCTCCGAGTACCTTACCCTTTTTACTGATGATAAGGATGTTGGAGTCGAGAATGTCACTCAAAACAAGGCAGATATCGCTGAATATAACCTTATTTGAACTGTTGTTGTGCAAAAGGTTACCGATCTTTCTTGTTTTGTCCAAGAGTTGTACTCCCATTGAAATTAAGCCTCCTTAATTGCCTTATTGCTATAAATTTATTAACTGCGCTTGATATTACCACGCAATTTATAAAATTGCAACCCTGCAAATCAAATTTAACACAAAATTCAAATAATTTACATGTCTATACATAATTTTGTGTTTAGTTTTTGTTGTCCTTGTCTTCCTTCTCCCCTTTAGGCAGCTGCCAGGCCATAAAATTGCATTCGGGATAACCCTCGCAACCGTAGTATCTTCTGCCTTTTTTGGTCTTGCAGATAACGATCTCCTTACCGCACTGAGGGCACTTGACCCCTGTTTTCTGAAGGTAAGGCTTTGTGTTTCTGCACTCAGGGAATCCGGGACATGCCAGGAATTTCCCGTGAGGACCGTATTTGATGACCATGTTTCTTCCGCACATTTCACAGATAACATCAGTCTTTTCATCTTCTATCCTGATATCGGCAAGAGCTTCCTTCGCATCGCTTATGGCCTTTTCAAGATCGGGATAAAACTCCCTGATTATGGTCTTCCACTGAACATTTCCTTCGGCGACGCCATCCAGTAAAGTCTCCATGGTAGCTGTAAAATTCAGATCGACGATAGAAGGGAAAGCCTTGATCATAACATCGTTAACAGCTTCTCCCAATTCCGTAACGTATATGTTCTTGTTTTCTTTGGTCACGTAATGTCTCGCAAGAAGTGTGGTAATGGTCGGTGCATATGTACTGGGTCTTCCGATCCCAAGTTCTTCCATCGTCTTTACAAGCGACGCTTCCGTAAAATGGGGAGCAGGTGATGTAAAATGCTGGTTGGGAACTATCTCGCCGGATTTGATCACCGATCTTTCGTTCAATCCGTCAAGAGCTGCACCCGACTTTTCATCTTCTTCATCCCTGTCATTGTAAACATTCATGAACCCTGCGTTTACAAGGCTTGAAGATACTGCGCTGAATCTGTAATCACCGCAGGTGAGCTTCACATTAACACTGTTGTATTCGGCGGAAGGCATACGGCTTGCGATGAACCTCTTCCAGATCAGCTGATAAAGCCTGAAAGCATCTCTGGGAAGGCTGTCCTTAACCTCCGCGGGAGTAAGTTCACAATAGGTCGGCCGGATTGCTTCATGAGCATCCTGGATCTTTTTGTTGCCGTTATCCTTTGAATTGTGTTCCGAATAGGATGCTACTCCGTAGGTCTTTGTGATGTAATCTTTTGCTGCGGCTTCAGCTTCTGCGGAAATTCTTGTGGAATCCGTACGAAGGTAAGTAATAAGGCCGATGGTCCCGTGTCCCTTAACATCGATACCTTCATAAAGCTGCTGGGCAGTCTTCATTGTCTTTTGTGTAGAGAAATTCAGCTGTTTGGAAGCTTCCTGCTGCAATGTACTTGTGGTAAAAGGAAGAGGTGCTTTTTTCTGTCTCTTCGAAAACTTGATCTCGGAAAACTTGAATTTCTTTCCCTTAAGATCACTCAGGATCTTGTCAACTTCGGCTTTGCTTCCGATCTCCGCCTTTTCTTCGCCGATATTAACCAGTTTTGCTTCAAAAGGTTTCTTAACATCCGGAGAAGAAAGGGACACCGTAACGTCCCAATACTCCTTTGCCACAAAGGCATTGATCTCATTCTCCCTGTCACAGATCATTCTGAGAGTAGCTGACTGAACACGTCCCGCGCTCAATCCCCTCTTGATCTTTTCCCATAAAAGAGGCGAGATCTCATAGCCCACAACTCTGTCCAGAACTCTTCTGGCCTGTTGTGCATCCACCAGTTTCATGTCGATCTCTCTGGCATTTTTTATGGAATTCTTTACGGCATTCTTTGTTATCTCATTAAAGGTTATTCTGCAGAACTGCTTGTCTTCAAGTTTAAGTGCACTTGCCAAATGCCAGGAAATGGCTTCCCCTTCACGGTCAGGGTCCGTTGCGAGATAAACCCTGTCTGACTTTTTCACTTCCCTGCGAAGCTTGGCTAAGATGTCTCCCTTACCTCTTATCGTAATATATCTTGGTTCAAAATCCTTCTCAACATCAACACCCATCTGACTTTTCGGAAGATCTCTCACATGTCCGTTGGATGCGATAACTTCATAATTGGTGCCGAGATATTTCTTTATTGTTTTTGCTTTAGCGGGTGATTCCACTATAACAAGATGTTTAGGCATATCATAGCTCCGTTAATTGTATAATATTTCCGTGTTTAACACAGTAAATGGTAAAATATAACAGAAAATTGGTTTTGTCAAATAAAAAATTTATTGGGCTTTTGTACAATCAGCAAAGCCCATGGTAAAAAGAACGTCTTTAACGGAAGTTACCGGCGTGGCTCCCGACTTGATAATGTCCAGACATCCTTCCGAAAACTTTTCATCTATCCTTCCCGGAACCGCCATGATCTCCTTCCCCTGTTCCAGTCCGTAATTAACGGTGATCAGTGAACCCGATCGATAGCTCGCCTCTATTAATAATATGCCTTCGGCAAGTGCCGAGATGATCCTGTTTCTTCGAGGGAAATTTGCGGCATTCGGCGGTTCCCCCGGAGGAAATTCGGAGATCACTCCCCCTTTTTGGATCATCCTCTCGTAAATATCCCTGTTTTCACCGGGATAGATGACATCAACCCCGGAACCCAGTACCGCGAAGCTTTTTCCTCCCTCGTTCAGGGCAGCTCTTTGGGCAGCTCCGTCGATCCCCCTTGCCATTCCGGAGATCACTTCAATTCCTGCTTTTGCCAATCCGCCTCCAAAGTATCCTGCCATCCTGAAGCCGTAATCCGAGCAGTTTCTTGCCCCCACCACCGCCAGACTTTTACCCGTCGGAAGGTTCCCGAGATAATAAAGACAAAGAGGCGGTGTGTAGATCTCTTTAAGAGCCTCCGGGTACCCCGGGTCCTCCGGGCATATGATCGCTGCTTTACTGTTCAGAGCATCTTCAAAGCTTTTTATACAGGAGTTTTTAAATCCCTCTTCCGTAGAATCCGGTATTCCCGGTTCAAGCCTCAGATCATTTTCTTTAATTACTTCTTCAAATCCTTTCCTGTTAAGTGCATAGAGATCATCGATACCGTATCTCCCCACAAGGAATTGTTTTGCTTCCGGTGAAAGGCCTTTAAAAGAATTCAGCCAATGATACTTAAGAGTTACGTTCATACAGTTCTCCTTTCCCCCACCAGATAAAAGGCTTCTTCCAGATGTTCGGGGCAGACTGTATCCGATCCTTCAAGATCTGCGACAGTCCTTGAAACACGGAGCATTTTAAAGTAGTCTGAGATCCCGTAGTTTTCGGGAAGGAGGCTCGTTAAAAACATACGGCATTTTTCTGAAAGATCGCAATACTTTTCACTTTCCGTGTCCGTCATATCCGCGTTCAGTCTTTGGAGCCCCCCGAATCTTAAAGTCTGCCTTTTTCTTGCTGACATGATCTTTCCGTAATTATCACAATAGTTACTGTCCTGTTCTTTTAAAGCACGGAAATCGGGATCGTAAACCATGACCGAAAGATCTGAAACTTCTTTGTAAAACTCATCCAGAGACGCCAGATGTTTACTTATCTGTTTCAAAGTACATTCGCATTTTTCCTTATCGGGGTAATTTCCGCAGGGACAAAGAGTTGCGGATGTAAAAAGAAAGAAACTGCAAGGAAGAACTTTTGTACTTTCTCCGATCCTCAGACCCGATCTTTTTAACCCTTCTCTGATCAGAGAAACATTTGCCGCTTTTGAAGAATTGGCATTTTCACAGAACAAAACACCCTGATGAGCTCCGCAGATCACCTTGGGATCAAGGTTTTGGGACGGATCAAGGACAACTGCTTTTCTTTCAACAATATCTCTTACACTTTCTCCCATCACGGAATTCATTTTTAGTATCTGTATCATCTCATTTTGGGTTAAGGGCGGCAAAAGCTTTAAAAAAGCTTCTGCAAGCTTTTTCTTTTCTCTTTCGGCTTTTCCCGTCATCAGAACATTATGTCCCCCGGCAGCAGCTATCATCAAAGCCCTCTTTGCCCCGGGATTACCGTAAATACCATGAAAAGGGAAGGGATCACGATCATTTTTAAGATGCGGGACTACGTCCGATAGTGGACTAAAATGGTCTTCAAAATCTTTATCGCACAGGATCTCCGCAAGCTCTTCCACATCAGCGATACCGCATATAGGTACGTTGTCGGACCATCCAAGATCGGTAAGGTTATCCTTGGGGCATATGATCTTAAGCCCTTTTT
>JAEEGK010000121.1_pt1 | contig 186142 bp, 135 predicted proteins | sample 8958771 | NCBI WGS metagenome assembly JAEEGK01 (sample SAMN16246547, study PRJNA631951) | gut metagenome | biome: gut microbiome; feature: rumen; material: SC-attached | host: Bos | place: Iran: Karaj | collected 2018-10 | reverse complement strand
GCAGGAGGTGTTCCTCGCCAAAAGTGAGACGGGCGGGGTCAAAGTCGCGGTAGTAGAGATTGTATTGTACCTCTTGATAGTGGTTGGCCATGTCGCGGTCAATACGAACAGAGGTATCGCGCGGTACGTAGAGGGCCGATGTATAATAGAGGCGGCGACCATCGGGCGACCAAGTTGGGAAATTGTCGTAACGCTCGGGCGAATGGGGCAACTGGTACATCGTGTCGCGCTCCACATCGTAGAGCACCAAGGCACTGGCCTTATCCTGAACCTCCACCTTGGCAATGCTCTGAGTGTGAAAGAACTGGCCCGTCAGGTTGGTGGAGAAAGCGATGAGTGGCAGCGTAGGGTGCCAAGCGGGATAGACGGGGTTGGACATCATGCCGTCACGGCGCATGGCAGTCATCAACCTCGACTGTCCCTTGTAGGTCAACATCGTACCGCCTCCAGCGCCACGCACATGATAAAGCATATTCTGAGTGTGGTAGTTCTGGTACGAGTGGCAGTTGATGCACTTCTCCTGACGCTTGCCGACATGGTTGCTGGCAATGATGCTCTCCTCGAAGCAAGTGAGGTTGCGCTGTATGATATCGAGATCTTCGTAGGCCACATAAGAGGGCTCAATGAGACGGTACGACAACCAAGGGTCCACCTCGTCGGGTGCCACTTCGATACGGAAAGCAGGGTGACGTCGCCATTCCCCTTGCACACGGGTGTAGAGGGTGACCGCCAACGAGCCATCTCGCGTGCTCTGTAGGACACGTTCCCACTCCTGCTGAGGGATTTGCACTTTGCGACCCTCACCTATGGTCAGAACGCCTGCATTGCTCTCTATTCGGGCGACACAGGCATCGACGGCACTGTCGGTGACCATGAAGTTCATCGGAGCGATGTTGCAAGGCACGGTGACATCGACGTAGTCGGGATAGAGCGTCGGCAGGAACGGCACGTCGTTGAACTCCTTCGGTTCGTCGGGATGACTCCCACCACAACTCACCAAGAGGATGGAAAGAAAGAAAAGGAAAGGAAATTTCATATTATTAAGGGAAACTAAGAGAAGTGACTAAGAAGTGAAAAGGAAGTGACAGGGACGATTGTTTCCGCTCGCACACAAAAGTTGATAAATTCCTTGTCACTCCCCTTTCACTTCCTTCTTTTACTAATACTCCTTCTGCCCCCTGCAGAAGAAATAGAACCAGAAATAGGTCTTGCCGAACTCGCGGGAAAGGGCTTGCGGGAGGTCGGCCTCCTTCACCCCTTTCTGGGCGAACTGCTTCGCCGCTGCATTGAAACGCTCGAAACACTTCGGCACATCGGGGTTGAAAGGAAAATCCGTGCGGGGCGCCGTCTGCGGTTCCAACTTGACAAAGAGGTAAGCGGCTTGCTGGAAAAGGAGCGGCATCTCTTCCGTCGGCATGGAACTGGCATAGTCGAAGAACCGACGCCAGAACAATTGGATGTTCTGTGACTGCATGGCATAGACCAAACCCAGTTCCGACATCTCGGGACAGGCAAAGTGTTCTCCCTCGGCGTAATTGTTGACAATATAGGTCTCCAAATTGCCGTTGTCGCCATCCAGCAGATTGTAACGGGACTTACTCAACTTGATGGCAAGGGCATAGAAGGCATCTTTTTCCAACCGTTCGGGATGGCGCACGAAAGCCGACTGCCGAGCCGCCCAATCCCGATGGAACTTAGTGCGCGACAGGAGGTTAAGGTACTTTTCGGCCAACTCCCACTCCCCCTTGGCCAAGGCGCAACGGGTCATCATACGGAGCCTCTTCATCGACGGACCGAACTCGACCATGTTTTCCATGCTCCAACGGTAGGCGAACTCGGTACTGCCATGCAAGAAGTAAATCATGGGTCCCTGGCTATAGACCAACGGGACAATCAACGAGTCGCCGAAAGCAGGCAACTGCGTCATGCAAGGATAGTCGAGCCAACGTTGTGACAACTGCCCTTGATTGAGCAGAGCCACGTTCTTGAGCAACCACATGGCACGGGTGGGCGACGAACCGGCAGCGCGCATCTCACTGAGCAGGGTGCTCCAATCGGCCTCCTCGGCAGCACGTTCCATGCGCATCTCGGCACGGAAATAATTGTCGTCCAACGCACTACAGAACGGCTTCTGGAGTTGGTCGGGCACCTGCGACTCCTGCAACCACTGGTGAGAAAGGAAGAACGCCACCCCGAGACAAACCGCTTGCCACGAAGCGCGCCACGGCACCGAGAACCAATGTCCCGCCGCCATGACCACCGCCACAGCCGCAAAGAACAACGTCGGCGCAAACCACCAGTCGGGCACCTTGCTGATATAGATATAGTAGCCCATCGAGGTCTCGGCCCACAACAGCATAGCCGGAATGACCAAAGCCACCCAGCACAGATACCACGGCAACCGCCATCCATAGAGCGACAGGACGTAGATGCCCAACCAAAGGAGTATCAACAACGACGCTCCCCAGGCAGGATAAAAGAAATACTGTGTAAGGTACTGTCCTGCCCAACTGAACCAGCCGCCGGGCTGTTGCAGGACTTGGGAATAATAGAGTTCTCCTGGTTGCCAGAACCCTTGGTCTTGTGCCTCGATGAGTAGGTCACTGTTCTGTACCACCAAACGCAGCCATGCCACTACGGCAAAGACCACGCCCCAAAGGATAGGAAAGAGTTTTTTCATGGAAAAACGGGATTGATTTCTGTGTTTTCGGAGGAAGAGAAATAATCGGAGTAATCAGAATACTCAGAGTAATCGGAGTACTCTGAATAATCCGAATATTCAGTGACGTCAAGTCTTCAGTTCGGGATAAGCGATGCGGGAGTGATAGATTGACTCCAGACCCAGGATGAACGACTCCTTGGCTATCTGTATCTCGCTGAGGGTGATGCGTGCATTGTTGAGACGGCCCGAAGTGACCAGACCATCGACGATGCCGTTGACCAACTTACGGAAAGCGGCGACGTTGTACTCCTTCAGGCTCTTGGAGGCAGCCTCGATGCCGTCGCCCATCATGAGCAGAGCCTCCTCGCGCGTCTCTGGATCGGGTCCGACATAGGTGAAGAGTTCTTTATCTGGCTCCTCGCCCGGATGGTCGTTGCACCAAGTGACATAGAAATACTTGATCATGCCGCGACCATGATGCGTCGTGATGAAACGGCGTATCGCCATAGGCAGATTGGCCTTCTCGGCCAAACGGAGACCCTCGGTGACATGTTTCTTGATAATCTCGACCGACTGCTCGACCGTCAACTTGTCATGCGGGTTGCCACCCATCTGGTTCTCGGTGAAATAGAGCGGGTTCCACAACTTCCCGATGTCGTGATAGAGGGCACCCGTACGCACCAACTGAGAGCTGGCACCAATCGCCTCGGCCGCCGAAGCCGTCAAATTGGCCACTTGCAGCGAGTGCTGGAACGTGCCCGGCGCCTCCTTCGAGAGGCGGAGCAACAACCCCTGCCCCAGGTTACAGAGTTCCACCAACGTGACGCCCGACATGAAGCCGAACAGTTTCTCCAACGCATAGATGATGAGGTACGACATCATCAGCAACAAGGCATTGCACACCATCATTGCCAACGTGGCCCACGGCACATTGGCCAGCGTGCCCTCGTTGGCCAACGTATAGGCGCAATAGACTACAGGATAGGTGATTAGCACCACCAGACAGACACGCAACAGCTGGGCGCGGTCGTTCATTCCCTCGTTCATCCAGAACACAATCATGATGCCCACCACACTCTGCACCACCAGATACTCGAAGTGCGAGGGGGCAATGAACGAGCACAACAACGCCATCACCATGTGACACCAATAGGCGGTGCGCGAACCGTGGAAAGTGGCCAACACAATGGTAGTCACGCCGATAGGCACCAGGTAAGCGCCACCCACAATGACATGCGACGCCAACGCCGTGAGCACCACCATGAGGGTGACCATACCTACCGCCACCAGGGTGTAGGCCTGCTTCTCGTGGTGCCACTTGCGGAAGAGGAAAAGGAAGCCCAACAGACTACCCAGAATGATGGAGATGAGCAACACCTGCCCCACGTGCATCATCATCGTGCTCTTGCTTTCCGACAGGTGTTCCTGCTGAATGCGCTTGTAGGAATCGAGCACATCCAACGTTGCGGCATCCACAATCTGACCCTGGTCGATGATACGGGTCTCGGCTTCGACGACGCGGTAGGACGAAGAGATGGTCTTGCGGAGTTCGTTGTATTCACGGTTCATGGCCAACGTGTCGGTCAACAGGTTGGCGTGCACATAGTCTTGCAACGTACCCACGTGGCGGAACACCTGGGCATACAGCGAGTCGGCCATCAAGGCATCATAGACCTGTTTTTCGCTCAACAGCCAGTTGGCCGGCACATCCAGCAACTGGTGATTTCCCAGTTCGATGCGCCCGATGGCAAACCTCCCCTCCAGCAGGATATTCTTGTCGGGGTTCGACAGAATGCCCTGGTCGTAATATCGCTGCAAGCGGCGGCGCAGATGCTGGTAAGCACCCTCGCCCAACGAGGGCTGCATGCTGGTCAGGTTCATGAAGATACCCTCCTCCAACGCCGAATCGCGGTAGTAAATGGGCGGCACCTGATGACGCAGACTGTCCTCCATCTGGCGGATGACCGAGTCCTGATAATAGACCGGGAAATCGTAGTCGGCAATCAGTCGACCATAGCGCCAAGGCTTACCCAGCTCGTATTCATATCGGAAAGCGTCATGATGCGGAAAGACGTAGTCTATCAAGGCGATAGCCGCCACGATGAAGATGCCGCGTATGACGAGCTGCTGTATAGATAGTTTTCGTTTCCGTTGCATATTCCAAAGGATTAGGTACCCAATAAAGGAGTTAATTTCATGGAGTTAACAGGAGTTAAAGGGAGTTAACAGACGAATGCTTCAGGCTATCGACACTCTTTCCCTTTTAAGGAAAACGTAATTTGTAATCAGTAATTTGTAATTGATTCAATCGTCCGTTAACTACCAAAGCGAAGCGATAACTCCTAATAACTCCTGTTAACTCCTATCAAGTTATTTTCAGCCACAAAGATACATTTTTTTTGGCAAACACGCTCAAAGTTCGAAAATTATTTATATATTTGCACAGGTTTTTGGAAACAACTCACAGCAAAACACATCAGAACACCAACAAAAAAGATACTGAAGGGGACTTCTAATCATTGTCATTCTGAACGAAGTGAAGAATCTCTATCCTCGTTTTATTGATGTCAGAGATGTTTCGGCTGCGCTCAACATGACATTTTTAGAACAACCCTGAATACTATAAAATCAAGATACTTACTATGTCAAGCAACCCAACTCAACCGATGGAAGAAGTCCATACTTTGCCCATCACCGTCAAGAGTGACCCGTTCGTCTTCGACAGCGACGTCGAGTGGCAACGCACCCCCGACCCCGGCGAGGTCTATCGTAAGGTCATGGCCTACAACGACAACCTCATGGTGGTCAAAGTCAAGTTCAAGGCAGGTTCGGTGGGCAACCTACACAGCCACCCTCATTGCCAGATCACCTTTGTGGAGAGCGGTGTCTTCGAGTTCACCATCAACGGCGTCACCAAGATTGTCCGCGCCGGCGACATGCTCATGAAGGAACCCAACGTCGTGCATGGCTGCAAATGTCTGGAGGACGGTATGCTCATCGACACCTTCACCCCGATGCGCAAGACCTTCCTCTGACCCTCTCCCCCTTCGGATGCACAACAGGCGGAGGACTTCGATTTCCCGGAGTCCTCCGCCTGTTCTATTTCTTCGCTTTTCCTTCGTTTTTTTACAGACATTTTCTCGCCATAACATAAAGCAAGCTTTCTGTCTATGGCTTAACGAAAACGTTCGTTTTGCCCCCTCCCTTGCTCCCCTCCTGCCGTCACCCCGCGGTGCAGATACAGTAATGGTCGGGTATCGATTGGGTATTGATTGAGCATCGATTGGAGCAAGGTTGAACCGAAACCAAATCAATACCCCATCCTCACCATTTCATGACCGTTTTTTAACCCTATCGACACCGCTGGGTGGGAGCATAATACGAACGACTACTCGGGCAACAGACTGACGATGAGCCGCGACATGAGGCGGATATAGGAAGTGGTGGATATGCCGAGGAAAGGTTCCTGTGGATAGTAAGGTGACGTGTCATAGTCGTCGCCCTGATTGGTCGAAGCGAAATCGACACTCTTGCTGCGACGTTGATGTCGGGGCATCGCCTTGTAGGGATGACTGTCCTTGTTGATAGATACTAACCATGCGCCCGAGGGTTGCTGCAACTGGATAATGTCGCTGACCTGGTGGGGCAAAGGGTCACGGCGGTAGGCCTCGGAGCGACAATAATAAGCATCCAATCCCTTGTTGTTTTCGGGATGGAGCAACACCGAAGCACTTTGGAGCGAGTCGGCCGACTCCCTTTTCAATGCCTCGCAGAACTCACGCATCCCCTGCAGGTTGACGTAAAGCGCTGAGTTGTAATGTGCTATCGTGCCATGCAGATCCTGGTCGGTATAGTAGTGACCATTGCCAGCGTTGCTGCCTACGCGGTGCACAAAGAGGGGTTTGCCATCGTCGGGCGAAACGAACCGAGGCACCAGGACGGCCGAGGAGTCGCGTTTCGGCTTGTTCCAGACACTTTCGTACTCGTGCGACAGTGTTTGTCGCTCCACGAACGAAAGTGCCGACGTGAGCCCTTTCAAGAAGCGCTCGTCGCCGGTGAGGCGATAATATTTGGCCATGACACGCATCATCGACAACGTGGTGGAGGTGTTGACCGACCGCGGTTCATAACTCCGTGCATGGGCAGGGAGCAAGGTCTTCGGGTCATATTGGTCGGCCCAACCCGACAAGGGAGCCGGCTGTTGGAGGTCGGCCAACAGATACATGGCGCGCAAGATGGGTTCGCGCAAGTCGGTCCGTCCCAAGGCTTGGTAACATTGCAGGAGGAAGTCGATGTTGTCCATCATCACGCCGTCATTCAGCGTCACGAACGAGGAATAGTCGGCACGCCCTTGAAACGCATGGTCATAGCGCAAGGGCCAACGTTGTGGCCAACCGCCGTTGGGGTACTGGCTGTCGAGCACAAACTGGATGACGCGATTCAACGCCCGACCAATCTCAGCATCGTGTTTCTCGACGTACAGACGCAACAGGAAAGTGCCTGCCACGATTGTGGCTTCGTCGTCGAAGGTGCAGTTGCCATAATAATGTTGAAACTCCTCCATGCGCCAGGCCTGACGCCCGAGCGTGGCATAGAAAGAACGCAACTGCTCCTCGCCTGCCAGGTCCTCGACATAGTTCCAGCCCCCTTCGGGATGCTGCACACGAATCAAGACATGCGCCACCTTGCAAGCTTGTTCATAGTAATACTCGTCGCCCGTGGCGTGATAGGCATCGAGCAACAAATGTCCGACGGAAGGGGTGCCTGGAGGCTGCATCCACACCATAGTGCGGAAAGGAGCTTCCAGTTCGCCCCACTGCCTGCTCCGGTCGGCACGATATTCCCACACGAAGGCACCCTCCATACTCACCGAGTCCATCATATACTGCGTGGCACGATGCATGGATTCCAACACTTCCGTGCGTGTGGGTTGAGCTACCGCTATGCCCGATGCGGCAAAAAGAATGACAATACGGGATAAGATTTTGGTTTTCATCGATAATAAAACTTCGATTAAGGATAGATGAGAGAATGGTAATGCCCTATGTTGATGATTCAACGGAGCAAAGATAATGATTTTTCTCCAATTCTGTTTGTTTTTCGCCGAAAAGTTTCTATCTTTGCCGCCGTTTAGAGACAAAAACCATACAATCCAGTGTTTTTGGGACGAATCTATAAACACAAATTACTAATCTTACACACCTTACAATTCTGTTATGAGGAACGTATTTCTTACCCTTATCCTCCTCTCCCTCTGCACGTTGGGCATGGGACAAATCAATCTGCGCGAAGGCATCGTCATCACGCTCCAAGGAGACACCCTGCACGGCGACATCGACTACCGCACCGACGAAATGAATGCCAAGAACTGCCTCTTCCGCCAAGACGGCACCTCCGACTTCACCAACTTCCAGCCCGGTGAAATCAAGGCCTACCGCTTTCTGGAGAACGGCCGTTACTACGTCAGCAAGCACACGCCCGATGGCAAACTCCTCTTCCTCGAATATGTAGTGCGCGGACAGCTCAACCTCTACTATGTAGGAAGTACCATCCACAACAACATCTATTATCTGGAGAACGAGAAAGGAGAATTGATTCAGTTCGAAGAACAAAACTACACCGCCTCCAAAGTGGCTCGTCGCAAGAACCTCTACCAGGCATTTGCCATGACCCGTGAAAGTGAAAGCACCCAAAAGATGCTTTGGCGCAACGACCTGACCCGCGACGTTGCCACCAAAGCTGTGGTCAACTACAACCACGAGGTCTGTCCCGATGGCGAGTGCGAGATTCTTGAATACCGTAGCAAGGTGATGCCTAAGAACGACCGCACGGCACATATCACGGTGCAGGCAGGTCTGCTGCAATATGGTTGGACCAATATCTGGTTCCCTGGCGTTGACAATGACTCCTTCAAAAAAGGCTGGACCGCCAGCGTCGGCGTGGAAGCCTTTATGCAAAAGATACAACCTGGGCTCTATGGCGAGGCCATCCTCTCCCTGTATCATATTCAATGGGATGGTGCAGAAGATGGATACGAATTTAACCCTGCTACATTCGAATATGAATTACGCCCCGTCCCATACAAAGTAGTTATAAATGACGTGGCCTTGAAAGCTGGTTTTGGTTACCAGTTTGTCAAGCTCCCTGTCCAACCACGCATTCATGCAGGCTATGCCATGAACCTCTACTGGGATGGTGGTGAAGTAGGTGGCGAAGAAGTAGAATACACAGCCTCCAAGTTATTCCATGGCTTCTATGCTGGTGCCGGCTTATCCGTTCCATTGAAGAAAGGTGCCATCCTGCTCGACTTCACCTTTCACAGGTCATCTCATTCCGATTATATCACCAGCACAAGATTTCGAACCGTTATGCAACGCTTTTCTTACACGTTAGGTTATCAGTTCTAATCTCTGCAAAGCGATACTATCTGAAAATAATTAGAGCCTCTTGACCACGATGTCAAGAGGCTCTAATTATTTTGGAATTATAACTCTCCCCCTAAGCAAGGGAAAGAGGACTTCTTTTTACTTCTGCTTGAAGCCATAACCGTTGGAAATGGCACCACCCGAAGTTAAGATTGTGTTCGGCGTAAGAGGCCACAGATAGACAGGTGCACTCTCATAGTCATAATCCAGGAAGAGGTATTTGAGATACTCGTCCTTGTTCGATACCAACTGAGCACCATACTCCACTTTGGTATAGCCATTGGCCTCCAGGACAGTAGCCTCAGCACCAGCAGGATCAATATAAGTGAAGAGACCCTTGATAGCGAGGTTGGTGAGCTCACCTGCGGTAAGGTTCTTCTCAACGTTGGCTTCGGTGACACCACTCTTCACACCAGCAGCAGCCCAGTCATCGTTCTGACCACGCCAACCTGGGAAAAGGATTGGATTATCCTCCTTGCCCTCAGGACACTGGGTAGTGAGACGGTAACCGACCGAATCCTTAGCATTGACCAACTTGGTCCAAACGTAGGCCGATATCTGGTTGCCATTCTCGAAGGTATAATAACCCTGAGTCTCCAAACCGTCAATCATCTTGGCGGTCAACTCCTTGATGTTCTTGATGGCATCACCAATCAAACCAGTACGGATCAAGGTCCAACGACGGTCACCCTCGCCGGCAAACTCAAAGCCACGCTCGTCAACGACGGCCTTCAACATCGAACCACGGCTGGCGATAAAGGCATCGGTATTGGCCTTACCAGCAGGGAACGAACGTTCACGCACCAAGGCGAGATAAGGCTTAGCTTCGCCATCCTGACCCAACCAAGCACATGCCTCGGCATAACCCAAGTAGACCTCAGCCATACGCATGTACGGACCATTGATACCCGATGTACGCTGCTTGACAGCGAATGGGTTGGTCATACGGTTCTCATCCCACTTGTTGAGCGTCAAACCACCACCATCACTCTTGGAACCTGGGTTGAAAGGAATGAGTTTCTCGGCGCCCTTGCCTGTCGAACCAGTCACACAGACACTGACATCACGACGTTTGTCCTGTGGGTCGAACATGCCCCAATAGAAAGCAGGATTGATACGACCCTGACCATAGGCCTTGCAAGGGAAGGCATTAGAACCGCCTCCCGAAGAAACGCGGCCGAAGGAATAAGGACGGGCATCATTGCCGGTACCCTGCGTCATAGCATACTCGTAGATCGACTCGTCGGCATACTCCAAATTGTTCATCTGCTGGAAGAAGTACTGGTAAGGATTGTCGAACTTCTGACCCTTGGCACCATCCTTACGTGGGTCGGTGGTATAGAACTTAGCCGAACCTGGGTTGTCGATGACCTCCTTGAAATACTTCTTGGCCTTCTCTACATAAGACTTCCAGCGGTCGGGACGACCATACTTGGCACCAGCAGAAGCATTAGTACCTTTGTCCTCAAACTGAACCGCAGTACCATCATCATAGACGTAGTTGAAGTTGTCACGGCGGGTCTGATAACCAGCAGCATCCAGACAGAGACGTGCTACAAGACCCTCAGCATAGGTACGAGAGAACTTGTTCTTGGTCATGTTGCTGTTCTCGCCTACACGATACATCGCAGGAATGACCTTCTCCAACTCGTCAATCAATTGGTCGTAGATGACGTAACGGGATACCAACACATCCTCTGCCTCATCTGGAGTAGCCAGAGGCACATCTCCCAAAGTGCGGATCAACTCACGATAGGCTGTAGCACGTGCACACACGGCCTCACCATACATCTGGCTGGCGGTATTCGGTGTGCCCTCCTCCAAGGCTTTCTTCACATCAGTCATGTCGCGGACGTTGCTGATGATACTGTTGGCAGGAGCAATGACGGCAAAGCCAAGGGTATAAGGACCTCCCGTTTCGGTAATGTAACCCAACAGGTTATACTGATTGGTGAAGGTTCCGTTTTGGTAAAAACACTCTGGATAGTGACGGTTAGGCTGATTGGAGAACTTCTCGGGGTGACGCTCAATGTCGGAGCCACACACGTCGGCTGCATAATAAACACCATCACCGAAGAACTGCGACTGACAAGCTGCTCGCCAAGCCTCATAGACACCAATCAAGGCAGCATTGGCCGTCTCTTCATAGTTAAAAACCTCATTAGGTGTAACGGCAGACGGAGACTTGCCATCCAGAAAGTCGTCACACGCTGTCGTGCTGAACAAACCTGCTACACAGAGGATAGGAATATATATCTTTTTCATAGTTGATTATCTGTTAATTAGCAAAACACCTCTGATTTAGAAAGTCACATTTACGCCCACGGTGAAGGTGCGAGCCTTTGGATAGGCATTGTAATCATAGTTAGGTGTTGGGAAACCATCATTACCTGCATTGGGGTTTGTGTTGACGTCAGGATCCATGCCTGAGTAACTAGAGAGGCAGAAGAGGTTGCCACCCGTGAAGTAAACACGTGCATTGCTGATGCCCACTTTCTTGGTCAACTGGGCAGGAACAGTGTAACCCACAGTCAAGGTGGTGAGACGCAGGTAAGAGGCATCTTCAACGAACTCCGAAGATACGACACCATACTCCGAGAAGGCACTACCATACTTGGTGCCCTTGTTGATGCTGCGGAGCTGGTCTGGATCGGTCACCAGTTCGAGGTCGCCACTGCCGTTCACTGCATAGTTCTTGAAGCAATCTGAAACAGCAGCAATACGGTTCTGGCCGAGGCTGTTATCCTTGTTACCCATCATGGAGTACATGGCGTTGGCATTATAGACCTTGCCACCAATCTGATAAGCGAAGTTCATGGTAAGGTCAAACCACTTGTAGTTGGCGTTGATGCCGAAACCACCGGTATGCTTGGCCTGAGCCTCACCGATAATCTGTACGTCGTTAACATCCACTACGCCATCACCATTCGTGTCCTCAAACTTCATGGCACCTGGGAAGGCGTTCTGTGCTCCCATATCCTCGCCGTTCTTGCCGGTAATCTTGTGCGACTTGTCGGCCAACGAACTGACACCCGAAGAGTAGTTCAACAACCGCTGGTCAGGAATACCGTCCTTGAGGGTATAGGTCTTGGTCTCTGCATTGTAGTCAAAGTCATCCACGGTGTAGTAACCTGCTGACTTGAAGCCCTGGATAAGACCGACAGGACGACCCTCCTCTACGATGTAGTCATAGTATGGAATACGCATGGTGGACCCCCAACCTGTGTGTGTGCTGACCATGGCATCCTCCTTGATTTTATCTACATTATTCTTGTTGTAGTTATAAGTAGCGTTGACGCTCAGGTTGAAGTCCTTGCTACGAACAATGTCGTAAGTCAAGTTCACTTCAACACCCTTGTTGGAGGTCTCACCCACATTGCGGTAGGTAAACTTGTAACCTGTATTCTGGCTGACGGGAACCTTGAACAGGTTGTTGTCAGTTGTATTATAGTAAGTTTCTACACTACCTCGAACCACACCATTCAGGAAGGAGAAGTCGAGACCGAGGTTACGATCAACGGTTTTTTCCCACTCTAGGTCTTTAGTCGGTTTATTCTCTGAGAACTTCCAGATGATAGTTGAAACACCATCCACCATAATATTGTCTGGCTCCATGGTTGGCAAGCCAAGATACAATGGGACATTGTCGTTACCCACGGTTCCATAAGATACGCGTAACTTCAAATTATCCAAAACGTCCTTGGTATTCTCCATGAAAGCCTCATCGCTGATGCGCCAAGCCAAAGCGGCACTTGGGAAAATACCCCAACGCTTACTGCCCTCGAACTTGTTGGTACCATCATAACGCACTGTACCAGTAACGAGATAACGACCCTTGTAAGAGTAATTCAAACGGGCAAATGTGGAAGAAGTCTTTTCTTTCCAATCAATAGTACCCGTGTAGTCATTATTTGGAATATTATTACCATAGCCAGTGACATTGGGACGACCCATGGCATCTTTAATGGTATAACCCTTCGGATAACCATAACCCGTGAAAACATTCTTGTTCGTATTCTTGACAATTATCTCCTGACCCAACAAGACGTTGACACTATGGTCTTCGCCCAAACCAGGAATTTCGTAAGCAAGGGTGTTGGTCAGGCGAGAGAAGTAACCATCTTCCTTGGTTTGCTTCAAAGAACTATATGCGTTGTCTTCAACATTCTGACCATCATACCAGTTATTCTTATTGACCCAGTTGCGTCCCAAAGCGAGTTCTGAACGCAACTTCATCCCCTTGATAATCTGCCATGAAAGACCAGTCTTAATATTGACACCTTCGCGTTTGGTTCTGTCGGCATAGCTGTCCAACACGGTCAATGGGTTACGTGCATCCTCCATGTTGGAAGTAGCATTACCCCAAGTGGTGTAATCTCCGTCGCCCAATGGATTGTCAATAGGGCGGTAACGGTAAGCCTGGGTAGCCAACTCGAACTTACTGCCTTCATAATTACGTGCATTGTAGCGAACATCGAAGTCGACCGAGAGAACCTTGTTAATCTTCTGATCCACCTTCAAGTTGGCGCTGACGCGGTTGAAACCTGACTGGATGCGAATACCCTCATCGTTCATATAGTTGAGAGAGGCATAGACCTTGGTCTTGTCGGTACCGCCACTGACACTCACTTCGTGATTCCAGCTATGTGCCGTACGCATCAAGTCGTCCACATAGTTGTGGGCATCGACGTTGGCATAGTCGGCATAGTGGTTGCCATAAGCACTGCCAAGACCGAAAGTACGAGCTACAGCGGTGCCTAAAGTAGAACCATAGAACTCGGCTGCGGTCTTCCCCGCTGTATAGTTGTAATCCTGTGCGTATGCCCAGTTCCAATAGATGTAGTCCTTGGCGTTCATGACGTCCAACTCGGTTGCATTCTTCTTGGACTGGAAATAACCACCGTAACGTACCACGCACTTACCCTCCTTGGCACCCTTGGTGGTGATGAGGATAACGCCGTTGGCACCACGGCTACCATAAATGGCGGTGGTAGAGGCATCCTTCAAGACATCCATCGACTCAATATTGTCGGCTGGAATATCGTCGATGGAAGAAACCTGGTTACCATCCACAATATAGAGCGGTTCGTTGCTCTGGGTGACAGAGTTACCGCCACGCACACGGATACTCATCGTTGCACCGGGACGACCATCCTGTGAAGTGACCGATACGCCTGGCAACATACCCTGGAGGGCCTGTGCCACATTGGATACAGGATTGAGTTTGAGTTTGTCACCTCCGATAGAAGCAACCGAACCCGTCAAGTCACGACGCTTGACGGTGCCGTAACCGATGACTACAACGTCTTCCAACTGAGCGACGTCCTCCTTCAGCGTGATGCTGAACTGTGTCTGTCCAGATACGGGAACGATCTGCTCCTCGTAGCCGATGAAGGTGATCTTCAGTTTTGCATTCTCGGGAACTCCCTTGAGGGAGAAGTTACCATCCATGTCAGTGGTAACACCAGTAGTTGTACCCTCGATGACTACGTTGGCGCCCAAGATGGGGTCTCCCAAGTCATCCACAATAGTACCTTTCACAGTCTTGGTTTGCGCAAACGCAACTGCACCGCTCATTGCAAAGGCAACAAGCATCGACAACGTCCAACGCAAACATCTCGTTGATGTACTGCTTTTCATGTTGAAGTTAAAAATTAAAAGTTAAAAATTAAGGTTTCCCAAAATGTCTTTCTAAACCTATGGGTGATGTAGTGCATCACACGGTATAAGAGGTTCGGCCAAAAAACGGAATGATGTCTCATGGGTAAAGGCATCCTTCTATCGAAATGGCAGAGAAAGGTTAAACCTTATATTTATGCTCAATATCTCTTGAATATCTATCTATAACGCGGCAAAATACGTTAATTTTTGTGAATTATCCAATAGTAGGTGCATAAAAAATGCATTTTTGTCACAAAAATAGGCCTATTTGTATTCAATCTAAGGCTAAAATGGTGTCAAACTTGATGAATAGGGTGTCCTTCCTGGTAGGCTTTCAGATTCTTGACAGCAATGTCCATGAGCCGTTCACGGGCTGCCTTGGTCGCCCACGCAATGTGGGGCGTAATGAAACAGTTGGACAATCCGATAAGCGGATTGCCGTCTCGTGGCGGTTCTTGGGTCAGCACGTCAATGCCCGCAGCATATATCTTGCCTTGCTGCAACGCCTCGGCCAAAGCCGCATCGTCGATGAGTGGGCCGCGCCCGGTATTGATGAGGATGGCCGACGGCTTCATCCACCGTAACGTCTCGCGGTTAATGAGATGGCGGGTATCGGGCGTGAGTGGACAATGGAGACTCACCACATCGCTCTCCGAAAGTAACTGCCTGAGATCCTTGGCTTTACGCACTCCTTCGGGCAGCGCTGATGCCTCCTTGCTGGTGAGGGCCACGACCTTCATACCAAAACTGAGGGCGATGCGCGCTACGGCCTGACCGATATTGCCCAATCCGACAATACCCATCACAAGTCCCTCCAACTCCAGCAACGGCTGCTGCCAGAAACAGAAGTCGGGCGCGGTCTGCCAACCGCCTCGACGGACGGTCTCGGCATGTTGTGCCACGCCATGGGTGATGTTAAGCAGATGCGCAAAAACCATCTGCGCCACGCTCAAAGTGCTGTAGGCTGGAATATTGGTCACCACGATACCCCGTTGGTGCGCCACCTCGGTATCGACCACATTATAACCTGTAGCAAGCACGCCGACGTAACGTAATTCGGGCAAGGCTTGAAGCACCGCGGCATCGAGCACCACTTTGTTGGTCAACACTGCCGTGGCACCCTGCGCACGTTCCAACACCTGACTTGGTGTCGTTCGATCATAGACCGTCAAGTCACCCAAGGCAGATAACGACTCCCAAGAAATATCTCCAGGATTGGCAGCATAGCCATCTAATACAACGATTTTCATCACCGCCATCAAGTAATACAATGAATCACATCACGGCCACGATGGCAGCGATGAAACCGAAACCTATCAACAACATAAGACCGCCGAACATGGCAGGATGACGTTGAACGAAAAGGGGTTCACGACTACGGAAACTGAGGGTCAGACCTATCATGCTAAAGAAGCATTGAGCGGTCATCAGAACCAGGAAAACGTAATCTTCGGTACGGAGGAATTTATAAATGCTGCAAGCAAAGACCAACAAGGTCAATGCCATCAAAGTTACAGTAAAACGCTTCTTCATAAGGAAAATAAAATTAAGGTACTCCGATAACGCCCAATACAACAATAAGATAGACCTGATGGAGTAGATGATTAGATTAGTTTAAAGTAATAACGACCTCATTTGGATTAAGCCCATAAATTTACTCGTTGTTGCAAATATACAATAATCTCTCCATCTTCCCAACTTTGCACAAGCAAAACCAAGGCGAGTGAATGAAACTTGCAGATTTTGCAATCTCAACACGCCAATTTCGGCTACTATCGACCCGCTCCCAAACGACGAAAATATCTAAGGCAGTTTATGTTCAAAAAAAGATGTAATTTTGCAGCATCTTTGCCTGAGGCGAAATATCTCAAGAAACAAGATAATCCAGAAAGTCTAAAAAAACTAGAAAACCTAGATTCTCTAGACCATCCAGATTTTCTAGCTTCCCACCCTACCAACTTGTCACTAATAACTTAACTATACAATCATGCATCACTTCATCAGTTTTCTGTTACGCGCAGCCTATGCTGTCGGTTTTGGATTCATCCTTACTTTCCACCCCGAGGACATCGTCCAGTATATTCCACAGTTGTTGGGCGGCGTGCTCATGCTCGAAACCATTGCCCAACTCCTGGAACTGCTCATGCTCAAGATAAAGACCAAAGTCAACAAGTGGTTCTTCTTGGTGCCTGGCGTAGTCTTGATCTATAGCCTCATCCTGATTCTCTTCTGCTCCTCCGAGTTCAACGGTGACACCACCTTGCGCGAGGCCTTCTCTCCTTCCAACGGCATGAGCTGGACCACTTGGCGACTCCGTCTGGGCGGACTCTGTTTCATCGCTTTCCTGATTTCCGAGTTGGCTATCTCCTTCCATTTCCGCAAACCACTCTTCCAAGCAGAGAAGTTTGCCGAGGAGGAACGCATCCGCAAAGAGGCAGAACGTCAACGCAAAGAGGCGGAGGCCAATGCCCAGAAAAAGAACACCGAACTCCGCGCTAATGATGCTCCTGCTCCTGCAACCGAAGAAGCTGTCAAACCATAGTTACTTCGTGCGTAAAAACAACAAGAGGCCTGCCGAGCAACCGCCGTATTCTCTTGTTCGACCCAACTCTGACTGTTCTGTTGCCTACCAACAAGATTGACGCTCCCAAACGTGTGTAAGTTTTGCGCCAACAGCTAAAGAGCAATTGAATCTTAGAAATGATTTAACCTCTTCTCCGCCGTCCACCTGGACCAACGAGAAGAGGTTAATTATTTTTAAACGAAAACGATAACGAAAACGAAAACAAACTGCGTACCAAAACGAAAACGATAACCAAAACCATAACCAAAAACGAAAACGAAAAGGCCATCGGCGCGCCCAGGACTTATTGTAAAAAAGCGCCCCTTTGATTTACTCCTTCTCGACTTGGAAATGCTCCTTCAACAGACGCGCCTTGGCGGGACCAACGACAGCAGCCACCTCCTCTTCCGACGCTTCGCGGAGGCGCTTCACACTCTTGAAGGCCACCAACAATTCTTTCTTTGTCTTGGGTCCGATGCCTTTCACGTCGTCCAATTCGGAATGCACTTGCGTCTTGCTGCGTTTCTGCCGATGATAGGTGATGGCAAAACGGTGCACTTCATCCTGAATATGTTCCAACAGATGAAAGAGATTCGACCCTGTCTTGACATCCACAGCCTGCGGCGGATCGCCAAAAAGCATCTGCCGCGTGCGGTGATGACCATCCTTGACCAAACCGCCGACAGGTATCTGCAACAGTTCGTGCACTTCGTGCATCCGTTCTTCCGAGATCTCTCCTGCCATACTCCGTTGCAGAAACTGCCCCTCCAGGTCAATCAAAGCCTGTTGGATGACGTGCATCTGCCCTATACCACCATCCGCCAGGATGAGGTCGGGAACAGGCAACATCTCGTCGATGACGCGACGATAACGGCGCATGACCACCTCATGCATCGAGGCATAGTCATCCGAACCGACTACCGACTGAATAGCGAACTTTCGGTACTGCTGTTTGTCGGGTTTGCCGTTGGTGAAGATGATGCACGAGGCAACGGCATCCGTTCCCGAGATATTCGAGTTATCGAAACTCTCTATGCGCATCGGCAACTTGGGCAGTCCCAACTGTTTCTGAATCTCCGAAAGCAGACGTACCTGCCGTTGTTCGGGATTCAATTTCTCCGCCTGCTTGATCTGGTCGATGCGGTATTGGCGACAGTTCTTCTCCGCCAACTCCAGCAACTTGCGTTTGTCGCCACGTTTCGGAATGAACGCCACATAACCGGCAGGCACGATGGAAGGTTCAAAGGGTACAATCAACTCGTGGTCGTTCTTCCCCTCCAACAAGACATCGTCCGAACGGAAACGCTCCAAAAGTTCCTCGATGCCCAACGCCAACACCTCCTCGCGGGGTTCCTCAATCTGCTTCTTATACTCGATGGTATAACTCTGGATGATGGCACCCTGCACGATGTGGAAGAACGAGATGATGGCGCTGTTGTCCTCCTCGTCGTAGGCAAAGACATCGACATCGCTGATGGTGGAGGGCACAATGTTGCTCTTCACCCTGTAACCCTCAATGCGCTCCAGACGTTCCTTGATTTGCTGCGCCTCCTCGAACTTCAGTTCGGCAGACTTCTGCATCATCATCGCAAAGAGCGTATCGCACAAGTCCGAAGTATGACCGCGCAAAATCTGTTTGATTTCCTCGATTCCCTCCTGATATGCTTCACGTGAAACATTACCTATACAAGGTCCTTTACATTTATCTATGTGGTATTTCAAGCAAACCTTATAGCCCTTGTCAATCATCGCTTGCTGCAAATTGAGGCTACAGGTGCGTACCTTATAGAGTTGTTCAAAGAGTTCGATGAGGGTCTTTGCCACCAGGATGTTGGTGTAGGGACCAAAGTAATTGGAGCCATCCTTCACGAGGGTACGAGTCAGATAAACTCGCGGAAAAGCCTCATTACGCACGCAAATCCACGGGTACGTCTTACCGTCTTTCAGCAGGACATTGTACTTCGGCTGGTGCGCCTTGATCATGCGGTTCTCCAGATTCAAGGCATCCGTCTCGGTATTGACCACTATATATTTGAGGTCATAGATGGTCCGCACCAAATTGGCCGTACGCCGACTCTCGTGTTCCTTAGTGAAATAACTGGAGACGCGCCTCTTCAGATTCTTCGCCTTACCCACATAGATAATGGTACCCTCGGCATCTAAATAACGATAGACACCGGGGCAATCGGGCATCAAATTGACGATACCCATCAAATAATCATACCGTGGATTTTGCTTAGCTTGGATCATAGGACTCTCCCCAACCCTCAGACCCCCTCCCATCCTCCCCGAGGGGAGGTGACTATCCAGAAGAGGGAAACTAGGGAAATAATAATATCAGAACTAAAAGTTTCACGGGGAACAATCTCCTCCCCCTATCGGGGAGGAAGGGAGGGGGTCAGTCCCCTCCCCTTACTCCCCCTTATACGTCACAGGGCAATAGACATCGGTGCCTTCTGGGAATACTTCGCGACCCTTGAGGTCCACCAGTTCGACGATGCAGTTGATGTAGATCTTCTTTACGCCGAGCTTCTTACAGAGGTCGTAAGCCGCCTTCATCGTACCGCCTGTAGCCATGAGGTCATCATGGATCAGGACGATGTCGTCGGGCGTCAGAGCGTCCTTGTGAATCTCAATCTTGTCGGTACCATACTCCAATTTATACTCCTGACTGATGGTCTCAGCAGGCAACTTACCTGGCTTACGGATAGTGATGAAACCGGCATTGATGTTGTTGGCTATGATAGGTCCGAGGATGAAGCCACGGCTCTCGATACCCAACACCTTGGTGATGCCCAAACCAGTGTAATAACCTGTCAAGCCGTTTGCCAACTCGCGGAGGCAAGCCGGATTCTTGAGCACAGTCGTGATGTCACGGAACATAATTCCCTTCTTCGGAAAGTCAGGAATAGTACGGAGATTTTGTTTGATTAAATCGATATTCATTATTTAAGCAAAATGACCCCCTCCCTTCTTCTCGCTGAAGGTTATCAACCTTCAGCTGCGAGGACCCCGAGGGGAGTGATTATTCAGTAAGGGGCAATTACACAATTAAAAGATTATATACAAATAACAATGTGGCCATAATTCCGTCCACGTGAAACAAACTTACCTTCTCCTCCCCTCGGGGTCCTCGCAGCAAATTAGGAGGGTTGATAACCCTCCGCGAGAAGACGAGGCTTTAGCCGAGGGGGATGAACGGGAGGGGGACCTACCTTCCCAGCAGCACCAACAAGATGTTGATGTCGGCAGGCGAAACGCCAGGAATGCGGGAGGCCTGACCAACCGTCTCAGGACGGATGCGGGAGAGCTTCTGACGTGCCTCGATAGTGAGCTGCGAGAGTTTGTCGTAGTCGAAGTCAGGGCGCAGATGAATGCTCTCCAGACGGGCGATTTTGTCGGCCACCATCTTCTCTCGCTCGATGTAGCCAGCGTACTTGATGCGTATCTCAGCAGCCTCGATAATCTCCTCCCTCCTATTCGGAATGGAGGCAAACAGTTGCTGCAATTCGGGCACATACTCTGCCAATAGTAGGAGATTGAGCTCGGGACGGTTAACCAACGAAACCAACTTCGTACCCTCCTTCAACGGCGTACTGTTCAACTTCTCCAGCACGGCATTAAACGACAGTTTCACGTGGAACTCGTTGCAGAAAGCGAGAATCTTCTCTATCCATTCCCGTTTCTCCGCCATCAGACGATAACGCTCCTCAGTCGCCAAACCGAGTTGGTAGCCCTTCTCCGTAAGGCGCATATCGGCATCATCCTGACGGAGCAGAATGCGATATTCGGCACGAGAGGTGAACATACGGTACGGTTCATCTACACCCTTCGTGACAAGGTCATCGACCAGAACGCCGATATACGCCTCGTCGCGCGACAAAGTAAACGAACCACGACCCAAGGCCTGCAAGGCAGCATTGATGCCCGCCAACAGACCTTGGCCAGCCGCCTCCTCATACCCCGTCGTACCATTCACCTGACCCGCCAAGAACAGACCTTTGACCACCTTACTCTCCAACGTATGGCGCAACTGAGTAGGGTCGAAATAGTCATATTCGATGGCATAACCGGGTCGGTACGCCTGTGCATGGGCCAAAGCAGGAATCTGGTGCAAAGCCTCCATTTGGATGTCGATAGGCAGCGAACTGGAGAAGCCGTTCAAGTAATACTCCTGCGTGTCCGTTCCTTCGGGTTCAAGGAAAAGGAGGTGATGATCTTTGTCCGCAAACGTGACAATCTTCGTCTCGATGCTCGGGCAATAGCGGGGACCGATGCTTTGAATCTGTCCATTGTAGAGAGGCGAATCGGGCAAACCACGTCGCAAAATCTCGTGCACTTTCTCGTTGGTCTGAATGGTCCAACAAGGCAGTTGCGGCAATTTTTCTCGCCGTCTCTCCTCCGTATCCGGCAGATAAGAGAACTTATGAAAATCAGAGTCACCCTCCTGTTTCTCTGCCAAACTGAAGTCGATGGTGCGGCCATCCAATCGGACCGGCGTACCAGTCTTCATGCGGCCCATCGTTATGCCCGCTTCGACGAGTTGTTCGGTGAGGCCATAACTTGCCTCCTCTCCTACTCGACCACCCGGAATCATGGTGCGGCCAATGTGCATCAAACCGTTCAAGAAAGTGCCGGCAGTCAACACCACCGTCTTGGCCTCAAATCGAACGCCCATGCGCGTCACGACGCCACCGATGGTTCCACGTGAAACAAAAATCCATTCCTTCACGGTGTCCTGCCAAATGGAGAGATTGGGCGTATTCTCGAGCACCTTACGCCACGCCCAGATGAACTTACCGCGGTCGGCCTGACTGCGGGGACTCCACATGGCCGGACCCTTCGAGCGGTTCAACATGCGGAACTGAATAGAACAAGCATCGGTCACCTCGCCCATCTTGCCACCCAGGGCATCAATCTCGCGAACAATCTGTCCCTTGGCAATACCGCCCACGGCAGGATTACACGACATTTGTCCAATCTTGTTCATATCCATGGTAATCAAACAGGTACGCGCTCCCAAGCGCGAAGCAGCATGGGCAGCCTCACAGCCCGCATGTCCACCACCTATTACGATTACATCATACGAAAAAACCATAACTAAAATAATAAATTATGCTAAAGGGCTCTACGAGCCACTAAAAGTGCTACGCACGCTAAAAGCCTTCGACACTAAAGATATCAATTGTCAATTATCAATTGTCAATTACAAACGTCCGCTAACTCCTATTAACTCCACCGAAACACCTATCCCCCAACGCAGCTACGACAATTATTGAACTGCAACGCGATTGACCTACCGTTGAGCTGTCACCTTTAAAAGAAACGAAAAAGGTAGGAAAAAGGCAGCAAAAAGGGAGAAAAAAGGGAGAAGGTCAATAGGAAGAGCGTAACGACGGAAGGGGAAGGAGACACTTATCCGAGCAGGGCAAGCGCCTCGTTTTCGTTCTTCTCCATGATCTCGCGCTCGCCAGGACCCTTGTCGTTGATGCCACAAAGGTGCAGGATGCCGTGGATGATGACGCGGTGCAGCTCCTGGTCGTAGCTCTGATGGAACTGCTCGGCGTTGGACCTTACTGTATCCAGACTGATGAATAAATCGCCCGAAATCTTGTCACCCTCGGTATAGTCGAAGGTGATGATGTCCGTATAGTAATCATGCTGGAGATACTGGCGGTTGACCTCAAGGATCTTCTCGTCGTTGCAGAAGATGTAAGAGATTTCGCCCACCCTTTTGCCATGCAGGGCGGCCACTTGCTTCACCCAGTTACGGATGACCGTCTTCTGGATAGAGGGCATTTCAATCTGCTCATTGAAAAAAGAAATGGTCATAATCAAGACACAATAAAATATATAACACCGCAAAGATAAACAAAAAAAACAAGAAGAAGATAAAAGTTGTCCGATTTTTGAAGAACGGGACAATATTAAGACAAAAATTGTAGAAAGATAACACAAAAAAATAACAAAAACAGAAAGTTTTTATTAAAATATGAAAAAAAACGGCCAAAAAAATTTGGATATTTAAAATAAACCTTATATTTGCTCCACCAAACTACACACTGCTGATACTGAACCCATGTAGCTTATACGAAAAACGATTACGTATTGCTCACATCATTCACGTTAGTATTCATTAATAAGTAAACGTCTATTTATAGACTACCTATCGCATACAATAAACTAAAAATAAAAAACACTATGTCGGAAATTGTAGGACATATTTCACAGGTCATTGGTCCTGTAGTTGACGTGGCATTCGAAGCCGTCGGAAATGAGGTACAGCTTCCCGCCATCAATGAAGCCCTATCGGTGACGCGCCCAGACGGACGAGAACTGATAATTGAGGTGCAGCAGCACATAGGAGAAAATTCTGTACGATGCGTTGCTATGGATTCGACTGACGGACTGCGTCGCGGTCTGGAAGCCAAGGCGACTGGTGCCCCAATCACGATGCCGGTAGGCGACCAAGTGAAAGGCCGTCTGCTCAACGTCGTCGGCGAGACCGTTGATGGCATGAAGCCCCTCAGCAAGGAGGGCTCCTTCCCTATTCACCGCGAACCACCTAAGTTTGAGGAGTTGAAGACTTCTCAGGAGGTACTGTACACAGGAATCAAGGTCATCGACCTCTTGGAACCCTACTTGAAGGGCGGCAAGATTGGTCTGTTCGGCGGTGCCGGTGTAGGCAAGACCGTGCTTATCATGGAGTTGATCAACAATATCGCCAAGAAGCACAACGGCTTCTCGGTCTTCACCGGTGTAGGCGAACGTACCCGTGAGGGTAATGACCTGCTGCGCGAGATGATCGAGTCGGGCGTTATCCGCTATGGCGAGAAATTCAAGGAGGGACTCGAAGAAGGCAAGTGGGACCTCTCGACCATCGACTATGAGGAGGTGGCCAAGAGCCAGGCAACCTTGGTGTATGGACAGATGTCCGAGCCACCTGGAGCACGTGCATCGGTCGCTCTGTCCGGTCTGACCGTGGCCGAGTCGTTCCGTGACTCCGATCAGGTTGGTACGTCGAAGGATATTCTGCTCTTCATCGATAACATCTTCCGTTTCACGCAGGCAGGATCGGAGGTATCGGCTCTGTTGGGTCGTATGCCATCGGCCGTAGGTTATCAGCCTACCCTTTCTACCGACATGGGTAAGATGCAGGAGCGAATCACTTCGACCAAGAAGGGTTCCATCACCTCCGTCCAGGCGGTCTATGTGCCTGCCGACGACTTGACCGACCCTGCACCTGCCACGACGTTCTCGCACTTGGATGCGACGACGGTGTTGAGCCGTAAGATCACCGAGTTGGGTATCTACCCTGCCGTTGACCCGTTGGACTCTACATCGCGAATCCTGGATCCGAACATCATCGGCGAGGAGCACTACAACTGTGCCCAGCGCGTCAAGCAGATCTTGCAGCGTAACAAGGAGTTGCAGGACATCATCGCCATCCTGGGTATGGACGAACTCTCGGACGAGGACAAGCAGACCGTCAACCGCGCCCGCCGTGTACAGCGTTTCCTGTCACAGCCATTCACCGTGGCAGAGCAGTTCACAGGCGTCAAGGGTGTGATGGTCAACATCGAGGACACCATCAAGGGCTTCAACATGATCTTGGACGGTGAAGTCGATTACCTGCCAGAGCAGGCATTCCTCAACGTCGGTACCATCGAGGAGGCCATTGAGAAGGGCAAGAGACTCATCGAGGCAGCACAAGGCGGAGGAAATTGAAAATTGAAAATTGAAAATAACAATTGACAATTGACTCCCCAGGGTGACTCAGTTAAAGTGAATATTAACTATTGCAGCAAAAAGTAATATTTAATATTTGGATTTAATACTTAGAATGCTATGAAACTTATCATATTCAGCCCCGAAAAGACCATCTTTGATGGCGAGGTGACTTTGGTAGAAGTACCAGGGTCGAAAGGTCGATTTGAGATACTGGAAAACCATGATTCCATCATCACTACCCTGCAACCCGGAGTGATCCGTTTCGTGCGTGACGGCGAGGAAACCCGTCAGCCAGTGACCTCTGGATATGTAGAGGTACACAACAACGTCATCTCGGCCTGCGTACAGATATGATGCCGTGGCAAGTCATTCTCATCGTCGCTTTTGTGGGGATGGAAATACTCATTGTATGGGCTCATCGTTGGACCGTACGCAACACACCCGAGTATAGCCTCTGGGTGGTCATGGGAGCCAAGGTGTTGAAACTGTTTCTCGCCGTGGGCGCCATTCTCCTGGTACATTTCTTCTCGGAGATTCCCATTGTCACATTCAGTCTCTGGCTGTTAGGATGTTATATCACCTCAATCGTCGTTGAGTCAGCATTCTTTATTAAAAAGAAGTAATTACGTATTATGAATAAAAACAACAAGGCTTGGAAGATGCTGCGCATCCTGCTCCTGGCAGTAGGAATGCTCCTTCCCTATCCCGTGTGGGCACAGTCGGAAGCCGAACCCGAAGCCAAGGAGGGCATTGACATGACCTCTCTGATTTTGGGGCACATCGGTGACGCGTACGAGTGGCACTTCTGGGGCGAGGGAGAGAATGCCGTGGCCATCCCTTTACCTATCTTGGTCTATTCGCAGGAACGTGGAGAGTGGTTCTTCTTCAGTTTCGAGCATCTGGAAGAGGCCGAGAAAGAGGGTAAGGACTATCTGGGATTCAAGATAGCCGAGGCAGGAGAACCCAACGCGGGCAAGGTGGTCGAGTACAGCCGCGCCTCCGGAGAGTGGGTACGTCCCGTGGACCTCTCACTCACCAAGAATGCGGTGGGCGTCCTGATCAACAGCGCCATCCTGATCTTCATCGTGCTATTCTGCGCCCGTTGGTACAAGAACAAACAACCCTCGGACGCTGCTCCGAAAGGCTTTGTCGGACTCATGGAGATGATGATATCGATGGTCTATTACGACATCATCAAGGCGAACATACCACAGCACGTACAACGCTATGCGGGCTACTTGCTTTGCGCGTTCTTCTTCATCTTCCTGACCAACCTCATCGGACTCATTCCAGGGTCGGCCAACATCACAGGTAACATCGCAGTGACCTTTGTATTAGCCACTTGCACCTTCCTGTTCGTCAACATCGGCGCCAACAAGGAGTACTGGAAAGAGATTTTCTGGGCCGACGTACCCGGTTGGCTGAAGCCCATCATGGCCGTCATCGAGTTCTTTGGTATCTTCACCAAGCCCGTGGCACTGATGATCCGTCTCTTTGCCAACATCATGGCAGGTCACGCTGCCCTCCTGGCATTGATAGGCGTCATCTTCATCACTGCCAACATCAGCCCAGTCATCAACGGCATCATGACCCCGCTGTCGGTCATCTTCGCCATCTTCCTGGACTGCCTGGAGTGCCTGGTTGCCTTCATTCAAGCTTACGTCTTCACGATGCTCTCCGCCGTCTTCATCGGCCTGTCGGTGCCAAAGCACCATGCGGAAGGACATTGAAAGAGAACTTGTCACGCTAAAAGGGCAATGCCCGCTAAAAGTTCGCTACGCTCACACGAAAAGGCCTACGGCCACTAACAGAGGAAGAGAACTTTAGAACAAGGGATTTGAGAACTATTAGCGTGAACGAAGTGAACCTTTAGCGCAACGCTTTTAGCGCGAAGCTTTTAGCAACAAAATATTATCATATAATTAACAACTTAAAATCTTACTATTATGTTTACTACAATTCTTCTCGAAGCTATTTCTACTCAAGGTGCTGCCGCTATCGGCGCAGGTATCGTAGCTATTGGTGCCGGCCTCGGCCTCGGCAAGATTGGTTCTTCTGCCATGGACGCAATGGCTCGTCAGCCAGAAGCTATCAGCAAGATTCAGACTCCTATGATTATTATCGGCGCCCTCGTGGAAGGTGTCAGCCTGATTGGTGTCGTTGCTTGTCTGCTTGGCGTACTCAAATAAAAATTCACGCTTATGTCATTGTTAACGCCTGATATAGGACTTATCTTTTGGATGCTGATAGCATTCGGAGTGGTCTTCTTTGTACTGGTCAAGTTCGGTTGGCCTATCATCACACAGATGGTGGACGAGCGCAAGAAGTACATTGACGACTCACTGGAATCAGCACGTCAGGCCAACGAGAAGTTGGCAAAGATCCAAGAGGAAAGTGCCGCCCTGCTGAAGCAGGCCCGTGAGCAACAGAGCCAGATTCTGGCCGATGCCATGGAGCAACGCAAGCAGATAGTGGAAAAGGCGCAGACGGAAGCAACCATAGCCGGCCAGAAGATTCTGGAAGAGGCAAAGCAACAGATTGAGGTAGAGAAAGAAGACGCCATCCGCGACATCCGTCGCCAAGTGGGTCTGCTCTCTGTCGAGATCGCCGAGAAAGTACTTCGTCAGAGCCTAAAGACCGATAAGGACCAAATGGCAATGATCGACCGTTTACTGGATGAGATGGATAACAAGAAGTAAATTATGGATATTGGAATAATCGCCAAACGATATGCCAAGGCACTGCTGACCTTTGCCCAGGCCTCGAAAACTGAAGACACGGTTTATACCGAAGTGCTCCAGTTCATCGAGTCGTGGACCAAGGTGCCGCAGCTGTCACAAGTGTTGGGCAACCCTCTCCTGCCTGGTTTCCAGAAGGAGAAGGTCATCTGCCAGGCTGTCTCGACTTCGGTGAGCCCGACTTTCCAGAAATTTACCTCCTTGGTAGTAGCTCACCGGCGCGAGTCGTTCATGCTCTTCATCGCCCATAGTTATGTCTCCCTGTACCGCAAGATGAAGCACATCTCCATCGGCAAACTCGTTACTGCCGTTCCTGCCAGCAAGGACGTTGCCAAACGTCTGGAAAAGATGGTGGAAGCAGAGTCGAACCATGCCGTCGATGTGATTCTTGAGACTCAGGTTGACCCCGCAATCATGGGCGGTTTTATCTTCCAGATCGATGACTTGCGGTTGGACGCCTCCGTCCGCTCACAGTTTGAACAGATCAAGAAGCAATTCATTGAAAAGAATAAACGAATAATCTAAGCGTTGCTTAGAAGTTATTAGTTAGAAGTAACTGCCTGTCGGCGGCGCCGAATGTGGTTTTCCACCCCCTGTGGATAACTCGGGAGCGATTGACTGCCAAGCCATTCCCGACGGAAAACTGTTAACTAATAACTAATAACTTGAAATATTGTTTACAAAATGAGTAATATTAAAGCCAGCGAAGTTAGCGAGGTACTCTTGCAACAACTGCAAGGAATAGATACCCAAGCCAAGTACGACGAGGTCGGCACCGTGCTGACTGTCGGCGACGGCGTGGCACGTATCTATGGTCTGCACAATGCCGAAGCCAACGAGTTGCTGGAATTCGAAAACGGCGTCATGGCGGTGGTCATGAACCTGGAGGAAGACAATGTGGGTGCCGTGCTCTTTGGCGGTGCCGAGAAGGTACGTGAGGGTATGATTGTGAAGCGTACCAAGCGTATTGCCTCCATTCAGGTGAACGAGAACCTCTTCGGACGTGTCATCAACCCATTGGGCGAACCGTTGGACGGCATGGGACCCATCGAGGGCCAGAAGTTCGAGATGCCACTGGAGCGTAAGGCACCAGGTGTGGTTTTCCGTCAGCCCGTCAAGCAGCCATTGCAGACTGGTCTCAAGGCCGTTGATGCCATGATTCCTATCGGACGTGGCCAGCGTGAGTTGATCATCGGTGACCGTCAGACAGGTAAGACGGCCATTGCCATCGATACCATCATCAACCAGAAAGAGAATTTCGAGAAGGGCGAACCCGTCTATTGTATCTATGTCGCTATCGGTCAGAAAGGTTCGACCGTGGCTTCATTGGTACAGACCTTGCGCGAGAAGGGTGCCATGCCTTACACCTGCGTCGTAGCCGCTACCGCTGCCGATTCGGCTGCCTTACAGTACTTTGCCCCATTTGCAGGTGCTGCCATTGGTGAGTATATCCGCGATACGGGACGTCATGCCTTGGCGGTCTATGATGACCTCTCCAAGCAGGCGGTAGCCTACCGTGAGGTATCTTTGATCTTGCGTCGTCCTTCCGGCCGAGAGGCTTACCCAGGTGATGTCTTCTACCTGCACAGCCGTCTGTTGGAACGTGCTGCCAAGATCATTGAGCAGCAGGAAGTTGCCGAGCAGATGAACGACCTGCCAGAGTCGCTGAAGGGTCACGTCAAGGCGGGTGGTTCACTCACCGCATTGCCTATCATCGAGACCCAGGCGGGTGACGTTTCGGCCTACATCCCGACCAACGTTATCTCCATCACCGACGGTCAGATCTTCTTGGAGACCGACCTCTTCAACCAAGGCTTCCGTCCCGCTATCAACGTCGGTATTTCGGTATCGCGTGTAGGTGGTTCGGCACAGATCAAGTCTATGAAGAAAGTGGCTGGTACACTGAAGATTGACCAGGCACAATATCGTGAGTTGGAGGCCTTTGCCAAGTTCTCAAGCGACATGGATGCCGTCACCGCGATGGCCATCGACCGTGGTCGTAAGAACAACAAACTGCTCATCCAGCCTCAGTACAGTCCAATGCCAGTAGGCGAGCAGATTGCTATCCTCTATTGCGGTACAAAGGGTTTGATGGCCAAGATTTCGGTCAACCAGGTACCCGAGTTCCAGGAGAAGTTCCTGCAAATGTTGCGTGTGGCACATCAGGACGATGTCCTCACCCCATTGGCACAGGGCAAGATTGACGATAACATCATCGCCATCATCCAGGAGACGGCTGCCAATATCTGCACAGAGTTGGCATGAGTGAATGAGGTCTTTAGGTTATGAGGTTGTAAGGTTATAAGATTGTTTACCTAGGGTGGACAACAGATTGTAACTAACCTCAAAACCTGACAACCTTATAACCTTACAACCTAAATTGAACTATGGCTTCATTAAAAGAAATCAAAGGACGCATCGGTTCGGTAGAGGGAACCCTCAAGATTACCTCGGCCATGAAGATGGTTGCCTCGGCCAAACTGCACAAGGCACAGGGAGCCATCGAGAGTATGCTGCCCTACGACCGACAACTGCACAAGATGATGGTATCGCTCCTCTCGGGCGACACCAAGATTTCGTCGCCTTACTGCGAGAAGCACGACAAGGTGAAGCGCGTTGCCGTAGTAGCCATTGCCAGCAACTCCAGCCTGTGCGGAGGTTATAACAGTAACGTCGTGCGCCATCTGAATGCCCTGCTCAAGGAGTACGCCGACCAAGGATATGGAGAAGAGGCCATCGACTGCTACATCATCGGCCGCAAGTTGGACCAAAGCATGAGTAAGGTGAAGGGATTCCGCCAGATACGCGACTTCGTGGATAAGGGCGACAATCCTGCCTTTGCCACGGCACGCGACCTTGCCACCCGACTCATGGACGACTACCGCAACGGCCGGATAGACCGTGTAGAACTCGTCTATATGCACTTCAAGAGCACGGCAAGCCAAATCCCTACCCGCGAGGAATATTTGCCCGTACAGCTCAATCCTGAAGGTCAGGAAGGTGGCGCCACAGGTTACATCATCGAACCGACCCCCGATGCCGTACTCAATGCCTTGATTCCCGACGCCCTCTGCATGAAGATCTTCACCATCATGCTCGACGCTCAGGCAGCCGAACATGCGGCACGAACCGTGGCCATGCAGACCGCCACGGACAATGCCAACGACCTCCTCAACGAACTGCGCATACAGTACAACAAGGGTCGCCAAGCTGCCATCACGGCCGAATTGCTCGACATTGTCGGCGGTTCCATGAAATAGTAAATCGACCTAAACATATAGGGGGTGTGCCATCATCGACACGCCCTTTCTTTTTGTAGCATACAATAAAAAACGAATCTCTACGTTTAAACGATAAAGCCCGAACAGGGTCTTAACCATAGACAACCATCAAATAGTTGTCGAACCGTAAGTAATAGTAAAAACAAACATAAACACAACATTATGAAAAGAATCTACACTCTCGCAGTAGCCGTTGCCCTGGCAGGTGCAATGCAAGCTCAGACACTGGCCGACTACGCCAACAAAGGCGATGCCGCAATGAACGCACAGAAGTATCAGGAGGCCATCGACAACTACATCAAGGCTCAGGAATTAGATAAAGACAATACCGACTACATGACTGCCTTCCAGTTGGCAAGCGCCTACCTCCAGGTGGGTGACCAGGAGAAGGCTGGTGACGCCTTCAAGGCCAGTCTGTTGAAGGGTAACTTCGACCAGGCGGTAATCAACAACATGAAGAATGCCTACGAGGCTGCCGGCAAGCCCGAGAAGGTCAAGGAGTCGTACATCGAGATCAAGACGGCCAACCCCGAACAGACCTTGGCCATGGACAGCAAACTCTACTATATCTACTCCAAGGAGAAGGATTGGGAGAAAGCACTCCCTTGCTGCCTCACCATCCTCAACGACCCGAACATCAGCGAGGACAAGCAGAAGAAGTTCTACATGAATGCCGCCCAGCTCTACCTCAACCTCCAGCAGGCCGACTCGGCCGAGGTCTATTACGGCAAGGTGCTTGCCATCGACCCCGAGAACGCCAACGTACACAAGGCTTTAGGCTATGGCTTCTACAACACCATCATGAACATCAAGAAGAACGCCGAGGCCAAATACAACGCCAAGAAGAACGACCCGAAGAATGCTCAGCACTACTATTCAGAGATGCAGACGACCACCAAGCGCGCCACCCTCAACTATGGTCCAAAGGCTATTGAGCACCTCAAGATTGCCAACAAGACCCTCAACGATCCAGATGTAGCCAAGATCATCGGCCAGCTCGAAAACAACGTTGCCGCTTACAAGAAATAAGACATAATCCAATAAACAAGAAGAGTTTCGCAAGACAATAGTCAATGCTTGCGAAACTCTTTTATTTCTATCACTAATACCCGAAACTACCATGCACCTAAATCACAAAGCCATTCTCACCTCCTTGATAGCCGCACTGACTATCGGCCTCCTCTCGTCATGCCGTGGGAACTCCACCAATAAACCCACTGCCGAGACCATTCAAACAGAGGATTCCAACAGCAACAACAGCGAAAATACCACCCCTCAAGCCACATCAAATAGTGATATCGACCCGAAGAACATCGAAAAACAGATGCTGAAACTCGTTGACTACGATCATGGATTTAATCCCCGAGAAGTGATGACACCCGAACTGAGGGCGCTGTATGAGGAGGCATATTGCCTACCGAACGAGGCTTTTGGAGATATCGGCAACCATGAGAACTTAGCCTATGCCCTCAACCCCTATCAAGACTACGACACGATAAAAGTAGTCTGCGATGCCATCCAAATGAAAGGGGAAGACGAAGCAGAGGCAGATATGATAATGACCATCTTTGGCAACGAGCTCCGAAATAAGTTCTTCCTCAAACAATGCAACGGAGAGTGGCTCATTGATGACTATACCACCGCTCAAAACGAATCCTATCGCGCCGTTCTGACCGAATTTATTGCCTCGCAACGTCAGTATTTTCTATCGGAGGAATGGACAAAGAGCGTTGAGGAGAAAATGAAAGAAGAAAACTCCGAGGAGATTGTTGAAAAGACGCTCCAAGAGGTTAAGGACTATTTCCAGAAATATCCCGAACAATAAGGTCGGGAAACAAAAATTAAAGGTAATCAACTCAGCGAATAGTTGATTACCTTTTTGAATAACTGATTATGGTTGGAGCAGAGGAAGCAACTCGGCGATGCCCTCGCTGGCCCCTTTCTGAATCTGCGTCAAGCGGCGGTAAGGAGAGTGAACGGGTTTAGGGTCAACCACATAGAGAGGAATGCCAGCAGGCGCATAGCTGACCAAGCCAGCGGCCGGATAGACGTTGAGCGAGGTGCCGACGACGACCAGGATATCGGCCGTGGAAACAATCTTGGCCGCCGCCTCGAGGTTGGGCACAGCCTCGCCGAAGAAGACGATGTGAGGACGAAGCTGAATGCCGTTGGGGGAGAGATCGCCGAGATGAATATCGGGGTTCTTGGGGTCCAAGGGATAGTAGATACCGTTGTCGTCACCGTCCTCGCGCGACTTCATCATCTCGCCGTGCAGATGCAGCACATGACGGCTGCCCCCTTGCTCGTGGAGGTTGTCGAGGTTCTGCGTGATGACCTGGACATCGAACTTCCCCTCCAGCGAACCGATGAGTTGGTGACCGCGGTTGGGCTTGCAGTTCATGTACTTACGCCGAAGCATGTTGTAGAAATCGAGCAACTTGGCAGGATGTGCCAACCACGCCTCGTGCGTACAAATCTCTTCGACGCTGTACTGCTCCCAGAGTCCGTCACTGTCACGGAAGGTGGAGATACCGCTCTCGGCACTCATGCCGGCACCGGTCAGGAAAACCAATCTTTTCATATCGACAATACTTTGAACAGCGCAAATATACAAAAAGATATAGGAAAATACTTAAATTAAGTCAAAAAAATATACATTATTGGAAGAAAATCACTATCTTTGCGCTCGCGAAGCAATAGAAACCAAAATAAACAAACATATAAAATCATGAAAAAATTATTTTTCAGCTCATTAATTGCCGCAGCTGCATTGGTAGGTGTTTCTTCATGCTGCAACGGCGGTGCACCAAAAGTATCGTTGAACAACGACCTCGATTCACTGGGTTATTCCTATGGCGTCCTGTTCGGCACACAGTATTCTAACTTCTCCGACACAGGTATCATCGTTCCTGAGGTAAGCATGGATGCCGACAACTTCCTGGCAGGTTTCATCAATGCCTTCAAGCGCGACTCTAACAACGTCAAGATCAAGGCCAGCGATGCCGAGAAGTTCGTCCGTGACTACCAGATGAAGCTCCAGAAGCAGAGAGAGGAGCAGATGCAGAAGGAAATCGCCGAGAACAAGGAGAAGGGCCATGCCTTCATGGCCGAGAACGCCAAGAAGGAGGGTGTAAAAACCTTGGAATCAGGCCTTCAGATTCAGATTCTCAACGAGGGTAAGGGCAAGCAGCCTAAGGCCGACGACGATGTAACCGTAAGCTACAAGGGTACGTTGGTAGATGGCACCGTATTCGACCAGGGCGACAGCGTACAGTTCAACCTGAACCGCGTCGTTAAGGGCTTCTCCGAGGGTCTCCAGAACCTCAAGGAGGGTGGCAAGGCTATCCTGACCATGCCTTCGGACCTCGCTTATGGCGACCGTGCTGCTGGTCACAAGATTCCAGCTGGTTCTACGCTCCAGTTCGAAGTTGAGCTCGTCAAGATCAACAAGAAATAATTCAAAAGAACGAATTCTTTAATCCGTTCATAATATAGTCAAAAACGGTGCATTTGTCAAAGAAATGCACCGTTTTTTGCGCATAATAGGTAGAAAAATAGCAAAATGACTAAAAAAATGGAAGAAAATTTGATAATATAATAAAAAAAACGTATTTTTGCAGCGAAAAGAAATAATGATTTTCGAGAGGGGGAATTAAAATCACATTCTTTCGGTTATGGCTAAAAACATGAATGACCCATTGAACGATGGTAGATTGACCCTGCTTGAAAACCAAACAGTATAATAAAAATAAGTATATTTATGGAAAAAATTGATGCACTGGACAAAAAGATTTTGGACATCATCACGCGCAACGCTCGTATTCCATCCAAGAACGTGGCAGTCGAGTGTGGCGTTTCCCGCGCAGCCATCCATCAGCGCATTCAGCGACTCATCGAACTGAAGGTGATCATCGGCTCTGGCTACAACATCGACCCCAGCGCACTGGGTTTCCAGACCTGCACCTACATCGGCATCCGTCTGGAGCGCGGCAATATGTACCGTGAGGTAGTTAAATGCCTACAGGCAATTCCCGAAATCATCGAGTGCCACTTCACTACCGGACCTTACACCATGCTTTGCAAACTCTACGCCCGTGACAACGAACACCTCATGGACCTGTTGAACAACAAGATTCAGAGCATCGACGGCGTATTCTCCACCGAGACCCTTATCTCGCTGGAAGAGAGTATCAAACGCGAAATCAGCATCTGCGGCGGCGTCTTGCCCGATGTGCCAGCACTGGTCAGCACAGATGACGATTGGGATTGAGGAGTGTAAAGGGTAAAGAGTAGAGAGTAATGAGTAAAGTAGAATGAACAGGAGGACCAGTTTCCTCCGAGAATTCCGAATATTCTGAACACTCTGATTACTCCGAGTACTCTGAGTATTCCGACTACTCCGAAATAACCGTCAATAAAAGAATAGAGCAAAGAGAAATGCAGTTAGCACAACTCTTTGCTCTAATTTTGTATATGGGTCTTGGCAGTGGTCTCAGGAAAAGGTCAATCCTCGCCCAACAACCTCTTTGCCAATTCCTTATCCCCCCTTTCCAGCGCGCGGCGAACCTCACTGCTGGAGTAATGGAGACCCGAACCGTCGTCGAAAACAGGTTCCTGGATAACCTCCATGCCACATTCCTGGCCGTAGCGGACATAGTCGTCGAAGCCCTCCGAACGATTGCGCCCGAAACGATGGTCGTAGCCGATGATGAGGAGGCGGACATGACACTGGCGAGCCAAGATGTCCTGAATGAACTGGCGAGCCGTGAGTTGGCGAACCTCCTCGGTGAAAGTGAGTAGGAAACAAGCGTCGATGCCCGTGGCCGCCAACTTGTCGAGGCGTTGTGGCAGAGTATCAATGAGTTGCAAGTGATAATCGGGCTCAACCAGCTGGCGTGGATGATTGCGGAAAGTAACCACCGCCGACTTCAAACCCCGTTTCAGAGCCTCCTGCCGCAGATGTTGGAGCAAGAACTGGTGTCCACGATGAACCCCATCGAAGAATCCGATGCAGACGGCAAAATCATTGGGTATATTCTGGAAATCCTCGTAAATAATCATTTTTATAGCAAAATATTTGCGAAATTCAGAAACAATTATTATCTTTGCGCTCGGAATTTGAAAAGAGTAAGAAAATTACTACAAATTCCGACCCAAAATCGGTCCTATAGCTCAGTTGGTTAGAGCAGCGGACTCATAATCCGTTGGTCCTAGGTTCAAGCCCTAGTGGGACCACTTTTATACTGGTTTGAAAATTTTCCGTTTGAAGGGAGCAAGACGAAGAGAGTTCGGCTTGCTCCCGTACTTTATTGTTCCAATCGGACCCAGACAAAAGCGGACAAGCATTGGACCCGATTGAAAGAAGTTGCAAAGATAACCGAACTTTTGATAAATCCAAAATTTTTATTCCAAAATTTGTATAGTTGCCAAAATATATGTACCTTTGTGCCCAAATTAAAGCGGTAACAACCAAAACTATAGCATCGACTCATGATAGAAGCCCACAACATACACAAGTCGTTCGGCACGCTCGAAGTGCTGAAAGGCATCGACTTGACCATCCAACGGGGTGAAGTGGTGGCCATCGTGGGTAAGTCCGGTGCTGGCAAGACCACGCTGCTCCAGATATTGGGAACATTGGAGGCTCCTACCCCCATGCCCGAGAAACCGGCACAGCTGCTCTTCGACGGCCAGGAGGTGCTACAGTTGAAGGACAAGGCGTTGTCGGCGTTCCGCAACAAGCACATCGGCTTCGTCTTCCAGTTCCACCAGCTGCTGCCGGAGTTCACGGCATTGGAAAATGTCATCATGCCCGCCCTCATAGCCGGCATCCCGAACTCGAAGGCGCGATGTAGGGGCTTGGAATTGCTCGATTACTTGGGTCTGAAAGAACGCATCGGACACAAGCCCAACGAACTGTCGGGCGGAGAGAAACAACGCGTGGCCGTGGCGCGCGCCTTGATGAACCAACCGGACGTCATCTTTGCCGACGAACCATCGGGGTCGCTCGACAGCCAGAACAAGCAGGAGTTGCACCAACTCTTCTTCGACCTGCGCAAGGAGTTCAACCAGACCTTCGTCATCGTCACGCACGACGAGAGCCTCGCCCAGATGTCCGACCGCGTGATACATATCGCCGATGGCGTTATTACAAAATAATATATTGACTATAGTCACTGATACTATAGAGTCTATAGAACCAACATAAAACCGAAATAAAACAACAACTATGATAAGTCAACAACTTTACATCTACAACACGCTGTCGCGTATCAAGCAGCCATTCAAGTCGATTGTTCCAGAACGTGTAGGCATGTACGTATGCGGTCCTACCGTCTATGGTGACGGTCACCTGGGACATGCCCGTCCCGCCATCACTTTCGATGTGCTCTACCGTTACCTCACCCACATCGGATATAAGGTACGTTATTGCCGCAACATCACCGACGTAGGCCACCTGGAGCACGACGCCGACGAGGGTGAAGACAAGATTGCCAAGAAGGCCCGTCTGGAGCAGAAAGAGCCTATGGAGGTGGTACAATACTACCTGAACCGCTATCACAAGGCCATGGATGCGCTCAACGTGTTGCCACCCTCCATCGAACCTCACGCCAGCGGCCACATCATCGAACAGATTGCTTACGTCCAGAAGATCCTCGATGCCGGCTATGCCTACGTCAGCGAAGGCAGCGTCTATTTCGACGTCAAGAAATATGCCGAGAAGTACAACTACGGTATCCTGTCGGGCCGCAATGTCAATGAACTGATTGACACGACACGCGAACTGGACGGCCAGAGCGAGAAACACAATGCCTGTGACTTCGCCCTCTGGAAGAAAGCCGCTCCTGAGCACATCATGCATTGGCCATCGCCATGGAGTGAGGGCTTCCCCGGTTGGCACCTGGAGTGCTCGACCATGAGCGAGAAGTACCTGGGCGAGGAGTTCGACATCCACGGTGGCGGTCTGGACCTGCTCTTCCCGCACCACGAGTGCGAGATTGCCCAAAGCTGTGCCGCCAAGGGTCATCCTACGGTCCACTATTGGATGCACAACAACATGATTACCATCGACGGCAAGAAGATGGGTAAGTCGTATGGCAACTTCATCACCCTCGACGAGTTCTTCACTGGCTCGCATCCCAAGTTGCAACAGGCCTACAGCCCAATGACCATCCGTTTCTTCATCCTCATGGCGCACTACCGCTCGACTGTGGACTTCAGCAACGAGGCGTTGCAGAGTGCCGAGAAGGGTCTGAAGCGCATGATGGAAGGTTATGCTTCCGTCGCTCGCATGAAGGCATCCGCCACCAGCGATGCCACTGCCCAGTCGCTCCAGGCTGTCAAAGCCTTGGAAGAGAAGATGTACGAGGCCATGAACGACGACCTCACTACCCCAATCGTCATCTCCAACCTCTACGAACTGGTTACGTTGGTCAACAAGGTCATCGACGGACAGGCACAGTTGGATGCCGAGGGTATTGAGTATGTCAAGAAAGTGTTCGGCACCTTCCTCTTCGACATCCTCGGCATGAAGGACGAGAGTGGTGCCGGTGCCAGCGACGACAAGTCAGCCGCCTACAAGGGTGCCGTTGACCTCCTCCTGGAAGTTCGTTCGCAGGCCAAAAACAACAAGGATTGGGCCACTTCCGACCTCATCCGCAACAAGTTAGCCGCTCTGGGCTTCCAGGTAAAGGACACCAAAGACGGTGCAACCTGGACCCTCTGATAAGCGTTACGTCCCATACAGAATGGCATCTCTCCACCGGCGAGAGGTGCCATTATTTTTTGCCAAATAAGTACAGAAAGGGGAATAAAAAGGTACTTATTGTCAAAAATCGGGCATTAAAGTGCTGTTTTATTGCCAATTACTTGCTTGCTACAAATAAAAGCATTATTTTTGCCGTGGTACAAGTAGGAAAAATAAATAGGAGTTACCACTTCGTTCCTGGAGTTAATGGATAATACTTACCATTCAGAAAGACAACGTTAATACCTAATCTTAACAGTTACAGCATAATATGAAAAACAGCATCCTCACCAACTTTAGCAAGAGCGTCCTATCGCTTTGCTTGCTTGGAGCCGTCTCCTTCACGGCTTGCCAACCAGGAGAGAGCACAGCTACTGTCACCTCGCCGCAGGACGAAGGCGAAGCCGTCTATCCCACCTCGCAGATCTTGGCAAGTCCCAAGACAACCACCATCGAAGGCGGACACTACAAGTTCGTCAAAATAGACTTTACCAGTTTCAACCTCTATCTGTCGGACGACTTTCTGGCCATCAACGAAAACGAAGTCGTTGCCAACCTGCCTATTGTCGATAAGCAGTTCTCCTACTCCTTGTCGATAGACCGCATCAAGGCGGCCCGACTGAGAGCGGTAAAAGCCGACGGCACGGTGACCGACTATTTCATGGACTTCTTCCTCGTGCCAGGAGACACGGTCGATGTCGAGATACGCGAACCGCTATTGGGTCAATCCAAGAACTATCATGTGGTGCGATACAGCCAACGCAACAAGATCAGCATAGAACACTTCGCTTGGGTGCTGCGCAATAGCTTGAAATGGACATCACCGAACTATCCGAAAGTGGAAGGCAAATGCTGGGACTACCCACAAAACGACACCTACGACAATGCCACCGAGCGTTACCAGGTGCGCCAAGTCTATTTCAATCCCGACGAGACCGTCGTACGCCTCATCTCGCTCGACTTCTTCTCCGAGCCAGTCGTATCGAGCAACTGCTACCTGGTGGACGAAAAGGGCAACATGTACACCTTCAAGCGCGTTGTGTATGGCAACATCGACAATGACTTCGGTCCCGAGGCAAGTGTCTTTGGTGCCTATTATGCCTTTGAACCCCTCCCCGAGGGCACAGAGCGCTTTAATTTCTATATGGGCGACAAGTCTATGACCGCCGTCATGAACATCCACGAGCGCACGCCCGAAAAGAAGATGGCATCCAACTTCCACCTCGAAGTAAACGTGGCTCCAGGCGTATGGGACAAAGGGTACATGATCTACTTCGGCGACCTGTTCGAGACCCGTTACAAAGGCCAGGAACTGGAAGTCAAGGACGGCAAATGCCACTACGACCTCTATGTCGATAAACCGAAATGGATGACCCTGAAAGGCTATAAGGAAGATGGTCCCATCGAGCATTCAAACATCTCCGTACCCGTCATCCCGGGCGAACGCGCCGAAGTGAGAGTCATGAACGGTTCTTACTACTATGGCGGTTCGACGTTCTACCAGCAATATTGCCAAGCCGACTATCTGGACGAGAATGTGCGCCGCTACAACAACAAGCCGATGGCCGACTCGCTCTATATGGACTATCTACGCAAGCATGCCAACGAGGAGGGTTGCATCCTCTTCTACCAAATCCACTACCTCGTTCCTCAAGATTCCCTTCGCAAATATATGCCCGAATCTATCAGGGAGGGCCGACTCAAACCCATACTTAGTCTGTATAAGTAAACCAAACGTTCCGCAAGTGATGACTTGCGGAACGTTTGGTTTTACTGAAGTGACAAGGAAGTGTTTGTTTTTACAGAAGTGACAAGGAAGTGACAGAGAATTGAAAGGGAAGTGACAAGGACGTTTGCTATATTCCGACAAACAGTTGTATCGTCCTTGTCACTTCTTTGTCACTTCCCTTTATATCCTTTAGATATAATAATTTGTCTCAATCAACCCAGCACGCAGCGCATAGCGTGTCGCCTCATAGACATTATTGACCTCCAGTTTGCGGAAGATGTTCTTCTTGTGCGTAACAATAGTGTGCGTCGAAGAGATACGGATAGCAGCAATCTCTTTGACCGACTTGCCCAACGCGATGAGGCGCAGAATCTCGGTCTCCGTCTGCGTGAGATGGTTATTGTCCTCCTCCATACGGCGGTTCAAGAGGCGGTTGCTCACCTGATGGCAGAGGTAACGTTCGGCATGCAGCACACACTTCAGGGCGGTGCGAATCTCCTCTACCGAGTTCTCTTTGAGCAACATACTGATAGAGGGCATTCCCGAAAAGGCCGACAACTGCTGCCGGTCAATATCGTTCTGGAAGAGAATCCAACGTGCCATCGGCTGTTTCTGGAAGAGTATGAGCAACTCCTTCGGGTCGGACATCTCGAAACTCTCGGTGTCGATAATGACGACAGGTGCCTCGGCAGCAAGGAGAGCCGACTCCAGTTCTGCTTTCGAGAAGACCTCCGTGGTAGGCACATCGGCTGCCCCTACCTTCTGTAGGAGTGCCTGTAATCCCAATCGGGTAATGTCTTGGTTGTCGGCCAATAAGATAGTAGTCTGCATAATTGAATGGCTATTAAGAGAAGTAAAGGTGAGTACCAGAGAAGTGAAAAGTAGTGCTTTTCGACGCCACAAAGGTAAGCATTTTAAGAAAACCTCCAAACAACAGAGAGCAAGAATAGAAAAAAATTCTACATCTTGCTCTCAATCAAGAAAAAAAAGGTATTTAGGACTTACAAACAGTAGTGATTTCAACGCCCAATTTACTCCGACGGCGCTACCTCCTCCTTCGGATTGACCATCGCGCAGACGCAGGAGTCGGACCAGACGTTCTCGGCAGTCTCAATCATGTCGATGATGGTGAAGATAGGCAAGATGATACCCATGATACCGAGGGCAGGCGACTGAGTTCCAGCCATCAGCGAGAGGGTCAGGAAGTAGCAACCCATCGGTACACCGGCATTGCCAACCGCCGAAATGACAGCGATGCAGAGCCACAACAACATCGTGCCCAAGGTCAACTCCATGCCACCATTCTGAAGGATGAACAACGAGGTGACCAGAATAAACGTGGCACAACCGTTCATGTTGATAGTGCAGCAGATAGGCAACACGAAACGCGCCACAGTGGGCTTCGCTTTCAGTCTCTCTTCGGCCGAACGGATAGTCACCGGCAACGTGGCTGCCGAACTCTTGGTGAACAACGCCATCAACACGGCAGGGGTCATCGCCCGGAAAACCTTGACAGGATTCAACCCACGCGCCAAGAGGAACAACGGCAACACCACAAACATCTGCAAGAGGTTGGCGCCTACAATAACCAACGTATAGAGACCTAACGAGTCAGCCACCACGCCTGCCGACACCTGCGACGAGAGTTGTGCCGCAAAGGCAACAATGCCCAATGGCAACACCTTGATGAGGCCCTTGATGAGGGCAAAGAGCAACTCCTGCAAACCCAGGATGCCTTGCACCAGTGTCTCGATGGCTGGGGTCGGTTGGTTCTTACGCAGATAGGAGAGCGTGAAACCCACCGCTACACTCACCAGCAAGATACTCAGTACATTACCTGTGGCAAACGGTGTAATGACATTGTTCGGGATGACCGACAGGATATGGTCGAAATAGGACAATCCCGACAGACCCTGTGGCACCTCCTCCTGCCCTTGCGAGACCAACTCGACTGGCAGATTGCCCGGTTGAATCACTCGGTAGAGTACCAATCCCACAGCAGCTGCCACGATGGTCGTCAGCAGCGTATAGACCAACGTGTGGGCAAAGAGACGACCCACACCTTTGTTTCCACCCAGTTGCATCAGCGTCGTGATCACGGCCAACGCGATGGTAGGCACAGCCACGAACTGAAAGAGTCGTGTGAACGCCGAAGCCACGAAGTTCATCAGCACGTCCAACCAGCCGACTCCCAATAAACCAAGGATGGCGCCCAATACGAGAGCGCCAACCCAAATCAGTACATTCTTCATACCAAAATAACGGAGAAGAGGGGAAAATATTGTATATTTTAAGGAGTTATCGCTTCGCTCAGGGAGTTAACAGGAGTTATCGCTATGCTCGGGAAGTTAACGGACGAATGAAAAACTCATTAAATCGTCTTTAACTACTTTAACATCAAACAACAAATGTCCATTAACTCCACAGGCGACAGCCTGTTAACTCCTATTAACTCCATGAAATTAACTCCTCAAGAGTAATTATTTCTTGTGCGTCTGGCGCCAAGTGTGTGCATAGTCGATGATAGTGCGCAGACGGCTGTATTCAGTGTCACCAGGTACGGTGCAGTCAGCACCCAGGATGAAGTTGTCGGGAGCATTGCTCAACACCTTGTCAACGGCAGCCTTAGCCTCCTCGATAGAACCCTTGGCCACTACACCCAGACGGTCCAGACCACCGAAGACAGGACGCTTGAAGACCTCTGCAATGTGCTTCAGGTCAACCTCACCCTCTTCCAAGTGGATAGGTGGGTTGATGATGGTCGAAGGATAGTCGGCATAGCTGTCCAACTCCTTGTACGAGCTGCCATAGTCGCAGACGTGGAGGATAGTGAGGTCCGAAACGGAATAAGCATACTCGCTCACTTTCTTGTCGTACTTGCGGACAAAGTCATTCCACAAGGTCGTACCTGCCAGGCTCTTGGTGTCGCCACCCTGGCTCGATACATAGAAGCCGTCGGCACCAGCCTTACGGGCAGCCGAGATATAGTTCTCGATACTCTTCTCGATGTTGGCGAAAGCCTTCTCGGTGAGCTCAGGATTCTCGGTCAAGAGTTTCTTGAACTCCTCACCACGGATGCTGAAATCGACCGACTGACGCACCAGCGAGAGTGGAGAATAGACGGTAGGCAGAATGAAAGCGCCCTCCTTCAACGAGTCGGCAATCTGCTTGATGACAGCTACCTGTGGAGCCCAGTAGTCCTCGTCATAGACAGGTACATTGGCAAAGTCTGCCGCCTTGGTAACGACCTTAGGAACGACCTGCTCGTACTGGATCTTGACAAAGTCCATGTTCGTAGCACGGAAATATTCGATATGCTCGAGGGCTGCCTTCTCTCCCAACTTATCGGGGAAATGCAAGAAGAAAGCGGCCGGGACATAGTCATGCTTGGCATTTGGGTTAAGGAACTGCGAAAGGAGTTCGCGCTTGGTTTGAGACTGGGTGCCATTACCCTGCTGGGCATTGGCGCAACTTACCAGAGTAGCCACTACGGCTGTCGCAACAAAAGTTTGTTTCAGAAAATTCTTCATAACACTTGTATTTTAAAGATTTGATTGTTGACTTTTGACGGTGCAAAGGTAGGGGGTTTTACCCTTTCATACAATACCTATGTTACGGCAAACTTACTACCATCTTTGTGGTAGAATATTATTTATATACTTCTGTTTCAATACCTTACAACTTATCCACACCGTCACTTTTTCTACCCTTTTTGACCGAAAAAACGCTATTTCCCTTCTCCCCTCACGCTCACCCTACGCTGTCGTACTATTCAGCTGGGCACGAGCACACCTCCAGCTCGCGTTCAGGTCGCCCATAGGTCCCCTGATTTTAGGGAGCTGTGGGGGACCTGAGGACTTCTTAGGGGGAACCTCATGCCCTGCTGAATATGGGGGGAGCGGTAGGACGACGGTGGGGGAAAAAAAGTTGAAAAAATGCTTGGTGATATGATAAAAAATAGTTATCTTTGCGCCATTCCAAATAAAACACATACACCACACAAACAATGAAAAACCTTTTACTATTAGGAATTCTTCCCTTGATTTCGACTCCTAACTATGCTCAAGAAGAATTACAATCTATTGTCACAGCATATCCGGATTTGGTTCCGATGACAATCAAAGAGTTGCAAACCACACAGGACGAAATTGATGGAATTTTCGCCGAGAGTCCGGACGGTAAGCAGATAACCGTAGTAACCGCCAGTGAAGACAAACAGACCAAAGTGACTTCGTTCGACACCGACAGCGGTAAAATAATGTGGAGTGTCGTCGGAAACTATTCCCCACTGATGCGCACTACCAATAGGGGAATCCTGCTGTACTACTATGACAATTCGCAATTGCTGGACGCCGCTACGGGAGAGAATGTGTGGAAAAATAAGCCCAGCTTCTGGAAAGGAATTAAGGTGCCCGTGTACCAGAAAGGAGACATCCTGATGGCGTACAATGGTGCAGAGGCAAGTCCGTTTCTGGGCATAAACATGCTTACAGGAGAACGTATCTGGAAAACTTCCATCAAACGCAGTTATGGCATCGCCAATATCTACGACATTGATGACACCCATTCCTTCATCGTTACCAACCGGCTTTACAAGATAGATTGGACAACAGGACAAACAGAAGACATCAAGATCAATATCGGAGATATGTCGGGCAAACGCGTTTGGGCGCAAATAGGTCTCGGTCTGGGGTTAGGAATGTATCCATCTGGATCATACGCGTGGACAGGAAATACGATGATGCCGGTCATGGCCGCATGGGAGGTGCTGTCTGGACGTGTATCCAACATCGCCGAGAGGGACGGGCTGTACTATCTGGCCGACCAGGACTTTATACGCTGCTTCGACAAGAATCTTCAAGTAAAGTGGCAAACTCCACTGCCAAAGGATATTGTCACCCGTTCCAGAATCGAACTATTGGGCGACACTCTCGTCATGGTCAATCTCGGTATAGCCTATAAGGGTGCCGCCGAACCAACGGCAAAAGGTCGTCCATTTGTAGCTGCGTTTGACATTAACAACGGCACACAACTCCTATTTCACCCATTAGCCAATAAAGGAAAGATGGTCTCTACATTGACCATCAAGTCGAATCGCGTGGTCGCTGCGATTGCAGACAGTTGCAAACTCTACAGTCTGACCCAAGGAGAGGAACACTCCTGGGCATGGAACAAAAAGGAGTTCGGTGACCTGAACACTATTCTGGAAGAAGACAATTACATCTACAACAGCGAGGAACATAGTTTCAAGAAATTAGACCCGACGGAAGACCTCGCAATAAATTCTTCCGTTGAGGTATATTTGCTGTCAACCGAAGAGGCAAACCCTATTAATAAAGGTTCGATTGCCACCATTTATAGCCATATGATGGATTTCTCCGACGGAAGAAGTGTCATCGTAGGAGGCAGCAAACGCGAAGACTGCTGGGTCATCAACGCGGACGGCTCTCCCTATTGCCACATCGACGCGCCAGTGAATCAGGTCTATGATTGGAATCATCATGTAGGCTTTGTCCTGAATAATGGACGAACATTGATATTGGATAAATAACCTCTTGTAAGCAGATTAACACGCAACACGCTGATAATCATAGTACAATAGCAAAGTATAACAAAAAGTATAGCAGTCCGTTGTTTGGATGGGACTGCTATTCTTTGTATCTTTGCGCCGTCTAACGGTTTAGGGTTAACGGTTAGGGGTTAGGGTTTAACGGTTAGGGGTTAATTTTCGTTATCGTTTATGTTCTTTGACAAGTACATGGGCTATTCCTTGGCCTTGAGGGAACCGACTTCAAGGAGAATTTCGTCAACGATATAACGGTCACTCATAGCTTGCAACCCACGAGAAGGATCGGCAAAGAGAGTATAGGTGCGCGAATTGTAAAACAGATCAAGGGCTTCCTCTTCTGTGATATTCAACTCCTGCGCCAACATCAAAACGATGCGGCTTTGCTTACGCCAACGAACAGAGTCTCTCATAACATGTCGGGATTTAGGGAGATTGCTTCCTTGAAAAATAAACACTGGTCCAAGACCTCTTGACTAATAATGCACAACTGATGGTTGACATCCTTATAACTGAGGTTGGAGAGCAGTAAGGTAGAAACCGCGTCCAAAATCGAGGTTTCGACGACCCAGAGAGGCCTGTGGATGTTCAACTACGGTATATGAACCATGATAAAGTGTAATCATTGCTGCTCCCAGTTCTTTAAGGTTTCGGCGATGTCCTCGGCCACATAGTCAAGGCTCTGCGTGTGCAACAGGTCGTAGTGACGGAATAGTCGCTGGTGAATGAGGTCTTGTTGCTTCAACCGACGGTACATGGCTAACGGCGTAATGCCTAAACGTTTGGCACCACTCTCCAAAGCCATAGTGGCGAAATGTATTTGGTCGTATGCTGGGGTTCTTTTGTACGTGTCCATAGCATTGTGACATTGATTATTGGTTGCAAAGATACAATATTTTTCAACATTCGTGCCCCTTTTGGGCGAAAAAAGTATATAATTTGGCAAAACAAGAGAGAAAGAAGGGATAACACGTTGAATATTATTGAAAAAAAAACTGCGGCCATCACTGACCGCAGGAACAAGAGAATTAAAAATGATATGGAGAATTTCGCTTAATAGCCTGGTTCTTAAAATGTCATGTCGAGCGTAGTCGAGACAACCCTTAGAAGATTAATAGCCCTGCAAAGGAGAATCGACCGAAGTCCAACCAATCAAGGCGCTGGTGTGCTGCTCCTCGACACCCTCGAAAGGAGAACCCGAGGTCTCACCACTGTAACCCCAATTCTGAATGAGGTTCTTGTTGAGGTTGAGCTGAGGTTGAGGCAAGGGGAAGAGGTAGTTCTTGTAGCCAACATTGGTGGCCTTGAGTGAACCGCTGACATCGCCGCCCTCGCGGACCGTCTTGACGAGGATACGCCAACGTACCAAGTCGAACCAGTGTTGACCCTCAGCGACAAACTCGTTGAAACGCTCACGTTGGAGAGCCCAACGGAAATGCTCCTTGTCGGTGAGTTGGGCAGAGGTGTAGTCGTCGGCACTTGCATCAGTGACAGGGAAATGGCGATAAGCACGACGGCGCACCTGGTTGATATACTCCAAAGCAGTGGCTGTAGGACCGTTCAACTCATTCTCGGCCTCCGCCTTGATGAGCAGGATCTCGGCATAACGCAAGTAAGTGCTGTTGGTGCTGTAACCTGGCGAGTTGGGCGATGCCAAAGTATAGTTGATGGTGTCGATGTACTTGCGGAAGAGAGGGACGTTGTAGGTGAAACGCGATTGCGTACCGTCCTCCTCGTAGGTGTCGGGCAGAGGCAACGACTTGGCAAAAGAACCATCCTTGCGTTGGTCGCGAGCATCGATACGCTCGTAGGCAGGATAGACAAACGAAGAGCCGTCTTCCTTCTTGATGCCATTCTGGAGGATGAGCACCGGTTCGGAGTTGCTGAAGCCCATCGCGAAGGTGCAGTGACCCGAGACGTTGTCGCGGTTGTGCTGCACTTGGAAGAGCGACTCCTTGCCGTTCTTGTTGTTCACCGCCCAGTTGTTGAGGAAATGCTCCTCGAGGGCGAACTTCTTACTGTCGATGATCTGGTCGGCATAGGCAATGGCCTTGGCATAATTGGCAGCCGCATTGCCTTCGCCCAGAGGACTGGCAGTCTGTGCCCAAGTGAGATAGACCTTCGAGAGGATGCCCAAGGCGGTGTAACGCGTGGCGCGACCCTCGGTAGAACCGGCAAAGACCTCAGGCAGTTGAGAACCTTCCTCCAGGTCCTTGACAATCTGCTGATAGACAACATCGACATTGTCGCGTGCCTGACCCTCGCCATCGCCGTCATGCAAGACGACAGGAACATCGCCATACCAGCGCACGAGGTTGAAGTAATGGATGGCGCGGAGGATCTTGGCCTCGCCCTGCCAACGGAGTTTCTCCTCGTCGGTGAAAGGGCCATTCTGCACCTTGTCGATGACAATGTTGGCACGATTGATGCCGGTGTAACTCCACTCCCACGAGTCGATGACGAACTGGTTGTTGGGCTGGACGGCGCAGTTGCCAATCTCGCGGATATGTGCCGAGTTGGTGTTGGCGCCAGCCTTCATATACTCAGTAGAGAGGTCGTCGAAATAGACCGTATGGTTGTTGTAGAGACCATAGAAGCCACCGTGCGTGAATATCTGATAGATGCCGTTGACGGCGGTCTCGACCTCCTCGTTGGTCGAATAGAAACTGTTGACGTCGATGGAACTGATAGGATCTTGGTCCAAGTCCACGCAAGAGGTTGTCAGGCCAAGGGCGGCCAAAAAATATATATATTTCATGAGAAATCAAATATTAAATATTATCGGAGTAATCGGAATACTCTGAGTAATCTGAATAATCGGAGAAACTACTCTCCTCCCCTCGGGGTCCTCGCAGCAATAAGGAGGGTTGATAACCCTCTGCGAGAAGACGAAGCTTTAGCTGAGGGGATATTGGGAGGGGGTCCTCCTCTCCCTTACAGCGTCAGACTTGCGCCGAAGCTGATGGTCTTGGTGGCAGGATAGGTACCGAAATCGACACCCTGGTAGAGACCGTTGGTCTCGTCAATGCCGTTGCGGTTCGACTCAGGGTCGAAGCCCTTGTAGCCAGTGACCGTGAAGAAGTTCTGCAAGCCGACGTAGATGCGAAGACGGGCATCGCGGGTGATCTGTCGCAGCGGCAAAGTGTAGCCGAACTGGATGTTGCGGAACTTGAGATAAGAGGCATCCTCCACATAGCGGTCATCGCTGACGATGGAAGTGGCCGAAGTGGCACGAGATAAGTAGTTAGTAGGGTTGGTCGGTGTCCAGCGGTCGGCCGTGGAAGCCAACGAGTTGTAGACAATATTGGTACGCTCATAGCGACAACGGGTAGCATTGAAGAGCTTGTTGCCCAAACTGAAAGCTGCCGTGAGAGTGAAGTCCCAACGATGCCAGTTGACAGAGGTATTGAAACCGCCGGTGAGTTTGGGTTGGCTGTTACCCAGGATGACACGGTCGTTCTCGTTGACGATGTTGTCGCCGTTGGTGTCCTCGTAAATCTCGACACCAGGTTCCAGGGTCTTGACGGTCTGAGCAGGCAACTTCGAGATGTCGGTATCGTTCTGGACGATGCCCTTGAAACGGTAACCATAGAAAGTGCCCAGAGGTTCACCCACCTTGACAATGAGTGGATTGATATAGGTGAGCGTGCCGACAGAACTGAAGTCGGGCAGGAAAGACTCTACACCCTCGCCCAAAGAGGTGATCTCGTTGGTGTTGTGTGCCAAGTTGAAGCCCACCTTCCAAGTGAAGTGGCGACGTTCGATGATAGAACCCTTGACATCCAGTTCGACACCCTGGTTGGTGACCGAACCGACGTTACGCAACACGGAGTTGAAACCTGTCACAGCCTCGACAGGAACGTTGAGGAGGAGGTCACTGGTCTTCTTGTAGTAGTAATCGACCGTAGCGCTCAAGCGGTTGTTGAAGAAACCAGCATTGAGACCCACATTGAACGAAGAGGTAGTCTCCCACTTCAAGTCAGGGTTGGCCATGTTCTGAAGGATGCTGGCGCTGACACTCTTGCCGCCCAGATAGTAGGTGCTGGCCACGATATTGCTGGCAAACTGATAATCACCGATTTCCTGGTTGCCGACCACGCCATAAGAGGCACGGAGTTGGAGGTAGTTGACATCCTTACCCAGGTTGATCCATTGCTCGCGGTCGATGTTCCACGAACCACCCAAAGAGGGGAAGAAGCCCCAACGATGGTTTTCGGCAAAACGGCTGGAACCGTCGGCACGGAAGGTGCCCGTGAAGTTGTAACGCTCGTCGAACGAGTAGTTGACACGGCCTAACCAAGAGGTGAGGGTAGAGACTTTCGCCGTGGAACTGGGTTTGGTGGTGAAGTCGGAGGCAGCACCCAACGAGTTGTACTTATAACCGTCGTTGGCAAAATCACGACCCGCAGCACTGAAACCGGAGCGCTGAGACTCCTGTGTGGTATAACCCAACAGATAAGAGAGGGCGTGGCGCTCGGCGAGGACGTGGTTGTAGTTGACAGTCAACTCACTCTGCCAGGTATTGAAACCCACCTGACCCTGACGGGCGACACCATTGTAGTCACCACTGGGCTCGGTGTAAGAGGGAGCATAATACTTCTGGCGGGTATTGTTGACGTCGGCGCCGATGCTGTACCTGACCGTCAGATGCTTGACAGGTTCATATTCGGCAAAGGCGGTAGCCACGACACGGAAGTTCTCGGTGAGATTCTCGACATTCTCCAAGTCGCTGATAGGGTTGGTGCCACGCTCCGAGAAGATGCTCTTCTCATAGTAGTAACTGCCATCGGGATTGTAGATAGGAATGATTGGCGCATAGGTGAGGGCCTGAATCCAGGAGTTAGGCGCCCAACCGGAACCACCCGAGTTGAGACCATTCTGCTTGGAGTAGGCACCGTTGGCATTGACGCCGACACGGAGACCTTTGAGTACCTCACGCTCGTAGTTGATACGACCGCTGTAACGGGAGTAGTCGGTACCGAGGATGATACCCTCCTGATTCTTGTAACCACCGGAGATGGCATAACGGCTCTTGTCATCACCACCTACGATGCTGAGTTGGTGCTCCTTCTGGAAAGCAGTGCGGAGAGCCGCATCGGCCCAATCGTAGGTCTGAGTAGGTTCGGGCAGGAGGTCACCGCTCTGCTCGTTGGTACGGATCTCGTTATAGGCCTCAGTGAACTGCCAGGCATCTAGCATCTTGATCTTCTTGCCGATGGTCGAGAAGCCGAAGTTGCCGGTATAGTTGACATTGTTCTTGCCACGGGTACCCTTCTTGGTGGTGATCATGATGACACCGTTGGCACCACGGGTACCGTAAATGGCTGTGGCCGAGACATCTTTGAGGATCTCGATGCTCTCGATGTCCGAAGGATTCAAGAAGGAGAGTGGGTCGAGGTGAGCCTCGGCATTCTGGATGCCCGTCTGGGTAGCCGACTGGTCATTGTAGATGATGAAACCGTCGATGACATAGAGTGGTTCGTTGCCACCCGTGATGGAGTTGCCGCCACGGATACGGATGTTGGAAGCAGCACCTGGTTGACCCGAAGTGGCGCTGACATTCATGCCGGCAACAGCACCCGAGAGAGCCGACTCGACCGAAGGAGAAGGCAACTTCAGGTTGTTGGCATCGACACTGCTGATGGCAGCGGTGAGTTGGGTGCGCTTCTGAGTACCGTAACCGACAACGACAACCTCCTCCAGGGCAGAACGATTCTCAGAGAGGGTGATGGTGACAGGTTCCGAATCATCGTACACATCGACCTCCTGATCCTGATAACCGACAAAAGAGACCAACAGAACCACAGGCAACTCAGCCTTGGTCTTGAGGGTGAACTTTCCGTCAACGTCGGTGATGACACCGCCCTCCTTGGTACCTTTGGCCGAGACCGTAGCACCCGTGAGCGGTTCGCTATTGAAATTGTCAATGACTTGACCCTTAATATGCAAGGTCGTATTCTGTGCCTGTACTGTCAAGGCTATGACAGACCACACGAAGGTCAAAATACTAACGCGGATAAACTTTTTCATAATACCTTAATAAAGACCCCCCCTCCAACCTCCCCCTTGGGGGGAGGAGATTGATAGGAAGAATAAAATTAATATGGAATTGATTGGTAATTAATACATACTACTCTACTCTCATCACTTGCTTGCCTGCAAGTCAACCTTGGTGTTGAGCAAGCCGAACTGATGATTGTACTTAACGCCCTCGGTCAAGACCCAAGAGACGAACTCGGCGGTCTGTGGATTCTGAGCATCGTAACTCAAACCGATGTTGGCGATGGCGATGGCGTCACTTTCGTTCTCCTCCAGAACAGTAATCAACTCATCGAGGTTGTTGTCGTTCAAGGCAGTCTGGACGCGGCGGTTGACATCGAGGTTGAGCAACTGAATGCCCTCACGAAGACTGCGGCTGTTGAGGTCATAGAGATTGGAAACAGCGTTGAGTGCCAAACCCTTCTGGTCGCGGCTCACGGCGAGGTTGACAAAACGGTCGTCACCCTGAATGCGCTTACCACGGAAAGCGGTGCTCTGTTGACCGAAGTACTCGGCAAAAGAGTTAGCCACGGTGGCCTGGCTGTTGCCAGAGTAGATAGTCATACCCTTGTGAGAATCGGTATAGTCGCCGAACTCATCCTCCTCCTCGTCGAGGTTGAAATAGATATGGGCCAAACGGGTCTTGTTGAGTTTCTTGTTACCGAAAGTGCGAGCAGCCTCACTGCCGGCAGCGGCGAAAGGCAGGATAGCATATCGGCCAAAGACAATGTTGGACTGACCCAACTGCTTGGCCTGCTGCTCACTGACAGTGATCTGGATGTCGGCCTCGGCGTTCTTAGCAGCCAAAGAGACACTCTCACTGGCGCTGTGAGAGTCGTTGTAGGACTTAATCCACTGTTCAACAAGTGGTTGAGCAAAGGCAGGAGCCTTGATAGCAATATTCTGGGCACACATCATAGATACGTTCATCATGGCGACAATGGCCAGGGCTACAAGGTTACGTACGTTTGAAAGAACTGCGTTGTTGCGGTTAGAGTTGTAGAACTTTTTCGTTAAGCCGAATGTAGAAGAACTTGTTCTTTTACTGAGGCGAGAAAATGTCTGTTGAGAAACGAACTTTTTCATCTTGTTTGCTTTTTGTGAGGTGACGGTCACCTCGGTTGAACGTATCTATTTATTTATGATGTATCTTACTAAAAAACACCGCCAAAAACAATTAAGTTTTGACGGTGCAAAGGTACGGCATTTTCGGGGTTTGGGCAATCGCGCCGATATGGCAACTTTCATACCATAGATATGGTAGATTGTCGAGGATTGCTACCACGTGCGGGGGAGAAAATGCCTGAAAAGTGCATTTTTAAGGGTTAAAGCGCCTGTTGGATGTCGGCCAAAAGGTCGTCAACTTGCTCCAGTCCAATGCTCAAACGGATGGTAGTTAGACGGACATCCATGGCAGCTTTTTCGGCAGCACTGTAGCTGACAAAGATAGTGCTGTAGGGGTGTATGGCTAATGTCTTGTTGTCGAAGAGGTTCGTAGCTCGCAAGATGAGCTTCAGACGGTTGAGGAAGTCGTAGCATTTCTGCTCACTCTCCAGGTCGATGGTCAACATGGCGCCTGCCGTCGGACCGAACTGTCGCTGCGCCAAGTCGTGGAACGGATTGGACGACAATCCGACATACCCTACCTGACGTATTTCTGGGAGTTGTTGCAAAGCCTTGGCCAACGCTAAGGCATTGGAGGACTGCACTTTATATCGTGCATCGAGGGTCTCCAATCCCAGTGCCTGCATATAGGCAGCATGGGGAGTCATGTAGGCGCCGACGTTGAAAAGCAACTCAAACTTGATGCGTTGCTCAATCTGGGGGAAGGTACCATAGTCGATAACCAAACCGCCCAGGGAAGTGGCACCGCCCGAGAGGTACTTGGTGGACGAAACGACCTGAACGTCAATACCTAAGGCATGCGCATCGAACTCGGTGAAAGGGATGAAGGTAGTGTCGGCAATGAGGGGGACATGTTTCTGTCGGACAATGCGCGAAAGAGCAGGAAGGTCGGCAACCTCCAACTGCGGATTGGTGACAATCTCCAGGAAAAGACAGGCGGTCTGTTCATCGACAGCCTTGGCCACTGCCTCCAAGTCGGTAAGATCCACCACGCGTGCCTCGACGCCAAAGCGCTTTAACGTCTTGGTAATGAGCGAGTAGGTATTGCCAAACATGTGGGGCGAAGTGACTATGTTCTTGCCCTGTTCGGCCACGGCCAGAAAGAGGTTACTGATAGCTGCCATGCCCGAATTGAACGCTGTCACCGACTGAGCACCAGTGAGTTCGCGCACACGGTTCTCCAAGAAAGTAACCGTGGGATTCATCACTCGGCTGTAATCGGGTTCGCCACTTCGGCCACTGAATGCCTCCGTCATAGAAGCGGCATCGGGGAATTGATAAGCACAGGTGTGATAGACCGGCATCGCGATACTACCATAAGCATCGGGATGCGGGAAAGGAGTATGGACGGCAATAGTTCTCTTGTTCATTTGGGTAAGTTTTTAATGTAGTTAATAGTGACAGGGACGCTTGCGACCTGCGGAAGTATAACGATATCTTAATAACGGATAACTAATCATTATTGACTGCATCTTTCAGTTGACGGAGTGCCTGTTGCAGTACGCTACGTGGGGTGGCTACATTGAGGCGCATGAAACCATCGCCGGCACTGCCGAACTTTCGACCATCGTCCAAAGCCAAATGCGCCTTGTCGATAAAGAGGTCCAACAGTTGGGAATGGGTGAGCCCCAATCCTCGGCAATCCAGATAGACCAGGAAACTGGCCTGAGGACGGATAGGTACGATGGCAGGTAACTCGTTAGCAAAAAACTGCTCTACATAGTCGATATTGGAAGAGATATAGGCCTTGACTTGACGCAACCAGTCGGCCCCTTGGGTATAGGCCACTACGGTCACCAACTGGGCAAAGAGGTTGCCTTCATCTAACTCACTGGCAGCGAGATAGGCATTGTAACGACGGCGTAACTGTTCGTTGGGAACAATGCTGTAACTGGAGACGATGCCTGGGACATTGAATGCCTTGGAGGGAGCACCAAAAGTGATGCTGTGCTGACGTGCCAATTCACTCACGGTGGCATAAGGAGTATGCCGATAGGGAACAAAGGTCAGGTCGGCATGAATCTCATCGCTCACCACCAATGTATCGTGCTTATCGGCCAACTGAGCTATTCGGCGCAGTTCGTCGGCAGTCCATACTCGGCCACCAGGATTGTGCGGATTGCTGAGCAAGAAGACCTTGACTCCCTCCAAGTCCTTGTCCAATTGGTCAAAGTCGATGACATACTGCCTATTGGCCGATGTCTCTCCCTCCAACTGCAAGGTATGGTGCACAACCTGCCGACCATTATGTTCTGACACCAGGAAGAACGGATGATATACAGGATTCATTACCAGAACCTTGTCTCCAGGTTGAGTGAAGGCTTGCAACACAAAAGCAATACCTCGCACAATGCCGGGAATGAAAGTCAACTCCTCTTCTCGCACCGACCAATTCTGTTGTTTCTGCAACCATTGGACAATGGCACTCCGCCACTGCGGATGGGCTGCGGCATAACCCAACACCTCATGTTCGAGGCGTTGACGCAAAGCTTGGATGATAAAATCGGGGGTACGGAAATCCATGTCGGCCACCCATAAAGGCAGCAAATCGGTGCGTCCCCAACGTTCTTGGAGCACACCATATTTCAAGCAGTCACTATTCCTGCGGTCAATGATTTCATCAAAATTGTAATCCATATTCATTTTCTTCTTGTTCAGGAGAGGTAAAACGCTCTCCTCCATTTGAGTGGTGCAAAAGTAGGTATTTTTGTCTATTCTATATATATTATATCTAAAAATACTCACTACATTTAGGTAATTTATCTACAAAACTAATATTTAGTGCTATTTCTTTCTACAACAGGTGAAGATTCTTTCTGCCATTGCCGATGGAAAGGAGAATTTCACCCTTTCGCAGGGATTAGCAGTAAAATGCAGGTAACAAAATGCGGTGTTTTTTCCACCGACAACTGCTAATATAGTCAAAAATGATTGTCATTCAAATGTTTTTCTTATCTTTGCAATCGTAACGACTACAAACCTATCATGACGACATAACGTAATAACCACAAGAAGTCGTTTACATCACAGATTAAATCAATCCAAAAACAAATAGCAATCTTATGAAAAGAAACGTTGCACTGATTACGGGTGTTACTGGACAGGACGGAAGTTATCTGTCAGAGTTCTTATTGGACAAGGGATATGAGGTACATGGCATCATTCGCCGTTCGTCAGTCGATTACCGTGAGCGTATTGCCCATTTAGAGGGTCAACCGCATTTCCACCTCCACTACGCCGACATGGGTGACTCTATGTCGTTGGTCAAGTTGGTGGGACAAGTGCAGCCTACCGAGATATACAACTTGGCAGCACAGAGTCACGTGCAGGTCTCTTTCGATGCACCAGAGTTCACAGCCGACGTCGATGCCGTTGGTGTATTGCGCGTCTTGGAAGCCGTCCGTACCAACCACTTGGAGGACAAGTGCCGTATCTATCAGGCATCGACCTCCGAGTTGTATGGCAAGGTCGAGGAAGTACCTCAGAATGAGAACACTCCGTTCCACCCTTACTCACCTTACGCCGTGGCCAAGCTCTACGGCTACTGGATCATCAAGGAGTATCGTGAGGCCTACAACATGTTCTGCTGTTCGGGCATCTTGTTCAACCACGAGTCGGAGCGCCGCGGCGAGACTTTCGTCACCCGCAAGATTACCTTGGCCGCTGCCCGCATTGCACAGGGCAAACAGGAGAAGCTCTTCTTGGGCAACCTCTCTTCACTTCGCGACTGGGGTTATGCCAAGGACTATGTCGAGTGTATGTGGCTCATTCTCCAGCACGACAAACCAGAGGATTTCGTTATCGCAACGGGTGTACAACACTCTGTCCGAGAGTTCGCCTACTATGCCTTCAAGGCTGCTGGTATCGAACTGGAATTCAAGGGCGAAGGCATGGACGAAAAGGGTATCTGCGTAGCGGGTCCATCCAACCTCGTCGGCAAGACCTTGGTTGAAGTAAGTGCCGATTTCTATCGTCCAACGGACGTAGTTAACCTCTGGGGCGACCCCACCAAGGCCAAAAAGGAGTTAGGTTGGAATCCACAGACCACTACTTTCGAACAGCTTGTCAGCATCATGGTCAAGCATGACATGGAGAAAGTGGCCGCCGACCACGTTGCCTCCGTCATGCGCACCAACCTTGCCGAGTTCCTGGAGAAGGGAGTGGTGAAGTAAAAAACCCTCTCCCCAACCCTCCCCCTTAATGGGGAGGGAGAACTATTAGTTCTGAGGGATATAAAAGCATATAGGTATAAAGAAACGCAACTTTATAGGAGTCTCTTATGGACCGCTCTTTCCATAAAACTCTCCCTCCCCATTATGGGGGAGGGTCGGGGAGAGGGTCTGTGAGGTTCGTTTGATATTATGTTATCACAGTCTTCAAAAATATTCGTGGCAGGACACCATGGTTTGGTGGGCTCTGCCATCTGGAACAACCTCAAGGCGAGAGGGTACAACAACCTGGTAGGCAAGAGCCACAAGGAGTTGGACTTGCTCGACCCAGTGGCTGTCAAGGCATTCTTCGATGCCGAACAACCTGACGCCGTCGTACTGGCCGCTGCCCATGTGGGTGGTATCATGGCCAATCTGCAATACCGCGCCGACTTCATCTACCAGAACTTACAAATCCAGCAGAACGTCATCGGCGAGAGTTGGAAGCATGGCGTCAAGAAGTTGCTCTTCTTGGGCAGCACTTGCATCTATCCTGGCGAGGCACCACAGCCTATGCCCGAAGATTGTCTGCTCACCTCGTCGCTCGAATACACCAACGAGCCATACGCCATCGCCAAGATTGCCGGACTCAAGATGTGCGAGTCGTTCAACCTCCAGTATGGCACCAACTACATCGCTGTGATGCCAACCAACCTGTATGGACCGAACGACAATTTCCACTTGGAAAACAGCCACGTGCTGCCCGCCATGATCCGTAAGGTCTATTTGGCCAAGTGCCTCAACGAGGGCGACTGGGAGGCCGTTCGCAAGGACATCAACCTCCGCCCCGTCACCCTGAAAGGTACAGACCTCCGCGTCGATGGTCAATCTTCCGAGGCCGACATCCTCAAGGTATTGGCCGCCTACGGCATCACCCCCGAGGCCGTTACATTATGGGGTACGGGCGCGCCTATGCGCGAGTTCCTCTGGAGCGAAGAGATGGCCGATGCCTCGGTGCATTGCCTCCTGAACGTCGATTTCCAGGACATTCTGGACAAGAGCCAGTTCGTCACCAACCATGACGGCATCCGCGAGGTGCGCAACTGTCACATCAACGTCGGCACCGGCAAGCAACTCAGCATCAAGGAGTGTGCCGAGAAGATTGTCCGCGAGATTGGTTTCCGTGGCGAACTCCGTTGGGACAGTTCCAAGCCTGACGGAACGATGCTCAAACTCACTGACGTCAGCAAGCTTCATGCCCTGGGCTGGCACCACACCATCGAGATTGACGAAGGTATCCACCGCCTCTTCGACTGGTACAAGCAGGGCATCTGCATCAACCATCTGTAAGAGAGAGACAGACCGGACCAGACCCCCTCCCGACCTCCCCGAGGGGAGGAGAAAGTTCCTCGCACATAATAGATAAATTAGGAATGTTCATATACTTCAATGTTCCCGATGACCTATTTCGTGTGACGGATAATCTCCTCCCCCACGGGGAGGACGGGAGGGGGTCTTAATTTTTTTTCATTTTTTTTGATATTTTCTGTAATAAACCGATTGTTCTTTGCATCTAATGGGCAAACAAAACAAAAAATGAGATGAAAGATTTAGAAGAACAATTCGCACAACTGGTGCGGGAACATAAGAACACCATCTATACGGTGTGCTATATGTTCTCCCATGACACGGACGAGGTGAACGACCTCTTTCAGGAGACGCTGATCAACATGTGGAAAGGCATCGACAAGTTCCGAGAAGAAAGTAAGATCAGCACTTGGATCTATCGAGTGGCCCTCAACACATGTCTTCTGCAAGAGCGTAAGAAAGCGAAGGAGGTAGAGAAAGTGCCTCTGACGATGGACGTAAACCTCTTCGAGGACGACGACGAACAGACCCTGCAGGTTCGTCTGCTCCACCAACGCATTGGCCGACTCGGACTTGTGGACCGAGCTCTGGTGATGCTCTGGCTGGAGGGGATGAGTTACGACGAAATCGGTTCCGTCATGGGAATTTCCGCTCAGAACGTGGGAGTGAAGCTCTTCCGAATCAAAGAACAATTAAAAAAGATGTAAGTTATGGAAAATATCAATTTAGACGAGATGCGCGCCCAGTTCGCCATCCTTCAGGACAAACTCCAAAAACAGGAAATCGTCAGCGACCGACTCCTCCGCGAGACGATGAAGGCCAAGACCACTCCAATCAGCTTCAACAAACGGATTGTCTATATCTGTACGGGATTATGCTTAGCCCTATTTATACTTATGTCGGGCGAAAATGAACCTATATTCAGCATCCCGTTCGTCATCTTCACCTGCCTTGCAGTCCTCTTCAGTGCTGTGGCTACATACTATATCCACAAACCGGTCGATAAACTGGACTTCATGCACCAGGATTTGGCTACCGTAGCACGCATCATGGCCAAATTCAAGCAGCAGTACGACAACTGGTTACGCTACGTCACCCCTACCTTCCTCGCAATATGGTTCCCTTGGGCCTGCATTGAATATGCACCCAGATTCTGCCCCGCAGGAGAAAACCCACTGCCCTATTGCCTGCCGCTCCTGATAGGTGGCCTCCTCGGTTTGTTCATTGGCCTCAAGTCCCATTTCAGGGCAGTCAATGCAGCCAAGGACATCCTCAACCAAATCGAGGACAAATAATCCCCCGCTAGAACTTTCCTCATTTATACAAATTCCAATCTCCCACCGGGCGACCGAGCACCACGCTCCTCCCCGGTGGGATTCTTTATGCAAGTTTCGCAAGTCCAAACTTCGTGCGATGAAAGGTCGAAACCCTTCCACACGACAACCTCCCTCTCCTGCCATAAACATCCCACTTCTCCATTGTCGACCTTCTGCCTTTTTTCTCCCTTTTAAAGGGAGCAAGAAGGTAGAAACAAAGCGGAAGCAAAACCCCACTACAACCGTAGTATAAGGAGGTCAAGGTGAGGGCACGAATGAGCCCTTCTGCCAGATTCCGATAAGAATTATCCGACTATCAGGTGGAAAATCTTCCTCAAACGAGTTTTTCCGCCTTCACATAGCAAAAATAATGGACAATTATCAACAGGTTATTAAAGGGTCGAAGCGACTGATTGATAGGCAAAAAAGGGGTATAAAAATGCAAAAGCGGAGGACGGAGGAAATAACATTTATAAATTGAAATGCGCGATTTGGTAGATAAAGGAACATTAAAAACGCCCAAAAAGTGACAAAAATTCTTAAAATAGGGGACAAATGCCTTGATTTTTAGCATAAAATTCGGAAAAGTCAAAAAAAATAAGTAACTTTGCGCGCAAAATCCTAAATTGGGATAACTATAATATGTCAAAAGCAAAGGTTCTATTCATCAGCACTGAAGTGGTCCCCTATATGCCCGAGAGCAGCATGGCCACCCTTGGACGTCGTCTTCCACAAGGCATACAGGAAGCCGGACATGAAATACGTACTTTTATGCCACGGTTCGGCATCATCAACGAGCGCAGAAACCAACTTCACGAGGTGATTCGCCTTTCGGGTATGAACCTCATTGTCAACGAGACAGACCACCCTCTCATCATCAAAGTTGCCAGCATTCAGGCGGCACGGATGCAGGTCTATTTCATTGACAACGATGACTATTTCACCCAGCGCGAGAAGTATGCCGACAAGGCCGGCAACGAATACGAGGACAACGGCGAGCGCGCTTTCTTCTTTGCCCGAGGGGTGGCCGAAACCATCCGCAAGCTCCGTTGGGTGCCCGATGTGGTCTATTGTCAGGGTTGGTTTGCCGGCATCGCCCCTATCCTGATCAAGAAGCACTTTGCCGACGACCCCTGTTTCCGCAGTTGCAAGGTGGTCACTGCCCTCTTCGACAATGCCTACCAGCAGCCGTTGCCAGCGAACCTGGCCACGACCATCAAGTGTGACGGCATCAACAAGAGTGACCTGAGCGACATCCGCGACAAGGCTGTCACTTGCAACATGTTGAGCAAACTGGCCATCAAGTACAGTGACGGCGTCATCGTCACCGAGCCTGGGGTATCGAACGAGTTGGTGGAATATGCCAACAAGATGGAAAAGAAAGTGCTGATGGCTGCCGACCCGGAGTTGGACATCGACAAGTATGATGTCTTCTTCGACGAGGTGGCAGGCCTTGAGCAAGCATAAGATTTTATTTAGTCTCTGATTGATGAAACATATTAGCAAATTTCTGGCCGTCGCAGCCTTGGGGCTGACTTTCGCGGCCTGTAATGATGAATTGAGTAGCATCGGCAGCTCCGTCCGTCCGACTTGCGACTCCATCACTGTGCATTCTGCCACCTTCGACGTGACCTTGCAGACGGCTTATCGTGACTCCGTACACGTGAGAACAGGTTATCCGTTGCTCGGCACCGTGACCGACCCCAACATGGGAGAGCTCACAGCTGGCTATCTGGCACAGTTCTATGCCAACAAGAAGACTTCGTTGGACGTAAAGAACAGTTCGGACTCCACCCTCTTCGGCTTGTTGCGCACTTCGCTGATCCGTAAGTTGGAAGCCGAGGAACCCGGACAGTGGGACCCCGAGCGCCACTATACATCGAGCTACGACTCGCTGGTTGGCAACCAGATAGACTCGATGACCATCCGAATCTACTACACCACTACGTACGGCGACTCGCTCTCGCCTATGCAGGTGAGCATCTATAGTCTGAATCCCGAGGTGAACTTTGCCGAACTGCCGGAGTCGGACTTCTACAGCAACAACGACTTCAGCGACTTGTACAGCGAGAAAAACCTGTTGGGACGCAAGGCATACACCTCGGCCAACCGTGAGTTGAGTGACTCGGCCCGCAGTGTGTCGGGCTACATGAACTACATCGAGGTCAAGTTGGACGACAAATACAAGGACGAGTACCTCCGTCTGGTGGCTCACGCTGCCATTGCCAACGACACGAGCAACCACGTGAACCGAAACCGCCACTCGAACATCTTCGCCACACCCGACGAACTGCGTCGCAAGTGGTTGTCGGGCGTATGCGTGAAACCAACTTTCGGTGAAGGTACCATCGTCAAGGTCTATTACACCGCCATTTATCTGTTCTACAGTTCGTTCCACCGCTATGACCCATCGGGCATGCTGTTGCGTAACATGGCCGACGACGGCGACTCGACCTATGTGCTGAACCATGTATCGGACATCGGCGTAACGCCTGACGTCATCCAGATGGCGGGCATGAAGTACAACGACTACCGCAAGGAAGAGCGTCTGGCCTGCACCGACTCGACCTTCATCTCTTCGCCCCAGGGCTACTACACCACCTTGGAACTGCCTGTAGGCAAGATGATTGGCACGATGATGAACGACCCCGTGCGCAGCGATTCGAGCTACTACCTGAGTGGCGCCAACTTCTACCTGAAGGCCTACAAGCCAGAAGGAAATGTGTTGAGCACCATCCCTGCCCCGACATTGCTCATGGTACAGGAAGACTCTATCAACACCTACTTTGAGGAGGGTCTGATGCCAAACGGCGTCACTTCAAGTTATGCCTCATACGTCTGCGACTCCGTGCCTAAGGACTTGTATATCAACCCGAACGAAGGCGTGTACTACTACAACTTCGGCAACATCTACAACGTCATTACTGGTCTGGCCGAGGCAAATGGTTGGTCGAAAGGCAAGATGATGAACGCCAGCGAGTGGGAGACCGTACTCCGCGCCCGAGGCAAATTGTCGGCCAACCAGACTCTGGACGACTTCAAGGTGCGTATGGCGTTGGTGCCTATCGACGTGAGTACCAACCGCTACGGCACCCTCCTCTCCATCAGCAACTACATCCTGCCATCGGCAGTCAGGTTGCAGAGGGGCGACAAGAAACAACAGATTGTATCTGTCTATACAATGATAGGAACACCCAAATGATTCCTTCCAAGTATGTTCTAAAAATGTCATGTTGAGCGTAGTCGAAACATCTCTGTAAGGTCTTTATTACATTCAGAGTGACTAATTTTAGAAGATACTTCCAACTGCTCATACATATTTCTGAACTAATAATTTATGCGTTATGTCTGATCGTCTTTACATCTTCGATACCACGTTACGTGACGGAGAACAGGTGCCAGGTTGCCAATTGAACACCGTGGAAAAAATCCAGGTGGCCAAGCAACTGGAGCAACTGGGCGTGGACGTCATCGAGGCTGGCTTCCCTATCTCCAGCCCGGGTGACTTCAACTCTGTAGTAGAAATCTCGAAAGCTGTCACTTGGCCTACCATCTGCGCCCTTACCCGCGCCGTGGAAAAGGACATTGACTGTGCCGCCGAGGCGTTGCAATATGCCAAGCACAAACGTATCCACACAGGTATCGGCACAAGCGACAGTCATATCAAGTATAAATTCAATAGTACGCGCGAGGCTATCATCGAACGTGCCGTGGCTGCTGTAAAGTACGCCCGCAACAAGGTGGATGAGGTCGAGTTCTATGCCGAAGATGCCGGTCGCACGGACAATGAATATCTGGCCAAAGTGGTTCAGGCTGTGGTCAATGCCGGTGCCAAGGTCATCAACATCCCCGACACGACCGGTTACTGCATGCCTTGGGAGTACGGCGAGAAGATCAAGTACCTCATGGAACATGTCGATGGTCTGCAGGATGGTCGTGCCATCCTTTCGACCCACTGTCACAACGACCTGGGCATGGCAACCGCCAACACCATCAGCGGCGTCGTGAACGGTGCCCGTCAGGTAGAGGTCACCATCAACGGCATTGGTGAACGCGCCGGCAACACCTCATTGGAGGAGATTGCCATGATCATCAAGTGCCACCAGGCCACCATGCCGGTGCAGACTAACATCAATACGACCAAGATCTGGCCTACTAGCCGCATGGTTTCGTCGTTGATGAACATGCCCGTTCAGCCAAACAAGGCCATTGTCGGCAAGAACGCCTTTGCCCATAGTTCGGGCATCCACCAAGATGGTGTGTTGAAGAACGTGCAGACCTACGAGATCATGGATCCAAAGGATGTGGGCATCGACGAAAATGCTATCGTACTGACTGCCCGCTCGGGTCGTGCCGCTTTGCGCCATCGCCTCAGCGTACTGGGCATCGAGATGGACCAGGAAAAGTTGGACAAGACGTACGAGGCCTTCCTCCGCCTGGCCGACAAGAAGAAGGAACTCAACGACGACGACCTCCTCATGCTGGTGGGTGCCGAGAAGGCCGAGAGCAACCACATCCAACTCGAGTCGCTGCAAGTCACTACCGGTAAGGGTGTTACGCCTATTGCCGCCATGCGCCTCAAGGTGGCCAACGAGATCTTCGAAGCTGCCGGCGTAGGTAATGGTCCTGTCGATGCCTCCATCAAGGCACTCAAGCAGATCATCCGTCGCGACATGACGCTCAAGGAGATGACCATCCAGGCCATCAGCAAGGGCTCGGATGACAGCTGTAAGGTGCACATGCAGGTGGAACACGACAACCACGTTTACTATGGTTTCGGCACCGATACCGACATCGTCACCGCCAGCGTCGAAGCATATATTGATTGTATTAACAAATTTAAAAACTAAAAAGACCCTCTCCCCAGCCCTCCCCCATAATGGGGAGGGAGCAAGGGTATGAAACAGAAAGCCAACAATTGACTCAAAGCAACTGAGTTACAATGCCATAATTGCCAAGATGGAAGAGTATCAGGCTCCCGATTTCTACAAGACGGCAAGTCCAGACAGATATGAACTTTTGAAGACTTTCGCTCAAGAAAACCGAAGAAATCAGACGGTGGCAGAATCCTTCCTTTGGAAGCATATTAAAGGGAATCAGTTGGGAGTCAAGTTCCTTAGGCAACATGTCATTTATGACTACATAACCGACTTTGTTGCATTGGAGCAAAAACTTATCATTGAAGTGGATGGAGGCTATCACTACTCACCTGAACAGATTGAGTGGGATGCCTATCGAACAGAAGACTTAATGAAATTTGGCTTTAAAGTCATACGCTTTACCAATGAGGAGGTTCTTGAGAATATAAATATGGTGATGGACCGTATCATTTACGAACTGAACCATATTGAACGAATAAGAATAATATAAGAGTTCACGTTGAAAGTCCAAAGAAATAATTATCAATGCGATGCATGTTGATAATCAATAGCCGAAATTAACATTTGTCCAAAGTCTTGTTTATCTAAAGGTTGGACTAACTCAACGAAACTCGTTACATTTAAATACATTTGATCATGAGCAGCAATAAAACTCTCCCCATTAAGGGGGAGATGTCCGAAGGACAGAGAGGGTCTACACTCTTTGACAAGATTTGGGACGCTCACGTAGTACAGAAAGTAGAGGATGGACCAACCCAACTCTACATCGACCGTCTCTATGCACACGAAGTAACTTCTCCACAGGCATTTGATACCTTGCGCGACAAGGGTGTCAAGGTCTTCCGACCTGACCACGTCGTTGCCATGCCTGACCACAATACACCCTCGGACCAGCAGAACGAGATTGGCGATCCAATCGGCTGCAAGCAGGTCGAGACGTTGGCCAAGAACTGCAACGAGTTCGGTATCAAGCACTTTGCCATGGGCACCAAGGACAATGGCATCATCCATGTCGTTGGTCCAGAGAAGGCACTCTCCCTGCCAGGCATGACCATCGTCTGTGGTGACTCACACACCTCTACTCACGGTGCAGTTGGTGCTATCGCCATGGGCATCGGTACCTCGGAGGTAGCTCAGGTGCTGGCCTCTCAGTGCATCCTGCAGAGCAAGCCTAAGACCATGCGTATCAACGTCGAAGGCAAACTTCAGCCAGGTGTCACCGCCAAGGATGTGGCACTCTATATCATGGCTCAGATGACCACTTCGGGTGCTACCGGCTATGCCGTAGAATATGCAGGTTCCGTAGTTCGCGATATGTCCATGGAGGGCCGTCTCACCTTGTCGAACCTCTCTATCGAGATGGGTTCGCGTGCAGGTTTGATTGCACCCGATGAAACGACTTTCGCCTACCTCAAAGACCGTGAATATGCTCCTAAGGGGGCAGAATGGGACGCTGCTGTTGCCCGTTGGAGCCAACTCAAAAGCGACCCCGATGCTAAGTTCGATAAGGAGGTCACCTACCGTGCCGAAGATATCAAACCTCGCATCACCTATGGTACCAATCCAGGTGCCGGCATCGCCATTGACGAATGTATTCCTACCACTGACGGCATGTCGGAGAGCGAGAAGAAGCAGTTCCTCAGTCAGTTGGAATACATGCAGTTCCAGCCTGGTGAGAAGTTGGAGGGCAAGAAGGTAGATTATGTCTTCCTGGGCGCCTGTACCAACGGTCGTATTGAGGACTTCCGTGCTTTTGCCTCTGTAGTCAAAGGCAAGAAAAAACACCCCGATGTAGTGGCTTGGTTGGTTCCAGGTTCTTGGTTGGTTCGTCAGCAAATCATCGACGAAGGCATCGACAAGATATTGGCCGATGCAGGTTTTGAACTGCGTCTGCCCTCATGCTCATCTTGTCTGGCCATGAATCCAGACAAAGTGCCAGCTGGCAAACTCTCTATCTCGACTTCCAACCGTAACTTCGTAGGTCGTCAAGGACCTGGTGCACGCACTATCTTGGCCTCACCATTGACGGTGGCTGCCTCGGCCATCACAGGTGTTGTAACCAACCCACAGAACGTCTCCATCTCCGAACTGCCTGCTCCTAAGGAATTGCGCAAAGTCGTTGCTGCTCAACCTAACGATTGTCCCAACTGCGCCTTCCCTAAGCAGTTGGCAACCAAGGCTTCAGGTGCAGAGGATGCCAAGTCAGTACACCGTTCCTTCAACGTCATCGAGAGTACCTGCATTCCTATCAATATTGACAACTGCAACACCGACCTCATCATCCCAGCACGTTATCTGGCTTCGACCACACGCGACCCGAAATTCTTTGGTGATGCCTTCATGCACGACCTCCGTTTCGATGCGAATGGGCAACCCGTCAAGAACTTCGTAATGAACCAACCAGAGTTCTCGGAGGCACCTCACGACGGCTGCCACGAAATCATTGTAGGTGGTCAGAACTGGGGTTCAGGCTCCAGTCGTGAACATGCAGCTTGGGCTATTGCCGGTTACGGAGTACGCGTCGTCATCAGTTCATCGTTTGCCGATATTCACCGCAACAACCTTTTGAACTGCTTCGTGCTTCCTGTCATCGTCAGCGCCGACTTCCAGCAGGAACTCTTTGCCTCGATTGCCAAAGACCCACAGACCCGTGTCACAGTCGATGTGCCGAACCAAACAGTCACCAATCAAGCTACGGGACGTTCGGAGAAGTTCGATATCAATGGCTACAAGAAATATTGCCTCTTGAACGGCTACGACGACATCGACTATCTGTTGTCGAAAAAGGCTGAGATAGAGAAATATGAAGGAGCCTAAGACTCCGCTAAAAGGGCAAAAAGCCCACTAAAAGTTCGCTTCGCTCACGTTAAAAGGCTAAATGCAACCACTTGCATGAGCGCAGCGAACCATTAACGTGAACGTATAGAACTATTCACGTGAGCACAGCAAACTATTCGTCAATGAAGATTGAAATCCTTGATACTACCCTTCGCGATGGCGAGCAGACCTCAGGTGTGGCATTCAGCGCACCAGAGAAACTCGCCATTGCCCAGAAACTTCTGGAGGAAGTCCATGTTGATAGACTGGAAATAGCCTCAGCGCGCGTCAGTGACGGCGAGTTTGAGTGCGTCAAGAAAGTCTGCTCGTGGGCCAAGGAGACAGGGCATCTGGATTGCATCGAGGTGTTGGGCTTTTGCGATGATGGTGCCTCCATTAACTGGATCAAGGAGGCAGGCGGCAAAGCCATCAACCTTCTTTGTAAGGGCTCCGAAAAGCATTGTGTAGGTCAACTCAAAAAGACCCCTGTCGAGCATTGGGACAATGTGCGCAAGAACGTACTCTTGGCTCAAGAAGCAGGTCTATCGGTCAACATCTATCTGGAAGACTGGAGCAACGGCATACAACAGTCGCCCGACTATGTGATGCACATGATTGAAGCATTGCGCGACCTGCCTATACGCCGATACATGCTGCCTGACACATTGGGCATCCTGGCACCCCACCAGACCAAGAAACTGATGCGCCACATGGTGCAATCGTTCCCCGACCTCCATTTCGACTTCCATGCGCACAACGACTACGACCTCGCCGTCGCCAACGTCTTGGCCGCTGCCGAGGCAGGTTGCAAAGGTCTGCACACCACGGTCAACGGACTGGGTGAACGAGCCGGAAATGCCTCTCTGAGCAGCGTCGTAGCAGTCATTAACGATATGTTGCCCGACACCGAGGTCAACGTCGTCGAACAGAGCATCAACTCTATCAGTCGCATGGTGGAGAGTTATTCGGGCATGGCCACTGCCGCCAACACCCCTATCGTGGGCGAGAATGTCTTCACACAGACCGCCGGCGTGCATGCCGACGGTGACAAGAAAGGGCGTCTCTACATCAATGCTCTGTTGCCCGAGCGCTTTGGTCGCAGTCGTGAATATGCCCTCGGAAAGATGTCGGGCAAAGCCAACATTGAGCAGAACCTCAAGCAGTTAGGCATCCAACTGAGCGACGACGACATGCGCCGTGTTACTAAGCGCATCAACGAGATGGGCGACAAGAAAGAGCATGTCACCATCGACGACTTGCCTTACATCATTGCCGACGTGCTGCATCACGAGGCCCCGACCGACCGCATCAAACTGCTCTCGTACATGGTTTCGACAGCCTATGGTTTGCACCCGTTGGCTGTAGTCAAACTCGAGATAGACGGCAAGACCTACGAAGAGAGCGCGTCCGGCGACGGTATGTTCGATGCCTTCGTCCGCGCCGTGCGCCACATCTACAGACTACGTCTGGGTCGCACTTTCCCCTGGCTCACCAACTACGTGGTCACCATCCCTCCCGGAGGACGTACCGATGCCTTGGTACAGACCGCCATTTCCTGGGAATACGAGGGTAAGGTCTATCGTACCCGTGGTTTGGATGCCGACCAGACGGAGGCAGCCATCAAGGCAACCATCAAGATGCTCAACTTACTCGAAATAGATTGATATTCTTAAATACATATATTAAATAAGATGAATTTCGTTGAAGAACTCAAATGGCGCGGCATGATTCAAGACATGATGCCGGGTACAGAAGAGCAGCTGCAGAAAGAGATGACAGCAGCATATTTAGGTATCGACCCAACGGCCGATAGCCTTCACATCGGACACCTGGTTGGCGTGATGATGTTACGTCACTTCCAGCGTTGTGGACACAAGCCTTTTGCCCTTATTGGTGGTGCCACAGGTATGATTGGCGACCCTTCGGGCAAGAGCAAGGAACGCGTCCTCATCGACGAGGAGATGCTCCGCCACAACCAAGAGTGCATCCGCAAGCAGTTGGCCAAGTTCCTGGACTTCGACAGCGATGCCCCAAACCATGCCGAACTGGTCAACAACTACGACTGGATGAAGGATTTCACTTTCCTCGACTTCATCCGCAACATCGGTAAGCTCATCACGGTCAACTACATGATGTCCAAGGACTCCGTCAAGCGCCGCTTTACGGGCGAGAACGGTGCCGATGGTATGTCGTTCACCGAATTTACCTATCAGTTGCTCCAGGGCTACGACTTCCTCTACCTCAACGAGCACAAGAACTGCAAGCTTCAGTTGGGCGGCGCCGATCAGTGGGGTAACATCACGACAGGTACTGAACTTATCCGCAAAGTGACTGGCAACGAGGCCTTTGCCTTGACCTGTCCACTCATCACCAAGGCCGACGGCAAGAAGTTCGGCAAGACCGAGTCGGGCAACGTCTGGTTGGATCCAAAACGTACCTCACCATACAAGTTCTACCAGTTCTGGGTCAACGTAACCGACGAGGACGCCAAACGTTATATCCGTATCTTCACCAGCCTCTCACGCGAAGAGATTGAGACCCTGGAGAAGGAACAGGAGGAGGCTCCACATCTGCGCGTGTTGCAGAAGCGTTTGGCCAAGGAATTGACCATCATGGTACACTCCGAGCAGGACTACGAGACGGCCGTTGCAGCCTCTAACCTCTTGTTCTCCAATGGCGGTGCCGAAGAACTCAAGGCATTCGACGAGACTACCTTGCTCCAGATCTTCGAGTCGGTTCCTACCTTCACGGTGGCCAAGGCCGATTTCGAGGCCAACGGCAAGGCGGTAGATGTATTGGCCAAGGGTCTGGGCATCAGCAATGGCGAGTTCCGCAAACTGGTACAGGGCGGCGGCATCGCTGTGAACAAACAGAAACTCACCGCTTTCGACCAGGTGCTCACTGCCGACGACCTGCTCTACGGTAAGTACCTCATAGCTCAGAAGGGCAAGAAGAACTACTTCTTGGTCACTGTAGCCTAAATAAGAAAGACTTTTGAACAAGCAAGGAGTCAACCTCTTTGCTTGTTCAATTGGTTTGAAACCGAGGTAACGCAGAGGTCAAAAGAAGGACATTTCACCAAGTTATCAACACGGCACAGAAAGAAACAAAATCAACACACCTTCACCTCCATTACCTCCTTCCCACAGCATCTATCTCTTTTTATAATCACATTACCTATAATAAATTTATGAAACGATTATTTCTGACTTTTATTGTATCGACTCTCTGCCTCCTCGCCTCGGCACAGGAGGTCAAGATTGAGTTCATCACTCCAAGCATTGTCCACGTGACCAAAGGAGTGCCTACCAAGAGTTTAGTAGTCATTGCACAACCCGAAGAGGTGGCTGTCACCCGGAAAGGCGATGCCCTCTCCAGCAAGGTCCTGACCGTGCGTCAGAACCCCAAGACGGGTGCCCTGACCTTCCTCACCGCCCAAGGCAAAGTGCTGTTGCGCGAAAAGAGTTGCGACATCAGCAAAGTGCAGCAGGTCTTCACTCTCGACAAGGAGGAGGCCATCTACGGTCTGGGCACTATCCAGAACGGCAAGATGAACCGCCGAGGCGAACACAAACGCATGGAGCAATCCAATCTGGAGGACTTCCAGAACGTACTTCAGAGCATCAAAGGCTGGGGTCTGTACTGGGAGAACTACTCGCCCACACAGTTCGATGACGATGCCAACGGCATGTCGTTCACCTCGGAGGCCGGCGAGGGCATCGACTACTACTTCATGTACGGAGGTTCGGCCGATGGCGTGATTGCCCAGATGCGCCACCTCACAGGCGACGTACCCATGTTCCCACTCTGGACCTACGGCTTCTGGCAATCCAAGGAGCGTTACAAGACAGCCGATGAGACCGAATCCGTTGTCGATAAGTACCGCGAACTGCAAGTGCCTCTGGACGGCATTATCCAGGACTGGCAATACTGGGGTTCCAACTACCTCTGGAACGCCATGGATTTCCTCTCGGAGGACTTCTCGAAGGGCAAACGACTCATCGACAATGTCCACAAGAAACATGCACACTTCATGATATCTATCTGGGCCAGTTTCGGTCCACAGACACAGCAGTTCAGAGAGTTGGACGAAAAAGGTCTGCTCCTACCCTTCTCCACCTGGCCACAGAGCGGTATCTCGCACATCTGGCCTCCACGCAAGGACTATCCCTCAGGCGTCAGAGTCTATGACGCATTCCATCCGGAAGCGCGCGAAATTTATTGGAAACACCTCAAACGACTGTTCGACTACGGCACCGATGCCTGGTGGATGGACTCGACCGACCCCGACTTCTTTGACCCCCGAGAGAGCGACTACCAGCATCCCGTCTATGGCGGCACCTGGCGTTCCCAGCGAAACGCTTTCCCGTTGGAGACCGTACGAGGCGTCTATCAGAAGCAACGTCAGACCTCCGAGCAGAAACGTGTCTTCATCATGACGCGCAGTTCCTTTGCCGGCCAGCAACATTACGGTTCCAACATGTGGAGTGGTGACGTTGCCTCCTCGTGGGACATGCTCCGTAAGCAAGTACCCGCAGGACTGAGTTTCTCACTGACAGGCAACCCGAACTTCAACACCGACATCGGCGGCTTCTTCTGCGGCTCCTACAACACCCGTGGCAGCGGTTCTGCACCCCGTAATCCACAGTTCCAGGAACTCTACGTCCGCTGGATGCAATACGGACTGTTCTGTCCCGTTTTCCGTAGCCACGGCGCCGACGCACCCCGCGAAATCTGGCAATTCGGCAAGAAAGGTGAACCGGTCTATGATGCCATCGAGAAGTCCATCCGTCTGCGCTATCGCCTCATTCCTTACCTTTACAGCACTGCCTGGCAAGTCACCAACGCCAACGGAAGCTACCTGCGTCCACTCTTCAGCGACTTTGCTTCGGACAAGCGTGTTTGGGACATGACCGACGAATTTCTCTTTGGCCAATCCATCTTGGCTGCACCCATTGTCGAGGCACAATATACCGAAGAGAAGATCATCCGCGAGGACGCCATGACAGGTTGGAACCGCAAAGACGTAACCGGTACAGACAAGGTGTTGAACGTTGATTGGACAGCTACAAAAGCTACCAAAAAGTACCTGCCCAAGGGTACAACTTGGTATGACTTCTGGACCAACCAGAAATACAAAGGCGGTCAGGACGTGGAACTCCAAACCACTTTTGACCAAGTTCCTATGTTCGTCCGCGCCGGTAGTATCTTGCCCCTCGCACCCGAGATGCAATACGTTGGCGAAAAGAGTTGGGACGAGTTAGAAGTACGCATCTACCCAGGTGCAAACGGCACATTCACACTCTACGAGGACGAAGGCGACAACTACAATTACGAGAAAGGCAAATATGCCACCATCACCTTCTCTTGGAACGATGCCAAGCGAACACTGACCATCGGCGCACAGAACGGAGCCTACGACGGCATGCTCCACCAGCGTAAGTTCAACATCGTCCTGACCGACGGCACCTCGAAAGTCGTAGAATATCAAGGTCAGGAAACCTCGGTCAAATTTTGAATATTCCAAGCATAAACGCTTATAAAAATACATTATTTTATTAAGGATATGGAATCACTCACCTGGTTCCATATCCTTTTTTCATAGGCATCAAGCCATATTATCAACGCACCAAATCTGTAGCAAATCAGCTGACATTCAACAAGTAATAAGCAAACCAGCAAAAGATTGCCAACCGTTTATCAACACATCCTCCCTACTCACTTTGAGCACCTACTTCTCATCTCCTTATGCATCGATATACATACACCTGTCCTTCCGTTGACCTCCTGCCTTTTTCCTCCCTTTTAAAAGGAGCAAAAAGGTTCAAAAAAGAAAGGAAAAAGAATGAAAAAAGAAAGCAACTAAAGTGCGTCAGTAGTAGATCATTGACAACCCAGAAAAATAAGTGCAAGAGACAAAGATAGTTAAAGGAGAATAATGAAAAAACGACAAAAAGTGTAATCCATAAATATCAATTTAAGAAAATATTTTACAAAAATAGTAATTATTTAAACTTATCAACACTTTTGTTTCGCGCACGCAAATATAAAGTGTAACTTTGCGCCAAGAAACCCATGAGATTTTAATACTACTAAACGATTTTCGTTATTCTCAGTTACTTAACTAATACGTAGTAGGATTATTAATTGTGGATTTTAGGGATTGAATTAACTGAATTATATTACCAATTAAATATTTAAGGCAATGAAAAAATTTCTTTTAACAAGTTGTGCAATTCTATCTGCGATAGGAGTGCAGGCACAAATCGTAGAATTTGAATATGGAGGAGTAGATTATGAAGCTACCCTCACGAGTCATCGGGCTGTTATAGTTAATGACACCACCGAAGAATTCGGCTCTACGAATGAAACGGCTGTATTAGCTATGGACATCCATACTATTACCTCAAACTTCAACTACTATGATGCTGCTGCTGTAGACGTTGCAAAACAAACCTCAGCAACAATTGCTACTTTTGTAATACAAACCCTTGGAAACAAGAGTGCATACGTAGGTAATTTCACTACCCCACAAAACTATTATAGTGTGGGAACGGCTGAATATACCCAATTTTTTGAAGATGTCAAACCAGAACTATTGGGTGACTCTATCAAAACATATACCGAATTACAATCAGAAACAGGAGTAACTGCTTACTACTACTGGGAATATGACGAAGAGGCTTTAGGTTGGAGATATTTAAAAGCAACAGGAATTGAAGATGCCAACTTAAATCGAAATGGTTACTACAAGAAAGTTGTTAACGGTACAAGAAAAATTTACTATTTAATTAGACAGATAGGTGTTGCACAAAGAAATGCAACAACTACGCATCGTAAAGACAGTTGTATAGTTACTAAGATTGAAAATGTTTCAGGCAATAAAACTATTCAATCAATCACCATTGGAAAGGATGTAAATTCTATTGAAGAAGGAGCATTCTATAAAGATCCTAAACTCAATAATTTCACCTTAGAAACAGAGGATAATTTTATCTACGAAAACGGAATTCTCTATAATAGTGACCAAACAGCCATTATTGTAGCAAGTTGCGACGTACAGAGCCAAACTATTCCTGCCACTGTAAATTATATCTACGAAAGTGCTTTCTACAACACTAAAAATGCTATATCAATCACCTCTATGAATGGTGCATTGGAAACAAATAGTGGAACTCAAGGTTCAAATGTTACTTTTAATAAACCTACTAGCACTTTAACTAAAGTATTAACCGACAATGGAGGTTATATTGTAGCAAATCAAAATATTACACAAAGTAATATTGACAATTTGACCATTGAAGGTACCTTTATTGACTTCCGTGGATCAACCGTTCTGGAAGACATTGATATTACCAATGTAGGCAATACTTTGCTCTACTTTGCAACCGATAAGAACGTAACTGGTAATAAGAACATTATCAATAATAATGTCTGCGCAAACTGCGTCATCACAGACAATGCGAGTGACAAGTTCTATTGCCCTTCTAAATTTACTGCTACAAATCTCTCTTACAGCAGACAGTTCGATGCATTGTGGAGAACTGCTACTTTCCCATTCTCTACCAACGATGCTACTGTAAATGACCAGATTTTGACAGGTGAGTTCCGTGGATATATGGAAGACTACCATTTGTTCAACTTTGTCTATTCACAGTCTATAGTTGCTAATAGACCATACATCATCAAGACAGAAAGCGATGACGAAAATGCATCTTTCCGTTTTGAGAATCTTTCAGATGCAACGGTAGAAGTAACCAACCCAATGCAAGTTAAACAAGGTACCAACGAAAATCCTGCCTATTTCTATGGTAACTTTGATACCAAGACGCTGACAAGCACCGATGCAACCTTCTACTACGGTATCACAAATACCTTGAACCCTCAATCGGGCAAATACAGAAACGAGGTTGTAAAGTGCGTAGGTGCAACTATCAAACCATTCCGCGCTTACTTGAGCGGACCAGCTACTTCAACAGCAAATTCTGCAAAGATTCGCTTGGTTGATGCTATGGATCAAGTAATTGATGAAATAGAAATGCCTATGACCACTGGCATTGAAGATGTCAAGACAGAAGAGGCCATCACTGATAATGTCTATAACCTCAATGGTCAGAGTGTCAAAGCTTCACGCGGCTTGAACATTATTAACGGAAAAGTAGTTATTAACAAGTAAAACTGAAACCAAAATGAAAAAGATTTATTTAACACCTGATATGCATATCATTGATGTCAATATTGAATCATTAATGTCTGCCATGTCAAATACCAATATTAAGCCAAACGGCGATACCGGATTTTATGTAGAACAAGGTGACGTCAAGAATACTGCCGGTAGTGGAACTGAATTGGATGCCGCAGGTTACCGCAGTAACCTTTGGGACAATTGATTGAAACTAATCATTATTACTATAAGAGAAGAGACCTTAGAAATAGGGTCTCTTTTTTTGTATATATAAGGAATTTACATTGTAAGGAGTTAATGGTAGTAATTAGAAGTTATCGCTGCGCTTGGGTCCTCGCAGCGAATGGAACGATTGATAATCGTTCAGCGAGAAGACGAAGCTTTAGCTGAGGGGACAAACGAACATTACTACAGGAGGTCTAAAGAACTTCCTATAATTAAAGCAATTGTCTTTTCTCTCAGCTAAAGCTACATCATTTTGCTGAACAAATATAAAGACTAATAGGGGCTAATAGACATTAATCAATCATTCTGGGTTAATAGACATTCTAATTGCTGCAAGGAACTATAAAAAGCAATGCCATGACTCAATAGAAAACAAACTACTTTGGCTGTTGATAACTATGATAAAACCGTCGAAACAGGCAGTGAAAACTTATTTATAAAAAAGTGGTAAAAAATTTGGAGATTCCGAAAAAAGTTGGCTTAATGTGTTTTTCATAACTACCAAATAAATTGTTGACAAAATATTAAAAAGTTTTTAACGCAAAAAAGTGGAGTTATACCTATGATAATTCAAAAATAATTATTAACTTTGCGGCATGAAAACAAAATGTTGATAAAAACCGATCCACTGAATCACATCATTCAAAAAGCAAAACATATATAAGCACTTAACAAAACAAATAAGGTATTGATAAGTGTCGGAGAATGGTTAAGAAGGTTGATAATAACTTTTGATAACTTGGCGACCCTAAAAACCGTAAAAAGTTATTAACTATATCAACATGCTATTATTATCAGCATAAAAGTTGTTTTATAAAAAATTTTTTTATTCTTAAACAAATTATAAATAATATTGAAAATTGTTTATAACATGGATAAGTCTGCATTGATTCGTGAAATCAAACGATTGAAATCAGAAAAAAACGCCGTCATTCTGGCCCACTACTATACTATTGGTGACATACAGGACATCGCTGACTTCGTTGGCGACAGTCTTGCCTTGGCCCAAAAGGCCGCCAAATCGGAAGCCGACATCATTGTGATGTGCGGCGTTCACTTCATGGGAGAGACTTGCAAGATACTTTGTCCCGAGAAGAAAGTCCTGGTGCCCGATCTGGCAGCCGGTTGTTCGTTGGCCGACAGTTGTCCCGCCGACGAGTTTGGCAAGTTTGTCCAGGCTCATCCAGGTTATACCGTGCTCAGTTACGTCAACACGACTGCGGCAGTGAAGTATTATACCGACATCGTTGTGACCTCAGGCAATGCGCTCAAGATTGTCAACAGTCTGCCCAAGGACGAGAAGATCATCTTTGCGCCAGACAGAAACCTGGGCAGTTATATCAATGCCGTCACAGGACGCGATATGCTGTTGTGGGACGGCGCTTGCCATGTGCATGAGCAGTTCTCGACCGAAGCTATTCTGAAGCTCAAGGCAGAGCATCCAGGTGCCAAGGTGTTGGTTCATCCAGAGTGCAAACGTCCCGTCGTTCTGTTGGCCGATAAGGTGGGTTCTACCGCTGTTTTGTTAAAATATGCGGTAGAAGATGACTGTAACGACTTCATCGTAGCCACCGAGAGCGGAATATTGCACGAGATGCAGAAACAGGCACCCCACAAGAACTTCATACCCGTGCCACCCGAGGTAAGCGAGGGTTCCGTAGGATGCAGTTGCAACGAGTGTGCTTACATGCGTCTCAACACCTTGGAGAAGCTCTATCAATGTCTGTTGAACGAAACACCGGAGATAGAGGTAGATAAAGCAATCATAGAGCGTGCCAAGCTTCCTATCGACCGCATGTTGGAGTTGAGTAAGTAAGGGTTAACGGTTAAGGGTTAGAGTTTAACGGTTAAAGTCATTTAAGGTTCATACATTATAAAGTTGTGGTTAAGAATTTGGAGATAATGGCCCCGGTGGGGTGTTTTGAGTCTTTGGCTGCTGCCATCCAGGCAGGGGCAGGAAGTGTGTATTTTGGCATTCAGGGACTCAACATGCGTTCTGGGTCGGCCAATAACTTTACCATAGCCGACCTGAAAACCATAGCCGATATCTGCAAGGCAGGCAAGATGCCCGAGACATATCAGTCGCCGCAAGAGGTATTGTATCCCGACGAACAAGTAAAAATGACACCTTGCCGACCGTTGAACAGTTACTTGACGGTGAACACCATCATGTACGACGGCGACTTGGAGAAGATGCACCAAATCATCGATGCAGCAGCCGAAGCAGGTATCACAGCCATCATTGCCAGCGATGTGGCTGCAATGACCTATGCACGAGGATGGGACCGTCCCGACCGTAAACCACGCATCGAAGTTCACCTCTCTACGCAGTTGAACATAAGCAACGTCGAAGCCTTGAAATTCTATGCCCAGTTTGCCGACGTAGTAGTCTTGGCGCGTGAATTGAACATGGAGCAAGTGAGCCATATCCACCAGGAAATCATCCGCCAGGACATACGAGGTCCGAAGGGAGAACTGGTGCGTATTGAGATGTTTGCCCACGGAGCGTTGTGCATGGCCGTCTCGGGAAAGTGCTATATGAGTCTGCATGAGTACAACCGTAGTGCCAATCGAGGGGCTTGTGCGCAAGTGTGCCGACATGCCTATGATGCTTATGTAGAAGGTTCAGAACCAACCTATTATCTGCAAGATCAGGATCACGATATCCAGTTGCAGATAGATAACAAGTATATCATGTCGCCCAAGGACCTAAAGACCATCCATTTCTTGAACAAGATGGTGGATGCAGGCGTGGAAGTCTTCAAGATAGAGGGACGGGCACGAGGTCCGGAATATGTCAAGACGGTAGTCAGTTGCTATTCCGAGGCGGCAAGACTTTTGGAAAAGGCAGAAATTGTGAACGAAAGACACCAACTACCCAATCATTGGGAAACCCTGGTGGCCGATTGGAACGAACGGTTGAGTCATGTATTCAATCGCGGTTTTTGGAATGGTTACTATTTGGGACAACGATTGGGAGAATGGAGTCATCATTATGGTTCGGTGGCACAAGAACACAAGGAATATGCTGCCAAGACCATCGGATGGTTCAGTAAGATAGGCATTGGCGATTTCCTGTGCGAGGCACATGAACTGTCGAAGGGCGATAAGATTTTGATTATCGGCCCGACAACGGGCGTGATAGAGTTACAATTGGGCGAAATACAAGTGGATTATCAGGTAGTGGAGACGGTCCATAAGGGCGAACGTTTCACTATTCCTGTACCTGCCAAGATACGACCTTCCGACAAGGTCTATCTTTTGGTCAATAATTGAGAAATCTTCCGCTATTTTGGGAAGAGCATTTGGGCAGAGCGGTAGGAGATAGACCACTTTTTTTGCATATTCTTGCAAATTGTAATCGGTTTCACATAAAAAGTTATCAACATTTTTTTTGACAGAGAAATACTACTATTTTGCTATCTTTAGATGGAAAAATTGGATATTTGAGTTTTTTTTACTAAAAAAATAAGAAAAACTTTGAATTTTGACCTAAAAAAGTAGGGGAAAATAGTTATATTTGCGCATGTTTTGCGATAATTTAATAATAACATACGATATGAAGCAACATCTTCTTGTAGTAATGGCTCTTGCTACGCTTTTCTGTTTTTCCAGAGAAGCTTATGCTCAGTACCCTGGCATGAGGCAGGAGGCCTGGTATAAGGAAAATGTTTTGAAACTCGGAACTCCCGATGCAATCGAGGAGTCAGTGGAACCGGAGACAGAGGGTGTGCTGCAGCAGATGCAGAAGTTGCAGGCTAACAGACAATGGAAGGAAATGATGGATCTTTATCCACAGGCTAAGCAGGAATATGGAAGAAACCGTCAGGTGTATGGTTATGCACGATATGCCCTCCGTATGATGTTGGGTGAGAACAGTAATCAAGCCCAGTTGGACCAGTTGGACCAAATCTATGCAGACTACTTCAAGGCAGGTTTCAATCCTGACGAGTATAATTACCAGGGTCGTGACAACGGTAACCAGTGGTGCGAGATGCAGCAGATGCTTGACTACGCCCGTTTCTCCAGCTGCGTAAATTCCGAGACCCGTACCGCCAAGATCTGGGCGTTCGTCAATGCACAGGAAGGTAAGGCTGACCCTTGGATTCTCTACAACGGTATCATGCTTCCTATCAACAATCAGATGAAGGTGGATATCGAAAAGATTCGTAAGGATGACAAGAAAGCCGAAGAATACTATCTTCGCTTGACCGAGATTCAGACCGAGTTCGAGCGTGAAGACGCTATCCTCAAGGTGCAGTCTGCACAATATCCTCTCTACGGTATGGATCGTAAGTTGGAAGCTGTCGAGAGCAGCCGAATGCTGGTTATTCCTTACAAGGAGTACATCAAACTTTATCCTGAAAGTGAGATTGATGCTCACAAGACCGATGAAGCCTATCTGTCCAAGCGTAGCGAAGAGATGTCGGCCCGTTGGCCAAAGGAGGCTCTCACCAAGAAGGTCGAGACCTACTATGCTAACATCGGTGCTACCTACGTGAAGTTCAGAACGTTGGGTAATCGTGCTCAGGAGCAGAAGAACTACAACGATGCTATCAGCAACTACCAGCGTGCCTTGGAATTGGCTGAAAATGACAACCAGCGTGCCGATGGTAATTATTGGATTGCGAGCGCACAATATGGTAAGGGTAGTTATGGTCAGGCTTGGCAGAGCATCAACAAGTCTATTGAAATCAATCCAAGCGATATGCGCAGTTACAACTTTAAGTATTCTGTCCTGTTGGGTCTGATTTCTACTACCGGTGGTCAATATCAGCGTTTGGATATCAACGTACTTATCACTACGGCTATCCAGACTTTGACAAAGGCTAAGTCCACTTGTGATCCAGAGGGTCAGGAACGTGAGTTCGAGAAGTGCGAAAGCAACTTGGCCGATGCACGTAAGACGGGTCACCGTTACGCTATCGAACGAGCTCAGCTCTTTATGAAAGGTTTGAGTTTCGGTCAGATGTATCAGATGCAGTCTGGTGACGTTAAGTTGTCGGCTCCTTTGACAGAATATTAATGTATAGGAGAATAATTTGAAATTTTAGATTACACTAAATATGAAGAAGGTTGTCTTATCACTTTTATGCTTGGTTAGTCTGATGGCTGCTACGAACACCGTGGCGCTGGCAGACCAATCAGACTATAAAAAGTTGACCCTTTCAGGAAAAAATAAAAAGTACAAGTCGTTGGATCTTCCTGCCGACTCGGCTAAGAAATTCTCAAGAGTTACTTGGTCAACCAATATGGTTGAATGGCTCTTGTTCGCCCCGAACATGGGCGTTGAGATCGACCTCAAGGATCCTACTCTGATATCTTGTCCTTCCCTCTTTTTCCAGTTCTCGTATCGTCCGGGCAAGGAAGATTTTATGAAGCATGAGAGTTATAATGTCAATGCTTTATATTATTGGCGTGCGCGCGCTGAGTATCGTTGGCACTTCCGTTTCAACGAGCGTCGGGAGCAGCGTAAAGGCTTGGGTAAGACAGCCATGTGGGCCAACGAGCAGTTCTTCACCAAGAAGATTGAGACTCTGGTGCCCGACACTGCCGCCATCAATGCCGGTCAGGAAGGTGCTACCAAGTATGTCATGTCGAAGGAGGGTCGCATTCAGGAGAAGATTGACAGCACCATGAATTCGACCATCCAGCGTAAGACCGAACTCTTCCCTGGTCGTTACTACCTGGGTGCTTATGGTGAATACATGAACTTTACCTATAATAATAGGATGATCCCTATCTTCGGCAAGAACATGAAGCAGGGTGTCGCCTATTCTATGGGTCTTTCGGGAGGTTATGACTTCCCTGGTTTCAACTACAACCACAAGTGCTTCTTGCAGTGGAGTGTAGGTGCCAGCTTGGGTCTGCTTTGGTTCAACTATGACGAATACAATGCTGCCAGCAGCAAGACCAAGCCTTATAAAGAAGATGTAAATAAGGTTTTGCCTTTCATTACTGAGTTGAAGGTTGCTTTGAACTTCCGTAATACTACTATTACGAAGAAGTATTGGCAGCCGGATCCTTCTGTTTATACAGATAACATCCGTCGTAACCATGACGACTCTATTCACATGGCCGAGATTGACACCGTGCTTGCCGAGCATCCTGTCATCATCAACGTGACCAGTGTGAATGGTGTTGACTCTGCGTTCATCGAGAACATCGACAAGGTGGCTATCGTGAATGCTTTCCGTCAGTCAACGGGTCTTACCTACCTGATGCCTAACGACTTCAATATGTTGCAGACCACGCAGGAGGGTATCAACAAGAAGGAGTTGAGCGACAACTACTTCATTGAGTACGTCACTACCAACCGTCTGCGTAACTACCAGGACTCCGTCTTTGTCAGTGAGCGTAAGAACTTGCAGTTCAAGTTGCAGATTGCTGGTCGTGAGGAGGCCGATTCATTGAAGCAGAGCTTCGTTGACAGCTTGAAGAACTATTATGCTGCCAACAATACCCGTCCTATTTTCTATGGCGAGCCTGCTACCCGCGACAGTTTGAAGGGCTTCATCAGCAAGGATTCTATTGCTGCCCAGTTCTCACGTATCTGGGGTCACAAGTTGGATACTGCTTGGATTCGCACTCTCTATACATCTTATAATGTACAGGAGGAGGATGGTTCTTATGCTACCTATTATGACAGCGTGATTACCGAACAGCAGATCAATCTTCGTCAGCCATACGCTATGTTCATCCAGTTCCACCCACAGGTCACCCTGAATGGTGAGGATGATGGTGTGGCACGTTTCCGTGTCGCCATGGCAGGTGCCGACGATGCCAAGAAGATGTACAACACGGTGGCTTCCTTCATCAACAAGATGGCAAGAGCACAGATGGGTAAGGTTCGAATCCAGCGTTACTGGAATGGTAAGGATGATACTTATGAGAGACCAGTCACGAAGGAGGAGGTTTTGGCTGCCTTGAAGAACTATGGCTTGGAGGACATTGATGAGCGTGTCGTTTATATGTCCGACACGGCTAAGCACTTCCATGAGGATGTGGATACCATCGTCTTCAACTTTGGTGTAACTGAGGATCAGTTGACCTACTACTATGAAGTGAGTGACTCTATCGGTTTGGCACAGAACTGGGCTCAGTATAACGATACCCTCCGTCCTTGGCTGGCCGAGCAGTACTATCAGCCACGTAACGGTCTGTACGAGGACAACCCATTGGTTCCTGGTTACTTTGACTCTATTACAAATGAGTGGTATGTCAATCCAGATAAATTGTTGGAGTCTGTCAAGGACATTACCTTTACCACTGTCAAGCCATACTTGATTGATACTTTAGTATGGAGGGTACAGGCTACTCCATTTAAGAATGGTCAGTTTGCCGGTAAGTACCTGGCACGTGCCCTCATGAAGATTCACCGCGAGCACCACCAGAGAGATGGTCGTCTTTCAACCTATCAGTTGTTCTACTTGATTGAACCAGTTGAGTCGAAGGAGGCTGCCGGTTGGGTGGCTCCAGTTGTCGAGACTCCAGTCGATTCTACGGCTACCGCTATGCGTGATTCGGTTGTCTATGTACTGGATTCGTTGGGCAATGTAATTGACTCTACGATGATTCAGGTACCAGTAAGTCTGCCAGATTCCTTGATTCAGGGTGCTGTTCAGACAGGTGACAGTGCTTCACTGGTTGCCGCTGCTCCTGTTGTCGAGGAGGTTAAGCAACTGACCGTTGCAGAGGCTACCGAGGCTTCGAAGGTGGCTGCTGACCTGGCTAAGACCTTAGCCGCTGAGGCCAAGGCTGCTGCCGCTGCTGCCAAGAAGGCCAAGGGTGTTGCCAACAAGCAGGCCAAGGCTTCGGCTAACGCTATTAAGAAGGCACAGGCTGCTGTGAAGGATGTTCCTGATTCTGTAGTGGTTACTACCGACTCTATCACTTATACGACCGATTCACTGGGTACCGTCATCGACTCGGCTGTCGTTACAGTAGAGCATAAGGTAGCTAATGTATTGGATTCTGTACAGATGGCTGCTATTGCCGAGCGCGATTCCATCATCGCTGCTTCGCAGGCTGCTGCCGACTCAACCATGCAGTTGGCTGATAGCTTGCAGGCTGTTGCCGATGCTGCTGCTGTCAAGGCTGCTGAAGCTAAGACCGCTGCTGCCGAAGCCAAGAAGGCTATTGCCGAGGCTAAGAAGGCCGAAAAGGCTGCCGCTGCTGAAGCCAAGAAACGTGCTAAGGAAGAGGCCGCTGCTGCCAAGAAGAAGTCGAAAGAGAAAGTGACCGCTGCCGCTGAAGAGACTGTTGAAAAGGCCGTTGAAAGTGCAGCTGCTGCTGTGGAGAAGACAGAGGCACCTGCCAAGGTGGAGCAAGCCGCTGAGGCTGTTTCACAAGCTGCGGCTACCGTAACTTCTGCCGTCGAGTCTGCTACTACTAATAATAATGTAGAAACGGCTGCAACCGAGGGCGAGGCTCCTGTTGAAGCCACTGCGGAAGAGGCAAATCGACCCATGACCGTAGCTGAGGCCAATGAGGCTCTGGCTGCTGCCAATGCGGCTGCTAAACAGGCTGCTGCAGATGCCAAGACGGCTGCTGCCAACTTGAAGAAGGCACAGAAGGAGGCCGCTGCCAATGCCAAGGCCGCTGCCGCTGCTCAGAAGAAGGTTCCTGTTCTCTCTGAGTTTGACGAACCATCTCCTGCTATTCTGGAGGCCAAGCAGTTGGCCGACAGTTTGCAGCAGATTGCCGATATGTCTCAGTCCGTCATCGATAGTCTCCAGAATGTAGTGGCTGCTGCTAACCAGAAGGTTACAGAGACCAAGGCTGCTGCTGCCGAGGCTAAGAAGTTGGTAGCTGATGTCAAGAAGGCCGAGAAGGCTGCCGCCGCCGAAGCTAAGAAGAAAGCTAAGGAGGAGGCTGCTGCCAAGAAAGCTGCTGCCAAAGCAGAAGCAGCTGCTAAGAAGGCCGCAGAGGCCGAAGCCAAGCGTTTAGCTAAGGAAGAGGCTGCTGCCGCCAAGGAGGCTGCTAAGGCCGCCGAGAAGGAGGAGGCTGAGAAATCGGCTGAATCGGGTGAGCAGCAATCGGCTGAGGGAGAGCAAACTACTAATTCTACGACCGATTCGGAGTCAACTCCCGTTGAGGCTGAAGCAAAAGAATAATGGAAAAGGATATGAAAAAGATTGTTTCTATTCTGGTTGGTTTGATGTGCTTGTTTGGAGCACAGCTGGCCAAAGCGCAGGGTATCGCGCTTAGAACCAATTTGGTAGAGTGGGGTCTTCAGGCTCCGAATATTGGTGTCGATTTGGTATTGAGCGAGACTTCTACGTTGAGTATCGGTGTTGCCGCTACTGCCGGAGAAATGTATATCCGTGACGCTTTTGTTCAGTCCGGTCAGATAGAATACCGTTATTGGTTTTCTGCTCAGCCCTACGAGAACTTCTTCTTGGGATTGCAGTTTACCCCTACCCATTATCGCGTAAAGTTGGATAAGAGAGAAGAATATAAGAATAATATGCACGTGCACAATGGCGTTGCTTTCCCCGTCGGCTTTAACTTCGGTTACAGCTGGCCGCTCAACTCGAAGTTGAACTTGGAGGCATGTTATGGTGCAGGTTGGATGTTCTATAATGAAGAGTGTAACTATCATCCACATGAGACACGTCACAGGATGACCTTTACAACCACTAATGTAGGATTAAATATCACATATATTTTAAAATAATAGGAAAAAAGAAATAGTATGTTGAAGCGTACATTTAATCATATAAGCCTGTTGATACTGACACTTGTCCTTTCGCTTGTGTCTGTGTCGGCGACTGCTCAGTCGCTTCCTGACAAGCAGTTCCGTATCATGGATGCTACCTCGGAGGTGGCTTCCAGCCAGGAATATGTGGATGGACAGATTTCTGCAGGTATTGAACACTTCAAGGGTGCCAGCTTGGAAGGTTTGAAAGTATATGTGATGTTCACCATTGGTGCTGATACCTTGATTCAGTTCCAGCGTGATAACAGCAAGACTCCTAAACTGAATGCTTACATCCAGCACTACGAGGAGAAGCAGTATCTGTTGCATCCTAACCGTGAAGGTGTATTCAACTTGTCGGAAGCCAATTGGATTGCAGAGGAATTGTATCGTGACTTCAAGCCATTGATCGATTACTGGATCTCTACTACCGACGAGCCTCTAACTCCTTATAGCGTTGCCTTGGTCATTTATCACGACAGCAAGGGTGCCTACGAGAAGCATGACATTCTTCCTATCATCGAGAATAAGAGTACCGATTCGCGTGCTTGCGTTTACTATCGTGGTATCCGTGAGTTGAGTCAACAGACGGCATCGGCCAAGATGAAGACTGGTAAGATTCGTAAATCTACCATCGTCAAGGGCTCGGATCTGCCTATCAACGAGAATATCGAGGTGGTAGGTAAGACCAACCAGCGTTTGGTCATTGACCGTATCGTAGAGCCTTGTACTTTCCAGGAGGATCTCTTAAAGGTGCAGTCCGACTTTGCTGACAATGACGAGGCCAAGACTGTTGCACAGCGCATCCTCGGTCACGAGGAAGATGCTGACTCTTTGTTCCGTCAGTTGCCTTTCGTCTTCTCTGGTTCAAACTTCCAGAAGTCTCTGTATCGTCGTACGGCAGGTGTGATGACCCGCGACACGATGGAGTATTTCCGTCTGCGCACCAACGAGTTGTTGGCTGGTCAGATGGGTGCTCGCGACTTCAAGTTGGTTGATCCCGATACGCTTACATTTGAGTTGGACCACTCTTTGTGGAACACCGCTTGTCAATATACAGACTTCGCCGACATCAAGAACGGGTTGATTCAGTATGCCCGTCGTCAGGGTGTTGACTTGCCAGAAGATGGTGGTAAGCCATTGGAGGTCAATGAGGTCAAGATGTACACCTTGGAGGTTGACTCCGCTCTGTTCAATCAGTTGAGCCGTTATGTTGAGCGTGGTCACAGTATTGCCCACAAGACTCCACGTACCAGCTATGACCAGTTCATTCCTGGATGGATCAGTGCCTATACGGACGTTACTCCTAACCCAACGGATAGTGTTTACTATATTGTAAGAAACTCTTCTGTCTTGGCTTTGGAGGATTCTGCCTTCACACAGATGTTGGATATGGGTCGTGCCACTATCCTGTCGGCCGACACACGTGACTCTGTTTACAAGGTGCGTGTCAACTCTATGAACTATATGAAGCAGTTTGAGGACATCTTCAAGACCAATAAGTTGGAAGATCTCTCAAACGTAAATATCTTCTTGGAGCCTACACCAAAGCACACCAGCTACAGTTGGGAGTTCGCTATGCCTAACGTGTTGAAGTTCTATCGAATGATACACGTCAACTACACGCATGACTTCATTCATGTCGATACCACTACTACCGTGGAGTGTCCTTGCGACCGTTCTATGCCTTTGATGTTCCTGACCATTGGTGCAGGTGCTGCTTCGTTCGACCGCCCACCTCTCCAGCAGGGTACCAACAAGGCCGATGATATGAAGCCTGTTTCTTCTACCAATGAGGTGCATACGGTTGACCGTTCGGCTAAGTTGCAGTTCGCAAGAGGTAGTTCACACATCGACCGTCACTTGGGAGACAACGATTCGCTGCTTTCATACATCAGTGGTACCATTGACGACATTCTTTGGATTGATGATGAGAATGGTTCTAGCCGTCGTCGTATTGACTCGGTACTCGTTATTGGTATTTCTTCTCCTGAAGGTGCTTTCCAGCGCAATAACGAACTTGCTGCTCAGCGTGCCGTATCTTTGGGTAACTGGGTACGCAATGAGATTCAGAAGTTCGGTGGACAGAATCCTCGTGCTATCTCTCGTGGTGTTGTTGCTCCATGGTCGGCCGTTGCTGATACTTTGGAGAGCCGCGACTCGATTGCCAACCAGGATTTGGTGGTTCGTATCCGTCAGGCTTGTGCTACCTACGACTCTTATGAGAGAATTCAGCAGGCTATTGGTTATACCAGTGGTTCGAGTGAGTTGATTGAGTCGGTTTTGGCCGACCTCCGTCGTACTGAAATCCGCTTCTTCTATCAGGATATTCAGGATCCTACGGAGAAGGAGATTGTTCACGCCTTCCATAATGGTCAGGACTTGAAGATGTTCGATGCTTACTCTTATTGGATGTTGCTTCACTCAAGCATGATTACCAAAGAGGAGAAGATCAACATCTCGAAATTCTTGATGGATTTCAAGAAGAACCGTATCGCGAACTTTACCAAAACTTCAAGTTATCGTACTTACGATGACTACTTCGACCTCGTATTGCCTATGGCAGCTACTATCTTGGTCGAGGATAGTATCAACTTGAAGATTTACAACACCGATATCTTGGCTCCATTCATTGATCCAGATGAACGTAGCCAGCGTGGTAATGCAGCTCGTTTCACCTCTTACAAGGGTGAGCCAAAGGCATGGAAGTACATCAATGTGGACTATGTCCTGTACAACCAGATTCTTAGCTTGTTAGGTAAGGGTGACCAGAACTCACTGCGTGAGGCCGACGTCTTGATTCAGTTCTTGATGCAGTCTCCTACCACCAGCGAGGAATTCGATAACAAGTACCACCGTAAGTCACTTCAGGACTACCTCAAGTGTTATACGAGTGACTTCATTACGGACGAGCGTCTGGCCAAGAGTATCGAACAGACCTCTGCTGTCAACTTCTTCGTGGTAAATATGTCTATTGGCAATCAGCTCCTGCAAGAGGATGGTGGTTCATTTACCAACGAGCGAATGTTGAAGTGCTTCCAGGATTGTTACAACAAGTTGCCTGACTTGCAGAAGGAGGGTGAGACAAATCCTGGTGCCGCCTCTGCTTGTAAATACTTTACTGCCGTTGCCGAAGCCCGTTATGCACAGGCTATCGTCAAGGATATATCACAGAGAAATGAACACTATGACAATGCCGTCAAGGCGTTGGTAGCCTTGTTCAAGACAGATGAAAAAGCTACTTTCATCGGTCGTACGCAGGGTGATAGTTACATTCGTGGTATCTATCGTACTCCAAAGAACCTGGCCGCTGGCCTTGACATCTATCTGGAGGCAGTAGAAGCTTACATTAATGAATATTTGACAAACGAGAATAAGTGATGTACACCAATTTAAGAAAATACATTGCAGCAAGCTGTGCTTTCCTTTTGGTTTCGTTCCTGGCGAGCGAGGCCAAGGCAGTCACAGCCTCTGAGGATGAAATGGAATCAACTTCCAGTGAGGAGAGCCGTAACACCGGAACCATCGAACTGGATGTTCCTTCTTACCTTGTGCGCTATTTGTATCGCGAGCCTGATGCCGATCAGGTTGCAATAAAGCATTGGTATGATGGTTGGGGATGGTCTATGTATTGGAATCCAGATGTGCTTGCCTTTGGAGCTACTTCTTATGTTAACAAGTTTAACATGAGCATCAAGGGTGTAGGTTTGGCTATATCTAAGGATTTCAATAAGTACAGTGCAATTCGTTTAGGTGCGAACTTCTCGTCGGTAGCTTGTAACGACAGGACCACGAAGCCCTGGAACGAAGAGACTTTGAAGCGTGCAAATGTTTCTTTGGACTACTTGTGGAACCTCTCTAATACCTACTATGGCTATGACCTTCATCGTACTACCGAGTGGTTGCTCACCGGTGGTGTGAAGGCTGGTAAGCTTTTGGATCAGGGAGATATGTTCTACTCTATCAACTTGGGTGCTCAGTTCCGTAAGAATATCTCGAATGACTGGAGTTTCTTCATAGAACCTCAGTTTGCCTTCTTCACCGACAGGTATGATAATAATGAGAACTATGGTTCTTTGAATATCTACGAGGTAGATCCAGGTGCCAACCTTCTGGTCGGTTTGTACTTCCGTATGGGTCAACCTAAGATGCAGATTCTGGAGCATGAGAACGATATTCTTGGTAACTCGTACTTCCAGGCTTATGCCGGTGCAGTCAATGGCAACAAGACGTTTGCCTTCAAGACGTTGGCATCTAATGATTACCAGAGCCACCACATGAACTTCGGTTTCAATATCGGTTCTTGGTTCAACCCATCATTAGGTTTCCGCTTGGGCTATTTTGAGAACATCATCGGTATTGGTAATAATGCCAACTTGAAGGCAATGGGCTATGATCCTACTGCTTTTGAGACTTATCGTGGTGGTCGTGCTGAAATTGTGCTCAACCCTCTTACCATTATGACGGATAAGACCTCCTTTGCTCGTTTTGGATTGGATTTGTCTGTCGGCTATGAAGTGGGTACAATCAACAAGCATAATGAGAAGTACGATAATCGATGGACCAAGTCTGGTTCTGATCCAACAGACAACCACATCGACTATTTGGCTCATGGTATTACTTTCGCCACTCAGTTGAAGTATTACTTGAGCAAGAACTATGCTATCTTTGCCGAGGGTCGTTATTCTAATCCAATGTTCTCGGCCAAGGCTACGGATGGTTTGGTTGACAATGGTGACCTCAATGAGCAGTTGATGTCGTGGGCCATCGGTATGGAATACTACATCAGCACCTTTGATCGCTATACCCGTTTCGGCGAGTGGGACAAGCATGAGTCTCGTGCCATTCCTCGTCTTACCAATGATAACCGTTGGTACGTGGAATTGGCTGGTGGCGTAGGTGCTGCCAACCACTGGGGTGAGTTGTTCGACTTGCGTTCGAATCTTGCCGTTGTTGGTGCTTTGGGTATCAACTACAATGACTACAGTGGCTTGCGTGCCCGCTTTGCTGGTATGCGCGAGTTCATTAAGGAGGATAAATATGTTGACAAACTGCTTCAAGGTGATACCTATCAGTTCACCGTGGGCTTGGATTACATGTTCAACTTGACCACCCTTTGGTGGGGTCGTGACGAGAACGATACCCGTTGGTCGGATATTTATTTGTTTGCTGGTCCTACCTTGCAGTTCAATCCTCATGACATTCGTAAGACGTTCAAACTTGAAAATGCGTATGGTGGAGAAGTCGGTGCTCAGTTCACCCGTCGTCTCTCTTCAAGCGTTGATTTCTTCGTTGAACCCCGCTACGAATATAATATCGGTGCTGCCAATCGTTGGAATGTGTTGGCAGGTTTGAAACTCTACCAGTATCGAGAGAAGAATCGTCATTACCGTGACTCGTTGGCACTGCATGACAAGGATTCTTGGTTCATGGAGGTATCTGGTGGTGCAGGTTTGGACGTAGCAGGTACTTATGGTACCATACAGAGCGGTTCTCGTCAGGCTGACCTTGATTTCCGTCTCGGTTTTGGCTATCGCATGAATCCAATTTCCTCTCTTCGTTTCAATGTTCAGGCTGTCATGTTCAGCATGTTCAATGGTAACGAGAATGGTAAGCATACGCTGGAAGTCAGCTTTGACTATATGGCTAACTTGCTGAACCTTTGGTATGGCAACAATCCTCACCGTAAGTTGGCTCTTTATGGTTACTTAGGTCCTGTTATCAGTCCAGAGAAACTGCTTGAATCTAAGTGTACGGTGGACCTTGCCTACGATTGGAAGTTGGGTATGGAATCTGGTTTGCAGTTGGTTTACTCACCTTTCCAGAATGTAAGCCTCTTTGTTGAGCCACGTGTCGCTTATTTCGTTTCCGACTATATCAAGAAGAGTGGAGCAGAGCTTAACTCAACCAGACGCGATGAGCACATGGATGTCTATGCCGGTATGATTTTCCACAATCAACCAGGTCGTTTGCCATTGCGTGGCTATCGTACTACCGATCTTGACTCTACTCGTACATGGTACTATGAGATGGCAGGTGGCGTTTCGCTCATTCCATCTGGTCACAAGGGTGACATCATGGGTAGTTTTTCTCCTACGGGCTATATTGGCATTGGTCACTATTTCACCAACTTCTCTTCGTTGCGTGCTCGTTTGTCTCTGAACCGTATGTTGGAGCCTGAGAATTACGACTACAAGATTGATTTCATCACGGGTACTTCTCTCGACTACATGTACAACTTGTCTAACCGCTTGTTGGGTGTCAATCCTTATCGTCGATTCGACTTCTCTCTGTACGGTGGTCCAGTGGCCGAATACTACAATTCTGATTTGCACAAGTACGATGAATGGGATTTCGGTGCTAACTTCGGCGGTCAGCTTGCTTGGCATGTCAATAACTATGTTGACTTCATCACCGAAGGTCGTTTCATAGCTTCTACCCAACATCATACTCGCTATGAGGCCTTGGCTGGTTTCAAACTCTACCAGAACAAGCAGAAGACCACTCAGTTCCGCGACAGTCTTACCCAGCATGCTTACACTTGGTTCATGGAAACTGCTGGTGGCATCGGCAAGGGCTTCACGGATGAGCAGAAGGCCAACGATGGTACAGGCAAGATTGCTTTCGGCTATCGTTACAACCCAATTTCATCTTTGCGTATCGGCGCAGGAATTTGGGGTCGTCGCGAGAACAAGCATCTCTTCACCCGTCAGGAGATTAGCCTTGACTACATGGCCAACTTGTTCAACGTTTGGTATGGTGTCAACCCATTCCGTCGTGTTAACATGCGCGCTTTCGTTGGTCCATCGCTCACCTTCGACAACTTCACTGAGACGGAAGAAAACCTGGAGGTCAATGCCTCATATCAAGCAGGTATCCAGGTTACTGTGGGTCTTGCCAAGAATGTTGACTTGCTCCTTGAACCACGTTATTCAGGCGCTTTGACTGGTTCCAATAAGAATACCAACCGTGGCGATATGTATGCCGGTTTGATTTTCTACAATCAGCGTGGCTTGCTCCCATACCTCGACTACAACACAGTCAATGTTGACAGCGAGCGTGGTTGGTACTTGGAGACCGCTGCTGGTTTGAGCTTCATCTCGGATGGTCGTAAGCAAGGTCTTGTCGATCACATCAACCCAATCGGTCACATTGGCTTAGGTCGTTACTTCAACGATTATTCTTCCGCCCGTCTTCGTGCTGGCTTAGGTTATAACCGTTATGTCCGTATTGCCAAGCAGCCTTTGCGTTGGTATCCAGAGGTTTCTTTGGATTACCTGCATAACATGACCAACGTTTTCTTGGGTGTCAATCCATATCGTCGATTCGACTTCAGCCTGTTTGCTGGTCCAATGTTGCAGTTGGGAGGAATGCTGGCAGGCAACATCGAACCAAATTGGGGTGTTAACGGCGGTGGTCAGTTAGCATGGCATGCCAATAACTTCGTTGACTTCTTTGCTGAGCCACGTGTTACTTATTTGGCAGAGGACAAGTACTATTCTCGCTTTGAGGCATTGGCCGGTGTTCGAGTATATCAGAACAAGACACGCAACTTGCAGTATCTTGAGACGGATGCTCCTCACGCTAATACATGGTTTATGGAAATGGCAGGTGGTGCTGGTACGGCATTTGTTGATCAGACTTCTCCGGATATGTCTTTGAAGGCAGGTTTTGGTTATCGTTATAATCCATATTCTTCACTTCGATTCTCAGGCCACTACTGGGCTCGCCATATTGGCAAAGAGCTCCAGCGTAGTATGGAGTTGTCTGTCGATTACATGGCTAATGTGCTGAATATCCTCTATGGAGTCAATCCAGAGCGTCGTTTGGCATTGCGTGGATTTGTCGGTGGCAACATCACTCCTGAGAACTTCTTGGATCAGCGTGCAACTACTTGGTTGGTTGGTCTCGACTTCGGTGGACAGGCCACTTACAAGTTGACCGAAAATATCGACTTCTTGGTTGAACCACGTATTGAGTCTTATCTTAATAGCGGTCACACACCACGTATCGATGCGTATGCCGGTTTGATCTTCTACAACCAGCGTGGTCTGCTCCCAATGCGTGATTATCAGTCAACCGACATTGACGATCACTTCACTTGGTTCTCCGAGTTTGGTGCAGGCATGAGCTTCAACATGGATGGTCGTCTGGATAGCAACTTCCGCAACCACTTCGATATCGGTGCTGCGGGTTCAGTGGGTATGCACTTCAACAACTATGCATCTGCCCGCTTCCGTGGTTCACTTGTATCGGTACGTCATGCAGACTTGAACCGTGATGGTCGAGAGTTGTTGCCAAAGCTTTCGTTCGAATACATGCACAACTTGACCAACACCGTAATGGGCTACAACCCATACCGTCGTTTCGATGTCAATATCTTCGCTGGTCCAGCTGCGTTGATGCGTGGTTTGAGTCACTTCCACTGGGATCCATTGTGGGGTGTTGATGCCGGTGGTCAGTTGACATGGCACATGAACGACCGTTGGGATATGTTCGGCGAGTTGAGAGCTTCCATGTCAAAGGATTTCGATTCACGTGTAGAATCCTTCGGTGGTATTGCTTACCGTTACAACAAGCGCACCATGCGTAAGGCTCACTACGACATCGTCCCAGACCACATGTACACGCAGATTTTGCTCGGTTCGCAGTTGTTTGACTTGGAGCACTTCGGCAGCAATGGTTTCCATGCTTATAGCAAGATGCCTTCATTTAACTACAACTTCGGCTACCGTCTCAACAAGATGTTAGGTCTCCAGGCAGGTATCTTCTCCGACCACTTCGAGTTGGATTACAAGAGCAAGACCAAGTCGAAGAAGGCTCAGACCCAGGATGTCTATTCATTCGGTGTCCGTGCAGAAGGTACGCTCAACATCATCAACATGTTCAGTCCTTCATACGATGCTAACGAGGAGCGTTTCAACTGGAATGCTACCGCTGGTGTTCAGTTGGGCCGCACACGTAGTGAGAATGACAAGATGAAGTACGGTTACGGTCTCACCACAGCTACCCAGTTGCAGTATCGCGTCATGTCGCACTCATGGGTATTGGCCGAGTTCCGTGCACAGGCAATCAACGGCCAGCGCGGTTTGGCAGTACCAATGACAGCTCAGTTGGGTATGATGTACGACTTCAACCAGCATGATGCTACCGAGAGCACTACCTCTAACCTCTACGTACAGGCTGGTGCAGGTGCATTCGAGTCGAAGACAGGCATGATGAGCTATGCTGTTGGTTACGACTTCTCTCCAGTCAACAGCATCCGTCTCGCTACCGACATCAGCACCAAGGATGTTGACAAGAACAAGGGCAAGTGGGTAACCCTCTCACCTGATTATATCTGCAACTTGACCAACCTCTTCTGGGGTCACGACGAGAACAACCACCATGTAGATTTCAGTACCCTTGCAGGTGTCGACTTCTACCTCCACGATTCTCAGAAGTATGTCGGAGTCAATGCAGGTGTTCAGTTGAACTTCAACATCAACAAGAACTGGCAGATTTATGCAGAGCCAAGACTCGCTTACTCATTCTCGGACGAGGACAAGTGTCATCAGGGTCTCAACCTGCACACTATGTTCGGTTTGAAGTACCATCTTCCCGACTTTTTGAAGAAGTAAGTATCTAAAACTCCTATAATTCGGAGCAAGGAACAATAAAACGTTCTTTGCTCCGTTTTTTTTGTGCATGGCAGTTCGGATGTCCCGAGCAGGCGAGGGAGAGGACGTAATCTTGCTATAGAGACAATCCTGCGTATCTCTTTGGCCGACATAAAGAGCTTCAGTAGCTCCATAAAGGGCTTAACAATACGCATTCGTCGTATCTCTTTGGCCGACATACCGAACCTCGGTCACTCAGCAAGTGGGGGAGCAGAACGTATCCAGCGTTCCTCCTTGTGCGACATACCGAACCTTTCAAAATCATCAGGCAATGAATCAGCAATTCAAGAATACACTCCAGTGGACTTTTGTAGCCCTATCGGTCATCATGATAGGGTTGTTCCTGTATTTCTCCAACGGCCTTGTCAAGTCGTTGGGCAAGGAGGAGACCGAGAAGATGGCTTTATGGGCCGATGCCTATCAACAGCTCATCCTGGCCGACTCCGAGTCCGACATGTCGATGCAGTGGCAAGTCATCCGCAGCAACACCACCATCCCCGTGTTCTATACCGACATGGACGGCACGATGTTGGGCTACAAGAACATCCAGATACCCTTCTCCTACGGTTATGGCCGCGAGTTGACCACCGCCGACACCATTGCCTATTTGCAAAGCATCATACCACGGCTCAAGGAGAACGAAAGCTTCTTCGAAATCAACATCATGGACGATTGGAAGCAGTATCTTTACTACGACGAGTCCATCCTCCTGCAGCAGTTGCATTACTATCCTTACGTCCAGGTGATGGCCGTCATCGTGCTGTTGCTGTTGTTCTACTACATGCTGCTCAGTGCCAAGCGGTCGGAACAGAACCGCGTGTGGGTAGGTCTGTCCAAGGAGACAGCCCATCAGTTGGGCACCCCGATACAGTCATTGATGGGTTGGGTCGAACTGCTCAAGGCGAGCGACTCCGAGCAGAACGTCCAGGTGGGCACCGAGATGGACAAGGACGTGCAGAGATTGCGCATAGTGGCCGATCGCTTCTCCAAGATAGGTTCGGACCCTGTACTGGAGAAGTGCGACCTGAGGAGCGTTATTCAAGGCGTAGCGGAGTATATGCAGAAGCGTTCGTCACAGAACGTCAACATCACCGCCGACCTGCCCGACCAGCCGGTCGAGGCCTACATCTGCGAACCTCTTTTTGCCTGGGTCATCGAGAACCTCTGCAAGAATGCCATCGACGCGCAGGACAAGCCCAAGGAACACATCCAGATACACTTGATGCAGGAGGACCGACTGGTCATCGAGGTGACCGACAACGGCAAGGGCATTGCCAAGAACAAGTGGAAGACCATCTTCCTGCCTGGCTACACCACCAAGAAGCGCGGTTGGGGATTGGGCCTCGCTCTGGTCAAGCGAATCGTCGAGGAGTATCACCACGGCCGCATCTACGTCAAGTCCAGCGCCGTCGGTCTGGGCACCACCTTCCGATTGGAACTGTAATCCGATACTAAATCGACAGGAGCTTCCGAGCCCGACGACCCACCTATGACAGTACGGAGTTGCGTTCTTTTTTCGTTCTTTTTTCGTTCTTTTTCGGTTCTTTTTGCTTCTTTTCGAAGAAAGGTCCAACGACGATGGAAAGCAGAGGCTATTCCGAACGATGCCCGACGGGACGTAACGTCGAGGATAGGGGCACTGGACCGTGACGGAGGGGTAGAATAGGAGAGTAGGAGAGAACTATTCGGAGCCGATTTCCCAGAGGAAAGACCGGAAGTGAATAGCGCCTGTTTTTGTCATTTTCATCGACTTATCAACACTTTCGCCGCCGAAATAAGCACCTATATAAGGCAAAAGTCGCGTTTTTTGCATAAAAAACTCAATTTCTTGTCGGTTTTCGGTACAACATGAAGAAATAATAAGTACCTTTGCAGCCGATTAACTCATTTCCGCAACGATGGGCAAGTTCGATACTTACAGTATTCAGCTCAAATCACTCCCGATGGGCACCAGTGTTATCGAGTATCACCTCGACAATGGTTTCTTTGCCCTTTTGGAGGATGTCGATATCCAGAAAGGCGATGTGAACGTCAAGGTGAACATCCGCAAGGATAGCAAGCAGCACGAACTTGACTTCCAGTTGGAGGGTAAGGTAGTCGTGACGTGCGACCGCTGTCTGGAGGAGATGGATCAACCCATCAAGACTTCCGGACACCTTATTGTCCGCTTTGGCAAGGAGTTCAAGGACGATGGCGACGAGATAGTCGTTGTCCCCGAGGAGCAGGGCATCATCAACGTCAGTTGGTTCCTGTATGAGTTTGTCGAACTGGCTATCCCTATCAAGCACGTTCACCCCTTCGGGCAGTGCAACCAGGGCATGTCGAGCAAGTTGAGCGAGCATATCACCTTCGACGCCGACGAGGAAGGTCTGGCCGATGGCGGTGAGGACGGAGAGTCGCAGGGTGGAGGTTATGACCCACGTTGGGACGCGCTCAAGGGGCTGAAGTCGGAGGACTGAACCCCACACGGAGGTTTTCCTCGCATCGGACACAGAGCGTCCGGGGCGCGATGGGGGAGGCGTCCGACCTAAATCAGAAGGATTAATTATTAATATATAAAAACAAATGGCACATCCTAAAAGAAGACAATCAAACACACGTACTGCCAAGCGCCGTACGCATGACAAGGCCGTTGTTCCGGCAATCGTAGTATGCCCTAACTGTGGCGGTTGGCACTTAGCCCACACCGTATGTCCAGAGTGTGGTTACTATCGTGGCAAGCTTGCTATTGAAAAAGAGGCTGCTCTGTAAACCAAAAACTATAAGGCGTGCCGCGAGACACGCCTTTTTTATTTTCCCTCTTCGTAAGCATTAGCCTTTGGGCATTTCTTCCGTTATTATCTCCGTTAATTCTTTATGCTATGATTAAAGCCGCCATTACAGCCCTGAGTCATTATTTGCCCGACTACGTATTGACCAACGATGAGATCGCCACCATGGTGGAGACCAACGACGAGTGGATCACTACGCGTACAGGCATCCGTGAGCGTCGTCTGTTGAAGGGCGAGAATATGGGTTCCAGCCAGTTGGCCATACCTGCCGTACGCGACGTATTGGCCAAGTCGGGAGTCGCTCCCAGCGAAGTGGAGTGTCTCATCTGTGCCACCTCATCGCCCGATTATGCCGGATGGCCTTCAACGGCTTGCGTCATTGCCGATGCCCTCGATATCCGTGGTGCCATGTGCTATGACATCCTGTCGGCTTGCACCGGTTTCCTTTATTGCCTCCAGCAGGCCCAGGCCTTCATCAAGGCTGGTATCTACAAGAAAATAATCATCTGTTCGGCCGAGAAGTGCTCTTCGTTCACCAATCCTGCCGACCGTACCACCCTGCCCCTCTTTGGCGACGGTGGTGCTGCCGCACTGATTGAACCCAGCGAGGAGTATGGTGTCGAGATTGCCAAGATCCATGCCGACGGTGCCGGTTACGACCACCTTATCCACACTTGTGGTGGTTCGGTCTGCCCTCCATCGGCCGAGGCTATCGAGAAGGGTCTGCACTATATCATCCAGGACGGTAAGTTCGTCTTCAAGAACGCCGTTACCTTCATGACCAGCGCTGTGAGCGAAGTGATGGAGGAGGGACATCTCACTCTGGACGACATTGACTGGATCTGCACACACCAGGCCAACAAACGTATCATCGACGCCGTCCGCGAGCACTGCAATGCGCCCGAGGAGAAGGTGATCTGCAACATCGACCATGTGGGTAACACCTCGTCGGCATCCATCCCGATTGCCCTCCACGAGGCTGCTCAGGCAGGCAAACTCAAGAAGGGCGACCGTCTGCTCTTGGCTGCCTTCGGTTCCGGCTTCACCTGGGGTTCCATCTACCTCACTTGGGGCGAGTGTAAGATATGATTCGTTGAAAAGATATTAAGGGAATTGAAAAGGAAGTGACAGCGAAGTGACAAAGACAATACAACCTATCATTTAGGTTGATGTCAAGTCGCTTTAGCCGCAGCAAAAGTCCCTTTCACTTCCTTGTCACTTCTTTGTCACTTCCCTGTCACTTCCTTTCCAGAATAATATGCATAAATCCGGTTTTGTCAATATCGTAGGTAATCCCAATGTCGGGAAGTCCACCTTGATGAACATCTTGGTGGGAGAGCGTCTCAGCATCATTACGGCCAAGGCGCAGACCACCCGTCACCGCATCATGGGTATTGTCAATACCGAGGACATGCAGATAGTCTATAGCGACACGCCAGGCGTGCTCAAACCGGTCTCGAAGTTGCACGAGTCGATGCTGGAGTTCAGCAAGAGCGCGTTGCAGGATGCCGACATCCTGCTCTACCTCACCGATACGGTCGAGACGCCCGACAAGAACGAGCAGTTCCTCCAGACCGTCATCCGTATGAGCGAGGACAAGGGTCCAGCCGCCCCCAAGGTCATTGTGGTGCTCAACAAGATGGACCTCGTCGATCAGGCTACCTTGGAGCAGAAGGTCGAGGAGTGGCATCTGCGTCTGCCCGAAGCCGAGATTATCCCAATCAGTGCGCTCCACGCCTTCGGAACGGACATTCTGTTGAACAAGATCAAAGAACTCTTGCCCGAGTGTCCACCTTACTTCGACAAAGACCAACTCACCGACAAGCCCGCCCGTTTCTTTGTCACCGAGATTATCCGCGAGAAGATTCTCGAACTCTACGACAAGGAGATACCTTACGCTTGCGAGGTGCGTGTGGAGCAGTTCAAGGAGAGCGACAAACTGATTGACATCAGCGCAGTCATCTTCTGCGAGCGCGACAGTCAGAAGGGCATCCTCATCGGCAAGCAGGGTGCCATGCTCAAGAAGTTGGGCATGAAGGCACGCAAGGACATCGAGGCCTTCTTCGGCAAGCAGGTGATGCTCAAGACCTTCGTCAAGGTCGAGAAAGATTGGCGCAATAACCTGCGCGACCTCAATGCCTTTGGTTATAAGCCCGAATAAAGCATCGGTCGATAGCCGACAAGAATAATCGCCGCCGTTGGAGAGTACATTCTCCTGCGGCGGCGATGTTGGTTGGTGGGGTCGGACAATTATGGGTTGGCCAACGTGTATCGGAAAGCCCTGCCGAGGTGGTCGATGAGGTCGGAGGGGAGCAACGACTCCATGCTTTGGTGGTCGGCCAGAGCCAAGTCGCCAGCCAAGGCGTGAATCCATACACCCAGGCGGGCGGCATCCTCGGGGGAATAGTGTTGAGCCAGAAGAGCCAACAGGATGCCCGTCAGGACATCGCCACTGCCACCTACCGCCATGCCGGCATTGCCATGCTCGGTGTTGCACCAGATGGTGCCGTCGGGCAGATAGATGTGCGTCTGGTGGCTTTTTACAACCAGAATGAGGCGGTACTTCTGTGCCAAAGCGGCAGGGTCGTTGCCCAGACGTTTCATCTCGCCGACGTGGGGCGTAAGGATGGAGTGCGTTGGCACCTGTTCCAACCAATCGGGGTGCAGGGCGAGGATATTGAGGGCATCGGCGTCGAGCACCATCGGCCCATGATATTGTTCCAAGAGGTGGAGCAGCGCCGCCTGCGTGTCGGGGTGTTGACCCAAGCCGGGACCGATGCCGACCACTTCGGTGTCCGTCGGTACGACGATGAGGCTGTGGTGGTCGGGACAGACGTCGCAGTCGCATTTGGCTTCGGGGATGCCCAGTTGCAGAACCTCGTAACCGCAGGCCGGCACCCGCACGGTGAGCAGACCTACACCACTGCGCATACAGGCTCGGGAGGACAAAAGGGCGGCTCCCATCATGCCACGGCTGCCTGCCACCAACAGGGCGCGTCCGTAGTCGCCCTTGTGACTGTCGGGGCGGCGCGGTCGGAGCAGGTCGTGCATCCCTTCTTGGGTCAGTACATTCATCTCATTGGCATTGAAAAACCTACTTGCAAGAGGGTAGCCTGTCGGTTGAATCCCTCTGTACAAGTAGGTAGTTTTATTCAATCTATATTATATTCTCACTTTGCTGGTTTATAGTATGGAGTGTTGTAAATCAACTTCACGCCTTCGGGAACGGCCTTGAGGTTGAGGGTGGTACCGTCAGCGTCAACGGCATAGACCACGCAATCACTCTTCTTGTCAATCTGGTGGTAGATGACGTTGAGGAGCTCGGAGCAGGTCTTGAAGGCCTCCTTGTCGGACATTGGCACATCGACAATGAGCTGACCTACCTTACCCTTGGTGTTGACGTCCTCAATGTTGAGCGAGAGGTATATCTCGGTACCGAAGCAAACACCCTTCAGGCAGTTGCGTTCAGGATCCTGTACATATTTCTTGGAAGAAATGGCTCGCGTTACCTTAATTACATCATCATTCAGGTTAATTCCATCAAATTCGAAAGCATAGGCTTGAATGCTAAGCAACATGGCTGCAATCAAAAGAACAAAATTTTTCATAGGTATACAAATGTTTGTTTTAGTTAACTGTGCCCTACTTCTGTTTTTAGGGTGCTCAAAGATAAATGTTTTTTTTGATTGAATGGAATAAAAAGTGACAAAATGTTAGTATTATACCCCTATTTTTGGGTCTAAAGAGCAAGTGTAGATAGCAAAATAACACATTCAATCGTCAATTCAGGTCCAAAATTTGGTCATTCCTGCAAAAATGCGTATCTTTGCACCCGTAATACCGTGGTCGGATACCTTACCCATAGTCTTTGGGGCTGACTCAACAATCGTGATGGTTGCCTCTTGGTCGGATACCCCTGGGACAGAAAATAGGCTGACTGCGTGTATCATTTTCAATCATTTATTTCATTCAAATTCAAGTAATGGGAAATTTAGTAGCTATTGTGGGTCGTCCCAATGTGGGCAAATCGACCCTCTTCAACCGACTGACGGAGAGCCGCACGGCCATTGTCAGCGAAGTGGCGGGAACCACCCGTGACCGCCAGTATGGTCACGTCATCTGGGGTGGCCGTGAGTTTTCACTCGTCGATACAGGTGGCTGGGTCGTCAATTCCGAAGACATCTTTGAAGACGAAATCAACAAACAGGTAGAAATCGCTATCGAGGAGGCTGACGTCATCCTCTTCTTGGTCGATATCATGAACGGCGTCACCGACCTCGACGATCAGGTGGCTCGTATCCTGCGCAAGAGTGGCAAGGAGGTTATCGTGGTGGCCAACAAGGCCGACAACTATGACCAACACGCCTATGCGGCTGAATTCTACAGCCTTGGCTTGGGCGATCCGTTCATCATCTCTTCGGCCAACGGTTCGGGTACGGGCGACCTGTTGGACGAGATCTGTTCGCGCTTCAAGAACGACAAGAACGACGACCTCGAAGACCTGCCCAAGTTTGCTATTGTGGGCCGTCCTAATGCCGGAAAGTCGTCTCTGCTCAATGCCTTTATTGGCGAGGAGCGTCACATCGTCACCGACATTGCCGGCACGACACGTGACAGCATCTACACCAAGTACGACAAGTTCGGCTTTGCCTTCTATCTGGTCGATACGGCCGGTATCCGTAAGAAGAACAAGGTCAACGAGGATATCGAATACTATTCGGTGCTCCGTTCCATCCGCAGCATCGAGAACTCCGACGTCTGCATCCTCATGATCGACGCCACCCGTGGCATCGAGGCGCAGGATATGAACATCTTCCAGCTCATCGAGAAGAACCGCAAGGGTCTCGTTGTCTGTGTCAACAAGTGGGACATCATGGCCGACAAGAGCAAGGAGTCGGTCAAGTGTATGGAGGATGCCATCCGCGAGCGTTTTGCTCCGTTCCGCGACTTCCCCATCATCTTTGCATCGGCCGTTACCAAGCAGCGCATCTATAAGGTCATCGAGACTGCCTGCCAGGTCTATGAGAACCGCAAGCGCGTCGTCAAGACCAGCGAACTCAACGAGTACATGCTCGACTGCATCTCGGCCTATCCACCGCCCAACAACAAGGGTAAGTTCGTCAAGATCAAGTACGTCACCCAGCTCAAGGCCACCACGACCGTCTCGGACGACAAGTCGCACGAGGAGATCATCAATGTGCCACAAGTGCCGTCGTTTGCCTTCTTCTGCAACTTGCCTCAGTGGGTCAAGGAACCCTACCGTCGCTATCTCGAAAACAAGATTCGCGAAAAGTGGAACTTCTCCGGCACTCCTATCAATATCTTTATGCGCGAGAAGTAAATTAACATCAATATAAAACCACAAAACGACATGGAAAACCACAAGCAAGTGCCCTTGGTACGATATCCAGATGGCACGCCGAGTGTACTCAGGCCTCGTACTGACTACAGCAAACTGCACTTCTATCAAAAGAGTGACGTGCTTGTGCAACTCACCAAATCGTTTTGTGAGAGGTTTTTACCAAAATGGGGGGACCGCACTGTCGATCAGATGGTGCAGGCCTCCCGTTCTATTTTCCTATACAAACAATTGCATTTTTGACATAAATGCTGTATATTTGCGCCGTTTTTCCTTATAGACCTTATAGACGATGCAAACAATAGAGACTCTGAGTAAAATTTGAGAAAGTAAGATGTTGGCAATTTGCTAAAGGAACAAGGATATTAACAATCTACGACAATTGTTAAAATTATAATTGGACACTAGTGTACCTAAAGTATATATTAAGGAAACAGAATTTAACTTTAACGAACATGAACACGAAAGCAATTATTGCTATGATGCTCGCCCTCGTCGCAGTGGGGGGGAGTGACTCAAACAACTCAAAAGGTCATTGACAACCGATTCTCTTCCAAAGAGTTGCCAGCATCAATAAATCAAGACCACAATTCTTTTATTGGACGCCCATATAAAGCGTTTGACGTGACGGCTTATTGCGCCTATAATAATTTTCACCCGTCGCAATATCTTACTGATAATAATTGGGATATTCTTTGTGCATTTGTACAGCCAGGGACTGCTGCAAAATTAGACTCACTTGGTATAGCTTATAACAAGAGTCAGTTAAGGCTGCTTGAAGTAGGAGGTTTGCTTTCTTTTGATAATGGCAAGTATTCGACCTCTATGCCAATCTTTGGCAAGAAAGAAACAGATGCCATACGTAAGCAATCCAAGGAGTTTGCCGATAGCATATTTCCTGCAATTGAACCAGAAATAGTGAAACTTATTTCCTGCTTTGAGAAATTAGGCTATTCTCGCTGCAAATATAGCCTTGTATTCTCATATCTTCTGGATGGTTATATTTGGGACAATGGGCGATTGGCCTCACATAGAGATTGCGAAGAACATGGATTGTGGAGTGGGGCATACTGGGCCATGTTCGACAGCCGCAAGCATGAAAAAGTCGGAACGAATCGCTATGTCCCATTGAGTATGAATTGTACTGACAGCCTCAAATATTGGCCCGGTTCGAAAAAACTGATGTCGTTTGCAGATGAGGTAATAAAAACGAAGGGAAATCGTATTGCGAACCAAGATGTGATAGATACTGTTGCTGGTTTGGGTCTCGTGGACGAAAATGGCAATATTTTAATCCCTGTATTGCACCGTAACAACAACGACGACGTCGATATTCTTTGTAAGAGCATTGCCGACAAGTTAAGCGTTGCCGTAAAGAATTACTGTAAAACTTGGTATTCTGCCTACAATCTTTCTTCGGAGAGGTTAGGACACATTATATTCTACCATGAAGTAATGCCAGATTTGCTTGAAATACTTGAAACTAAAGGTCTTGTTTCAATGCCACCCATCCTCAAAGGCGAGAAAGTCGGGAAACAACATTTTGGCGACATTTGCTTTATCGTTATAGACGAAGCAGATACCGAAAAGTAGCACGATACGGAACTAATAGATTGTAAATCTTCATGCGCGAGAAGTAATCTCTGTCTCACCAATTCTTTTGGTGGGGCTATTTTTTGCCCTTTCGGGACTATTTTTGCCACAATTGTTACAAAATCGGGAGGTCATGTTTCATATTCAAATCTACTTGCAACAAATGGGTTTGGGCATTTGACGAAATGTCGCTAACTTTGCGCCATAAAACACATATTAATTCTAAAGGAAATGAAACACACCTTACTTTCGGCACTCATGGGCGGAATGTTGACGCTCCCCCTCTGTGCGCAGAACCCCATTGCTCAGACATGTTTTTCGACCGACCCTGCTCCTATGGTGAGCGGCGACCGTCTCTATGTCTTCACCGGCCATGACGAGGAGAAGGCCGACTTCTTCTGGATGAACGAGTGGCGCCTCTTCTCGACCACCGACATGGTCAACTGGACCGACCACGGTTGCCCCTTGGCACAATGCGACTTCAAGTGGGCCGACGACCGCGCCTGGGCTCCTCAGTGCATCGAGCGCAACGGCAAGTTCTATCTCTATGTACCAGTTCACTCCAACATCTCGCACGGCATGGCCATTGGTGTGGCTGTGGCCGACAAGGTGGAAGGTCCTTATCGCGATCCGTTGGGCAAACCGCTTTACGAGGACGGTAAGTGGGACCACATCGACCCTACTGTCATGATTGACGACGACGGACAGGCCTATCTCTATTGGGGCAACCCGAAACTCTATAGCGTCAAGCTCAAGGAGAACATGATTGAACTCGACGGCGAAGTGAAGTGCGACACCGAGGTGCAGCGTTACACCGAGGGCCCTTGGATCATGAAGCGCAAGAAGATGGTCCAGAAGCGCAAGCAGTGGGTCGAGGGTAAGCAGAATCAATACTATATGATGTACGCTGCAGGCGGTATTCCTGAGAGCATTGCCTATAGCGTGAGCGACCATCCACAGGGTCCTTGGACCTACGTCGGCGACGTCATGCCTCAGACCAACGAGACGCAGTCGTTCACCAACCATAGCGGCATTGTCGATTACAAGGGTCACAGCTACTTCTTTTACCACACCGGTTGGTTGCCAGGCGGTGGCGGTTTCGGTCGTAGCGCCTGTGTCGAGGAGTTCCAGTGGAATGCCGACGGCACGTTGCCGACCATCCGTCCCTCCAAGGAGGGTCCTGCTCCTATCGGCACGCTCAACCCCATGCAGAAGGTGCAGGCCGAGACCATGGCTTTCAGTCAAGGTATCCACGCAGAGTGGAACCGCAACCAGGTCTATGTGTGCGACATCCACAACGGCGACTGGATCAAGTTGCGCGAGGTGGAGTTGAGCGCCGACATCAAACGCATTCAGGTCAGCGCTGCCAGTGCCCTTCAGGGTGGTCGTATCGAGGTCCGACTGGACTCAGTTCGTGGTCCTCTGCTTTCCACGGTCAACATCGCCCGTACCGGTGGTTGGGAGGACTTCCGCACCTTCACCGCCGACGTCGATATGAGTGCTGTCGCTGAGGGTCAACGCACGCGCGACCTCTTCCTCGTCTTCCGTGGTTTGAAGGGTTGCAAACTCTTCAACTTCGACTGGTGGCAGATGCTCCCAGCCCGTCAGGCACCCGTTGCACACACCTTCCCCGAGGGTACATTTGCTGCTGAGACCAACATCGACGGCGCCGACTACCCACGCATCGACAAGGAGGGTCGTGTCTATTTCCGACTCTGTTCGCCTCAGAGCACTCGCCTCATGGTCGATATCTGTGGCAAGAAATACCCGATGACGCAGGACGAGGAGGGATTCTGGACCTGCATCACCGACCCATTGGTGGTGGGCTTCCACTACTATTTCCTCATTGCCGACGGCCTCAGTGTCATCGACCCTGCCACCACCACTTACTTCGGTTGCAACCGTCTGGCAGGCGGCATCGAGATTCCTGAGGGCACCGAGGGTGACTACTATCGTCTCCAGAAGGATGTGCCTCAGGGTCAGGTGCGAAGCATCAACTACTTTGCTGCATCGCAGAACCAGTTCCGTCACGTCATGGTCTATACGCCAGCCGATTACGACACCAACCCCACCAAGCGTTATCCTGTTCTCTACCTCCAGCACGGTATGGGCGAGGACGAGACCGGTTGGAGCAGCCTTCAGGGTCGTGCCGGTACTATCCTCGACAACATGATTGCTGCCGGTCAGTGCGAACCGATGATTGTCGTCATGGAGAGTGGCGACACCCAAGCGCCTTTCGGTTATGGCGGCACCACCCATGCCAACTATGGTCATACCTTCGTCGAGGCGCTCCATGCCGACCTCATTCCTATGATTGACAAGACCTTCCGCACCCTCTCCGACCGCGAGCATCGTGCCATGGCTGGTCTCTCTTGGGGTGGTCGTCAGACGTGGGAGGCAGCCCTGCCCCACTTGGAGAAGTTCTCGTACATCGGCACTTTCTCCGGCGCTCTGTTCGGCATGAACGTACACCAGGTGGCCAATGGTGTCTTCAACGACGCTGCCAACTTCAACAAGCAGGTACACTACCTCTTCATGGGTTGCGGCACGGAGGAGAACTTCGGTACCCAGGCTATGGTCAAGGAGCTCCAAGGCATGGGCATCGACGCCCATCTCTATGAGAGTCAAGGCACTGCCCACGAGTGGCTCACCTGGCGCCGCTGCCTCCACGAGTTCCTGCCTCACCTGTTCAAGAAGTAATAAGCAGATACTCAGCTCCTTCCCATCGGAGCACACGATAACAATATCCCTACAGGAGAATCGTTCTCTTGTGGGGATATTATTTAACGTGAGTTCGACGAATTGTTTTTGCGGCGGGGAGACGCGCTGAAAGCGCAACATCGAATAGCCCAGGGCAACGCCCTGTGGTTTCTGTAAGAATATTTCATCGAACTCACGTTATTTATGAATCAGTTCCATCTTCTTGGCTTTGACCTGTTCCCATTTATCGTCCTTCTGCGTACTTTTTTTGTGCAATGTCACACTTTTCGTCTGTAGCTTACCCTACGTTGACCTCCTCGTCCTGTCTTGAGCGGTACGGCATAAGGGGGTCAGCGTAGGGAGGTAAGTCTCCGAAAAACAGGCATTTTATCGAAATAAAAGTCCAAAAAATGTGTAATTATTGAACAATTTAATCTATTATTGCAACTTTAAGGTTGGATTATTTGTTTTTTTATTATTTATTGCATATATTTGCACCCCAAATAAAAAAGAATGATTACCAAAGAAGATGTTCAGAGATTTCTGAATCAATTTCACCAGAAGTTGAAGATATATGGCATCCTATACCGTGATGACCGAGGCAAGAACAAGAAAGCACTCGAAGAACTTGAAATAGTGCCTTCCTATCGAAAAGTCATTATAGAGAGTCTCGTTACAGAAGATTATGTGCAAGGCCCAGTTGTTGATGAGTTGAACCATCTCGGAGAGATGTGGGTATTCGGCAAGGACGTGAAAGGCAGGGAGGTTTATATCAAGATTATGATGGGTGGCGAGAATTGTCAAACTATCTGTATATCTTTCCATATTGCAGAACATCCTTTGGCATATCCATTCAAAGATAAGGAGGCGTAACAACGATGAAGAGTCCATTTACAGGTAAAGAGATGAAGCGAGTGTACGAGCGTCGTACATGGAATTTCCGTGGTGAGCAGTTTGAGTATCTGCATTCGGCATGGCTTTGTCAGGATACAGGCGAGCAGTTTACCGAGGATGCGGACGATGATGCCAGCTTCATGCAAGTGACCAATCAATATCGAGCCAAGTACGGCATACCTTATACAGACGAGATTGTGGCCGTGCGTCAACGATATGGTGTCAGTGCTGCCAAGATGTCCCAGATATTGGGAATCGGTGTCAACCAATACCGTCTTTATGAACAAGGTGAGGTGCCCAGTGTTTCCAATGGTCGTATGATACGCAGCATCATGAACCCGAAAGTGATGCTGAGCATGGTCGAGAGTTGTAAGAATGAATTGTCAGCATCGGAGTTCGACAAAATAACTAATAAGGTAAAGGTTATTATTGCCGACAGCGAGTCGTACAAGATAGAGCAATATGAGACTCAACGCATATTTAATGTGACCAGAGGTTTGGACAATGGTTACGCCCAGACCTCGTTGGTTAGGTTGAAAAACATCATGCTTTATCTGTTGGAGCGCTGCGGAGATGTTTGGTGCACCAAGATGAACAAACTCCTGTTTTATGTAGATTTCCTCTCTTATCGCGACCGAGGAATGGCTATGACAGGACTGTCGTACCGCGCTATCGATTATGGTCCAGTGCCTGAGCATTGGGAGCGCGTTTATAGTGAGTTCCAAGAGGTTAAGCAGGAACTCAAGCAGATGGGTGATTTCGAGGGTAATATGTTAACTGCCACCCAACCTGCCGACGTATCTGTGTTCACCCCTGCCGATATTCAGGTTTTAGACAAGGTATGCTCCCGTTTCGGCTCTAAATCATCCAGAGAACTATCCAATATCAGTCATGAGGAGCAGGCTTGGTTGTTGCATCATGAAAAACACGAACGCATCCCCTTTGAAGATGCGTTCGCAATGAAAGCGGTATAATATCAACTTATTTTGATGATTTGTTGAGCAATTGATAATCAAGAATTAGTGTGTCCAATTTGTTGTACTCACTTTTAAGCATAAAGTAGGTTCCATATAATACAGACTATAATGCCAATTTCATTCAGGTGATTAAACTGTGTCGTGTCAATCTTTATATAGTATTACTCTTTGAAATATGGAATGATAACGATTAAAATATGTAGAATATATGCCAACAAATAAAAATGCATTAATAAGATATAAGGTATTGGATGGGTTACTATCCGATAGGCATCATTTATTTGATATTCATGACTTAACAGATTACTGTAATAAGGCTTTATATGAATATGGCCTATCTGAAGTAACTCAACGATGTGTGGAAAAGGATATTAATTTTTTAGAATGTAGACCGTTTTGTGCAGATATTGAACGTTATAGGACTGGTAGTCGATGCTGTATTCGATATTCAGATCCATCCTTTTCAATCTTCAAAAAACAGTTGTCTGACGAAGAAGAGAATCTTTTACAAGAGGTTCTTAATACCATTGGTCAGTTCGATGGTTTAGCAAATTTTGAATGGCTTGATGGGGTAAAGAAAAGCCTTAATCTCAAAGAAAGACCCAAAGTAATCAGTTTCAGTAATAATCCATATCTGCTAAATTCTAATTTGTTAGGAGTCTTGTTTGATACTACTTCTAACCAAACAGTAATAGAGTTAGAGTATCATACTTATTCGAATATTTCTAAACGCCATGTTACCATACATCCATACCTATTGAAGCAATACAATAATAGATGGTATATCATTGGAGGTGCTCATGGCGATGGCAAAATACTCAATTTTGCATTGGATAGAATTGATAAGGTTACACCTTTGCCAGAAATTAAGTTTGAACCATGTATTATTAATCTAGTAGAGAGATTTGAGGATATAATAGGAGTAACTTTGTACGATGACAGGCAGATTGAGCATATTGTTTTTTGGGCAAGTGACTCTTCTAAAGACTATATTTTGACAAAACCAATTATTGGGTCTCAACATCATATTAAGAACGATAATAGTCTTAGAGATATTTATCCACATTTATCTGGTGGAACTTTTTTCTCAATTGATTGTATTCCAAATTACGAATTAATAAGAGAACTGTGTTCTTTCGGGAAGGAATTGGTAGTCCTTGAACCTAAGTCTATTACTGAACAAATTTATAACCGCATTTTAGCTATGATGGAAGAATATTATAAACTGCGAACATAGAGTTCGTTAAGAAGCATTACCTTTGCAGCGAAAATTAAAAATTGAAGATTATGAATACTTTTTCAAAATCAAATTTAGTTTTCGCTTTTGATTTAGATAATACTTTGGTACAAACTAATGAAGCGAACAACAACTCTTATCGAGACGCACTTTGTGCTGTGGCTGGCATAAAGTTGATTATCAACAACGGGGAACGCTTTACTAGAGATAATCTGTACGAATCCCAGTACATTAATTTGACTCCTTCTCAGCGGGCAGAAGTCTCAGATTGTAAGGATAGAATTTTCACTCGATATCTACATACAACTGTCTTGAATGAGAATCTTGTCCACCTGCTTAAAGCTCTGCATGATAATGGTAACGAAACCTTATTGCTGACAGACAGCCGAAAGTCTCGTGCAAACCAGATATGCAAATTCTATGGTTTGGAGAAGTGTTTCAGCAAGCGATATTACAGAGAAGATTACTCGCAAAATAAATATCAGCATCTGTTGCAACAAGGCATAGATATGAATCATGTTGTTTTGTTTGAGAATGAGGTGGAATCTCAAAACAAGGCTATACAGAATGGTATATGTAGAAACAATATAATCAAAGTGGATTTTTAACAGATTAGATATTATGAATAAATTTATTATCAACGTATCCGAAAGTAAATGTCGTACTAAAGCCAATGTTATGGAGTGTTGCTTGTTTCATAATACTAAGGCATATTATCATGAACTATATTATGGTCATGGTCGTTGGAAAGTGTTAGGCTCTATTGAAAACCTTCTCTGTACGTTAAAGAATGACATTACGCCATACACAAAAGAGCGTTTGGACGATGCCGTTTCTAATTTAGAAACAATCCTAAAAAAGGATTTGAAATCTATCCAAACGGATTTGGGTTTGCAAAATTTGAGAATTTGTGTAGTACCGAGATCTAAGAAAGAAGACTCTTATAAGGATAACCAACGGCTTTTCAGGAGTGCCATAAAGAATGTTGTACTTCAAGTACCTGGACTTGAAGATGGGACGTTAGATATTCTTAGATGCGTAGATACGAAAACTACGCATCGGGCATATAGTGGAAATGGTGGTAGTGGCGAATTGCCTTATGTCGGAATTACTAAAGATACCTGTACCATTTCTGATAGTGTCATAGGAAAGGATGTTCTTTTGATTGATGACATATATACTAAGACTGTGTGTATAGATGACGATTGCATTCAAGCATTGTATGACAAAGGTGCTCGTAGAGTTTTTTTCTATGCAGTAGGGAAAACTGTACTTCAATGATTATGACGTTTTAAAGAATTGACAATATGAAATATACAGAAAATGCTTTAAATATATTGACGGTTCGTTCGTTTCCTAAGAAAGGACCTGCTTGGATTCATAACAATTTAATAGGTAATGAATCTGTAGATGTGTTATGCGAAAAGATGAAGTGTCAATTATCTGATTTTTGTGAGAAAAGAGACGAGATTAAAAATTCTCTATTTCGCCTTGGAGAAAGTGCAGATGGAGTTGTGGCGATAGGTGATGCAAACTTTCCTGAGACTAGAGGTATCGTGAACAAATCCGATAGACCTGTTGCTCTTTTTTATAAAGGAAATCTCTCCCTTTTGCAAAAGACCTCATTAAACATAGCAATTATTGGTGTTTTGACTCCAGATAAAAAGGTAGAAATTTCCGAGAAAATAGTAGCCGATTATATTGTGAAAAAAGGTGCGACAATCCTTAGTGGTTTGGCTTTAGGATGTGATACAATAGCTCATAAAGTAGCATTGAATAATCACGGTAAAACTATAGCCATTCTGCCTAGTCCTTTGAACAATATACATCCTAAGGAGAACTCAGAATTGGCATTTGATATAGTTCAACAAGGTGGATTGTTAATTAGTGAGTATTATGAATCTCCTAAAGGTCGGAATGACCTAGTCAGTCGATTTGTCGTAAGAGACAGATTGCAAGCGTTGTACTCTGATGCAGTTTTATTGGTCGCTAGCTATGCAGTTAATGATTCTGGTAAGGATTGTGGCTCTAGACATGCCATGGGAAAGGCAAAGTCTTACGGTATCAAACGTGCTGTCATATACAATGATAACAAACATAGAGACAATAGCATGTACGATCTGAATAGACAGATATTAAAGGAAGATTCTTCTGTGGTCAGAATAGACTCAGATAATATGATAAAAAGTATTGACAGATTATTAAAAAGGCACATAGAAAATAGTATATTTTAATATTTTTATAGTTTTTTGTATAGTGCAAACATATTTATTATTTGAAAATGCTTATATTTGCACTCAATAAATATAGCGGTCTTTGAATTATTGATTGTTGAAACGGCATTTTGATTCAGTCCAGCGTATTCGCGGGATGTCTTTGTTCGCCTTAGGCGTGACGAAGATAACAATGTCATTTCGTAAACTAGTCTTGGAAGAGACTTTCTTATTATGATTAATGACTATATTTTATTATTTTTTATTCTTTTTACATAAAGAAAAGAAGTTTTAGCAACAATATTCAAAGACAGCTTTTTTATTATTATCATTAAATGGATAAAAACCAGATAGCTCAAGTAGCAAATCAGATACAAGAAAGAGAGGATTTACTGTCCTTACTCAACAAAATTCGAAAAGATATTGTTGGGGATAATGGCAGCGAAAGTAAATTTTTCCCTTTTACAATGAAACATCTGCTTTATTACTGTAATCCGAACCATACTTTTCATCGGTATACCCAATTCAAGATAAAAAAGAAGTCTGGTGGCTTTCGTCTTATTACGTCTCCTCGTAATAGTAGTTATATGTTCCTTTTACAATCGTTGAATGAGTTGTTAAAGTCGATGTATACTCCAGCGCAAAGTGCCATGGGTTTTACGGAAGGCCGCTCTGTCGTTACAAATGCTAACGTACATAAGGGACAAAATTATGTTTTTAACCTCGATTTGAAAGACTTCTTCCCAAGTATAGAACAACCTCGCATATGGAAAAGACTGCAATTGGCTCCATTCAATTTTCCTTCATCAATAGCAAATGTCATAGCAGGGTTATGTTCAATGAAAGAGACAAGAACGGACACAACTGGTAATGACGTCGTAACCTATGTCTTACCACAAGGGGCTCCTACTTCACCTATCATTACTAATATGATTTGTGATACTCTTGATCGTCGGTTGTTAGGATTGTCAAAGCGTTTTGGGTTGCGATATACTCGTTATGCGGATGACATTACATTTAGTTCCATGCATTATGTTTATGCCAAAGATGGGGTATTTCGGAAAGAATTGACGAGGATTATTGAGAGCCAAGGATTTACCATAAATGAAGCTAAAACTAGATTGCAGAAACTCGGAAGTCGTCAAGAGGTTACTGGAATTATTGTAAGTGATAAACTGAATGTATCCAAGAAGTACATTCGTAACATAAGAAACCTCTTATATATTTGGGAAAGGTATGGTTACAGTGTAGCCATGTCAAGATTCCTACCGAAATATCGAGCAGATAAAGGACATGTCAAGAAAGGCACTCCTAACTTGATCAATGTACTAGATGGGAAACTGATGTATCTCAAAATGGTCAAAGGAGAATTTGATTCTGTATATGTAAGACTCCATGATAAGTTTCAGGAACTTGTTAAACGAGATTTTGGTGCAGAAAAGACTAATTCGCTTGGCATTACCTATATAGATACAAAACCTCTTCTGGAATTTGAAAAGGAAATGCAAACTACCATTTCTTTTCAGCATAAGAAGAACGAGAAGCGGGCTGCTTCTTTCTTAATTGAAGGAATAACGCACTGCGCTTCTGTTAATAAGAATGTTACTCCCGATAGTGAACAGCAAAAAGAGAAATTGTCTATCTCTAATTGTCAGAACGAGAAAGGTGAACAATTCTGGTTAATACATTTAGTTGATAAAAAGACTGTTTTCAAATCGAAACCAGTTGATATCGATGAACTCAATAAAGATTTGGACTCTTTATTAAATACATACAATGGATGACAAGTTAAAATCCACTTTAGACAAGATAATCACTTTAACTCAGCAAAATACTGAGTTCGATACAGAATTGCGAAAGCGACTTAAGGTCGCTTCCGCAAATTCTCCTTTTTTAGGAGAAGAATACATTTCCCAAATTTATGAATATTGTATAGAAAAGATTATCCATCAGCAAGCAGAAGAATTTTATAAGGATTTTCCATTAACAGCTTTGAAAACGACACTAATTGAAGACTTTTGCAGAATGGAGTCTTTTCATCGTAAAGACAATTTTGGAGATTTTTGTCTTGCCTTATACCAACAGATAGAATGTATGACTAATAAAATTTGTGAAAATTCCGATCTGTCTGATATTACATCTAAAATGTGGGGATGTCATGCGTATGTGAAAGAGGAAAAGGATAAACCGATTGACATATCGAATCGTGTTGAAGGCGTTTATTCTATTGCCCAACTTGTATTTTTTGGTAATAAATATATTGAAAAATCGCAGTCTACTCTTCAAGCACAAAATGCCAACGATAAGATGAGGATTCTTGTGTATTTTTTAGGATATAAAGGGATGATGAGAGCAGTAGACTATGATTATTATAAAGAATTTACGACATTATTGTCTGAAATATATCTATGTCGAAATATGAATCATAGAGGTAATTCTCAAAATGATAGAGAGAAAGCAGTTCTTGATAAAATTTACCCACTCAAATCATTTTATTATTTTAAATTCTTAGGAGTCCTTGCTCAATATGTCGACTATATAAAGACTGGATTAGGGAGTATCTCTGATTTAAAGAAATATAGTGATACTATTATTAAACAAGTTATCCCTGGTCCTAAAGTCGTGGGTATGATAGAATTGAAGGATGACGGTAAAAAACGTATCAAATAATACACTATGACCATACAAGAGATAGTTGCTCGCAAGGAAGACCAGACGTTCGACTGCAAGAGTATTCAGATTGAACCCAAAGCACTGGTAGTGCCAATTGTTGCTTTCGCTAACGCTGATGGTGGCGAGATTGCTATTGGTGTATCTGATAAAACCCGAAAGATTGAAGGGATCAACCAGCATACAGAAAAGCTCAACGAACTGTTGCGTGTGCCGTTAGATTTCTGCAATCCTTCTATTCCTGTAACGTGTTCCTAGATACCTTGCACGGACAAGGATGGGAAGGAGAACCGCATCCTATTGATGCAGGTTCCAGCCAGCCCTAATCTGCATACCAATCAGGCAGATGAGGCATTTATGCGCGTGGGTGACAAGAGCAAAAAACTGACATTCGATGAACGGGTGCAACTCATGTATGATAAGGGAGAACGATACTACGAGGATACAGCAGTGTATGGTGCCACCATTGACGACATTGATATGGATGCTGTGGCTGAATATGCTAATCTGGTTGGATATGGTAAGATTCCTATGCAATACTTACGCGAGAATAATGGTTTTGTAACCATCAACAAGAAAGGGGAGGAGGCCATCAGTACGGCTTGTATTCTGCTCTTCGGCAAATATCCGCAGAAGTTCTTCCCACGAGCGCGTACCCGTTTCATCAAGTACGAAGGAGTCGAAGAAAAGGTCGGAGCGGAGATGAACGTCATCAAGGACGTTACTTTTGAAGGCACTATCCTGCACCAAATCAGGAAAACAATAGAATTCATTGAGACCCAAGTTAGGGAACACACCTTCCTGGGACAGCATGCTCAGTTCGTTGCCCGACGAGACTATCCCGAATTCGTTATTCAAGAGATGACGGTCAATGCCTGCTGTCATAGAGCCTATAACATCAAGGGAACGGAGATACAAATAAAGATGTTTGATGATCGCTTGGTGTTCGAGTCTCCAGGGAAACTCCCCGGACAAGTCAAGCCTGAAAACATACGTCACACCCATTTCTCTCAAAATCCGAAAATTGCATCCTTTTTAAAGACCTACCATTTCGTCAAGGAGTTTGGCGAGGGAGTGGATCGTATTTATCGTGAGCAGGAAGCCAATGGAGCCAGTTCCTTGTCTTTTAGAACCGATGAGTTCATTTTGAAGATAACTGTGCCCAAGGTGACAGAAAAGGTGACAGAAAAAGCGGCTTCGCTCAATGAAAAGTTGACTGAAAACAAAATACGCATCATTAAGTGTATTGCGGAGAATCCGTACATTTCCCGATCTGAACTATCCAAATGCTTAAATGTCAGTGAGCATACTATTTCCCGTAACATCAATGCCATGAGGGGTAAATACCTGCGCCGTGTCGGTCCAGACAAAGGAGGTTTTTGGGAGATTATATGAAATTAGCGCTTCGAGACTGTTATGAGGCACTTGTATTCGTTTGGGCATATGCGAACGAGTGTAAGCTTCATGGATTTGACAAAATTTTGTTTTGCTATTCTGAGTGGTCAATAAATCTATCCCTTTTGTTTCTCTCGATGATTCCATCTCCTTTCCTGTTCGCAGTTTTTCTTCCTTCTTTTGAGTTTCTTGATAGGTAGGTCAGCGAAGAGTGTGTTCAACAAAACATTTAATTTATCGAAGTTTCGAGGCGAAAAACTTGTAATTTATCGAAATAAAAGTCCAGAAAATGTGTAATTTATCGAAGTTTGTATCTGTTTGCCGCTGAAAATCAGTGGGTAACGTAGGTTGCAAAAAAAACAGAGCCCACAGGGTGGCGCGGTCGCGCTGGTCTGTGGGCTCTCGGTGTTGTCCATCGGGAGGATGGAGGACTGGCTCGGAGGTGTTGACAACTAATCTCTTGAAATACTAAATGGCTTTGTTTGATGGCATAAGAACAACGCCGCCGAGCCGAGTCAATAACTATTCTAATAACTCAAGTCAAAACAGAAAGAAGCGTTTGTGAATTTCTTTCGGGTGCAAAGGTACGGGGTTTTGCCGACATGGGCAATACCGCAATGTGGGTATTTTTAAAGGGTTAATGGTTAACGTTTAATGGTTGACGGTTACCGGTTAAAGTTTAAGGTTTACCGGTTAAGGGCGTATTTTCGTTTTCGTTATCGTTTTCGTTCCTTCGTTTTTGTTAAATTGATATTAAAAAGGGTGGGGAGCGGTGGATAATTCAGGAATAATATGTATCTTTGCAGTGCCTAACGACATTTGGAAACAGAGTTTCAGAACATTTCATCCTTTGATTCATCATGAATAGAAGCCTTTTCCTGACTCTTTGCCTCGGCAGCGTATTGCCCGTGGCGGTGTGTGCCCAGCAGCGGAATGACTCCGTGCCAGGCAAGGAGGGTACGGGGTTGTCGCAGGAGGAGATTCAGGAGCTGACGCGGCCTATCGGAACGACGCCCTTGTCGGGAGAGTTGAAGACGGACGGGCCGACGCGGCTGTCGGAGGATATTCCGGTCAATCCTGCCTTCGAGCAGCAGGCTCCCACGGTGCCCGACATGCATATTCAGTTGTGGCCCAAAGGCAGTCGGCTGCCGCAGTGGGCGATGGGAATGATGTATGGTTACAACCGGCGAGGGGGAAGTCCTTTCTTCGGATATTCGGCCCATGCGGGGATGGGTGTTTACCAACAATTGGGTAAATACTGGACGTTGCAGAGCGGAGTAGGCTTGAACAAATATTCGGTGGATTTCATTACGGCGATGTTCGATGGTTCGGTCAACTGGCATCCCAATCCCTACTTCGGGGTCACGATGTTCGGCAGTTATACTACCCCTGGTTTTGGTGGTCCGCTGTCGGTGGGTCAGTCCTTCCAGTGGGGCGGTTATATCACCTTGCAGAGCGATACAGACGTGCCTTTCGGCCTCGATGCCGGTATGCGCACAGGCTACGACCCCTTGACGGGGCATTGGAACACCCCCATCGTGCAGCCCTTTGTCAAGATAGGCGATGCCAAACTGGGCATCGACGTCGGTCCGATGATTCAGAATGCCCTGCGCAAGGAAGCAGGTCATGATGGAGGGGTGAATCCCGTGCCCAAACCTATCAAGAACTTGCCCCAAGTAGCACCGAGAAGGTAAATTAGAAATCAAATGGTCAGTATTCTTTTCCTTTAACAAAAACGTATCCCAATGAAAAAACTACTCGTTATTTTACTATCAATCAGTCATCTGTTTTGTTTCGGTTGTAAAGAAAAGTCATACGAGGCAGATATTATTGAACTTGATAAAACAGAGTGTATCGCAGGTAAAGATGGAGGGGAATTTCAGATTAAAGTGTTGGACAGTTATAAAAAACTGAGTTTGGGGTCATTCTCTCCAAAGTCAGCCGAGGAGTTGCAGCTTTACGTCAGCGAGAACAAGGATACATTGCAGACATATTGGTACAAAGCAGTACTTATTCAAGGAGAGAAATCGTCTATTCAAATAACCGTGTTCCCGAATGAAAGTCTGAGTGATCGGGAAGAATACTTGGGCATATTTACAGATAATTGTTCTAACATGGTAAGAATAATGCAGTCCGCCTTCTGATGAGACATTATTTGCCTTTCTTATTGTTGATAATTGGGTTGCTGGGTTGTGCCCAAGCGACCGCTGCCATCGTGTATGGCAAGGTGACAGAAGCGGGGACGGGCGAGGTGCTGATTGGTGCAAATGTCTGGGACGAGACAACGCGGCGCGGCACTGTGTCCGACGAATATGGACGGTATCATTTGGCGTTGGAGCGAGGCGGACACGCGTTGCGAGTGTCGTATGTAGGACATGAGACGAAACGATTGCAGTGTACCATCGAGGCCGACACTCTCCTTAACTTCCAGTTGGCCAATCAGGAACGGTTGAACGAAGTGGTCGTGGAGGAACAGGCAGAGACGTTGGACCCCCGATATGGGCACATAGGAGCAACAGATATACCATTGGAGCAGATGCAATCGACCCCGACGCTGTTCGGAGAGGCCGATTTGCTGAAAACCATCCAGCGCGAGGCAGGTGTGCAGCATGGTATGGCAGGTACAAGCGGATTGTTGGTGCGAGGCGGCGAATCGGACCAGAACCTCTATCTGCTGGACGGTACGCCACTCTATGACGTGGCACATGCTTTCGGTTTTGTCTCGGCGTTCCAACAGGAGGCCATCAAGAAAGTCGAATTCTATAAGAGCAGTTTCCCCGCCTGTTATGGCGGCAGGGTGTCGTCGGTGGTGGATATCCGTACCAAGGATGGCGACAAGGAACATTTTCACGGAGGACTGTCGGTGGGATTGCTCACCTCACACCTCCATCTGGAGGGACCTGTAGTGAGAGACCGCACCTCCTTCATCGTCACGGCACGCCGCAGTTATGTGGATGCCTTGATGCGCCCGTGGTTGGACGAAGGCAGTCGGGCGGGTTATGCCATGTACGATGTCAATGCCAAGGTGACCCATTGGTTCAACGAGCGGGTACGACTCATCGCTTCCTACTATCAAGGACAGGATGCCTTGCATTATGGCAATGAATACACGTCGAAACAGGTGCAGAGCGACGACGACTTGAAACGGCGATGGGGCAATCAGGTAGGAAGCGTCCGTTTGGTGTCGATGTGCAACGCCCGCCTTTTCAACAATACCTATTTCTCCTATTCGGCTTATCGGACACAGACCGTCAGCAAAACGTCGGACAGAACCAAGTGGGAGGAGATGTCACAACGCAGTTCGAGCAGCAATGAGGCAACTTCGGTCATCCGCGATTGCCACTTGGCCAGCGACTTCGACTATCATCTGTCCGAAACACTTCGTTTGAAGTTTGGTGGCCGATGGAGTGCCCATCTTTTTGAACCACACAAGCAGGTGTTGCGTCATAGTTATTCGGCTCAAAACGAGCAGTATAGCAGCCATTCCATCCATCGGAATGCCAATATCCGATATAGTGAAGGCAGTCTCTATGCCGAGGGGTGGTGGAGTCCGACAGACCGATGGGTAGCTCAGTCCGGATTGCATGGAACGTTGACTCGAACCCAAGGCAAAACCTACCTTTCGTTACAGCCCCGTCTATCGGTAGCACATAGTGTGACCTCCGACACCTGGGTGACGGCAGCCTACAGCAGGATGCAGCAGACGGTGCATCGACTTTCGGCCACCGACATTGTCCTGCCACAAGATTACTGGGTGCCCGTCACACGGCAGATACCACCGATGACGGCTTCACAATACTCGTTGGGTATACGGAGTTCGCGTTGGACGCATTGGACATTGAGTTGTGAGACATATTATAAAGATATCCGTCATCTGTTGGACTACAAGGATGGTCACCTGAACAAAGGGTATCGCGAAGATTGGGAAAAAGATGTCGCGCAAGGCAAGGGCCGTTGTTATGGCTACGAGTTGTCGGCCAAATACTTAGACAAGCGACTCACCTGTGTAGCCAACTATACGTGGGCGAAGAGTACAAGGCGGTTTGCCGATGGTTCGGTCAATCAGGGCAAAGAATTTATGTCACATTTCGACCGTCGCCACACAGCCAACGTCTATACCTTGTTTCCAGTTGGAAAACGTTTAGACTTCTATGTAGAGTGGCAATACGCATCGGGCCATCGCATCACCGTGCCAACGGGTTATGTCCAATCGCTTGTGCCAGCCATCGATCACATCGAATATTGGCGGGAAGGAGGAGTAGAACTTGCACCGGAACACCAGGAAACCCTGTTGAGGTTTACGGAACGCAATAACTACAGGTTGCCGGCATCGCATCAGTTGAACGTGGGCATGAACCTACGTCGGACATTGAAACATAGTACCCGAACACTCAATGTGTCGGTCATGAACGTCTATAATCACCGCAATCCCGATTTGGTCACCATCGATTGTGTGGAGCGCGAAGGAGAGGAGAAACTTCGTCTCAAGAAGATTACCCTCCTGCCTATCCTGCCGTCGGTCAGTTATCAAATTCGTTTTTAAGTGCTTACGATGAATAAATATCTGTCTTGCCTGTTGTTTGTTGTTCTCCTTACGGACTGTGAGGAGGACCTTGCCATCATCGACTTGAACGAGGAGAAGCAACTCTCGGTCAATGCTTTGATTGACGTGTCGCAACCTGTGCGTCGTATCTATTGTGACTATGTGGTCGGGGGCGAGGCGACGCCGGTGTCGGATGCGGTGGTCGAACTGTCGGTCAATGGTCAATGGGTCGAGTCGCTAACGCCTTGTGATACACTGCCTGGGGTGTATCTCTCGACCTGTGCCTTGCATAGTGGTGATACGGTCCGATTGAAAGTCAGCACACCCACTCGGCATGACGAAGCCTGGGCAGAAGCCATTGTGCCAGCCCCTATCCTGGTTACCGAAGCAAGTGCCGACATCGAATACCAGAGTTTCTTCCAACCGGAGTCCTCACCTTATTATCGGTCGTCGCTCATGTTGCAAAAACAGAGTTCGTCGGATATGTACGGACGACTGTTGGCAGGGGTTCGGGTCACCAATGTCTATGGACGGGTAGAGATGGATTTCTCCAATGGAGAGATTCTGTCGGAACAGTCCGATAGCCTGACTTGCGACTCGCTTTATGAAGTGAGGGTGTTGGACGACCTTTGTCTCACGCAAGGCAAAGGCTATGTCGAGAATCCCGAAAACGACATGTTGGGCTACAACGTAGTGTGGCAGAATCATTACCATCTCTTTTCGGACCAATACTTTGAGGGCAATGAATATCGGATGCACTATTATACCTCCAGGCAGTCGGTCTCCCATTTGAAGTTCTCGCTTTTGGATAACGACTCGCACACCATCTACAATAGGAATCATCCGCTGTATGGTTGTTGCTACAAGGTGTTGAAATCGTCTGCCGATGGGCGTTTCAAGACCATCCTTTATGGCAAGCGTTGTGACGTAGCTCTTTTCTATCAGCTATATAGTATAGCGGCTTCGGAGTACTATTACTTACAGACGTTGAGCAGCGAAATGGATTTGGCCGATACGAATATGGCTTATGCCAAACCCCGATTCCTGCCACAGAATGTGCACCATGCCCTCGGGTTCTTCGCTATCGAAAACTGCACGCGGGGGTGGATTGAAGGGTGTAATGAGTAAAGAGAAACAATAAAAGGCGACTCGAACAGAGCCGCCTTTTTTATGAAGTTGTAGGGAATAATCAATTGAACAATATCAACAACAGATAACCTACGATGCCACCGATGATGCCGATGGTGAGACCGGACTTGGCCATGTCGGAGGTAGAGATGATACCTGTAGATGAGGCAATGGCGTTAGGTGGTGTAGAGATAGGCAAGGTCATGGCCAATGAGGCAGCCATGGCAGTGCCGAAGAGGAGGGCACGCATACCGCCAACGGCTACGAGGGTGTCGCCCATACCGATGCCGACGGCACAGAGGATAGGAATCATGAGGGCTGCGGTAGCGGAGTTGGAAATGAAGTTGCTGAGGGTCCAGCAGACCAGGCCAGCGGCAATGAGTACGATGATGGGTGACCAACTGCCGAATGGGATGGAGGTGACCATATCGTTGGCCAGACCAGACTTGTTGAAGCCCAGACCGAGAGCGAAACCGCCGGCCACCATCCAGAGGACAGACCAGTTGATCTTCTCGAGGTCTTTCTTGCTCAATATGCCGGTGACGCTGAGCAGCATGATAGGAACGAGGGCAACGACGTTGGCGTTGACGTGATTCCATTCGCCGGTGAACCACAGCAGGATGGTGATGAGGAAGGTGGCAGCGACAATCCAGGTGTCGCGGCCCTCCTTGAGGCCACCCTCAATCTTGATCTGGATGCGTTCGCCCTTCTGGAAGGGGAACATCCACAGCAGTACCAACCAGCCGATGAAGAGGGTGAGCAGGGTGACAGGAGTCATGGCAGCACACCATTGGCCGAAGGAAACTTCGGAGGCCTCCAGACCGGCGGCACGCATCTGCTCAAGGGTGTCGGGGTCGTTGAGGTACTTCATGGCAACGCCGTTAGGAGGCGTGCCGATAGGGGTGGCAATACCGCCGATGTTGGCACCCAACGGGATGGCCATGGCGAGGGCAATCTTACCCTTGGAATTGCCTGGCAATGAACGGAGTACAGGGGCGAGGAACGCCAGCATCATGGCTGCGGTGGCGGTGTTGGAGATGAAGGCCGAGAAGAGGGCGGTCACCAGGATGAAACCTGCCAGGACAGCGGCTGGACGGTCGCCGAATGGTTTGAGTAGGGCGCGTGCCATGAAGACATCGAGGCCCACTTTTTCGACCGCAATGGCCAAGACGAAACCACCCATGAAGAGCATGATGACAGGGTCGGCAAAGCAGGCCATGATAGACTTATAGCTGATGCCGAGACCCACCGCTTTCTGGACTTCGGGAGAGTCCTTGACGGAGGCGACATCGACGAACCAGAGGGCGGAGTCACTCACGGTGAGCAACATGACGACGATGATGAGCACCGAGGTACACCATGTTGGGATGGCTTCGCTGATCCAGAGGATGGCAGCGGTGATGAAGATGGCTACGACGCGGATTTCAATAAGGCTTAGATTGGGAAGGCCATAAACGGCAGGATCGGTGTAGAGGATACCGAAGTAGGCGATGAGGGCAATGAGGGTTCCGATGATGTTCTTGGGACCGAGCGTTTGCCAAAAGCCTTTGCTTGGAGACGTTTCTGTATTAGACGAACTCATGGTTTAATGAAAAATAAGAATACTTGAATTGTGGGGATGGAATATGCTCCCCGTTGTTATTAATATGGTTATCCGACATTGTCAGGCCGAGGTCCGGCAACAGGGGAAAGAACAGCTTATTGTTTGAATGGTTTACGTGTGTTTTCACGAGGTGTCTCTCACTTGCTCATGTCTCTGGTTGTAGATGGTTGCCCCTTTCCGGCAACTATCGTGTTGACCGATAGTCGGTTCTACAACCGGCCGCAAATATACGCTTTTTTGTGCAATTAGTTGCTAATTCATTATTAAAAAAATCAAAATATCGCTATTTTCTCCGATTTTTGCACATCGTAACAACTAATTTTGTATCTTTGCACATGTGAAAAGAAAGAACTGATGTCATTAAAGCAGCGTTGGCAAGAGCTGATGGCCAATCAGCCATTGAAGCATAAACTCTATGAGATTATCTTCGGCAGCGACACTCCGATGGGGAAGTCGTTCGACCTCTTGTTGATGGTCTGCATCCTGTTGAGCATCTTTCTGACCATCTTCGATTCTCTCTTTACCAATCCCTGGTTAGTGGGGTCATTGGTGTTTTTGGAGTATGCTCTCACGTTGTTCTTTACGTTCGAGTATCTGGCGCGCCTCTATTGCTCGCCACGTCCCAGGGACTATGCACTCAGTTTCTTTGGCATCATCGACCTCATCTCGATATTGCCGATGTATCTGGGTTGGCTGCTGCCGGGTGCACGTTTCGTCATTGTGCTCCGAAGCATCCGTCTCATCCGTGTGTTCCGTGTGTTCAAGCTCTTCTCTTTCCTGGACGAGGGCTATCGGCTCATGGAGAGCCTCCGACAGAGTTTCAAGAAGATATTCGTCTTCTTCCTCTTCGTGCTCATTCTGGTCATCTGCCTCGGTACCATCATGTATATGGTGGAGGGCAATGAACCCGATACACAGTTCACGGACATCCCGACCAGCATCTATTGGGCCATCGTCACCATGACGACGGTGGGTTATGGCGACATCACTCCCGTCACCCCGTTGGGTCGGTTCTTTGCCAGCATCGTCATGTTGTTGGGTTACACCATCATCGCTGTCCCGACAGGTATTGTGTCGAGCGAGATGGTCAAGCAGTCGAACACCCCTGATGATGAAGAGCGCTTCAAGAAAGACAGGTTGAACGGGGAAAAAGAGTGACCCCGACCCCCTCCCGACCTCCCCGAGGGGAGGAGGGTGTGAAGTTACAAAAAGTCATTGACGGAAGAATGTGTTTTTGAATTTTCAATTTTCAATTTCATACGTCCGTTAACTCCTTGAGCGAAGCGATAACTCCCATTAACACCTGTTAACTCCTAAATAAGAAATATTCATTTAACTAAACAATAAATTATTATAAATTATGGCATTAATGGATCAACTCGTTGCTAAGGCCAAGGCCAACAAGCAGCGCATTGTGCTCGCCGAGGGCACTGAACCACGTACTATTCAGGCTGCCGACCGAATCTTGGGTGATGGTGTCGCCGACATCGTCCTCATCGGCGCAAAGTCCGAGATTGACGCTTTGGTAAAGGAGTACAACCTGAAGAATATCGACAAGGCTACTATCGTAGAGCCAGAGAATAACCCCAATGCACAGAAGTATGCTGATCTCCTCTTCAAGCTTCGTGAGAAGAAGGGCATGACCCGTGAGCAGGCTGACCAGTTGGTCAAGAACCCTCTCTACCTGGGTACCCTCATCATCAAGAGTGGCGAGGCCGATGGTCAGGTGGCTGGTGCACGTAACACCACTGGCGACGTGCTCCGTCCTGCCCTCCAGATCATCAAGACTGCTCCTGGCATCAGCTGCGTCAGCGGTGCCTTCATCATGATTATGGACAATGAGGCTGCCAAGCAGTATGGCAAGAACGGCATCATGGTCTTCGCCGACTGTGCCGTTACTCCTAATCCAGAGGCAGCTCAGTTAGGTCAGATTGCCGTTTGCGCAGCTCAGACCGCACATGACATCGCCGGCATCGAACAGCCTGTCGTTGGTATGTTGTCGTTCTCGACCAAGGGTTCGGCCAAGCACGAGATGGTTGACAAGGTCGTCGAGGCTACCCGCATCGCCAAGGAGATCAACCCTGACCTCATCATCGACGGCGAACTTCAGGCCGACGCCGCTATCGTTCCTTCGGTAGGTGCCAGCAAGGCTAAGGGTTCAACGGTTGCCGGTCACTGCAACACCCTCGTTTTCCCATCCCTCGAAGTAGGTAACATCTGCTACAAGCTTGTTCAGCGTCTCACCGGTGGCACTGCCGTTGGTCCTATCCTCCAGGGTATTGCTGCTCCTGTCAACGACCTCAGCCGCGGCTGTAACATTGACGAAATCTACCAGACCGTCGTCGTTACCTGCAACCAGGCCATCGGCGCAAAGGAGAGAGCTGCAAAATAAGGACTCTCCCCGACCCTCCCTATGAGGGAGGGAGGTTTATAAAATACAAACGGCTTGACAAAAACATTATTCAGGTATAGTTTGTATGGAGAGTCTGTTACATTGCTTAGAATTATTTTCGGGCATCTATATTAGATTATATTTAGCCCAATCATTCATTATTTTAACTCTCCCTCCCTTATAGGGAGGGTCGGGGAGAGTCCTAAAGTCCTATGAAGATTCTTGTTTTAAACTGTGGCTCATCGAGCCTCAAATATAAGTTATTCGACGGCAAGACCGTCATCGCTCAGGGCGGTGTCGAGAAGATTGGCTTGCCCGATTCGTTCCTCAAACTCACTGCTCCCAATGGCGAGAAAGTCATCCTGGAGCACAACATGCCCGAGCATACCGCTGCCGTAAGTTTCGTCTTCGAGCAGTTGCTGTCGGAGAAGTATGGTGTCATCAAGTCGGTCAACGAGATCGAGGCTGTTGGTCACCGCGTACTCCATGGCGGCATGAAGGTCACTCAGTCTTGCCTCATCGACGATAATGTCATCGAGGTCATCAAGGAGTGCGCCGTCCTCGGTCCATTGCACAACCCTGCTAACCTCAAGGGTATCATGGCCGTCAAGGAGTTGATGCCAGCTTGTCCACAGGTAGCTGTGTTCGATACCGCTTTCCACCAGACCATGCCCGAGAAGGCCTACATGTATGCCATCCCTCGTGAGATGTTCAAGAAGTGGGGCGTACGTCGTTACGGTTTCCACGGCACCTCACACCGCTTTGTCAGCAAGCGTGCCATCCAGTACCTGGGTCTTGACCCCAACAACTCGAAGTTGATCGTCGCTCACATCGGCAACGGTGCTTCCATGTCGGCTGTGGTCAATGGCAAGTGCGTCGATACCTCTATGGGTCTCACTCCATTGGAGGGTCTCGTGATGGGTACTCGTTCGGGCGACATTGACGCTGCTGCTGTCACCTTCATCATGGAGAAAGAGCACCTCTCGCCTGCCGAGATGGATACCTTCCTCAACAAGAAGTCGGGTATGTTGGGCCTCTGCGGTTCAAGCGATATGCGCGATGCCTTCCAGAAGGCTCAGGACGGCGACAAGGATGCTCAGTCGGCCATGGAGACCTACTGCTACCGTATCCGTAAGTACATTGGTGCCTATGCCGCTGCCATGGGTGGTGTCGATGCCATTGCCTTCACCGGTGGCGTTGGCGAGAACCACGTCTATGTCCGCGAGCAGGTCTGCAAGGACATGGAGTTCATCGGCATCAAGCTCGACGTGGAGAAGAACAAGACCGTCCACGGCGACGAGGCTATCATCTCTACGCCCGACAGCAAGGTCACCGTTGCCGTCGTTCCTACCGACGAGGAGCTGATGATTGCTACCGACACCGAGGAAATCGTGTCTAAGAAGTAAACCGATTCTTCACACCGAGGGAAGCACTTTCCCTCTCTCAATAGTATCTCTCGCAGAGTGTAAGTAAGTGGAAAAGAGTTGTGTACAACCTCTTTCTCCTTTGCTCGCTCTGTGAGAGATTGTTTTTTGCCATATCGTAGAACGCGGATGACGCGGATTGAACGGATAGAAACAGATTAGTATATTCATGAAAAAGAAGAAGAAACACGAAAGAAAAAGCGTCAATAACCAGCTCCAAGCTTCCGACATCGAAGAGTTCAATGATGATATGCCAGAAGAGGAGTTTAAGGTGATAATCAAAGAGCCACAACCACCAAGGTGTAAGAAGCACAAAAGAAAGAATTCGGGTACACGCACTCGCTATTATGATATGCGATTGGTGTGGTTGTTCTTGCTATTGGCGGGACTTTTCCTGATGGTTCGAGCGGTGATTTGTCAGCATTTCGCCCTCCCGTTCTTAAATGAAATAGACCCCAATAGCCCTGACGGCAAGGAGTTCGTCGGTCATCATTCATTGAGCGAGGCATATCAACAACTGGAGGGTAGTGTTGCGCTGATAGAGATGTTTGTCTCTCTGATTGCAATGGCCTGTTTTGTGCAAGGACCCAAGGACAAGAACAGTCGCAACGATGGCTCGGAGATGGATTCTGTCATCATTTGGTTTTGGGCAGTGTGCATCATGGCACTTCCGTGCATAATTACATATTGTGTAAGCTATTGGTGGTTTGCTTATGGCGTGGCGATGCTTATCTTGGCCTTCATCATTGGGCGATATGAAGGTTTTGCCTTGCCACTGTTCAAAGATTTTGGCAAGAACTTCTGGTATGGGACAAAAGATATGAAAGTCAAATACAAAAATTTTGGCAAGACCATCTGGTATGGGACAAAAGATATGAAAGACAAATACCGTCTCCCCCCCATATTTTTCCCGGGGCATTCGGCTATTTGGGTTTTGATTATCTGCCTTGCTACAATCATTACCCTCTTGGTTTATTATCTTTGCAAGGCCTGGTAACAGCAAAGCGGTTTTATTTCTGAAATGCTGCAAATTTAATGCATTACAGAAATAAAACCGCTTTTTGTATTCCTTGAAGGCTTGTCGCTCCGTTTTCGATTAGTACATCGCTAAAAATGACTCTTCAAAATGGAGGATTTTCTCGGCCGATGGCGTATTGAACAATAGATGTTCAAAGTCGCGTTTCTTGATGTTGAGGTCAGTTTCCTTCAATTTGTCGAGGATGGCATCTTTCAGTTCATCCATAGTGTGAATGCCCACTCGTTGAGAGAGAAAATCCATAGAGGGGCGGGTCAGTTGCATCAAGAACATCGTGTCGTAGAAGTCTCTGCCTTTGGCTCTCGACAACAGAGCCGACAGTTTCATGCTCAGCAGGACAGCGTCGGGTGGGGTGGGTAGTGAGAAGTAGAAACCACAACGCTGTATGTGCTGCATCTTGATGGGATAGACCACCTTCTGGTCTTGAGCTTCAATCTTGAGCAGGAAACGCTCCTCGCGGTGGCCAGTCAGACCCAGTTCAAAGAGAAACTCCGGGAAATAGATGTTCCTCCTGTAGGCCGTCAGTTTAGGATTGACAGTGTCACGAGGTTCTGCATTGAGTCCAGAGCGTTGCAGGAAAGTGATAACACTGTCCGTCATGTCGGCAAACTCCTGTTCGGTCAATGCCTTGCAGTCGAAGTCCAAATCCTCCGAAAAACGGTCGATGCCCTTGATGAGTCGGAGATTCGTTCCTCCGATGAAGGCCAGTTTGCTGACGTACGGGGTGGTGACGAGGAAGTCGAGCACCATGAGTTGTATGTATTCTTTCAGCATGTGTTTCTGGAAATCTGCCTTGGCAGCAATCTGTGGCGGGAAGAAACTGCTGATATAATTCAAATCAATCATAGATTGTATATCTTTAGGATTTTTGCGATTCGGAGGTCAAGAGCTTTATTCTTCATTTTATCCAGATATTCATGCAGTCTCTCTAAGTTCAATTCTCCTGCCATGAAGTCCTCGTCCAGACGGAGTTGCAGCAACTCCTCCTCGTTGTCGTAGAAGGGGTACAGATAGAGCAAGTCCAGCAAGGCTTTTTCCGGATGTGCCAATAACCAAGACTGCTGAGGTGAGTTGGCAAAAGCTTTGTTGGCGGGCAGTGAGACAGGCTTATAGCCAAAGAAGAGTTCCTGCTTGATGTTCTGATAGGCATATTGGCCAAAAGGATTTTCAAAGCGGGCAGTCTTCAACGTCGTGATCGACGTGATGTCTGTCACCGCTTCCGGAATCATCCCATACAGACTCAAAGCCGTGTGGAGACTGATGTACGAGGGTCGATAAATGCGGTTGGCAATGTAGCGCGAGAAGTCGGGTCGTTGCAACATTTCGGGAAAAGCATACCACTCTTGTCGCAACCGAATCAGGAGTCCCTTGTCCATCCACCGTCTCAGGTTATTTCGGTCGAAAGTAGGGAAAAAAGCCCTTGCCTGATGGATGGAGAAACACCCCTCAGGCAACAGTTTTTCTTTGAACTCGATATAACTAATCATACTGGTTTTATTTCTGAAACGCTGCAAATTTAATGCATTTCGGAAATAAAACCAAATATTTTGCCGTTTTTTTGTCAATAATGGGGCAGGATTGCCTCCAATCGAAAGGAAAACCTTGAAGACCCAGCAGGACGACGTCGATTATTCACATCGGCAAGGGCTGCTCTTCAAATAGGTAGCCGAAGCCGGGGCGACTGACGATGTTCGCAGCGTATATATTCAGTTTCTTGCGCAAGCGGGTGATGTTCACGTCAATCGTGCGGTCGGTTACGATGATGCCAGTCCAGACACTCTCCATCAGTTGCTGTCGGGAGAGTACTTTGCCGCTATTGGAAAGCAACATCTGGAGCAACGCAAATTCGATAGGAGTCAGGTTGATGGGGTTTCCGTCGATGGTGGCAGTCTTCTTGTCGAGGTTCAGTTGCAAACCTCTATAGTCAAGCGTGTGTTTCCCCAAACGAGCCTCCACGATGTTCATGACATAATCGCCAATCTTTTCGCAGTCGGCCAGGAGTTCATTGTAGAGCGTACCGAGGTTGTAAGAATATTGGTGCGAGTTGACCGCCGTCACCGTGTCGGCTTTCAACTGGTCGCGCAGTTCGTTGATGTCGTGTTCGATGGCGCGGGAGTCGGTCAGCGACAGGTTCTCCCGACGGCCACTGATCACTACCATCATCTGTGCGACAGCCTCATTTACCAGTCTCAGCATGTCGTGCAGGCTTTCGTATTGTTGCACCGTAAAGTCCTCTTTCTTTTCGCGCAGGTGGCTTATGGTGTGAGCCATCTTGAAACAAGAATCACCGATGGATTCCAGTTCGCCAATCTGTCGTAACATGATGCGGGCTTTCGCTTTCGTGTCGTTCGACAGGTGTTCGTTGCCAATCTGTTCCAGATAGTTGGCAATCTCTATCTCCATATTGTCGGCTATGGTTTCGTAGCGTTCGATACGGGCATATTGGCTCTCGAACTCTTTCTTGTCCTGTTCATCGATCAGGGCACATACCATACCGAACATACGTTGCATGCGTTCGGCAAAGTGGACAATCTCCTTTTGGGCTTGTAGCAAAGCTATCTCGGGAGTCTGTATCACTCCTCCGCTGATGTAGTGTAGCGTGGTGGGTTGCTTCGCCTCGATCTTTCTGTCGGGCAGCAGTCGGCGCACCAGTTTTTCCAATAGTGGAATCAGTCCGATGAGCAGGGCTGTATTGAGAACATTGAAGCAGGTGTGGAACATGGCCAGCACCACCGGGATGCGGTCGGACTGTCCTCCCATAGTGGGTTGGTAGCCAACGAGATGGCAGACCATATCGGCAAAGGGGTAGAAGACGGCCAACACCCAAACGACGCCAAACACATTGAACAGCAAGTGCGCCAGGGCTGCTCGACGTGCCTCGGTGCCAGCACCCATGGCGGCCAGATTGGCCGTCGCTGTGGTGCCGATGTTCTCGCCCATCACCAGTGCGATGCCCATATAGATGGGCAGCACGCCTGTAGAACAGAGCAGGATGGTGATGGCCATCACGGCTGCCGACGACTGCACTACGCAGGTGATGAGGGTGCCTGCGGCAAGAAATGCCAGGACGGTAAGATAGCTGCTGGTGTCGAACGAGGCAAAAAAGTTCACTACCTCTTCGTTGTGCGACAGATCCATGTCGCGGCCCACACTGCTCAACAATACCAGTGACCAGAACAGGAACCCAAGTCCGAAGAGCAGTTCGCCTGTCACGCGTTGTTTTTTCTTGTAAATGAGCACCATGCCAACTATGAATGCCGGAAACACCACAAGGGTCAGATCCAGGTTGTAGCCCAACGTCATAATCCATGCGGTGAGTGTAGTGCCGATGTTGGCTCCCATGATGACCGAAATGGCTTGCGCCAGAGTGAGCAGTCCGGCCGAGACAAACGAGACCGTCATCACGGTGGTGGCCGACGACGATTGCACGGCGCAAGTCATTATCGTTCCCGTCAATATTCCCATCAGTCGGTTGCCTGTCATGCGGGCCAATATATGTCGCAGGCCTGGTCCTGCCAGTTTCTGTAGTGCATCGCTCATGACCTTCATGCCATATATCAGCAAAGCCAGCGAACCGAGCAGCCTTAATATCAGTTCCATTCTCATATCAATGATTTATTATCTTGCTGCAAAGGTACAATAATTATAGCAGATGAACAAATTATAATAGTTACATTTCGGTTACAAAAATAAGGTATTGAGGTTGTGAGGTTATAAGGTCACTTCGTTGGTAAGGTTATAAGGTTGCTTCGCTGGTGAGGTTATGAGGTTGTAAGGTTGGTGAGGTTATGAGGTCATAAGGTTTTCCATTCGTCCCAAAATCGGGTGCAAAATATCCCAAAGCAGCACGGGGCTATTCTGTCGGCCGCAATCTGTCCCAACACGCCTGCAACGTGTCCCACGCTATTGTGCAGGTGAAAAAGTTGCCTTACCTTTGCAGCGTCAAATCAAAAACTGTTCGAAATTATGAAGAAAGTATTGAAGATTACGTTGCTCAGTGTGTTGGTAACCATAGTCATTGCTGCCATCTGCGTCTGGATGGAGTTCGGCACCCGAATTCAGGGAGCCCTGTCGGTGCAGAAAGTGGACGACGGCCTCTATTATATGGAATATCGTGGCGACGACGGTCTGGAGGGGCTGTTGGCACAAGGCGGATTCGAGGACAACACGCAGTTGGCCGACTATATCATGACGTTCCTCTCGAAGGGACATTACCGCCCTGCCATGTCGCCCCAGAAGAGCGACTTCGGTTGTTCGGCCATGACGGTGACCACGCCCGACGGCTCAGTGCTGATGGGCCGTAACTTCGACTTTCCCTCCGCCACGGGCGTCATCTTGCACACCATTCCCGACCAGGGCTACGAGTCCATTGCTACGTTCAATGTCGAGTTCTTCGGGTTCGGACAGGACTACAAGCCCGAAGGTTTTGCCAACCAGTTCATGGCCCTGAGTTGTCTGTTTGCCGCCCTGGACGGCGTGAACGAGAAGGGTTTCGCCATAGCCGACCTCATGGCGGGCGACAATGTCGTGACACGGCAACAGTCGGGCAAACCGCAGTTGAGCACTACCGCCGCCATCCGTTACCTCCTGACCCGCGCTGCCAACGTCGAGGAGGCGCTCGCCTTGCTCCGTGGCATCGACATGCACTCCGACATCGGTGCCGCCCATCACTATGCCATGGCCGATGCCTCGGGCCGCAGCGTCGTGGTGGAATATGTGGACAACCAGATGGTGGTGGTCGAGGCCCCCGCCGTGGCCAACCACTACCTCTGTGACGCCAAGCGCAACGTCGGACTGGTGGAGGGCGACCTCCGTTACGACCAACTCTGTGCCCGATATGCCGCCGCCAACGGCACGATGGACCGCGACCAACTCACCCAGACCATCCAGTCGGTGTCGCAACCCGAGATTCCCGGCAAGTTCCTCGGCACCGCTTGGACCATGGTGATGGACCTCACTCACCCCTCCGTGACCTACTTCTCGCGCCGCCACTTTGACCATCCCATCCAGATCCGTATGAAGCAGTAACTCACCCTCCCCACTCTCCTCACCATACGGTCCTGTTTATGTACGCGTCTGGTATTCTCTCCTCCCTCTCATCCCGTTGACAGTCTCTTGCGATATCAATCGGGTAACTATCGGGTATCGATTGGGTAACGATTGGCGTTCGATTGAATCGACTGAAATCAATCACCGAATTCAGACCAAATATAGACCAAAAAATGATCGTATTAAGACCGCAGGGTGACGGCAAGGGGAGGGCGCGCTTCGCGCACCTATTGCCCGTAGTCTTCTCCGCCTTTCTGAATGTTGTATTTATGTCTACGGACTTTTAGGACTATGGGGACTATTCCTAAGTGAGATTAAGTCCTTTTAGTCCCTTAAGTCCGTAGCCCCTTTTTTACTGACAGAGTTACACCGCGACCAAAGAAAAATTAAAGTCTACGGACTTTTAGGACTATGGGGACTATTCTTAGTGGGATTAAGTCCTTTAGTCCTTTGAGTCCGTAGCCCCTGTTTTACCGAAAGAGTTACACTGCGGCCAAAGAAAAATTAAAGTCTACGGACTTTTAGGACTTATGGGACTATTCTTTTTTTGTTCGTGGTTAATTGCCTCCCCTTGGGGGCCTCGCAGCAATTAGGAAGGTTGATAACCCTCCGCGAGAAGACGAAGCTTTAACTGAGGGGATATTCGGGAGGGGGGCTTGTTTTGCGCGCGATATGTACCCTTGACATATCATAATAACGTTTATTTGTGGAGAAGAATGGATTTGTGACATTTTCCGGCGTATTCATGCACCAATCTAACGGAAAAAATAGTATCTTCGCTGTCCGAACAGCAAAGGGTATGTTCCGAAAGGTCATGTTGGGCATAGAGAAGCATCTTTTTATTGCTTTCTAAGGCATATCGAGATTCTTCGTTGGCCTCAGACAAAAAATAGAAATTCCCTAAATCGCACTTCGACAATGTGCAAGCACAAGGATAACAATTTGGGTTTTAGGAAATGGGCATCATCGTAAAGCAAGGTTATCTGACCGATGGCCGTGAGAATCGTTTCGTCTCGATGTACCCCGACCATTCCAGCGACAGAAATGCAGTTATTTATGGTTTATTTATCACTTCCGCATGTAGTGTGGAAGCGGTGCCGTTGTGCGAATAACCAAATTGTTATGTGGGGCACGATTTCGAGAATGGAAATGATGTCGATGGACATCTGACCGCAACGCGGTCACCCCGTCAATAGCCGTGGGTTCATAGAACCTACGGAATATGCGACGGGAATGATGCCGACGAACACCAGACCGCAACGCGGTCACCCCGTCAATAGCCGTGGGTACGCCATCGGCGCACCTGCGGAAACGATAACGATTGGGGGAAATCGACCCTGAAGGGGTCGCCCAATGTCATAGAAGGGGCACACCTTCGGCGTGCATATATCGGAAACCCAACCGTTACCCGTTTCCGTAGGTTCTAATGAACCCACGGCTATTGATAGGAGACGGTTTCACCGTCCCGTCATGCACACCACGTAAACAAATGCCCAACTATGGGCGCACCTACGGAAAACAACACCCCGCAGGCATGATTATGAATAAAAAATGGTGCCGACGAACACCAGACCGCAACGCGGTCACCTCGTCAATAACCGTGGGTACACCACCGGCGCACCTACGGAATCGATGACAAACCCGGAAACACCGACCCTGGAGGGGTCGCCCTTTCCATCATACTATCAAAACTATGGCATACACGAAATTGATATATCACATCGTTTTCCGACCCAAGGACAACGCACCGGTCATCACCGAGGCGCACGAGCGTGACCTATATATGTACATCCTCGGCTTCTGCCGCAACCACCAATGCGTGCTCTACCGCATCGGCGGAATGCCTGACCATATTCATCTCTGCGTGGGGTTGCATCCCACCATCGCCGTCGCTGCCTTCGTCCACGACCTGAAGATTGCCACGGGCAATTTCATGCGTACACATCATGACCTCTTTCCTAAGTTCGATGGTTGGGAGCGCAGTTATGGTGCCTTCACATACGCCGAGGCCGACAAGGATACCGTCATCGAGTACATCAAGAACCAGAAGGAGCACCACCGCCGCGTAAGTACGCGCGATGAACTACGCGCCCTCCTACAGGAGTTCGGCATCGATTATGACGAGAGGTATATATAATAAATGTGGGTGTTGGGGTCGACCGCAACGCGGTCACCCCGTCAATAGCCGTGGGTTCATAGAACCTACGGAATATGCGACGGGAATGATGCCGACGGATACACGACCGCAACGCGGTCACCCCGTCAATAGCCGTGGGTACGCCATCGGCGCACCTGCGGAAACGATAACGATTGGGGGGAAATCGACCCTGAAGGGGTCGCCCAATGTCATAGAAGGGGCACACCTACGGCGTGCATATATCGGAAACCCAATCTACATCCCGTTTCCGTAGGTTCTAACGAACCCACGGCTATTGAGAGAAGACGGTTTCACCGTCCCGCCATGCACACCACGTAAACAAATGCCCGATTGTGGGTGCACCTACGGGTCGCCCAACGCCACGGGGGTACTTCGTAGGCGGCACATTTAGAAACAAAAAATCTCTAAAACTATTATAAACATCAATGCAAACAACAATGAACATTAGAAAACTATTCGCGAGGGCAGCTCTCGCGCTCGCCTTCACGGTGCTCACCGCCACCACGGCGTGGGCACAGGATGCCATCACCGGCCTGACGTATAACTCGACCGGCGGCTACTACGAAATCAATGACGCGCAAGACCTCGTTGACTTTTCCACCTACGTCAACGCGGGCAACAACGCCAGCGGCAAGACGTTCAAGCAGACGCAGGACATCGACATGAGTAGCATCAGCAACTTCACGCCCATAGGCGTTGGAAGCAAAACTAAATACTTCGGCGGCACCTACGACGGCGGCGGCTACACCATCAGCGGCCTCTACATCAGTCACAGTCTGACAAGATTCGCCGGCCTCTTCAGCTATGTCGAAGAAGGCACCGTCAGAAACGTCATCCTCGTCAGCCCCAGCGTCACCAACACTAATACTAAAAGTAACAATGGTTACAAGGTCGGTGCCCTTATCGGCTACACCTTCCGCTGCACCGTTGAGAACTGCCACGTCGTCAGCCCCACGCTCAACGCCACGGGCAGCGGCGACAAATACTATGGTGCTCTTGTCGGCGAAAGCGGCATCGAATATGACAACTTCACCAACTGCTGCTACTACACCGACAACGCCTCGCTGGCTGGCATCGGCAAATTTCCAAGGGGCGACGTCAGCCGTGCCTACACCATCACCCCCGCCGACGGCGTAACCATCCAGACCCCGATGGCCGCTGACCTCGGCTTCACCTGCGACGCCGACAACGACGGCACCGCCGAGAACTACTGGCGCACCGGCGCACAGCTCACACTCAACTACACTGGAACTGTCCCCGAGGGCTATACATTTGGCGGCTACACCGTCAATGGCACAGCCATCGATGGCAATACATTCACGATAGGCTCAGAGGATGCCGCCATCGCCGCCACCTTCACCCCCGACCCCGCCCACTTCTCGCAGTCGGGCGACGAGTACACCATCCACACCGCCACCGGCTGGAACCTCTTCTGCGACTGCCTCAACGACAACACGACGTGGAACCGCTTCAGCGGCAAGATCGTGAAGCTCGGCGACGACATCGAGGTCACACGCATGGCGGGCGGCAGCGGCCATGAATTCACGGGCACCTTCGACGGCGGCGGCAAGACGCTGACCGTCAACTATGCCAACACGGGCAACGGCACAATGACGGCTCCGTTCAGTTATGTGGACGGCGCAACGATACAGAACCTGATTGTCGGCGGCACCATCAGCGGAACCGCCTACCGTGCAGCAGGCATCATCGGCGAGACAGTCAACGCCACAAGCCATATCACCAACTGCGTCAGCAGCGTTAACATCAGCAGCGGACGCTACACAGGCGGCTTCAGCATCGGCGGCAACGTCGAGATAGATGGCTGCGTGTTCAACGGCAAGATAAACGGCACCGACAGAAGCGGCGGCTTCATAGGATTCAGCAACAGCGCACAGGTGATTAAGAACTCGCTCTTCGCCCCACAGGACGGCTCCAGCATCAACGGCGGCACGTTCTACTTCAATGGCGGTGGTGACGTCGCCCCCGTCAACAGCTACTACACCCAGGCCCTCGGCACCGCTCAGGGCAAGGCCCTCCGCACCGTATCGGCAGGTGATAACGTCACCATCGAGGCCGTCGCCCTCACCGGCACGGCGACCCAGTACACCGTCAGCGGCATCACTGCCTACAGCGGCGGAGGCCTGAAGCGCGGTGAGACCCTCTACTACGGCAGCGACGACCAGCTCAGCCTCACCCTCAGCAACACCGCCACCGGCGCACCCCAAGGCTACGGCTACGACGGCTACACCGCCAGCGCAGGCACCCTCGACGGCACCACACTCACCATGCCCGACGCCGACGTGACCATCAGCGTCGATACCGACGTGCTGCGCAGCACCGGCCAGCCCGTCAGTGTCAGCTACATCGATGCCAACGGCCAGCCCGCCTTCCACGACGCCATCGCCCTCGACGGCACGGAGAACAACCTCGGCCAATATGAAGAGGAGACATGGTACTTCGTCGGCACCAGCTTCAGCCACAGCGGCATGATACGCTGTTATGGCGACGTAAACATCATCCTTGCCGACGGCAAGACCATGACCACGACCAGCGATGGTGATGGTATCTGGGGAAACGGCACACTGACCATCTACGGCCAGACCCTTGGCACTGGTACCCTCCACGCCAGTGGCGGCAACATCGGCATCAGCCATTACGGCAATGTCATTGTCAATGGCGGCACAGTCAACGCCACTGGCGCATGGGGAATCGGGGCCAACGGTAACGTCACCATCAACGGTGGTACGGTCACTGCCACTGCCACTGACGACTATGGAATCGAGGCTGGCGGTAACATCACCATCAACGGAGGCACAGTCACTGCCACTGCCAACTATGGAATCGAGGCTGACGGTAACATCACCCTCGGCTGGACCCGCCCCGACGACCGCATCACCGCCAGCAGCATCAGCGCCCCCTTCGGCACCGTGGCAGTAGCCGACGGCCAGGCCCTCACCGACGGCAACGGCCACATCTACACCGGCACGCTGACGGACGACGAGATATCGGCCATCGCAGGGAAGACGCTCAGCCCGCTCCAAGCCATCTCTTACATCGCTGCCGACGGCAAGACGCGGCAGTGCACCGACTTCACCGTGCTCACGGGCAATGAGACCGAACTCGACAACACCGATGGCTGGTATGTGGCCATAGGCACACTCAACTACGACCACACGCTCATCCTTTCGGCCGACGTCAACCTCATCCTTGCCGACGGCTGCCAGATGAACTTCGGCACAAGCGAGAGCAGACTCGACTGCTACGGCATCAACTACACCGGCTACCCGACCCTCAACATCTACGGCCAGAGCACGGGCAACGACATGGGCACGCTCAGCGCCTATACCACAGGCAATGAAACCCACGCCATCCGAGCATACGGCCTCAGCATCAACGGCGGCAATGTTGTGGCCAATGCCATTGGAGACGATGCCAACGGTCTCGACGTTTATGATGACCTCATCGTCAACGACGGTAATGTCATAGCGACCGCAACCGGATATAGTGCTACGGCCATATCCACCGAATATGATCTCCATGTCAACGGCGGTAATGTCACCGCCACTGTCAACGGAGAAAGTGCCTTCGCCATATGTGTCGCTATGAACAAATTTGAGGTCAACGGCGGCAAAGTCATGGTGACTGTGACCGGAGACAATGCCACAGCTATATGCCACCACACCGAGTACCGATCATTATTCGCCGGAGGCACCATCACCGTTACGGGAGCCAACGATAACGGCAATATCTATCTCAATGGCGCTACAGTGACATTCAGCAGCTACGGCGGCTATATGGAAGTCGGCGAAGGTCTCTTTTATACCGACGGCGAGGGCAACTACTACTATGGCGAGTTGACGAGCAGCGAGATGTCGGCCATCGCCGGCAAGACGCTCAGCCCAAGCTCAAGCCCGGCAATTTCATTGGCCGACACCGACGCCGAACTGAACCAGAAGCTCTTGGCACTGGACGGCGTAACGCTCGACGTGACATTGGCCAACCGCACCATCGACACCGAGTGGAACACATTGACCGTGCCATTCAACGTGACATACTGGCAGCTCACCGAGACCTTCGGCGAGGGCGTGAAGCTCTACGAACTGACCGGGTCATCGCTGGTCGGCGACGTGCTGGGTCTGGAGTTCACATCGGCCACAAGCATCGAGGTAGGCAAGCCCTACTTCATCAAGGCATCGGCCAATGTGGTGAACCCGACATTCCACGATGTGACGATCGATGCATGGGCCAACAGCACGAGTGCGACCGACTACGTGGATTTCATCCCGACGCTGGGTGTATCGGAAATCCAGGGGGACCGCATCACCGACGTGCTCGTATTGGGTGGCAACAACACCCTCTACAACCCCGCCTCGTTGCCTGCCAAGATGAAGGCCTTCCGTGGGTACTTCCGTGTGCATGACTATTCACCCGCCGCAGAGGCTATGCAGTTCCGCATGACGTTCGACGACGCCACGGAGGATGACGTAACGGGCATTGTGCAAATTGAAAATTCAAAATTGAAAGGTGATCATTCCGATGCCCTCTATAACCTGATGGGCGTGCGCGTGAAGAGTGCCGACAAGGGCCTCTTCATCGTCAAAGGAAAGAAAATCATCGTCAAGTAATCAATGCTCGCTGTGTCGCTCTACGTCGAAAGACATATTTGAGTCTACGGACTTTCGGGACTTAAGGGACTGCCCTTGAAATCATTGAAGGGAAGTTCAAATATCAAGAATTTGAGAATTTAGAGAATCTCTAATCCATTGATTATTTGAATTATTGAGAATTAGAGAAACCCTAAAAATCAATTCGTAGAATCCCTCTTATGTTCATCAAGTCCTTTGGGTCCTTTAAGTCCGTAGATCATAATTACAGAGTGACGCGCTATGTCGAAAGATAAATTGAAGTCTACGGACTTTGGGGACTAATGGGACTATCCTTGGATTCCTTTGAGTTCATCAAGTCCTTTGAGTCCTTTAAGTCCGTAGACCAGATAAAATCAAGAGACGCTATTACACTTACTTCCTTAGAGAAATTAAAATTTATAAAAATGAAAGCAACATATCAAAAACCAACTATCTTAATCGTCGAGATTGAAAACGAGGGCTTTATCGCCGTAAGTGGCGATGGCACTCGGTATACCACCACCGCAACTCAAGGTGACGTGAAACTAAACTACGACGAAAGTTATCGCGTCAACCTGTGGGACGCGAAATGACGGCTTTTCTGATAATCTCATGTTGAGCAAACTTTGTCCTTCGAGTCCTTTAAGTCCGTAGAAATAACTAAGTCCATGGAGACGCTTTGTGCTTAGGGAGTATTATTGTTGTCTACGGACTTTTAGGACATAAAGGACAGGATTTAGTCTTTGTTATTATTCTTTTCTGTTTTAAGACTCAAGGATGCAGCAAAGTTATAAAATCCTTCGACTTCGCTCAGTATGAAAATGCCAAGGAAATGCAGGGTAAAGAGCAACCGATACGGCTCTTTGCCCTGCACTCTGTTTATGGGGGCGAATAGGGTGGTGCTTATTGTACCCTATAAGAGTAATAAAACGCCTTAATCGCCTAATTTTCAGTATGCTATAGCAATTAGTATAGGAGGGAATAAAGACCCCCTCGTTCCTCCCTCGGCTAAAGCCTCGTCTTCTCGCGGAGGGTTATTAACCCTCCTTTAAAGCTGCGAGGACCTGCTTAGGGGGAGGGTTTATCCCGCGCGAAGAGTGCGTAAGTGAATGGAAATGAATACTATAATATATTTTGATTGCTTTGGATAGTTTTAAAGCGGAAAGAGGTTGTTTCCGTGTTTTTCGTGTATTTCGTGGTTAAGATAAGGCGTAAGCCGTTGATAATCATAGTACCATAGCAAAGTATAGCAAAAAGTATAGCAGTCAAATGTTTGGAGGGATGAAAAAAGGGGCGTACCTTTGCACCGCAATTCAGCAAGACACCAAGTCTCCCGAGAGATGACTTGAAGTCGGAGGGTTCAGGTTGTAATAGCCAGAGGTTGAAGCATGATGCACGCTTCTCCGCATTCTTCCCTTGAAGGCCTTACAGAGAAGCGGCCAGGAACCCGACCAGGGAGCGCTTGCTGAAGGAAAAAACAATATTCAAAAACAATTAAAACATTTTACAATTATGGCAAGAATCAATCCTAACGCAACTATCGCAACTATGTCTGGTAAGGCAAACCGTCAGAGCAACATCTACTATCGTACCGACAAGCAGACCGGCAGGGTCTATACCGGTACCCTGTTGAACCCAAGCCGTCCATCTGACTCTGTGGCTTCGGTCAATGCTCGCACTAAGTTCGGCCAACGTGTCGGCAACGCCTCCGCCTGGTTGGCAGCCAACAAGCCCGGTGGTGCCCAGCCTAACGGCAGCGAGCTCTATCAGAAGGTGTATAAGTCCTACAAGGCACAGACCAAGATGAGCGGCCTCTTCGCTTACATCGTTCACCTCATGGACGAGGAGGGCAATGTCCGCATGGGCGGCCAAAACAACAACACCGGCAGCGGTGATATGGGATAAAGTGAGGTTGTGAAGTCGCTCAAGTTTTGCGACTTCACACTTGAAAGGAGTTAACGGGAGTTATTAGAAGTTATCGCTTTGCTCAAGTAGTTAACGGACGATTGAATCAATTACAAATTACTGATTACAAATTACGTTTCTCTTGCGAAAAGGAAAGAGTGTCGATAGCCTAAAACATTCGTCTGTTAACTCCCGTTATCTACTGTTAACTACATGAAATTAACTCCCTTATCGCACCTGATTTTAGGTTATGAGGTCTTAAGGTCTTAGGGTTTTAAGGCCTCATAATTTTTGAAAACAGGGGTTATAACCCTTCTACGATCTTTGACAAGTTTGAACTTTTCATTTACCACTGAACACATGTATTTTTCATTATATTCGTTTCATTCGGTGATGAATTGCTCCTTCGTTGTGTTCGTGGGGGTAACGACATAAATATCATGTGAGCAGTTGGCAATAAAGGGGTATTTCGTTGGTAATGGAGCGATTGGAAGCTATTTTTGAGGTTTAATTTGCTTATTAAGAAAAAAGTGAGTAACTTTGCCGTCCGATTGTACGTCGGAAACGGTTTGAAAATAGGAGTCAATATGAGTTGTCGTACCCTGGATCGAGCGGTGTGACAACTCATATTTGGCAACTATTTCTAGGATATTGGCAATGAAAAATAGTACTCACAAGTTATTAGAACAGAAAGGGAAACGTCGTATCAGCATGCTCACCGCCTACGACTTCCACACCGCCTGCACCATCGACGAAGCAGGCATCGACATGATCTTGGTGGGCGACTCTCTGGGTAACGTGATGTTAGGTTATGAGAATACCCTGGCCGTCACCGTCGAAGATATGATTCATCATGGCAAGGCTGTGTGCCGAGGGGCAAAGAATGCCTTTGTGGTGATCGACATGCCCTTTATGTCTTACCAGGGCTCGGTCTATGACGCCGTGATGAATGCCGGCCGCATTCTCAAGGAGACCAACTGCCAGGCGGTCAAGCTGGAGGGCGGAGCGGAGTATGCCGACCGCATCCGCGCCATCGTCCAAGCGGGTATTCCTGTCGTGGCACACTTGGGATTGACCCCGCAGTCGTTCAATACGTTGGGCGGCTACAAGGTGCAGGGCAAGTCGTTGGACGTGGCACAGAAACTGTTGGCCGATGCTCAGGCCGTGACCGAAGCAGGTGCCTTTGCCATCACCCTGGAGTGTGTGCCCGAGGCGTTGGCCAAACTCATCACCGAACGCACGTCGGCACTCACCATCGGCATCGGTGCCGGTAAGTACTGCGATGGCCAAGTGCTTGTCTATCAGGACATGCTGGGTTATACGGACGGCTTCACGCCGAAGTTTGTCAAGAAGTATGCCGACCTGCACAGCGTGATGCTGGAGGCGTTCAAGCAGTACAAGGCCGAGTGCGAGGCACAGACTTTCCCCGCCCCCGAACACACCTTCGGCATCGACGACGAGGTGATGGGGAAGCTATATTAAAGAGAGTAGAGAGTAAAGGGTAAAGAGTAACGGAGAATGAACTGGAGGACGCAGAGGGTCCGATTATTTAGAACTCTCAGAATAATCTGATTACTCCGAGTACTCTGAGTATTCCGATTCCTTCAATTAATAAATCATCAAGATGAAAGTAGTAAAAACAATACAGGAAGTACGCGCCCAGGTACAGGAGTGGCGCAAAGAGGGATTGACCGTTGGTTTGGTTCCTACAATGGGTTACTTGCACGAGGGACATCAGAGCCTCATCCGCAAGTCGGTGTCGGAGAACGACCGCACCGTGGTGTCGGTCTTTGTCAACCCGATTCAGTTTGGCCCGAACGAGGATTTGGAGGCCTATCCGCGTGACTTGAACCGCGATAGGAAGGCCGTGGAGGAGGCCGGCGGCGACCTTATCTTCCACCCCGAACCCAGCGAGATGTACCCAGGGCACTTCACCTCGTTCATCGACACGACCGAGACCACCGAGTTGTTGTGCGGTGCGGTACGTCCTATCCATTTCCGCGGTGTCTGCACCGTGGTGGGCAAACTCTTCAACATCGTGTTGCCCGACAAGGCATATTTTGGACAGAAGGATGCTCAGCAGTTGGCCACCATCCGTCGCTTTGTCCGCGACCTGAACTTCCCCGTCGAGATTGTGGCCTGTCCTATCGTGCGCGAGGAGGATGGTTTGGCCAAGTCGTCGCGCAACACTTACCTCAACCCACAGGAGCGTCAGGCAGCTTTGATTCTCTCCAAGAGTCTGAAGTTGGGCAAGGCTGCCATCGAGCAGGGTGAACGTAGTGCTCAACGCATCATCGACATCATCCGACAGAACCTCCAGACCGAGCCATTGGCACGAGTCGATTATGTCGAGGTGGTCGATTTCGAGAATATCCAGCGTGTGGAGACCATCCAAGGCGAGACTTTGGTGGCCATCGCCGTCTATATCGGCAAGACCCGCTTGATTGACAACTTCATCATCAAGGGTTAAGGAATAAGGTATTGATTGGTTATAGATTAAGGTTAAAGATATGGAAATTAAACTGTTGAAATCCAAGATACACCGCGCCGTGGTGACTCAGGCCGACTTAGATTATGTGGGCAGTGTCACCATCGACTCGCACCTCCTGGAGGAGGCGGGCATCGTGGAATATGAACAGGTGCAGATTGTGGATATCGACAACGGTAACCGCTTCGAGACCTACACCATTGCCGGCGAACCGCATTCGGGCATCATCTGCCTGAATGGTGCTGCCGCCAAATGTGTCAGCGTGGGCGACAAGGTCATCATCATGGCCTACGCTAACATGACACCGCAGGAGGCTCAGTCGCACCGCCCTTCGGTCCTCTTTGTGGACGAACAGAACCACATCGTCCGTAAATCCAACTACGAGAAGCACGGGCGGCTGTGTGATCAATGAAAAAGAAGAGACAGAGAATTGACAAGGAAGTGAAAAAGAAGTGACAGAGACGATACAACTGTTTGTCGGAATATAGCAAACGTCCTTTTCACCTTGCCCCTCGGCTAAAGCCTCGTCTTCTCGCTGAACGATTATCAATCGTTCTGTTCGCTGCGAGGACCCTTTCACTTCTCTTTCACTTCCTTTAAATACCTTTTCACTATGCTCAACGGAAAGAACATCGTCCTCGGCGTGACGGGCAGTATCGCTGCCTACAAGATTGCCAACTTGGCCTCGATGCTGGTCAAGTTGCATGCCTCGGTGCACGTCATCATGACCAAGAATGCGTGCCAGTTCATCACTCCTATGACCTTCGAGACGCTGACGGGTCATAAGTGTGTGGTCGATACCTTCGACCGCAATCACGACTTCCAGGTAGAGCATGTCTCGTTGGCGAAGTTGGCGGACCTCATTCTGGTGGCTCCGGCGTCGGCCAATGTCATCGGCAAGATGGCTCACGGCATCTGCGACGACATGTTGACCACCACGGTGTTGGCCTCCAAGGCACCGAAGTTGGTGGCACCTGCCATGAACACGGGCATGTGGCAGAACCCTATCTTGCAAGACAACATCGCTACGTTGCAACGCTATGGTTTTGAGGTCATTGCCCCCGTGTCGGGCAGGTTGGCTTGCGGTGATGTGGGCGAGGGCAAGATGCCGAGCGAGGAGACGCTCTTGCAGCATATCTTGTTGCAGATTGGCGCTGCTCACGACTGGGTGGGTCGGCGCGTCTTGGTGACGGCAGGACCTACGCAAGAGGCGATTGACCCGGTCCGATTCATCACCAATCACTCGTCGGGCAAGATGGGTTATGCCCTGGCCAAGATGGCACGGATGCGTGGTGCGGAGGTGACGTTGGTGTCGGGACCGGTGTCGTTGACCCCTTTCGCGGGGGTGCAGTTGGTTCCGGTGAAGAGTGCCGCCGATATGTACGACGCTGTGACACAACGTTCTGCCAAGCAGGACGTCATCATCATGTGCAGTGCCGTGGCGGACTATACGCCGGCTCAATACGTGGACCACAAGGTCAAGAAGAGCGACGATGACCTCCAGATTGCTTTGCGCCGCACGCAGGATATCCTGCAATATCTGGGTGAAAATAAGCCGGCGGGGCAGCTGCTGGTGGGCTTCTCGATGGAGACGGAGAACCTTCTGGAAAACTCGCGGGCTAAGTTGGTCAAGAAGCATGCCGACCTCATCTGCGCCAACTCTATTGTCGAGGCGCAGACTGGTTTCGGTGTCGATACCAACCGTGTGACACTTATCTCGGCGAGCGAGGTGCAGGAGTTGCCTCTGTGCAGCAAGGAGGAGACCGCCGATGCCATCCTCTCCTATATCGAACAATCTCTCTTGCCGCGCTCATGACGAACGATAAGTTGTTGTTGGTGACCGAGATAGGCAACACCACGTTAGGCGTCTCGGTGATGCAGGGCGACCAGGTGTTGGGTGTCGATTATTGGGACACTGTCCGCACCGCCGATGCTGCCCATTATGCGCCGATGTTTCGCGCCTTGGTGCAACGTTATGTGGCTCAGGGACAGACGTTTGCTGGGGGTGGACTCACTTCGGTGGTACCTCAGTTGGATGCTGCTGTAGCGCAAGCGATGCAGGAGGCGTTGGCCGACAAGCCGGTTCAAGTCGTATCGCGCGCCGATATTGCCAAGCAGTTGCCTATCGCCATCGAAGCGCCCGAATCGGTGGGTAAAGACCGACTCTTGGATTGTCTGGGTGCCCTGAGCTGGGCAAAGGCTCCTCTGTTGGTCATCGACATGGGCACCGCCACGACGGTCAATGTGGTCGATGCCCAAGGTCGTTTCTGTGGCGGTATGATTATCCCGGGCGTGCAGACTTCGGTCAATGCGCTCAGTGCGAGGGCGGCACAATTGCCACAAATCGAGTTGGAAGTGCCTCAACGGCTGATTGGCCAAAACACTGTGGAGTGCATGCAGAGTGGCGCCATCTATGGTTTTGCTGCGATGGTGGATGGTCTCATCGACCGCCTTTCGGCCGAGACGGACACCCGCTACCACGTCGTTGCCACAGGTGGTTGGGGAGAATTGGTCATTCCCCATTGCACGCACGATATCCTCTATGACCCCTGCCTGCAAATCAAGGGGTTGAAGAGGGTACTGCGATGAAATCGGAGGAATCGGAATAGTCTGAATACTCGGAATACTCGGATTACTCAGATTACTCCGACTTTCTCGAAAAATATGCCCGCCACCAACTGCACTTAGTTGGTGGCGGGCATAGTTTCGGCCTTTTCGTTTTCGTTATCGTTTTCGTTAAGTTTTTGGTTTTCGTTATCGTTTCCGTTTTACATGCAGGTGCTTGACCAGACGGAGGTGGTAGGTGGCTTTGGTGCCCGCCTTCGAGATGGTGCTTGCCTCGGGGGCAAACGAGAAAGTGTGTTCTCCGTCATCACAGAGATAGCGGATGGCGGCACCCTTGGCAGTGGTGGTAGCCACTCCGGGCAGGTCGAGTTCGTCGAACAATTCGTTCAAGGCGTAGGTGGCATTGCCGGCATAGAGACTACGCAGTTGTTGTGCCTCCTCCTTGGTGGGGATGGTCCACCCCGAGAGCATATTGCTCAGGTCATCTCCCTCGGAGTATTGAGAGGCAATGTACTGAGCCTCAGTGGGGTAAGCGGCATTGTTGGCCGACGGCACCTCTGTCCACTCGTTGAGGCTGAGCAACAGAAAGTCGCCTTCGTCGGCGTCGGTGCGCGTGAAATGTGCCAATACATGTCCTTCCCATAGGCAGGGCGGCATGGAGGGGAAGTTGCTGATAGTCAACGTGTCACCGGTCAGGTCGGGCAACTGCAGGTCGTCGGTTATCGGTTCGAATCGAGGCTTGTTGCCTGCCATCGTGAACTTGAACAGATACTCTTTCGTAGTGCGTAGGGATTCCGTGAAGTCAAAGTCGTAATGTGCCGACGAGTCGGTTTGTTCGACCTCCAGATGGAGACGTAAGCTGGACGGAGGCGAGGGAAAGAGATAGTAAGTCGGCGATTGCCATTGGTCCCCGTCGGGTTGGAGAGTAATGGGAATCTCGTTGGCAGCGGCAAAGTTGCTTTCGAGGTTGATGGTCGTATAACTTGGAGCCAACGACACGCGGACACGCTCTGTATCAGCGGATAAGCTATCGACCAGCACCGACACGGCAGCGGCCTGTGACTTGAGTTGTAAGTTGGTAGAGGCGGTCGGCGCGCCGAGGGTGATGTCGGCTTGTCCCATGAGCAACGGGGCGTTGGGCAGAACGTCGGTAGTCATCTGGATGACCGACTGAAGGGTCAAGGTGCGAGGAATGACATATCCTTGTGTGCCACTCAGTGCCACGATGTGGTAAGTGCCGTAGGGCAAGGAGAGAGAGCGTCGGGGATGTTGCTCGCTGAGGGTGAGGTGCGACAGCGGTTGACCCTCCGTATCAAAGATAAAGAGGTAGGCAGGATACTTGTTCAACCCGATGGGCGCCACGACCGAAAGGGTCCATTGGCAGTCGGTGACAGTCTCTTCCTTTTCCTCCTCCGGCTGGTAGCAACTGGACAACAAAAGGGTGGTGCATCCCAGGCAACAGAGCAGTTGCAGGATGCACCACGCGTATCGTGAAGTCATTTGTTTCAATGAGATACCGTTTTTCATGGTCGTTGAGACAGGTCGGCGTGGCTGCCTTTACAGATGGTCGAAGAAATATTGGGCAATGCGAGTCAACAGGTGAACGCGATCGATGCCTCGCACGTTGTGAGGGTGGTTGGCATAGAGCATGAAGTCGGGATAGGTACCCGTCTCGACCGAGTTCTTGAGGAACTGCACCGACATCTGTGGCACGACGGTGTCGTCTTGATCATCGTGGATGATGAGCAACTTACCTTGCAACTTTCCGGCTTGCTGCACCAGACAGTTCTTGGCATAGCCTTTCGGGTTGTCCTGAGGCGTACCCATGTACCGTTCGCCATACATCACTTCGTAACGGCTCCAGTCGAGCACCGGACCACCACACACGCCCACCTTGAAGGTCTCAGGATAGTTCAGTTTCATGTAGGTGGTCATAAAGCCGCCATAGCTCCAACCGTAGATGCCGATGCGCTCGGCGTCGATATAGGGCAACGATTGGAGATACTTGACACCTTGCATTTGGTCGGCCGCTTCTGCCTCGCCCAAGTGATGCCAGATGGCTTGTTCGAAAGCGAGACCGCGATTGGCCGAACCTCGTCCGTCGATGGTGAAGACAGCATAACCGTTCTGTGCCATGAAGGCATCCCACCCGGGCAGACTGTATTCGTAGCCGTCGGTCACCAGTTGGGCATGTGGACCATTGTAGAGATAGACAATGACGGGGAATTTCTTGCCGACATTCCCGGCCTCCTTCCACCCCTTAGGTTTTACCAGACGGTAGTAGAGGTCGGTCACCCCGTCGGCGGCTTTCAATGTACCTGCCTCCACTTCGGGGCGCCAATACCCCTCCCACGGATTGGCGGCGGTGTAGAGCACATCGCGTTTGCCATTGCGCACTGTGACCAACTGACAGACGCGTGGCGTGGTGGGGTTGGTGTAGGTGTCGTAGAATTGCTTGCAGTCGGGCGAGAGGCGCACATGGTGGATGCCGGGTTCGACGGTGAGGCGACGCAGTTTGCCGCTCTGTATGTTCACACTATATAGATGACGCTCCTTGGCGCCCTCCTTGGTACCCATGAAGAACAACTCCTTGCCTTTGGGGTCGGCACCGAAGAGTTCGGTGACAACCCAGTTGCCCGACGTGAGTGGGCGGCCTTGGAGTTCGCCCTCGCCACTCAAGTCGTAGAGGTAGAGGTGGTTATAGCCCGACCGTTCGTCCTGCCAGATGAATTGGTCGTTGCTGTCGGGCAAGAAGTAGAGGGCATTCTCGGGTTCGACATACTTGTCGTGACGCTGCGTGAACAACGTACGCAGATATTGACCCGTAGCAACGTCGTAGGCGTTGAGTTCCATGTAGTTCTGCTTGCGGTTCAACTCGGCAATGAAGAGTTGCTTGCCATCGGGACGCCAGGTCACGCAGGTCAGGTAGTGCTCGGGGTCGTTGAGCGTGGCAGCCATCGCCTCCTCATGACCCGGTTTCTGGTTGGTCAACAGGTAGTTGGTCTGTTGTGTCAACGTGTCGTAGATGCCCAACGTCACTTGGTGGGAGGTCATGCCTGCCATGGGATAGCGCACCCACTTGACGGTGGCTTCGCGCTCGTTGGTCTGTACCAGGGGGTAGCATTGCACCATCGACTCGTCCATGCGGTAGAACGCCATCTTGTCGCCCTTCTGGTTCCAGAAGATGCCTCCGTCGATGCCGAACTCATTGCGGTGCACCGACTTACCATAGACGATACCTTCCTCTTCGGGCAAGGACTTGCGCCACTCCTCTTCCACCTTTTTCAAGGTCTCGGGGTCGGGCGAACCGGGTGCGCGCCACGGCAGAACCTTCTCGGCCTTGGCGGTGTCCTCCGGCATGGTGTAGTGGAACTTGCCGTCTTGGTCCCAAACGGTGTTGAGCAACCTTTGGGCATAGACGTAGTCGGGATTGCCTGGCGTGAGTTGCTTCATCGTGGGCATAGTGGTCTGTGCATTGAGTATCGAAGTCGATGCCATGAGCATGAACATTAGGGCTATTCTGTTAGACATGTCCTTACAGTATGGTTGAGTAAATGATTGAATCTTTTGACTTGGCAAAGATACAGATAATTTTTGAATATCCGATACAATTCCCTGTTTTTTATTTTGGTTCTACTTTTTTTGGGCTTGGGGATGTCGGTAAAAGTGGTTTGCGGGCGGTCCATTATTTTTCAATAAAATGCTGAAATTTGTACGATACTGGGTTAAAACCATTCGATTAAGTAACAAAATAGGTGCAAAAATCGAAAAAAATCACATTTTAGTTGTTTCGTTTTTAATTATTTCCTACATTTGCAGAAATACTATGAAGAATTAAGTCTCGATTATTGGCTTTCTGATACCTGCAGAATAATCAATATTATTGGATAAGACGGATGCGTAAATCTACGTAAGATTCTCGAAGGGTAAAGGCTTCGGGTGACGTAGGTCCATTCTGTCGTTCAGAAAATATACCAATGGTGAATGTAAAATTATTTTTAGAACTATGAAGAAGGAATTATTATGGAGTTTGGTGGCCATGGCCATGACCTCGGCAATGAGTGTGAGTTTCGTATCATGTGACGACGATGATGATGACAACGGCAGCAGTGGCGTTGGCAATGTATCTGCCCTGACGGGTATTATCGACCCCGAGAGCGGTCTGCGACTGAAATCCTTCGGCGAATACATTGTCTATTACAACAATGAGGGGTTGTATGATTCCATCGCGCACAAAGAAGATTATTTGGATGATTATGCTTTCCAATATGGTCCAGACAAGATTCGTAGAACGAATAATGCTTTTTACAACTATGTGACCGAATTTGACGTGAACTACGACAAGATGGGCCGAATGACATCTTATGAAAGCCAAGAGACCGGCGAATGTGTTTACTTCAAAAGTAATTGGACTGGAACAGGTTCGGCGTCTTACACCTACGACAAGGAAGGACATCTGACCTCCATGATTCAGTCAGGAGGGGAGACCGGCATTGAAAAGGGGGAACAACCCTATACCGCCAGTTGGATTGAAAAGGTCACGCTGACTTGGGAGAATGGTCTCTTGAAGGAAATCGCGTACGAAGATATCGGCTTGGAGAATGCACGGACATGGTCGGCTGTCTATACGTTCGGTTACGACACGGAATATGTGAATAAGTACAAGCAATGGGTTTACTTCTACGTCTTCGGCGATAACAACTCCATTTTTTACCCCTATCTCGGACTGATGGGCAAAGGACCTGACAAGTTGCCTTCGTCGGTTATCTTCACCTATAAAGACAAGTTAGGTACTGTCGGAAAAAACGGCACCGAGACATATACTTGCAGTTACGAGTTCAATGCCGACGGTTCGGTTGCCAAGGCCAACGGCCGGGAATACACCTACGAATATGCCTCTGGCAGCAAGTAATTAGTGTTTAACATCTAAATAACCTATTGATATGAACAAGTTTATTTCGCGTCTGGTGACCATCCTGTTGGCCACGGCAATGAGTGTGAGTTTTGTATCGTGTGACGATGATGATGACAACGGCAACAATGGCGTTGGCAATGGTTCTGCCCTGACGGGTATTATCGACCCCGAGAGCGGTCTGCGACTGAAGTCATTCAGCAAACAAGTGTTGCATTATTCGGACGATGGTGTGCTTGAATCTGTCACCGCCTCGTATGACAATATGGAGGAACAGTACACCTTCGACTACCCTGCAAACAAAATAATAGAAACCTGGAAGTACTCCGAAGGTGAGACGGGCACCCAAATCTATTCGGTCAAATACAATAAGCAAGGCTATATCACTGTTTTTGATACCGATTATGAAGAAGAGGGTTATGCTTCGTCCGAAAAGAACTCGTTCAATTATGATAGCGAAGGCCATATGTCGTCTTGCTCATTATATGGCGTAATAGACAGAATTAAAGATGGGGAACGACTCTATCTGGAATGGAATTATAAGGTTACCTTTGACTGGAAAGATGGCCTGTTGCTGTATTTGGCTTTCGATGGTGAGGAAACTGAAAATGAAACGAAGTCATCAGGTTCCTATAAATATAAGTATTACTATGATGCCGATTACCCGAATAAATATAAGCAGTGGGGCATATACCATGGTTTCCCGATGGTAGGCGACACTTACTTTTTCCTGCCATTTATCGGGCTGATGGGTATCGGTCCAGATAGGTTGCCTTCAATGATGACCTACATCGGCAACGATAATCAGGAAGACCCTGATCACAAGTGGGATTTCCGTTTCACTTTCAATGAGGATGGTTCTCTGGCCACAATGGCTGGTTTTGTGTTTTCTTACGAATATGCCAATGGGAACGGAGAAACGCGTCTGGCGGCTCCTTCGGTCATGGCGGTAAAAGAGGGAACGGGTTTCCGCCCGAGGCATCGGCATGCACCCCTCTTTGGCGGCATTCCTGTAACTGAATAATATGGATATCGAATTTGGAAAACTGAAACGCGAAGAAATGAAGGCGGCCGTGGAGATTGCCTCCCGTGCCTATCAGGACTATGCCTACGTAGCGCTCTATTTCCCGGACGATGAAGAGCGGCGCCGAGGTCTGCATGCTTTCATGAACTGCGTGATGAAGAGTAACTTCGGCCGTGCGGATCTCTTGGCAGCGCGACAAGCGGGTCGTCTGGTCGGTCGCGCTACTTTGGAGGGTCCCGATTACCGACCGCCTACGTTTTGGCAGAGTCTCGTCAATGATGGTTGGAAAGTCTATTTCGCCGCCAACTGGAAGAATGTGAACGGCTATCTCGCCATGGACGAAGAGGCCTGTAAACCCTGTCTTGACTACCAGAAAACAAATCTCGGAGTGTGGTATCTCAGTATGTTCGAGGTCGATCCTCTCTTCCAGGGACAAGGCATCGGCACCCAGTTCCTGACTTATCAAGAGGACTATGTCCGTCAACGGGGTGGCAGCGAGATGGTTCTCTTTACGAACTCGGCAGAGAATCTTCGCTTCTATACCCGGCGAGGCTACGAAGTGTTTCATGCGTGCGAAATTGAGCACGACGGTAGGAAAGTAGGTAGTTGGAGTTTGAAGAAAACGTTATGACAAACTGAATACCTACTAAACGAAAAGAACGGCACGGAAGAATACAAAACAATGTGTTCTTTCGTGCCGTTCGTAGTAAATTTTCTCTGTGGCAAATGCTTAGCGGACAAGGATTTTGCGGTTGCCACGCAGGTAGAGTGTCCCGGGTTGTGGCTCAGAGACTTGTCGGCCGTAGATGTCGTAGGTGTCCGAGGAGGCTGGTGCCTCAGTGGCCATCTGCTCGATGCCGCTTGCCGAGTTGACCTCGATGTGCTTGAATTCCTTCCATCCTTCGGCCTGGCGGTAGGCATCTATGGAAGCCTCAGGGACATAGAGGATGCAAATTTCCTTGTTGATGGGAGCCAGCACATTATCCTTGCAGGTAGGAGGCACAGGTGCGTTGACATGAAATTCAGATAAACTGTAGCACTTTTTGAATGCGTTATTTTCAATACATTTTACTCCACTACCAAGTGAGAGGTATTTCAAATTTTCGCACGACCGGAACGTACCGTTAAGTGTACTGATGCTGTTGGAGATTACAGCAGAAATCAGTTTGTCGCAATAAAAAAGTATTTCGGCACCAATGTTGGTAACTGTCTCAGGAATAGTTATTTCGGTCAATTTACAAGCACCGAATGCGTTATAGCCGATGTAAGTAATATTCTCTGGTATCTCGATACTCTGCAAGTCACTGCCATAAAAAGTCGAAGCAGAAATCTGAGTCATACCAGAAGGAATCGTGAACTGCTTCATCTTGCAACCTTCAAATGCCATTTCTTCAATGCTGGTCACGCTTTCTGGAACCGTTGTCCCGGCAAAGCCACTAAAAGCGAATGCTTTTTTGCCAATGGTGATTATATCTTCGGGAATGACCGTTGTCTCGCAACCGAGAAACAACTTATTGGATGCCGTCTCGATGATGGCATTGCAATCATTGCGGCTGTCATACTTTGGGTTGCCAGCAGCGACTTTGATTTCCTTCAATTGACCGCAACTCAAAAATGACCGAGGATTGATGTTGGTTACGCTTGAAGGAATCGTTAAACTTGTAAGTGAACAGTAGTGAAATGCATCTTCGCCAATACTAATCAGTCCTTCAGGAAGGGTGATGTCATTTAAATCAGACTGACCATCGAATGCATAGCTTCCTATGGCTGTTACGCTTGTTGGAATAATCGTATTCTTGCAACCCGTTATCAATGTATTGGTAGCTGTCTCGATGAGAGCATTGCAGTTGTCGCGGCTGTCATAATTCTTATTGCCGTCGTTTACGACGATGCTATTCAATTCGTCACATCCAAGAAAAGCGTCACGTCCAATGTATTTAACGGTACTTGAAATGGTAACCTGAGTCAAAGACCTACACTCAAAGAAAGCTTGTTCTCCAATGTATCTTACTCCCTCAGGAATGTTTACGGAGGTCAACTGCTCCATACAATTAAATGCATCGTCTCCAATATATTTTAAACTTTTTGGAATGACTAAGGAGGTCATCTCATAACAGCCAAAAAAAGCATGTTCCCCGATACCGATTACTTTATAGGTCTTTCCTTCGTAGTTAACTTCTGATGGGATGATAACCTCTCCGGAATAATAGTAATCATCTATATTGTATGTGACTTCTACAAATGGGCCTTCTTCGTACAGATATTCGTCTTCTTCGTCCCAAATATCGTAATAGTAGTCTGCAAATTGGTAGTAAATGCCATCGACGACAAAATCGTAGGCCGACAAGGATTGACCGACGAACAACAGGAGTGCCGTCAGAAAGAGGGATTGTAAAGCATGTTTCATAGATAGTAAATTTGAAATAGAGTTTTTCATTGCACCAAATGTAAATTTTCTCTGTGGCAAATGCTTAGCGGACAAGGACTTTGCGGTTGCCACGCAGGTAGATGGTACCAGGTTGTGGCTCAGAGATTTGTCGGCCGTAGATGTCGTAGGTGACAGAGGTTGCTGGTGTCTCGTTGGCCATCTGCTCGATGCCGCTTGCTTGGAACGAACCCGTGATGACGAGGTCGGCGGCTGGCATGGCCAAATCCTCGGGATAACCTTCCCACCCTGAGAAGGCAAAGCCTTCCTTGCTCGGTGCTTCCATCAGGGTGATGGCGTCACCGTACTTCACGTTGTCCACCTGGATGACCTCCCCATCCACTTGGTAGGTGATTCGGAAGATAGGCTCTGGTGCGTCTGGGTTGACTTTGATGTGCTTGAACGACTTCCATCCTTCGGCCTGACGATAAGCATCAATGTATGCCTCAGGTACATAGAGCGTACAGTTATACTTATCAATTGATTCCAGATAAAAGTCCCAACATTTTGGCGGGATTGGAGAGTTGACATAGAGTTCAGATAAGTTTTTGCATTTTCTGAATGTAAAACTGTCTATGCCGTTTACTCGATAACCAAGTGAGAGGGATTTCAACCCTTTGCAACAATTGAACGTTCCATATAGTGTGCAAATGCTATTGGGTATTACCAGTGAAGTCAATTTGTAGCTTTCATCGAATACACTGGAACCAATGTAGGTTACAGACTCTGGAATAGTTGCTTCTGTCAGATTAAAACAAGCACTAAAAGCGCAATTTCCGATGGAAGTTACATTTTCTGGTATCACTATGCTTTGTAGGTCTGTGCCACTAAAAGCATAAGCAGGAATTTTGGTAATGCCAGATGGAATGGTGAACTGCGTCATGCGGCATCCAGCGAACGTCATTACTCCGATGCTGGTTACGCTCTCCGGAAGAGTTGTTCCTGCAAAGTTGGTTTCAAAAAATGCGTATTCGCTAATCGCGGTTATGTCCTCGGGAATGACTGTAGTCTCACAACCGGTAATCAACTCGTTGGTCGCCGTCTCGATGATGGCATTGCAGTCATTGCGGCTGTCATACTTGGTGTTACCTGGTGCGACTTTGATTTCTAACAACTGACCGCAACGTAAAAAAGAATAAGAATTAAGGTCGGTTACGCTTGAAGGTATCGTTATGCTCGAAAGAGAACAGCATGCGAATGCGTATTCACCAATGCTGATTAAGCCCTCAGGAAGAGTGACCTCTGTGATTTCATGATGATTAATGAAAGCATCATCAGCGATGTGCAATACACCTGTAGGAATAGTCGAAGTCTTGCAACCCGTTATCAACGTATTGGTTGCTGTTTCAATGATGGCGTTGCAGTTGTCGCGATTGTCATAGTTCGTATTGCCTTCAGCTATGACGATACTAGTTAATTTACCTGCGTTCTGGAATGCAGAGTATCCAATCTCGGTTACGGTACTTGGAATGGTAATCTGGGTCAATGTATAACAATCTTCGAAAGCATGTTCACCAATGTATTCTATGCCCTCTGGAATGATTAGAGTGGTCAACTCCTGATTACCATAAAAAGCATTATCCCCGATGCCGATTACTTTATAAGTCTTTTCTTCATAGGAAACTTCTAACGGGACGGAAAAAACTTCGGGGCAAATGTTGATATCATAGAAATCTGAGTCGCAAGTTATTTCCACGGTTCGGTCTTCTTCGCTCAAGATGTGGTAGTAAATGCCATCGACGACAAAACTATAGGCCGACAGGGGTAGCCCGACGAACAACAGGAGTGCCGTCAGGAAGAGAGATTGTAAAGCATGTTTCATAGATAGTAAATTTGAAATAGAGTTTTTCATTGCGCCAAATGTAACTTGATGATATCGACTGGAATAAATTATCCGCGACAAAGATACACAATATTTCGATAGTTGTATCAATTTTCCCTCTTTTTTGTGCAAAAAAGTGCTGATATTCACCCGAAAAGGCAGATTTTGAGTGTTTTCCTGGATAGAATGGTAAAGAAGAACGGCACGGAAGAATACAAAACAATGTGTTCTTTCGTGCCGTTTGCTGTTGAAATAGCCTTGTCGTTACTTCTCGGGGTTCGAGAAGTCGAGGACGTGCTTGCTCATGTCGAAGTCGTCGCCGAACATCGAGCGGTTGGGGTCGAACTCACGAGGCGCGCGTTTGGTGAAGGTGCGACCCTCCTCATTCTTGTCACTCTTGCGCTTGGCATCTTTGCCGAAAGGTTTGCCCTCCTTGCCGAACGACTTATCCCCTTTGCTGAATGACTTTCCCTCCTTGCCGAAAGGTTTGCGGTCGGCGGGTTTGCGACTGCGGTCGAAAGGCTTTTTCTCTTTGTCGGCCGACTTGGCACCCTTAGCTGCTGCCTCGATGCTGCCGTCCTTATTAACCTTGTAGGCACGTTCGGTACCACTGTCCTTGGTACGACGAGGTTTGCGGTCGCGATCGTCCGACTTCTTACCGTCGAACTTCTTGCCCTCAAACTTCTTTCCTTCGCTCTTCTTCGGGTATTTGTGCTCGAATTTCGAGGTCTCGGCATCGTCGGCCGACTTCTTCTGCAAGGCATTGCCGTCGGCGCGGAAGTCCTCAAACTTACCGCTGAAGAGCTCGTACTTGCGCAACTGGCAGTCGATACCGCCGTTGTTGAGACTCAACTTGATAGAGGGCTTGAGACCGATGAAGTCGAAAGGCTCTGCCTCGGTCTTGAGACCTGTGCGAGGGTCCTTGACGGTCACTTTCTCCTCGCTGGAGATGAGCCAAGCATCGGCACCCTGGAACTGCTTCTTGAGCACGGAGCCGACCATGCGGTAGAACGTAGGAACGTCGGTGAAGAGACGTTTGCCGTAAGGTGGATTGGCAATGAGCATCAAGGCAGGAGCCTCCTGTCCCTCGGCTTTGAGTTGCTGGACATACTCGCTCTGTGGAGCCGACTTAGTCTCCTCAAAGTCACGCACTTCGAGGGTGATGTACTTGGAGAGACCGGCTGCGCGTACATTCTCGCGGGTGGCTTCGATAGCTACCTTCGAGACGTCTGCGCCGAAGATATGGAACTTGAATTCGCGCTCCTGACTGTCGTCGTCATAGAGGTTCTGCCACATCTCTTCGTCGTAGGCCATGTTGCCTACTGTCCAACGCTGGAAGCCAAAGCCCTTGCGGTACAGGCCGGCAGGGGTGTTGGTGGCAATGAGGGCAGCCTCGATGAGGAAAGTACCCGACCCGCACATTGGGTCGAAGAGGTCACGTTCGCCATCCCAACCTGCCTTGAGCAGGATGCCGGCTGCCAACACTTCGCTGATAGGAGCATCGGTGAGTTGTTCCTTGTAACCTCGCTTGTAGAGCGGTTCGCCACTGGAGTCGAGCGAAATCTGGCACTCGCTCTTACCGCCGTTCTCCTGTGCCTCGGCGGTGTCGGCAATGTGCAGGTTGAGTTGCACGTCGGCACTCGCCACAGCCACTTTGGGGCGCTTCATGCCATGCTCGACAAACCAGTCGCAGATAGCGTCCTTGGTACGGTAGATGGCATAACGCGAATTGCGGAAGTTCTCACTGAAGATGGTGTTGTCGATGGCAATGGTCTGTCCCTCGGCAACATATTTAGACCAGTCGATGGCCTTGACGCAGTTGTACAACTCGTCGGGGTCGGCTGCTTGAAAACGTTCAATGGGTTTGAGTACACGCAAGGCGGTACGCAACCAGAGGTTGGCCTTGTAGAGCAATTCCTTGTCGCCCACAAAACTGACCATGCGGGTTCCTACGACGATGTTGACACCTCCCAGTGTCTCGATCTCTTTGGCCAAGATTTCCTCTAAGCCTGCCAATGTCTTGGCTACAATCTGAAATTTTTCCATACCTTAAATAATTACTGCTTGCAAATGACTGGTTTCAATAAAATGCTTGCTTCTATAAATATCTGTTTGACTTATTTTTTTTACTCAAGTTTCGCAAGTAAAGGAACTTGCTCACTTGAGGGTAGTTAATGGTAGTTATAAGGAGTTATCGCTGCGCTCAAGGAGTTAACGGACGATTGAATCAATTACAAATTACTGATTACAAATTACGTTTCCTTTCAAAGGGAAAGAGTGTCGATAGCCTGAAGCATTCGTCTGTTAACTCCCTTTAACTCCTGTTAACTTCATGAAATTAACTCCCTTATCGCACTTGCGAAACTCGAGTTATTTTACTACTACTGATTCGCTACATGGACTGCCGGGTGGGCATTGTTGACGATAGAAAAGTTTGGTGCCGGCAGGCACGTCGTGCGTAATCCAGAGGTTACCGCCAATGGTGCATTCATCGCCAATGGTGATGCGCCCCAGGATAGTGGCGTTGGCATAGACCACGACGTGGTTGCCCAAAATAGGGTGACGTGCGATGCCCTTGACCAGCGAACCGTCCTCCTCTTGAGGGAAGTTCTTGGCACCCAGAGTGACACCTTGATAGAGGGTGACGTTGTGACCCAGGATAGCGGTGGCGCCGATGACGACGCCGGTGCCGTGGTCGATGGCAAACGAGTGTCCGATGTTGGCACCCGGGTGGATGTCGATACCTGTCTCACTATGAGCCAGTTCCGTAATCATACGGGGAATGAGTGGTGCGTCGAGCACCTCCAGGGCATGGGCAATGCGGTAGTTGGTGATGGCACGCATGCCTGGATAGCACAAGATGACCTCACCCAGGTTGTGGGCTGCCGGGTCGTTGCGGAACATCGCCACGACGTCCGAGGCCAGCAGGGAACGCAGTTCGGGCAACTGGGAGATGAACTTCTTGACACGACGTACCGCTGCATCGCGCACCACCTCTTGCTCCACAAACGTTTCGCCCTGCGAGAAGGCCAGACCTGCCATCACCTGTTTGACCAACTTGTCGTAGAGTCGCTCCACGCCTACGCCGATGTGATAGTGCAAGGCGCCGTTCACCACCGGTTTGCCATAGTAGCCTGGGAAGAGGACGCTGCGGCACAACTCCACAATCTCGCACAACTCCGGCACCGATGGGAAGGGTACTCCCTCAATGCCATAGTGGTGCAACTCGCTGTTGCTGATGTCGCTCAATGCGGCAATGGTGCTGTCAAAATTGTGCATACAATGAAATTTGATGTTCAAATTCAAGTTATTAGTTAATAGTTATCAGTTATTCCTGCGGCCGCAGATTGAAAAGGTAGCGAAACTACTTTTACTTGAGCTCGTGAAAGCTGAGTAACTATTAACTAATAACTAATAACTTTCAATAATTCGCCCTCGAATTATTGAATTCCGTACTTCTCGCGAAGTGCCTTAGGAACGGCGTTCTTGTTGACCACGTAGTTGATGGTCTTGGCGGCACAGAACTCAGGAGTCATGTACCAGATGCCGTTGTACTTGCCGGTCTTGCCCCACGAGTTCTTGACCATGTAGTACTTGTTGCCCTTCTGGTCCTTGGCGGTACCGAAGATGTGCATACCGTGGTCATCGGTGGTCTCGAAGTTGTCGTAACCGCGCTGACGGGTCTCGGCAGTCACTTTCTTCTGTGGCAGAGGCTGCTTGGTGAGTTCCTCGCCCTTGGCCTTGCGGTCCAACTTCAACCAACGGGCCTGATCCTGACCAGGAGCCTCGGGAGCCTCCATGTCGGGCCATACGGCGAGACCGTTGCGGGTGAAACCATCCTCGCTGACGTCACCACCCCACAGGACGGTGTAACCGTTGGCAAGTGCATTGTCGATGATCTTCATCAGGTCGTCCAACTCCAGGTTGAGGCTCTCGCCCCAGCGCCAGTTGTCCTGAATCTCCAGGATGAAGCCCTTACCCTTGTTGGCTCCCGTCGAATAGGGGTGATGGGTGAAGCTGGTCAAGCTGACATAGTCGTCGGCATTGAGGCCGGTGCTGGCGGCAAAGGTCTTAGGGGTATATTCCTTGCCCTCATATTTGAACTTCTCTGGCAACTTGCCGAGGTAGATTTCGTGAACGGCACGGACCGCCTTCTTCCAGAGGGCTTCGCCGTCGGGGCTGAACTGCAACTTCTGTGCCTTGGCAGCAGCAGCTACGAGGGGGTCGGTCATGGCGCTGAGTTCCTTGTGGTTCGACAAGGTGTCGCCATACATCACACCGGCAGGCATCTCGCTGTCGGGTACCAGACCATAGTTGCGGAGGCAATAGAAGATGTCGCAGAACGAACCGCCCTGGCTGAACGAAACGTCACCATGCGTGCGGACGGCTCTCTCGGCACGATCCATATAGGTATTCTCGACGACGAACATCTCCGAGAAGTCGTAGGTCTTTCCGGTCTTGCGCAGGATCTCGCTCTCCAAGAAGCTCAATCCAGAGTAACTCCAACAGGTGCCGGCGCTCTTCTGGTTCTTTACTGAGGTGATGGCAATCGAGTCAACGGTTGTGAACTTAAAACCTTCAGCCGAATCTTTCTTAGCTTCAGGAGCATCGGCAAGTGCACTGGCAGAAATTGCTGCAACGGCAGCAAGTGTCATTAGTTTCTTCATAAAGTCGATTTCTTTTTCTTTTTTGATTTGTTTATTTTTTGTTTTGGAGTGGATAAAATCTCTTTGTAACGGACTTCGTCGCCCAACAGCTGGACGGCATCAATCACCAACGAGTCGCAGGTCAGGTTGCTGCGGATGAACCCTCGGCGGAAGTGGTAGCGCATCTCCATCTCTTCCTGCAACGATTGCTTGATCTCGTCACGCAGACTGTCCAAGTCGTGCTCCAGGTTGATCTTCATCAACAGCAACGCAGTGTCGCGGCGGGTGGCAATGGCCTCGCGGCAGAAGCGGGCATAGATAGAGTCGTCGATGATAGGCATTTCTTTATATTCGCCACGCAGTTTGTTGGCAAAGTGGAACAGGCGGTTCTCCCGTTGCAAGTAGTAGCGCAAGTTGCTCATAGGCACGTTCTTGCGCTCAATGTCGGGCTTGATACCACCGCCGTCACGCACCTCGCGGCCCGCCTTGGTGTGGAAGATGTATGTCAACGAATCGGGGATGCGACCCAGGTCGGGTGCGTCTTCGCCAGCCTCCCAACGGGCTACGCGCTTGGCCTGATAGTCGATGGCCTGAATGCATCGTCCGCTCGGGATGTAATACTTGGCCGATGTGAGTTTGATGAGCGTGTTGTAGGGCAACGGTCGAGTGCTCTGTACCAAGCCCTTACCATAACTGCGTTCGCCCATCACGACGGCGCGGTCCAGGTCCTGCAATGCACCGCTGGTAATCTCGCTGGCCGATGCCGAACTGCGGTTGATGAGCACTGCCAACTTCACGTCGGGCATCACCGGAGGCGTGTTGGTGCGGTAGGTGCTGTTCCACTCTTTCAATTTGGCCTTGGTCTCGACCACCATGCTGCCCTTCTCGACAAACATGCCGACAATCTTGACCGCCTCGTCAATCAGTCCGCCTGGGTTGCTGCGCAAGTCCAATACCAAGCCTTTCAACCGGTGGCCATCGGTGGCACCGTTCAAGTCCAACAGCGCGTTCTGCACATCGAGGGCAGCCTTGTCGGTGAAGTTGTTCAGGAGGATATAGCCGATGCTGTCGTTCATCCAACCGTAGTAGGGCACAGCGTCGATGACAATCTTGCGGCGCACGATGGTGACCTTTTGGGGCTCCGATGTGCCCGGGCGCAGATAGGTGAGCTCAAAAGAGGTGTTCGGCTGGCCGCGCAGGTGCTCGCTCACGTAGCTGGAGCCCTTCTTGATCATGCTCTCGCCGTCGATGGCCAGGATACGGTCGCCGGCCCAGAGACCCACCTCCGAGGCGGGCATCTTGTCGTAGGGTTCACTCACGCACACCGTGTCGCCCATCTGCATGATGATGGCGCCGATGCCGGCATATTCGCCGGTCGTCATGGTCTGGAACTCGCTGCGGTCCTTCTCGGTGTAGAACTCCGTATAGGGGTCCAACTCGTTGAGCATGGCGTCGATACCGGCGGTGAGGATACGGCTCCAGTCCACACTGTCCACATAATGGTTTTGCAGAGTGCGGATGGCAGCGCCAAGAATTTCCATGTATTGCTGAGCGTCCAAGCGGTTGTCAGACGATGTTTTCTCCTGTGTAGCGGACTGTGCACCGGCTTGCCCAGGTAGGCAAGTCAGCATGAATATGCACCATAACAGGGCCCGTTTGCCCATCGTTAATCCTTTCATTTTGATATTATAATAGGTGGCAAATATAGTTATATTTTTAATTATATGGCGCAAATATGCCCGATTTTTATAGTTTTCAACACGTTTTTTTGTTTTTGTCGGCGGAAAGAACTAAATTCGCAGCAATTTTACGATAAATTACTCCACTTTCGCAGGTGCCAGTTTCGTGTAATGAAAGGCTGGGAAAAAGGAGGTCCGGAGTCGGACGACCCACCGTTGCCGTAACGGAGTTGCTACCTTTTTTCTACCTTTTTGCTGCCTTTTTCCTACCTTTTTCCTCCCTTTTAAAGGTAGCAACTTGAAAAGAGGAAATCGGAAGTGAGACGGCAGTTTGCCCGCAAGTGCGGTACGACGTAGGTGGGGCGAGGTTTTTCATCCTACCGGTGGTCCCGATTTGCCGACTGGGGTACATTTATCTGGTCATATCCATATCCTATCAGCTATGTTACAGCAAGACTCGGAAGCAGTACGTCGGGGGCAGGGCAAGAACATTATCCCCCCTCCGGAACGACCCTCTCTCTTTTGGGCTTTCTTGGAGAAGTTCAAGGATCCGCTCATCATCGTTCTGCTTGTAGTGTTTGTCTTTTCGGTCCTCGTTGCCTGTTATGAAGTCTATCAGGGTGGGTCGCTTCAACTCTTTCTGGAACCTACCGGTGTGTTGGTGGCTTTGTTGCTGGCTACAGGCGTCGGCTTTGTCTTCGAGGTCAAGGCAGGGCAGGAGTTCGATGTGCTCAACCAGATCAAGGACGACGAACTGGTCAAGGTGGTGCGTCGGGATGCCGACGGTACCATCAAAGTCTATAAGATACCCAAACGCGATGTCTGTGTGGGCGACGAGGTGCGCCTGGAGGCAGGCGACGGTGTTCCTGCCGATGGTCATATCGTGCACAGCAACCGCCTCCTGGTCGATGAGTCGGCCTTCACGGGCGAACCGTTTGTCTCCAAGGGGTTGGCCGATGCCACTTTGGCCGACGGCGCTACGGACCACGAGACCACCTATCCCGCTGATTTCCTGTTGCGTGGCTCGATGGTGGTGGAGGGTATGGCAGACTACGAAGTGACGGCCGTCGGCACCGATACCGAAGAGGGTCGAGGTGCTGCCAGCCTGGCCGAAGAGAGTGAGGTCAAGACGCCCCTCAAACGTCAGTTGGACGAGTTGGGCAAATGGATATCTATTGCCAGTTTCGTTATCGCCGCCCTCATCGTGGTGGGCCGACTGATTTATTTCTTCTTCATTGACAAGGATGCACCGACCGACGACTTCCTCGCCGTGGTTCAGTTCCTGCTGAACTCCATCATGATAGCCGTGACGCTCATCGTGGTGGCGGTGCCCGAGGGATTGCCGATGAGCATCACCGTGAGCCTGGCGCTCAGTATGCGTAAGATGCTCAAGGAGAACAACTTGGTGCGTCGCTTGCATGCCTGCGAGACTATGGGCGCCGCCACGGTGATCTGTACCGACAAGACGGGTACGCTCACCCAGAACCGCATGTCGGTGGTGGAGAGTGTCACTGCCGAGCCCCTTTCGGCCGACGGTTGGTTGGCGTTGGGCATAGCGGTCAACAGCACAGCGGAACTCAATGGCCATCAGGTGATTGGCAACCCGACGGAGGGTGCCCTCCTGCTCTGGTTGCAGGAGCATGGCATCGACTACCGTCCGTTGCGTGCCTCGGTCCAGATTTTGGAGCAGGTGCCATTCTCGTCGCAGACCAAGTATATGCAGACCAAGGCGCAGTTGGCGGACGGCCGCATTGTGTCGTTCATCAAGGGTGCGCCCGAGGTGGTTCTCTCTCTCTCTCAGTCACTTGCTGCGATGGAGGAGACCCTCGCGCTCTATCAAGGTAAGGCCTACCGCACGTTGGCTTTCGCCCATTCCTTGGACGAATCGACCGCTTGGCAAGGTGCCTCGTTGGTGGGCATTGCCGACCCGATACGAAGTGATGTGCGCGAGGCCATCAAACTCTGCAAGGATGGGGCGCATGTCAAGGTCATCATCGTGACGGGCGACACCAAAGGTACCGCCAACGAGATTGGTCGGCAGATTGGTCTGCTCACGGAGGGCGAGACCGACAAGACCCTCACCGGTCCGGAGTTTGCTGCCCTCCCCGAAGACGAGGCGCGCGAATTGCTGCGTCAGGACCGCGTCCGTATCATTGCTCGTGCCCGTCCGGAGGACAAGGCTCGACTGGTTCAACTGTTGCAACGCAACGGCGAAGTGGTGGCGGTGACGGGTGATGGTACCAATGACGCGTTGGCGCTGCACAAGGCGCAGGTGGGTCTCTCGATGGGCGACGGCACCGCGCGCGCCAAGGAGGCATCGGACATCACCATTATAGATAACTCCTTCTCGTCCATCAACAAAGCTATCCTGTGGGGCCGTTCGCTCTACCAGAATATCCGCCGTTTCATCATCTTCCAGATGACCATCAACGTCTGTGCTTGCGGCATCGTCCTGTTGGGCGCTTTCGTCGGTCTGGACTCGCCCCTCAACGTCACGCAGATGTTGTGGGTGAACCTCATCATGGACACTTTTGCCGCCATGGCACTCTCGTCCTTGCCGGCCGACCCGTCGGTGATGTTCGACTATCCCCGTTCGCCCAAGGCCCATATTCTGGATCGCTCCATGATTGTCCGCATCGTGGGTTGGGGCATCCTCTTCTTTGTCCTCTTGGCGGGTCTGTGGTTCTACTTGAAGTGGGCAGCCGAGGCACCTCACCTCTCGCGCCACGACCTGGGTCTGTTCTTCACGTTCTTTGTCCTCATTCAGTTCTGGAACTTGTTCAACACCCGTTACTACCATACCCAACGGAGTCTCCTGTTGGACCTTTACGAGGCATTGCGTGGCGTGCGACCTCTTTCGGCCACCTACAGTCGTGGATTCTTCAGCATCGTCCTTGCCATCCTGTTGGGTCAAGTCCTGATCATGCAGTTGGGCTACGAACTCTTTGAGGTGGCGCCGCTCTCGCTCCGTGAGTGGGGTTGGTTGTTGCTCGTCACTGCCCCCATCTTGGTTATCCCCGATGCGGTGCGTTGCCTGATGAGTAGGGTGAGGAAATAACGTCGGATTACTCTGAATACTCTGAATACTCTGAATAATCGGATTACTCCGAATATTCTGATTACTTGGAATACATATTTTTATCATTATGAAAAATACAATTCTCTCATTTTCATTGACATCATTACTGGCACTTTCGCCCCTCTGCTCTTGGGCGCAGACACAAGCGGAGATGCAGGCTGTGTATGATGAAGCCCAGACGCCGTACAAGTATGGGTTGGTGGTGGCTCCGAAAGACGAGTCGCACATGACCGACTGCCCGACGGTGTTCCGTATGAACGACAAGTGGTACATGACCTACGTCATTTTCGATGGCAAGGGCTACGAGACGTGGTTGTCCACTTCCGACGACCTCTTGCACTGGCGCGAGGTGGGTTGCCTGCTGCCTTTCCGCAACGGCACGTGGGACTGCCAGCAACGGGCTGGTTTCCCAGCGTTGACCAACTGGACCTGGGGCAGTGACAATCAAGGCCTGGGGCAGTTGGATGGTCGCTACTGGATGAGTTACTTCGGTGGCGAGAACAAAGGCTACGAGGCGCAACCGCTCTCTATCGGCATGGCCTACACCCCGGCGGCGGACTTCGAGAGTAAGTTGCTACACGGCACCCGTCACTTGCAATGGGAGGTGCTCCGTGCCCCGATTCTCTCGCCGCAGGACAGTACGGCACAATGGTGGGAACGGGGTACGCACTACAAACCGTTGGTCTATCGTGACACCGCCCGCACCTTGGGTAAGGAATTTCTGCTCTACTACAATGCCTACGGCAAGCACCCCGAGACTGGATTGGGTGCCGAACGTATTGGCTTGGCATTGAGCGACGATATGGTGCATTGGGAACGATACAACGGCAATCCGGTCTTCCACCACGAGGTGAAAGGCACCATCACGGGCGATGCTCAGATTGTCTGTTTCCGACCTGCCACGGCGACCGAGCCGCCCCTCTATGTGATGTTCTATTTCCGTGCCTTCGACCCCTCGCGCCCTTATTCGGCCTACAACACTTTCTCGTGCAGCCACGACTTGGTACATTGGACCGACTGGACGGGTCCCGACCTCATTTATCCGACGGAGCCGTACGATGAACTCTTCTCGCACAAGACGTTCATCCTCAAGTGGAAAGGGGTGGTCTATCACTTCTTCTGCGCCGTCGATAACGATATGCGAAGAGGCATCGCCGTCGCCACGTCCAAGGACTTCGGAACCTCCGACCTCCACTTCCCGCACCCCCTCCGTTTCGGCAAGGCTTTCACCAGTCACGCTGTCCTCCAGGCAGGTTGTTCTTTGCCTCTTTGGGGCGAGGCTCCCGTCGGCGCTGAGGTGCAGGTCATGGTGGGTAAGAAGCATTATACCACGGTGGCGGATGGTCATGGTCGATGGGAAGTGAAACTGCCTGCCCAACGTCCGTCGGTCAAGCCTGTCAAGGTCACTGCTACTTGTCAGGGACAGGTAGCCGAGATCCTGGATGTGGTCTTCGGCGATGTCTGGATGGGGGCTGGTACGGCGTTGGATACCACCAACTTACAGCGCTTGAACCTGTCGTCGGCCGATACCGAAGTGCGGTTCCTGACGGCGCCCGTGACAGGCGACTGGCAAGAGTGGTCGCTCTCTCCCCTCCGTCCTCACGGCAAGGCCAAACGCGTCGTCGGTATCATCTTTGCCGGTGTGGAACGTGGCAAACTCAAGTCGTGGTCCACGCCGACGGGCAAATGGGTGAAGCGTATCCTCCTCCCCATGTCGCCTTTCCCCCTCAAGGGCATCCTCTGGTACCATGGCACCCCTCGTCCCACTCCCGAGGAGATGCAGCAGACGCGCTCCTTCCTCCTCCAGACGTTAGGTGCACCCGATGCGGAATTCCGAGAATAGACCATAGAGTGCAACCATCCCGGATTTGCGTCGAGTTTAAGTATCGTCCGTTAACTACTTGAGCGCAGCGATAACTCCTTATAACTCCTGTTTACTCCCTAAATACTACATTATCATGTCCTGTCTCCGTGTCCTTCTCTGCATCTTCTTTCCACCCCTGGCGGTCTTCGACCAAGGGTGCGGTTCCATCATCATCGTCTTCCTCCTTACCTTATGTGGTTGGGTACCAGGCACTATCGGTGCCTTGATTATACTCAATCGGAATAAATGAACTGAGCAAATAAAAAAAACTCCAAAGAATGACTTCCTCGGAGAAAACTATATAGCCGTTGCCGACTACGGGTTTATCTGTTGCAAAGATACACAACCCTCTTTCCTAGAAAATCGACAGGGCACGCAATCTCTGCGTGCCCTGTCGATTTTCAGTATGTTCCTTCCCATTCGGCCCAGTCGCGCATCTGGGCAGCGCGACCCTGCACTTGGCCATTGTCGCCGCTGCCGCCACCGTTGCCGAGGCCGGCATTGTTATTTAGACTCTGACAGATGACGTGCGACATGTCGATGTTGATCACCTCAAAGGTGGGTCGGATATAGAAGCGACCCCCTCCATGCCTCCCCGAAGGGAGGGTGCATTGGTTTGCTTTGGAGGACATATATTTATTATTGTTGTCTGACATTTTGATTTAATTTTTGAAGTAATTTCTCGCAGAGGGAATGGAGTGTAATAGAGTTTTTGCGATTATTCCGCACCATTTCATTTCGAGATTCTTCACTCCGTTCAGAATGACATCTTGCGCACACCTATTTTCAGTATTTTTATTTTATGCATTGGCAATTTTCTTGGATTTTACGGCAAGACCCAACCACACGTTTCGCAATGCACATTTGTCTTGCCATTTTCTATTGGAATAATCCCTTCTTGCATTAAACATTGAAATAATTCATGTTCATTCATTTCAATTCGTGTTTCACATTCTTTCGTAACAACAAAAAGCATTCGTCGCAGCCAAGAATTCTCTTGACTGCGACGAACAGCATGGTTTGGGTGGGAACGGATTAGCTTTCCTCCCAATCTTGCCAGTCACGATGGCGGGCTGCGCGACCGTCACCGGAACCAGGGCCGCCGATATGGACATCTCCATTATTATCAGAGCTCAAGCAAAGCACCTGCGATAGCTCGATTTGGACCACCTGAATTTTAGGTTTGATATATGTTTTTTTCATAATTACAAAGAGTTAGATCCCCTCCTGGCCTTCCTGTTGGGGAAACAGGAGGGGATGTGTTAGGATTAATGACTCATCACCTTCTTTCCTTGATGGATGTAGAGGCCACCGTCTTTCGGTTTCTCGTTCAATCTGCGGCCATCCAGGGTGTACCAGACATCGGTTTCATCTTTCAATCTATGATTCTCGATAGAAACCGTCTCTTCGTCGCCGAAGATGAAGCTGTACGAACTGAGTTGAGCTGCATTGAATTCCGAACCGAGTTTGAAGTAGGCTCGACAAGCACCGACCGTGGTAGGCGCTGTACCGTCAGGATAATACAACGTGTTGCCGGCGCCCAGGAACAGGATATTCTGATCTTCGTTGTTGAAGGTCTTCAAGTCGTAAGTACCCAGGAACTGCACGCGCACGTCGGAGGTGACAGAGGCATCCTCGTCCGAGTCATAGCTGCGGTCCGTCGCATCGATGGTCACGCCAGGGAAGACAGGGTTGACGATGTTCTCCATTGCAAGCTCTGTGCCCTCTGTTTCCTCTGTGCCCTCTGTGCATACCTCCCATTTGATGAGGTAAGGCACACCCGCCTCCAGTGTTTCGACAGGGTTACCGAAGTTCAGTCGAAGTTTCGTACCCGTGATGCTCGCCGAGTTCAGCTTGCGGGCCGTAGCACCGTAAAGTGGACCATTCTCGTCATTCAAGTCAACCTCGAATGGCAGGCAGAGCGTGTTCCAGTCACCGTCACACCACAAGGTACGGTCGGCCAGAGTGACTTTGACCGATTTGCCGTCAGCGGCCTCGATGATTTCGCTGTTGTAGCCTTTATTGGCCACGGCAATTTCACTCAGCTCCCACTGCGCGTAGAGCGTCACGTCGGCATCGGCCGAATAGGTTGCTCCTGCGGTATAGGTGCTGAAAGCGGTCACCGCGCGGACGGATCGTCCGTAGCAACGGTAGTAGCTGCTGCCCGGGAACACGCCGCTCGAATAGAAGTAGAGGCTCCACGCGCCGTACGGGAAGTCCGAGTAGAGCGACGACGACCAGTAGTAGCCGCGGGAGCCCGCATTGCTGAGCGACGCCTCGTTGCGGTAACCCGCCGCGGGCAGGAAGAGGGTGTTACCATTGTTGTTACTTGTGAACAAGCGGCCATACACACCATTCACGGTTGTCCACGTCGTGGTGCAGTTGTTGTATAGTTCGGTGAACTCATCATGCGTCGGCATACGCCAGTCACCGCCCCAATTGGCACGGGCTGCATCATCGGCCAAATCAAGTGTCGTGATGTTATCGACAGTGCCGTAGCTGCTGTTGGTGCAATACTTGGTCATGGTTGAACTGCTGCCGTTGCAATACTTGTAAGTGCTCCAATTGAAGGTGGTCTTGCCGCTGTTGTAACCCGTCGTATCGCCCCACGCAAAGTAATCGCCATATTCTTCGGGTTGGGTCGCACCGATGTTGCAGGTCGCCCACATCAAGCCGCTGGGCAAGCCCAAATCGACATATTCGTGACCAGCATCGTTTGAAGCTTTCCACCCTACAAACTTATAGCCCTCACGTGTAGGCACGGTTGTGGCCAATGTCAGGTCTTCGCCTTCGATTTTCGTCTGTGCGTCAGGTGCGCCCGTGCCGCCATTGGCATCGTAGGTGATGGTGTAAACCTTCTCCCACTGCGCATAGAGCGTCACGTCGGCATTGGCCGAATAGGTTGCTCCTGCGGTATAGTTTCTACACACCGCACGGACGGGTCGTCCGTAGTAACGGGGGCCGTAGTGGTCCGTTGACTCATCGTACGAAGTGAACTCCAGAATCCTCGCGCCAAGCGGATTGTCCAAGTTGAGCGACGACCAGTAGTCGCCGTAGGAACCCGCATTGCTGAGCGACGCTCCGTTGCGGTAGCCCGCCGCAGGCAGGAAGAGCGTCTTCCCATTTATCTTGCTTGTGAACAAGCGGCCATACACACCATTCACAGCAGTCCATTCCGTTGTGCAGTTGGTTAGCAGTTCCTCTTGTTCGGCATGGGTCGGCATACGCCATGAGCCGCCCCAATTGGCACGGGCAGCGTCATCGGCCAAATCAAGCTCGGTCTTGGTGTCCGTGAAACCATTATTGCCATAACTGCTGTAGTTGCAATATTTGGTCATTGTGTTATAGTCACCGTTGCAATACTTGTAAGTGCTCCAGCTGTAATAGGTCTTGACATACGTAGCACTGCCCTGACCACTAGTGTAGCTGTAGTTCGTTGTGTTGCTCTCGTCTGCCTCGCCGTAAGCCTTTGTTTCGCCCCACGCGAAGTAATCGCCGTACTCTTCGGGTTGGGTCGCACCGATGTTGCAGGTTGCCCATTTCAAACCAGAGGGCAAGCCGAGGTCAACATATTCGTGGGTGTCATTGGCCACAGTACACCACCCCATGAACTTGTAGCCCTCGCGGGTCGGTTCTGTTGTGGCCAATGTCAAGTCTTCGTCCTTGATTTTCGTCTGTGCTTCGGGTGCGCCTGTGCCGCCGTTGGCATCGTAGGCGATGGTATATCGTGCACGGATGTCCTCCCACTGCGCATAGAGCGTCACGTCGGCATTGGCCGAATAGGTTGCTCCTGCGGCATAGTTGCCGATAGCAGCCACCGCGCGGACGGATTGCCCGGCGCAACGGTTGCCGCTGCTCGCGCTCACATCGATCGAATTGAAGCCGTGAATCCACGCGAGGCTCGGGTAGTCCGAGTCGAGCGACGATGACCAGTAGTGGCCGCGGGAACCCGCATCGCCGAGCGACGCTTCGTAGCGGGAGCCCGCCGCAGGCAGGAAGAGGGTCTTCCCATTATTCTTACTTGTAAACAAGCGGCCATTTACGCCATTCATGGTTGTCCAGGTTGTAGTGCAATTATTTACCAACTCTTCCTGCTCGGCATGGGTCGGCATACGCCAACTGCCGCCCCAATTGGCATGGGCAGCGTCATCGGCCAAATCAAGCTCGGTCTTGGTGTCCGTGAAACCATTATTGCCGTACCTGCTGTTGTTGCAATATTTGGTCAGTTTGGTAAAGTCTCCATTGCAATACTTGTATGTGCTCCAACGGTAATACGTCTTGACATACGTAGCACTGCCCTGACCACTTGTGTAGATGTAGTTCGTTGTGTTGCTCTCGTCAGCCTCACCGTAAGCCTTCGTCTCACCCCAGGCGTAATAATTACCATATTCTTCAGGCTTGGTCGCACCGATGTTGCAGGTAGCCCACTTCAGGCCACTGGGCAAGCCGAGGTCGACATATTCGTGGGTGTCATCGGCCACAGTACACCACCCCATGAACTTGTAGCCCTCGCGGACGGGCACGCTTGTGGCCAATGTCAAGTCCTCGCCTTCGATTTTCGTCTGTGCGTCAGGTGCGCCCGTGCCGCCGTTGGCATCGTAGGTGATGGTGTAAACCTTCTCCCACTGCGCATAGAGCGTCATCGCAGCATTGGCCGAATAGGTCGCACCAGCAGCATAATTGTCACCCGTACCATCAGCCTCCGTGTCCCAACCCATGAATTTATACCCCTCGCGGGTAGGTTCGGCGGTGGTCAACGTGATGGATTCCTCACTCTCGGCCTTCAACTGAGGTTCAGGTGCGCCCGTGCCGCCGTTGGCATCGTAGGTGATGGTGTAAGCCTCATCCCACTGCGCATAGAGCGTCGTTGCAGCATTGGCCGTATAGGTCGCGCCTGCGGCATAGTTGCTGATTGTGGTCACCGCGCGGACGGAGAATCCGAGGAAACGATCGCTGCCGCTCGTGCCCTCATCTCTCGAATTGAAGCCCTGGTACTGCGCGAAGTTCGGACTGCTCTCGTCGAGCGACGACGACCAGTAGGTGCCTACCGACCCTGTATCGACGAACCTCGCCATATAGCAACAACCCGCCGCAGGCAGGAAGAGGGTCTTCCCATTGATGTTACTCGTGAATAATCGGCCATACACACCGTTCACAGTAGTCCATTCCGTTGTGCAGTTGGTTAGCAGTTCCTCTTGTTCGGCATGGGTCGGCATACGCCAGTTGCCACCCCAATTGGCACGGGCAGCGTCATCGGCCAAATCAAGCGTGGTCAAGGTGTCCGTGAAACCATTATTGCCATAGCTGCTGTTGTTGCAATATTTGGTCATTGCATGATAGCCACCATTGCAATACTTGTAGGTGTTATTGTCGTAATACGTCTTGACATACGTCGCCGAACCCTTACTGCTTGTATAGCTGTAGTTCATTGTGTTGCTCTCGTCTGCCTCGCCGTAAGCCTTAGTCTCGCCCCACGCAAAGTAATCGCCATATTCTTCGGGTTGGGTCGCACCGATGTTGCAGGTAGCCCACTTCAGGCCACTGGGCAAGCCGAGGTCGACATATTCGTGGGTGTCATCGACCACAATACTCCATCCCATGAACTTGTAGCCCTCGCGGACGGGCACAACATTGCTCAATGTCAAGTCTTCGCCTTCGGTCTTGGTTTGTGCTTCGGGTGCGCCCGTGCCGCCGTTGGCATCGTAGGCGATGGTGTAGTGCTCCCGCTCGCGCCACTGCGCATAGAGCGTTGTTGCAGCATTGGCCGTGTAGGCGTCACCAGCCGCGTAGCTGTCGCCAGTGCCATCGGCCATAGTGTTCCAGCCCGTAAAGATATATCCCTCGCGGGTAGGCACGGCGGTGGTCAATGTCAGGTCAACGCCGTCGGTCTTGGTCTGAGCTTCGGGTGCGCCCGTGCCGCCGTTGGCATCGTAGGCGATGGTGTAAAGTGCCTTCCACTGCGCGTAGAGCGTTACGGCTTCATTGGCCGTATAGGTTGCTCCTGCGGCGTAGCTGCTGATGGCACCAGCGGTCACCGCGCGGACGGAGTTCCCGGCGTAACGCACGTAACCTCCGCCCGTTTCAATGCCGCCGCCGTTGATACTCGTGACAATCAGACTCGTCGCAGCATCGCACACAGAACCAAGGAGCGACGACGACCAATAGACACCAAAGGTACCCAAATGGATGTGCGTCTTACCGTACGACGCCCTAGAGCGAGAGCCCGCAGCTGGCAAGAAAAGGGTGTTTCCGTTCGAAGCAGTGAACAGTCCGCCTGCCACACCCGTGCCATCGTAGTCAGTAATCCATTCATGTGTGGTGTTGTCAACCAATTCCTTACATTCAGCATCGGTCGGCATTCGCCAGTCACCGCCCCAATTGGCATTGGCCGCATCATCGCTCAATTCAAGCGTGGTGATGTTATCTACTGTGCCATACCTTGTACTGATGCTGTATTTCGTCAAGGTCCTTTCGCTGCCATTGCACCACTTGTAGGTGCTCCAACCATAGCCGGCACCATAGCCATCCTTCCATATCGTATCGTTTCCGACCACGGTATAATATGGTTCTGTTTCGCCCCACGCGAAATAATCTCCGCATTCCTCGGGCTTTGTGGCACCGATGTTGCAGGTAGCCCACTTCAGGCCACTGGGCAAGCCGAGGTCGACATATTCGTGGGTGCCATTGGCCACAGTACACCAACCCATGAACTTGTAGCCCTCGCGGGTCGGTTCGGCGGTGGCCAATGTCAGCTCCTCGCCCTCAACCTTGGTCTGCGCTGCAGGGGCGCCCGTGCCGCCGTTGGCATCGTAGGTGATGGTGTAAATCTCTTTTTCTCTTACAGTGAAGGTCTTGCTCCACTTGCCGCAATAGCCGCTGGCTTTATTGCTTGCCACGGTTATCGTATAGGTGCCGCGAGCCTTGACCTCTTCGGTCGGGGTGCCGTCATACAAAATCGTGACGGTGTAGTCGTCGGCCGAAAGTGCTGTGCCGTTGAACTGCACGACGGGAACGACGGCAATCGGTTCGCCGGTGTAAAAGAAAGCATCATTCACGCCGGTCACTGTGCAAGCTATATAATAATGTGTATTATATATGGTATATTGCTTGGCGATGACATTGGTGGAATCGGCCAGAACTACCGTACCATAACTGCCCACTGCGGCTGTCTTGTAGCAGTTGACATAGCTCTCGCTGGCGCCATCATTGTTATGCTTGCCGAGGTCAAGGTTCGTGTTGCTCTGTCCCTCTTGCCATACATACAGGCTGTTGCTTATCACCTTGGTGCCACCGTTGTCGCCCCAGCCGTACAGGACACCCTTGGCATTGTAGCCGCCCTCAATCTTGCCGGCGAACACGCAGCTGTCGATGGTGATGTTGCTGTTCAGGCCGTGGCCCAGGATGCCGCCCGCGTGTGAGCTGCCGTTCACCGTGGCTGTAGCGGTGCAGTGCTTGATGATGCTTGTACCTTCGTTGAAGCCCACGATGGCCGCAGCGTGGTAGTCATTGCCCGTCACTTTACCCGTCACCGTGAGGTTATGGATGGTGGCGTCCTTGATGAAGCAGAACGGTGCCGTGCCTTGGTTGTCGGTGTCCCTGATGTTGACGGTCAATGTTTTGTCACCGCCATCGAAGGTGCCGCTGAACGGCTTCTGACGTGTACCGCCAGACACCACGCCAACCTTGGTCGAGACGCTGATGTTCTGAACCAGTTTCACCGTCTTGCCACTGAAGGTCTCGCCATTGGCTACCTGTGTGGCGAACGTGTTCCATGCCTCGGTATTGGCAATCACGTAGTTGCCCTCGTTGTCCTGACCGAAGCCGCTGGCGAAGGTTGCGTTCACGGTGAAGTCCTTGCTCCACGTGCCGCTGTAGCCTTTGTCCTCTTTGCCTGTCACGGTGATGGTATAGTCACCGCTGCCAGCAACCTGGGTCACAGCCTCGCCATTGCGCGTGTAGGCCACGGAGTAATTTTCGGGAGCAACAACTGCACCGTTGAACTGCACGGTGGGCGCGATGGCAAGGGTTGCGCCATTGGCCAAGGTGTAGTTATCGTCCACGCCACTCACGGTGCATGACTCGTAACAGTGCGTATTGTAGATGGTGTATTGCTTGGCGATGCTGTTGGCAGGCACTTCGGCCAGAACGGTCTTGCCCAGACTGCCCACGTTGGCGGTCTGGTAGCAGTTGGTGACAGTCACGGTACCTTCGTACTTTTTCATGAGGTCAAGGTTCTTGTTGTCCTGTCCCTCTTGCCATACATACAGGCTGTTGCGCACCACCTTGGTGCCGCCATTGTCACCCCAGCCGAACAGTACACCCTTGGCATTGTCGCCGCCCACAATCTTGCCGGCAAACACGCAGCTGTCGATGGTGATGTTGCTGTTCAGACCGTGTCCCAAAATGCCGCCTGCATGCGAACCGCAGTTCACAGTGGCCGTAGCGGTGCAGTGCTTGATGGTGCTTGTGCCTTCGTTGAAGCCCACGATGGCCGCAGCGTGGTAGTCATTGCCCGTCACCTTACCCGTCACCGTGAGGTTACGGATGGTGGCGTTCTTGATGAAGCAGAACGGTGCAGTGCCTTGGTTGTCGGTGTCCTTGATGTTGACGGTCAATGTATCGTTGCCGCCGTCGAAGGTGCCGCAGAACGGCTTCTGACGCGAACTGCCAGACACGACACCCACTTTGGTCGAGACGCTGATGTTATTGGCCAGTTTCACCGTCTTGCCGCTAAAGGTCTCCCCGTTGGCTACCATCTTGGCGAACCGATTCCAATCTTCTTCGCTGGAAATGAGGTAATTTCCTTGCTCATCGGTTCCGAACCACTGTGCGTAGAGCGTCACAGTAGCATTGGCCGAATAGGTTGCCCCTGCTGCATAGCTGGTGCCCGAACCATCGGCCAACGTGTTCCAACCGAGGAACTTATACCCATCGCGCGTAGGTTCATCTGCACTCAATGTGCGGTTGATATTATAACTTTTGGTCTGTGCGGCAGGCGCATTGCTACCGCCATTGGCATTATAGGTGATGGAATAGGGCGCCGTGACGCTGACTGCAAAGGGACCACCAGTACTCCCCTTGAATATTTCCGGGTTGGCGTTTTCACCATTTCCATCCAAGGCATAGGTCTTGACATAATAGGTGCCGGGGGTCGTAACCTCAACCCATCGGTTAAAACGATGGTTGCCCCCGATACCATACACATTGCTCACGTCCGTACTGGATTCGTCGGCCAATCCGACGTTGTAGGAGCGGTAAAGTTTGCTGCATGCTGCATCTTTGTACACATAAACATGCACGTAAATGGATTTGGAAGGTACATCGGGGTCAAAGCACCATCCACGCACGTGAACAGCGCCAGGTGCTCCATTACAATCGTTCAAATCGGAAACGGGTGCGGATGCCCACACCGCTGTAAAACTCACGAAAGCAAGCAGCAACGAGGTTGCTACCCGCCGGTTCACAGACAATAGCCGCGCCATTGCCGCTTTCAGTTTTTGATTCATGTCCAAATAAAAATTATTGTGTAATGTTAGATACGAGAAAAATGCCCAAGCTATCAGTCCGAAAGACTTCTTTTCGCGCCGCGAAAATAAGAAAAAAAGCGCACATAACGGCACAACGATACGTTGCAATATTGTAAAACGATGTTGCAAATATGCAAAAGATTGAAAATGAGTGGATTGAGAAAATGTTAAAGTGCGGCTACAAAGTCGGTAGGAGAGATGCCAATGAACTTTACGAAGTTGCGATAGGCCGTAGCTCGGCTGCGGAATCCAGCCTCGAAATAGAGGTTCTTGTGGTCTTGTTGAGGGTCACGGCGCAACTCATCGGCCATGAAGTCGATGCGTTTGCGGTTCAAGAAGTCGTTGAACGTCATGCCGGTGTGTTCGCGGATGCTCTGCATCAGATAAACGCGGTTGGTGCCAATGGCGCGGCATACGGTCTCGATGGTCGTATCGGGATTGCGCCATTCCTCGCGGTTGTCTATCAGCTGGCAGAAGCGTGGCCAATAGTCCCTTGTGTCGGTCATCACGTCCTCCTCTTTCTCGTAGTCGCCAACGCAGGTGGCCGTCTCCATGTCTTCCAAGTCATCCTCCTTGTCCTTGCCGGCAGGGGGCAGAAGCCGGTCGCTGAATTCATGGTAGGTCAGGTAACCCACCACAAAGGTGCACCACAGCAGGTGTAGGCAAAAGAATATTGACATGTTGGTGAATGCCTCGCAATAGAAAAGCAACGTCATCACCAGTCCCATCAACGTCGTGCGGCGTATCCAGCTGAAGTCGGCACTCGACTTGCGCCAGTTGTAGGGAATGAAAAGCAAAATCAGCGAAATGCCGGCGAGCAGTACAAGACACACGATGCGCAACAAGACATCAAAATCGCCGATGTGTGTCTCCAGATCATACCACGAGTGCAGCTCCTGGCACTTCATTCCGAACAGCATCGGCGAGGTGACGACCAACAACGGCAGGAAGAGCAGCAGCCATCGGCCACGAAACTGACGCGGACGCATCACCTCTATCGGATAGCACAGGTACATGATGGTGGCAAACAGGCCGCCGAAGACCAGTTCCGGCGCAAGCAGAGTTCGCGAAAATCCGGGCTGCGGCTTTACGTAGCCATAAGACAGGAACAACGTGCACCCGACACCGACCCACAGACAGAAAACCGACAGATAGGAACGCGAGCGGTCGGGCACACCTGTGCGCTTCGCCCACAGCAGTCCACCGCTTATCAGACTCACCGTCATGATGACGCTTACCAAGATGATCGTTATATATTCCATAAGTCTCAAAGTTCCCCTCCCCTTATGCGAACTGTACGGATGACGTTCGATTTGATCGGAATTGAAGTTTTCAAAATACACCGCAGCAAGGTTCATCGGATTATTTCTCCTTCTTGCGCAACGGATTATGGTCAAATTATGACAGCAAAAAGCGCGTAAAATTATGAAAAATAAAATTAACGAACAAGATGGGTCGAAATTTAATTTGCATCGGACATAAAAATCAACATAATGACGCAGAATTGCAAATTATATATAACAATATTTTCACACTTTCCGCCTTTGCACGTACGCGGAAACAGGTTAAAAATGCCGGCACCCCACACCCACCGTTGACCTACCGTTCATCCTATGTCCAGCAAGGCATGAGGAGAGCCTGAGGAGGCCGCAGGTCCCCCACAGGTCGCCTAAAATTAGGGGAGCTGTGGGGGACCTGAACGTGAGCTAGTGAGTTGCTCATGCCCTGCTGAGTATAGGATCAACGGATGGTGATAAGGGGATGAATGGATTTGGGGAAAGGAACTATCGGTGGAAAACGGAACGCGGATGACGCAGATGAAAGGTTTTGAAACAGATAGAGAAGAGAACTATTCGCGAAAATCCGTTTAGTTGACAAATTGGCAATAGTACATTTCATTTTAATTCGATACACTAGGGCAGAATGAAAAAAAATAACAAAAATATTAGAACTAATAAAATAATATTTACCTTTGCGCCGCTCAAATAACATTAGGTTAGCTACCTTGTGATTTATTTTTTAAAATATCCAATGATGAAAAAGATTTTATTATTCTTAGTTGCAGTGCTTTCTTGCGCCTCGTTTTATTCTTGCAACGAAGATGATGAAGATAACACAAACGTGGTGCGCTACCAAGTTTCTATTAGCGATCCAACTGTCAGGGCTGGTTTTACTGGCATAGAAAATGGACCTATTTCAATATATGACGGATGGGAATACGAGGAAGAAACGGATGCTGATAAACTCGATATATGGGTTTCTACGAGCGAAGAAGAGGTAATTGTTACTCTCAAAGTATATGTCAATAATAAACTTAAATTTGTTAAGCAAAATAAACGCGCAGTTTACGCTTATATAGTAATTCGGGAATAATAATCTATACCCTCCACGGAGCCTACGCAGTTGTCCTATTCAGCAGGACATAAGGAAAGGCCAAGAAAAAAGTCAGAAACCGCCCAGTATTCCGTATTTTAGCGGAATACTGGGCGGTTTCTGACTGAGGGTGGAATAGGTGCTTGTGCTCCGCTGAGTATAGTAGCAAGGGTAGGTCGGGATAAGGAGAGGGAAATCGTTATTGGTTGGCGTAACTGTGCATGCCGCCCAAGAGGAAGTTGACGCCGAAGTAGGTCATGAGGACGGCGAGGAAGGCCAGAACCATGAAGAGATGGAGGTGGCGCGGACGGCGGAACCAAGGGAGACTCTGGGTATGGAGGGCAAAACTATAGACCAACAGGGTGATGAGGGCCCATACCTCCTTGGGGTCCCAACCCCAATATCGACCCCACGAGACGTTGGCCCAGATGGCGCCGATGAAGATGCCGGCAGCCATGCAGAAGAGGGCAGGATAGAGCAGGAGGCGTGTCACATCGGCCAACTGGAGGTCGATCTGTTCGCGGCGCAATGGGTCGCGACGGACAAAGAGGGGCAGGAGCACCGAGGTGAGTCCGTTGAAGAAAGTGAAGGCCAACAGCGAGTAGGCCACCATGATGATGCAGACGTGGCTGGAGAGCAACGGAGACGCGAGCACGGGCATGAGCGGAGTGATCTGCGGGTTGCTCTGACCCATCATCGACACGAGCAACGTGAGGCCGGCCAGGAGGAGTCCGAAGGGCATGACGAGGATGAAGCGACGGCGCGACAGGAGGGTGATGACCAAGGTGATGAAGGCGAGGAACTGCATGGTCTCGTACCCGTTGGTGAGAGGCAAGTGGCCCGATACGTACCAACGTAATCCCATGAGCATCAAGAGATAGAGCACGACGATGAAGACCAGGATGTCGGCCACAAGGCGCACCCAGCGGGGAATGTCGTGCTGCTTGACCCAACGGATGACGTAGTAGAAGAAAGCGAGCAGTCCGAGGGTGGCGAGCAGCATGGCCAGGGGACGGGTGAAGTTACTGCAGTTGTAGAGTTTCTCGGCACGGAAATGGGTGTCGGAGGGCAAGGCGCCTGCGGCATACTTGACTTGATACTGACGCACCTTGCTGAGGGTGAAAGCCACCTTGTCGTATTGGCGCGTGATGATGAGTTCGCAGAGGTAGTCGATGGCGCGTTTGACAAAGAGGCGCTCCTCCTCGCTCACCGCTTCGGGCAGGTCATCGACGGGGCTATACCATTGACCCTCAAAAGGAAAGAGACGCAGGAACTGGCCACGGAGGAACATCTGTTCGATGGCCCGTTGCTCGTCGGCAGCGCGCTCGTTCTTCGCTTTCTTGCGCGGCACGGCGCTCCACTCGGTGGGATAGACCACCCAGCTGGCAAAGACCTGTTCGGCGCTGCATCCGCGGTAAGAGGGTTTGCCGTAGAACTTGGTGGTGAAGTCGCGCGCCACGGTCTGGAGGGGACAGAGTCGGCCGTTGTAGTAACAGTAGAGGTCGCAGAGTTGCTCAGCTATGCTGTCGGGCACAACGGGTGGCAAAGCGTTACCGCTGCGGGGTGCCGCCAGCGCCAGTTGACCACCGCTCCAGAGCAGGAGGGCGACAATCGAGACGCGGCGCAAGGCTCGACGGAAACCCTCGTTGGGCAACACCAGAAGCAGGGCCATCGAGAGGAAAAGGAGTCCGTAGCCGACGTAAGTCACGCCGATGCCCCAGGGGTCGAAGGATACGGAAAGGATTGTACCACGACCATCTTCGTCGTAGGCCGACTGGTAGAAACGGTAGTGACGGACATCGGCGATATGGTTCATCGACACTTGGTACGATTGACCCTCCACGACGAGGCGCGAGACAAAGTCCATCGGCGTCTGCGTGCCGGGGTAGTTCACTACCTCAAAGTCCTGCAAAGTGACCGTGAAAGGCAGGTCGGTGCGCAATCCCTCCTCGTTCTTGTAGAAGTTGGCCTCGTCGCCGATGCGCAGGTGCATCGTGCCCTGTTGACCAAAGAGATGGGTGAGCAAAGCGCCCAACAGAATAACGGCCAGCGACAGGTGCAGCAACAGCACGAAAGGACGACGTTGCAACTTGCGCCGCAACATATAGACCACAGCGCTCACCGCCATCACCGCCCACAATGTGGCGAACCACCACGACCCGTAGATGGCTGTGGCAGAACCAGTTGCTTTCTCCACCAAGGTGGCAGCGATGAGGACGACGATGACGATGGCAAGGAGGGAAAAGGGCTTCATAAACTTAAAAGAATTGACAGGGAAGAGACAAAGAAGTGAAAGGGAAGTGACAGGGGGGAAAGGGAATTGACAGGGAAGTGACAAAGAAGTGAAAAGGAAGTGACAGGGACGATACAACGGGCGGACCGAAATTGAATCGTCCCTGTTCACCACTATAACGCGCTATAGTTCAAATTATTGCAGAACAGGCGCGAAAAGTGGGTAGTGAATAGGTCATTTGGGATGAATGGGAGCAACTGATTGATATTAAAAACTCTCCCTCCCTATTAGGGAGGGTCGGGGAGAGTCCTATATCGCATCGACGAAAGCAACCAGCTTCGCACGCTCCTCCTTCGAGAGGTTGCGGAAGCCCTCGACAGCACGGGTGGCGTCGCTGGTGCCACCTTCGTTGGCAGCGTGCCACATGATGGCCTCGACCACATTACGGGCGCGGCAGTCGTGCAGACGGTCGGCATAAGGTGAACCCGAGCAAGTCTGGTGGAGACCGCGACCCCACAGCGGAGTGGTGCGACACCAACCGGTGCGGATGTCATTCTTCATATAGAGCTTGTGCTGCACCATGTCGGTGTAGGGCCAGATGGTCTGCTTGGGGTAACGGGGCATGAGCGAGGCCAAGGTCTTGCCGAAGTAAGGACTCTTGGCATCCTGGACGGTGAAGAGGTTCGGGTCATAGACCTCGTCGTCGCCGGTGGTCCAAGAGGGACGGTGGCATTGAGCACAACCAATCTGAGTGAAAAGGCGGCGGCCCTCCTGAATGTCGTCATCCTCGATGTTACGGGCGGCAGGGACAGCCAGACCGCGGTGCCAGACAGCGAAAGCGATGTAGTCGTCGTCGCTCATCTCGGCAGGCAGATTCTTGGAGGTGAGGTAGTTGAAGATGTTCTCCTCCACGTTGGCGGTGAAGAACTCCGGATGCTCCTCGGCGGTGGTTACCTGACGGATATAGTCGGGGAAGCCGGCTTGTACCTCAGGATCCTTCGAAGCGTAGGTGGCATAGATCTTGCCGTTCAGGTCGAGGTAGTGATAACGGCGGTCGCTGCGCGTCACGTTGGTGATGTTCCAGATGGCGTTGGTGCCGGCGGCATCCATGAGCGGACCGCGCGACATGGCATAGGTGTAACGGCGTACATGTGGCGAGCCGTCACCTTGCACCTTGTTGGTATAGTAGGCACCGCCATCGGCTTGCCATTGGCCGTCGGCGAACCAACCGGTACGGAAATCTTTGATGAAACCGCGCTTGAAGGCATTCTCCTCCTTGGCCCATTGAGCCGTGATGGAGTCGTCGGGAATGGCGTCGAGCAGACCCGTTCCGTAGATGCCGATGGTCGATTCGAGGCGCACCTCATAATGGTTGGTAGTGGCATCTTCGTAGCCCTGATTGATGACATAGACCGCCTCGCGAGGCAGCTCCACTTCGGGGTAACGCAGCGAGTACGTCTCGCCATCTGGGAAGGTGTTGTTCCAATGGTCGGTATAGTCGTGCCAGGTGAGGGCTATCTTGCTCTCGTCCAAGGGACTCTTGAAAGGCGCGACGGCATGTCCTTGAGGCATACCGGCCAACCAAGTGACATAGGCATCGTTGTCGGGGTTATAGACCACGAGGAGGTAACCATTGCCCACCTCGTTGGTGTGGAACATACCGTCGGGCTGACTCTGTCCGTGACCGTAACCTGGGTGACAATGCAGACAGGAGGTGCGCAGATAGAGAGGACCCAGGCCCTCGCGTTCACCGCCTAAGTGATTGGCCGTGAAGGGTTTCTCGAACATCTTCTCGCCACGGAGGAAGATGCGCGACAGACCCATCTTGTCCACCACTGGCGTGGGTTGTTCGTAGGCGCTGGAACTGACCAGAAACGAGGTGCCCAACTCGCCGCCCGTGTAATATTGGGCAGCCACGGTAGGATCGACCTCCTTGGGTTGGGGGTCGTTGTTGTCGTCATCCTTACAAGAGGCCAACAGGGCGACCGAGAGGAGAACGACCGATCCGCTTATTCCCTTGAAAGAGAGGGAAGAAGCAGACGAAACGGATGCAAAAAACTGACTTTTTTTCATAATTATCTAATTTTGGGCAATCCCTCTCCTCCTCAGGACGAGGGGGAGAGGGGGATATTTTAAGAAGCTAATGGGCTCTTCGAGCCGCTAAAGGTTCACTGCGTTCACGCTAATGGCCTTCGGCGCTAAAGAAATCGGGAGCCATCGGAGTAGTCGGAGTAATCGGAAAACTCAGAATAATCGGAAAATCTGATA